>Ga0163149_10004362_pt1 | contig 15569 bp, 9 predicted proteins | sample OliLakLV19MP5G1_FD_148604 | JGI IMG/M metagenome (GOLD analysis project Ga0163149, IMG submission 148604) | Freshwater microbial mat bacterial communities from Lake Vanda, McMurdo Dry Valleys, Antarctica - Oligotrophic Lake LV.19.MP5.G1 | ecosystem: Environmental > Aquatic > Freshwater > Lake >...
TGCCTACTAGGAACTCCAAATGGTTTGATAGGAAATATCGAGTCCGCGATGGGCAGGGCAATCCGTTTCATTGGACGACCATGCAGAATGGAGTATTCTCCTCCATTATTCTGAATCCAAAAACCCTCCAGCTTTTTACCTGCACGAAAGAGAGAGGTAAGGAAAGGCTGAGGTCTGTCGCATGCGCCGATGTTTTCCGCCGTTGGTGGAAGAGGCAGGGATGACTTCCTGCCTTCGAATCCGGACGCAAGAACCCTGGCACGGGATGCGTGGTAAGTCTTTTATCTCGAATAAGCTCTAGGCCATTTCCAGGCGTTTTTCCAATGGCGCAATTCCGGTGGTTTCGACAGGTTCCTGCAACAGAGCCATGGCATGGTTGACGTAATGCCCGCGTATGTCATGGCTGTAGTCATTGAGAATACTTTGGCCCAAGCTATTTGCATCACCGCAGGCCCGGAGTCCACGAGCCAAGGCTAGTTCACGCAGGGAAAGATTACGTGAGGCGGTTTCCTCCGGGTCTGTTGGGGTGTTCAGGACAAGATCAGACAAGGTGGTTCTGGCATGGCCGGACATGCCCGGTTGGCCAATAAGATTTGCCAGGGATTCCGCCAAAAGCGGACTGCGCAGACAACAGGCAGCCAGGGCAACGGCACGGCAGTGGGAGAATTCACTGCCGGAATTCAAGAGTTTGATTTTATCGTTCAAGAGCGGCACGGCTCGAAGATCCCCGGTGCGGGCCAGTGCGATGATCATGGTGTCAAGGCGACTTTGGCTCATTCCGAATTGACCCATGCCGGTATAATTCCATCCCTTATCCCAGGATTCGGCCTTGATCCATTCCATAAGCAACTCCGCGCCGACTGTCTCTCCCATCAGTCCCAGAAGGATGGCAGCGGTTTCGCGCGTCACCTGCTCCGGTGCATCGCCCAGGGCCTTTGTCAGAAGAGGAATGCTGCGTTGAGGATTCCCCAGAATCACAGCGGCACTGGTATGATCTTTTATGCCGGAGCGGACTGCCTCAAGGATGGCGTTGTCGTCCAGGGGAAAGGAATCTTCTGCGTCCAGTTCGGATTCGGGCAGGATTCCGCACTTCACCCACTGTTGCTGGAGTTCGCGCATGGGAATGTCAAGAAATCCGCATTTTTTTGCGGCTGCTGTGGCCGCCGCGATGCCTGCGGCATAACCCTGATTCTGCACGTCGGCTTGCATGCGGATGACTGGGATGGCATCACGATGAGCACTGACCCCCAGCCCCGTCACCAGTACGCCTTCCACTTTTTTGGGCAGAAGACAGCGAAAGGGAACACGTGCATGCAATGGCTTTTTGTCCGGCGGAAAGGTCATGAAGACCGGATGCGTCGTGAAGCCGTGTGTGTCAAAATTACTCCTGGCGATAACAATCGTGTCGGGAAACTTTCTGTCCGCCAGGAAGTCCAGTGGCGATAATTCGATTTCACCAATGATCTGGCGGCGCTCACGTGTATCAATAATCTGAGCCAGGTCGAATTCGTTACGGAATTTTTCCCGGGCAGTGACAAAGCTCTGCGTGATGTTAACCGGGTCATTTTCGTCCACGAAGGTATAATCGGTGTTGCGGTAACCCGTGTCGGGCTTTCTTGGAGGAAGGCCGGTTCCCTGGACAGCGACGTGGTCGGCCCCTATAGTGCGACAAGGTGCTCCAGCGGCGGCGGGGATGTCGGCATTCCCCGTGGCATCAATGACGGTCTTGGTTTTGACCAATCCGCAGCCGAAAGGCGTGGTGACAAGAACGCCTGTCACGCGATTGTTGTCCAAAGTAACGCCGAAAGCGGAACTGCCGAACCAGACGGTTCCGCCTGCCTTGCCGAGTTCCTTGAGATACCATGCCATTTTCCATTCGGGATTCCAGCCGCCAGTGAACTTGGCTGCCATTTCAGCAGGACCCATGCCAGCGGCTCCCTGGTCGATTTCAGCCGTGAAGCCGACGCGGTTTCCGAACCAGTATCTGCCGATCAGGCCCATGGTTCCGACACCTCCGAGTCCGGGAAGTGTTTCGATCAAAAGAGTGCGGGCACCTGAACGGGCGGCACCGATCGCGGCAGAAGCGCCTGCGGTTCCCCCGCCTACAACCAGAACATCGACTTCATCCAGAATTTCAAAAGATGGTGGAATGAGGGGTATAGTCGGGCAGGAGTTCTTCCAACGCAGGGGCGTTGGCCCCTGGCTTATATTTTCTGTTGAGGGTTTTGCCCAGTTGACGGTTATCGCCTGAGCCCGGCCGGCCGCCAATCCGGCTGAGGCGGTGCCGCAAAACTCGGCCAATGCAAAAACATCTCTGAAGTTGAATGTAATATCATCCAATGCGGCTGTCCCTGCAATCGAGATACCGGAAGAAGCGGGTATTTCCTCAAAATGCCAGGGTGCCACCAGGCAGAGAGAATCCGAGCTTTTGACTCTGTGTGGAGAAAAAGTAGCCTCCCGAATTTTTTGCTCTGCGGCGGCCAAATCTGAAACCGTGACTTTTCCGCATTTGAAGTCTGAAACGGAAGTGTTGACTTCAAAAACAGCGGGTTCTTTTCCTTCTTCTCGCAGGATAACTTTCCGACCTCCCTTATTGGCATGGACGAGGCTGGAAAAGCCGGCCTGCAACGATTGCCGACTGGTGGACTTCCACGGCCCCAGTCGTGCAGCCAAAGCATTCAGGGAGGCATCAACCACATGCCTGGCTCGAATTACAAACCAGGCACTGCGCGCGGCGAAGGCGACACCGCTAACGGTTCCTTCCGCATTGTTGAGCAGTGCGATGGGGCGGCAGTTGAAAAGAAAAGGAATTTCCTTTTTCATCAGGGATTGTTCAAGGAGACGTTTGATGGAAAGAGGGGTCGGATCCGTTCCTGCTTCCTGAAAAACGTGTGACAATACGGAGCCGAGGTCAGGCTGTGCTGGAAACTCCCCAAGCCATGCGGTCAGTTCTTCACCGACGTATGAACGATCGGACACCAGATAAACTTTTGCGCCCTTCTTTTCCGAGCTGAGAGCTGCCGATACAGCTGCGGCGGTGGATCCAATAACAAGAACGTCGACTTCTGCGATACAGGGGATGGTTGGTCGGGGGGCTGGAGTGTTGGCCATAAATAATTCAAGAACCTGTCTTTGATTGTGTCCATGGGAAAGGTTTGAATTAAATGATCCTTTACGGTATATTTTGATCATGCTGAACATGAAGCAGGTATTGCCGGACCGTTTGGGCGAGTGGCCGACTTTGAGGATACGTCCGACCATCGCCTACCGGTCTGAACCCCCACCTGTGCACCGTCATGCCCTGGCTATCAACAGTTTTTATTCTTTTTGGCTGATTGAAAGTGGTGGTGTTGAGCTTTCCGGAAAGTTTGGGAAAATCAGATTAAAGAAAGGAGACTGGATTTTTTTCCCGCCCTTTCTTTCCAAACGTCAGGATTTCGAGGAAAAAACGCGTATTTTGTCTTTGGGTTTTGAGGCCTCTTGGTCTGGGCAAATTCCTTGGATGGAGTTTGATGCGCCAATCACAGGCCGGGCAGGATCACAGAGCAGTTTGATCGCAAAGGCCGGAAACGTGCTGAGTACTTTTAGGGTCAAAGACCGTGGGGTTCCTGTGCAAGAAAGAAGCCTGGACGCGGCCGGAATCGCGCGTTTACAAAGCCGTCTCTTTTCATTTTTGGAGAGCCTGACGGCCTTGGTTCTGGCTCATGGAGGAAAACTCATGTTGTCTGAGGCCTATCATCCGCGCTTGGCCCCGTTGATATCCGGGATGCGTCTGAAACCATCCGTCCGCCCTCTGCCCTTCGCGCATTGGAAGCAGATGCTTGGGTTAAGCCGCGTGCAAATTGACCGGCTGTTCCGCGCGGAGCTGGGTTCTTCTCCCAAAGATTTTAGTAATCGGTTTCTTCTGGCGGCCTTGAAACGTGAACTCGTGACAGGGTGTTTTAGTTTGAAAGAATTAGCAGCACAGTTCGATTTTTCCGATTCATCCCATCTGTGTCGATGGTTCCGGCGCAACGCCGGGATGTCCCCCGAGGAGTTCAGGTTTCAGGGGATTGAATAAGTTCTGGGCCGCTTTAGAGCGTCCACTCCAAGTCGAGGAAGAAACGGTTGCCGTTCACCTTGTATTGAGGGTAAGTGTCCGGACCGCAACTGGCGGTGCCGACGCCTCGGTGGGCGGCGTCGAGGCTGAGAAGTGTTTCCTTCCGTGGTTGCAGGTCGATGGTGTGTTTGGCTTCGGTCAGATCATGGGAGTGGAAGTGGCTGGCGGAAAAGGCCAGGGGTTTGGCACTATTGATTGTGACCGTGCTCTTGCCGTTTCCGAGGCAGATCCATTCCGTATCGCATTTTAGGCCATGCTCCTGTGGCATGACATAGGGAACATATTGCTCCGTGACAGTACTGGTGTGGACGGCCTGCCAGACACAGGCTTTGCGGTCGGGATAGTTTTCATAAGGTCCGAGGCCCAACCAGCTCAGGTCCTCGAAGCCCGGGGCAAGTTGAAAAAGCAGCCCGATGCGGGGCAGATCGACGATGCCCTTGCCCGTGGCAAAGTCGGCCCGGATGTGGACTTTTCCGGCGCTCGGCAGTGTGACCTGATAGCTCCAGAGAAAATCTTTCCACCGACCGCGTCCGGTTGATTCAAAGTTGTAGGTCCAGACAGGGCCGGATTTGCCTTTCTTGAACGATGAGGAAAGAAGCTGCGATTGGACTTTGTCGAGACCCTGATCGCGATAACCTCCGAGGGGTTTGCCTCCCTGACCGGTCCAGAGCTTGATGCCGTCATTATCGGTCGGTGCCCGCCAGACATTAAGTAGTGGTGAGGCGGTCAGAATGTCCTGCCCGTCCTTTTTCAAGCCGCACAAACCACCACGGCTTGAGTCGAAAGACAATTCCAGATCCCCCGAGCGGATGACCGATTGCTCCTTGGATTCGGAGAGGATTGTGGTTGCGATTGCGGTTTTGGCCGCCGGTTTCTCGGCTTTCTTCTTTTCAAGAAGGCCCCTGGGCAGTTCGAGTTGCTGCCAGGCCACGAGGTGCCCGGCTTCACACCAGGATTGTCTGGTTTTGCTGAAGAACCGGACAAGAAGAGAGGCTTTGCGGCCGGAGAGCTTTTTCTTGGGGGCTTGCCAGGGGATGGTTTTCTTATCGTGGGGTTTGATGGCAGGAACGGAAAATTTTCCTTTCCCGGAAGAAAGCCCATCGACCAAAAGTTCCCATTCACCTGTCAGCCACTCCAAGCTCCGGAAATCATTTTTGTTGGTGATTTCCAATTGGAGCCTTTTGCCTGTTTTTAGTTTGATGCCGACAGGTTGGGCCAGTTTTTTGAATTCAAAAATACCCGGATGTGGTGTGCGGTCGGGCCAGACCATGCCGTCGCAGACAAAGTTGGCATCATTCGGGGTGTCGCCGAAGTCTCCCCCGTAAACCCAGTAGTCACGTCCGTCCGCAGTGGTTTGTTTGATACCGTGGTCGATCCATTCCCAGATGAATCCGCCCTGGAGTCCGGGGATGGTTTCAAAAAGTTTATAATAATCCGCGAGACCGCCGTTGCTATTGCCCATGGCATGGGAGTATTCACACATGATGAGGGGACGGCGCCGGTCCGGGTGTTCGGGGTCGGCCCATTCGAGAAGATGTTCCAGCCGTGGATACATCGGGCAGACGATGTCGGTAACACGATCCCCCATGTTGTAGCGGAAGTTGGTCGGTTGATCCTTGTCGTTGAGTCCTTGAATCCATGAGCCTGGCTCGTAGTGCAGAGGGCGGCTGGGATCGCGTCCCCGGACCCATCCGGCCATGGCGTCCTGGTTGGCTCCGTAACCGGTTTCGTTTCCAAGTGACCAGAGTATGACCGAAGCATGGTTTTTGTCCCGCTCGACCATACGCACGGCGCGATCCAAGAAAGCGGAAGCCCAGACAGGTTCATGTCCCAGCAGATGATAGTGGGCATGGGCTTCGAGATTGGCCTCGTCGATAACGTAGAGGCCGAGTTCGTCACAAAGGTCGAGCCAGTGGGGATCGTTGGGATAGTGGGAACAGCGGACGGCATTGAGGTTGTAACGCTTCATGGTCAGGGCATCCAGTAGCATGGTTTCGCGATCGAGGCCTTTGCCTTTGGTGTCGTGGTGGTCGTGGCGGTTAACCCCATGAATCAGCACACGTTTCCCGTTGACCAGTAACATGCGGTCGCGGACTTCGATGGAACGGAAGCCGATGCGGGTTGCCGTGGATTCGACGCTGCGGCCCTGCGGATTTTTCAGGGTGATGGCCAGAGTGTAAAGATGGGGAAGTTCTGCCGACCAGAAATAGGGTTTTTTGATCTCCTGGTCGAAATGGGCGTGCAGACTGTAGCCTTTGGCCGAGGGATCTGTTTTGACCGGCGCGGATGGATTTTTTTTGAAGACAGCCTTGCCTTTGGGGTCGAAGAGTTGAGCCTCAACGGTCCAGCCTTCTTCCGGCTGGCGGGGGAATCCGGCCTTGACCCTGACATGCAGGTGTCCGTCACGATAGTTGTTGATAAGGTCTCCCCGGGCAAAAACATCGGCAATGTGAACCGGCCCGGTGGTGTAAAGATAAACTTCCCGGTGCAGACCACCCATCCACCACTGGTCCTGATCTTCGATGAAGGTGGCGTCCGACCATTTGACCACGATGGCCACGATCGTATTGGTTTGGCCGACACGGATGAACGGGGTGATATCGAATTCTGAGGGAAGGCGGCAATCCTTACCAAGTCCCACAGGCTGTCCATTGACATAAACATAGAGAACACTTTCCGCACCGCCAAAATGAATGACCACGCGGCGGTCTTTCCAGGAGGAGGGGATTGTGACTTCACGGGAGTAGATGCCCGTTGGGTTGTCGCCGGGAACAAAAGGGGGATGATCGGGGAAAGGCATTTGGATGTTCGTGTAATGAGGGTGGCCATAGCCCTGCATGGTCCAGTTGCCAGGCACCGCGACTTTATCCCATGAGGAGCGGTCGGTGGCATCTTCGACATCTGATTGCCGTACGGCCTCGGGTTGCGGAGCCATTTTAAAATACCAGTCGCCGTTCAACAACTGGAACCAGGGTGATTTTTCCCGATCCAGGCTTTTTCCCATGGCGGGATCGGGAAAAGGGTAAAGGGTGGACCGCATCGGGAGGCGGTTGAGGGAGAGGGTTTCAGGCGAGATCCAGGTTTTGGTGGCGCCGAGTTGGAGCAGGTTAATACAGGAAGAGTTTGTCATAAACGGAAATCAATCTTTATCGAATTTCAGGCGTTTGGCGAGCATGTCCGGTGAAATTTTTATCCATTTGATTTCGAAGGTCGAAAGCCCGGAAAGTGGTCTGCGATATGTAGGTTCAAAAAGGTCTGTATTGTCAGCTTCTTCGAAAATGAGACGGAACAAGGCCGCCAGCACGCTTCAATCAAAATCCTGCCAAGTTTCCATAAGCAAAGCAAAGCCAGCATCAACAGACTGAATGCGGCTGTCTGGACGGATTGGCAATCTCTCCGGGTGGAGGCTTCCGAATCCCGCCCGCAGCAGGGTTCACTTTCCGAAGGTGAAAAATGCAATCATCAATGGTTGGCAAATGGATCGTTTTTGGGTAACCCTTCCGGGCTGCGCCGGGCAGACTCCCCCTTAGGACCTTGGTTGGAAGGGTGCCCGATAACAGCAGCACCCCTTTTTATTCGCTTAAAGGCCCTAATTTTTGTAAAAGTTAAAAACAATGGCTACAGGTCTTCAGCAGCGGGACTATTGGTTGCAGTGCCTTGAACGCATCTGTCTTCCTGTTTACACGAATCTGGCAGAAGGAAATCTCAAGAAGGTTCTTCCTGTGGCAAAGGGGCAGGATCTTTCCAGAATTCCTTTCGCGCCGTTGGAGGCCCTGGCCCGCTCCCTCGCCGGTATCGGGCCCTGGCTACAGACAGAAAACCTGGGCGCTCAGGAAAAGAAGCGGCAGGATCTGATGGCGGGCTTGGTTAGGGCATCCCTGGATCAGGCCACCAATCCCTCGTCGCCCGACTTTACTTCTTTTTCGCAGGGACACCAATGCCTGGTCGATGCGGCGTTTTTGGCCCATGGCCTCTTGCGATCTGAAAAAACCATCTGGCAGTGCCTGGACGGGCGGGTCAAAAAAAATATCCTCAACTCACTCAAACAGACCCGCGTCTTCAAGCCAGGTTTTAACAACTGGCTGCTTTTTTCCGCCATGATCGAAGCGTTTTTCTGCCGGGTGGGTGAGGAATGGGACAGGATGCGGGTGGATTATGCGCTACGCCAGCATGAGCAATGGTATCTGGGGGACGGGGCCTACGGTGATGGCCCGGAATTCCATTGGGATTATTACAACAGCTACGTCATCCAGCCGATGTTGTTGGAAATTCTGGATAGCACGGGATTTGAGGAAAAAAACTGGAAAGATTTATACGGGCCCGTGCACAAGCGGGCGGTTCGTTACGCCGGGGTGCAGGAACGCCTGATCGCCCCGGACGGTACTTTTCCTCCGCTGGGCCGCTCCCTGACGTATCGTTCCGGAGCTTTCCAGCACTTGGCCCTGATGGCCATGAGGAAAGAATTGCCGGAGGGAGTTGCACCTGAGCAGGTGCGTGAGGCATTAACGGCGGTGATGAAGCGAACTCTGGATGTGCCGGGAACTTTCGATGACAATGGTTGGTTGACCATCGGGTTGTCCGGGAATCAGCCATCCCTGGCGGAAGGCTATATTTCCACCGGCAGCCTTTATCTTTGTGCCTGTTCGCTGCTGCCTTTGGGGCTTTCTCCGGATGATCCTTTCTGGGCCGGGGAAAGTCGGGATTGGACTTCGAAAAAATTGTGGGCGGGGGCAGATCTGCCAGCGGATCATGCCTTGCATTGAACCCGCTGGGTGGCTGCGGTTTCACCCAGATGTTTTTTAAGGAAGGACAGGACGACAGGTTTCAGATTCGTCTGTGAGGGTTCGGGGCGACAAGTGTCCATTTTTCTTCCCGGCCCGGGCCGGGACGGGGAATGTTGAATTGTGGGGGAGGTCTAAGCCTTCAATGCCGCAAACCGTTTTTGCCATGACTGTAAAGATTGAAGGAAGGCAGATGAAGTTTTGAGGTGTCCGGTGCAGGTAAGCCTGGGTTGTTTTCCCCGACCTGTGGCAGGGCCAGGATGCGAATTTTCCCTTTCTGTCCTGCCTCTGTCCGCATGCGGATTGTCAGGCGCCTGACTCCCGGATTGGGGGCGTCGAAAGGTTTTTGCAGAAGGGAAACATCGGTGACTTCGACTAGGGCGTCCCGTGCCTCTACGAGTTTAAGATCAAGGCCTTTCCCCTCCTGTCGCAAATGGATTATGCCGGATTCTACAGCGATTTCGGAAGCGGTCAGCATTTGCCAGGTGACGTCAACAGCCGTATCTCCAGTCATCCATTCGTCCTGGATCAGGACAGCCCGGTTTTCAACAAACATCAACCCGCGTCGAGCGGCTGCTACCTGTCCGCTGTAGATGGAACCCAGGTCGACAACCGTGTAGGGATTCGGCCCGTCTTTCTTGAAATCAACAATGGTCCCCTTTCCCTCCAACACCTGATTGGCGCCATTGAAGCGTAAAATATTGTGGCTTTCGGGGCCGAGACGGAAGATCTTCCAGCGTTCACCGTTTTTGCTGCCGTCCCAGAGATTTATCTTGAGGCTTTCCAGGCTTTCATAGTCCTGCATTCCGAGGTCAAGGGCCCAGACTACGCCGTCGGACTGCAGGAAAAAAGAGCCGCTGTCCATGTGCCCGTGGCTGGCGGAAGGGCTTCCCCCCTTGATCGCAGCATAAAGTGCCTGGGTGTCATCGAAGGAGGAACGGTGAACGGAGATGGGGACAATGCCATCGCCGGACCAATGGAGCGAAGGCTTTTGAGATGGACGTTCCTGAAGGACTGGCTGATGCCAAAGCAATGCAAGCGAAAGGAGACGGTAGTTGCTGTCCTCGTAGGCCAGCGAGTCGTAGAATCCCATGTATTTTTCAAGGTCGGCAAGGTCGGCCCCCATCCAGTCAGGTCTCTGGAAATGGCGGGCGAACCAAAAAAGCGGGATCAACAAGTGTCGTCCATTGCGGCAGTCCGAGTAGCAGTAAAAGTTGCCGTCGGGACGCGTCATCTGGGCCACATAGTCTGCGCTCTCCTTGAAGCCTGGATAGGCATCGGTGCCCTGGGTGGACCCGGTAAAACGTTGCAGAGCGGCGGCGAGAATGACGTGGAAGCTGGTGCCGTAATTCCAATACATAGGCCCTTCCGGATAAGCCCCGTCCGGCGCATAGGTCTGGGCTGCCATGGGCAGGTTATCCACCGCTCTTTTTATAACAGTAAGAGAAATATCCGGTTCGCGATCTGCCAGGACAATGGCTGATGCCACCATGCCCGCATGACATACCTGGTTCCAGTTGTTGGTGCTGCGAATAAACCATGGTTCGGGTTCGGCAAAAGACGGTTTGATTCCTTTTTCCAGGAGGGCATCGGCAATGGCATCCTGCTCTTCAGCGGAAAGATGGTGATGCAGCCAATCATATCCCAAGGCCATGGCCAGGGTCATTTCTGCAACGTCGAGGTAATGGGAGGGATTCCAGTCGCTAAATCTGGCCAGGCTGATCATTTCATCAATGGCCCTGCGTGCATAACGGTCGTCACCCCTGACACGTGCAACCATGGAGAGTGTGGCGATTCTCTCGATGGCTTTGCGGGAGGTATAAAGAAGGCGGCGACCAATGATTTCTCTTTCCAGGAAAGGTTCAATCAGGAAAGTCGCGGCTTTTTTTTCAAGTGACTTAAAAATTCTGGCGGAAGCAGGATCTGTTAGGATCTGCTGCTTCAGGCGTTCCCAATCTCCTGGATCTGCGAGCAACCTGGGATGGGAGGGCAGAGGATGGGGAAGTTGCATGGAAGACGAGATTTGGGGTTTGGGTTTAAAAGAGGGAGGATTGTCCGGACGACTCCTCTTCATGGGGCTTGGAGGAGGTTGTTTGCTGTAGGGATTCGGTGAAAATTTCCGGGCTCAGGCCTTCGTTGTAGGCTTTGAGCAAATCCCGTTGGGGCAGGTCAAAAACGGAGCGGGCGTTCCGAACACAACCGCTCGAAAGCAGCCGATCCACCGCCAACTCAAAGGCAGCATAGCTCAACTTCATTTACTTATTTCAGAGCGATTCCCTCTTATGGCAAGTCTTATTGGAAAGCATATTCCGGCTCTGCTTTCCCAAACGCAGCAGACTCCGGCAGGAATCATGGACCTGATCAAAAACAAGCGGATTTCAAGGATCAAGTGAGGGGGAAGGCGGCACGGTTCCGGGTTCTGGCTCAGACGCGGGTTTTAAGATTCAGGACAAGCCTGTCATGTTGGCTGAGGGCTTCCTTGTAGGATTTGGTCTCGAATGGCTTGTGAATAAGATCGATCGGAACTCCCGGACCCGTAGCCGTGCTTTCAAAACGGGGATCTTCACCCCAAGTCAAGGCCAGGAGGCAGGTGGCGACCTTGACATCGCCTCTGGATGTTTTGAAGTTTTCCTCTTTCAGGATCTCTCCCCACTGTTTGGTTTTCGCGATTCCCACGATCCGGCGGAAGAGGGAGGCTTTTTCGGGTGTTCGTCCTTTGAGTATCCAGGCATTCATAAGTAAAAGTTGGCTTAGTCCCCCGCTTGCTTTCGGGGGAAAGGGATGAAGATAGAGGAAATCCGGTATGAAAGGCCAGCTTCTTTCACGGGCGAAAGACAAACAGGCGTTGTATGTGGCCGTGTTTGTCTTCCAACTAAAGCACTCTTTCTTTCGCCATACAAATCCCCGTTTTTTTCTTGCTGATGCCCGGATCAACTTCAACTTCGTTGGTATGCGTTTCATAGATAATCACGGGAAAGCCTTTGGCAAAGACGGAAGGGAAGAGCCGGAAACGCTCGAGAGGGTATGAGAAGTTAAAACACTATTTCCAGCTATATTAAATCAACGAACGTAATCCAAATGCTGTAGCCAATGCCAAAGGCCCTTTTCTCACCCTGCACAACTATGACACCTTCATCCGCCTTGATGCCTGTCGATGATTCAATCTTTGACCAACTCGTTCCCAGGTTGCAGGGAAAAGTGGAAACCGGTTCGGTCATCCGCAAACTATACGCCACCGATGCTTCGGAGTATCAGGAATTTCCCCTTGCCGTGGCATTTCCTGAAAGCGAGTCGGATATTGCCGAAATCATCCGCTTTGCCTCAGACCGGGGGATAGGCCTGATTCCGCGCACGGCCGGGACTTCTCTGGCGGGGCAGGTGGTGGGCAACGGCATCGTGGTGGATGCAGGTCGCCACCTCAACCGCATCCTCTCCCTGGATGCCGCCGCAGGCCGGGTCCGTGTCCAGCCCGGCGTGGTTCGAAATGAACTCAACCATTTCCTCCAACCCCATGGAATACTTTTCGGGCCGGAGACCTCCACTGCCAACCGCGCCATGATCGGCGGCATGGTCGGCAACAATTCCTGCGGCTCCAATTCCCTTGTCTACGGATCAACGCGGGAACATCTTGTTTCCTGCCGGGGTTTTCTCAGTGACGGCAGCGAAGCGTTGTTCAAGGCACTGACACGCGAAGAATTCGAAGCCAAGTGCCGGGGGCCGGAGCATTCATTGGAGGCCCGCATCTACCGGACCTGCCGGGATTTGCTGGCCCAGGATGAGAATCGTGAACTCATTCGACGTCATTTCCCGAAAGCCTCCATTCCCCGCCGCAACACCGGTTATGCTTTGGACCTTCTGATGGATGCGGAGGTTTTTGACCCCTCCTCGGACAAACCTTTTAATCTCTGCAAGTTGATCGCCGGTTCCGAAGGAACACTCTTTTTCGGAGTGGAGTTCGAGCTCAATTGCAACCCCCTTCCTCCGCCCCGGAGCGGGCTGCTTTGCGCCCATTTCAAGGATGTTGACCAGGCCCTTCGGGCTGTCTTGCTAGCGCTTCCGCACCTGCCCCATGCGGTGGAACTGATTGACCGTCATATCCTGGAGGCGACCAAACGCAACCGCGAACAAATGAAAAACCGTTTTTTTGTCGACGGCGATCCCGGAGCTATTCTGGTGGTTGATATCCGTGCGGCGCAGGAGGAAACGGTTGAAGGCACGTTGGAACAAATTATTAAAGCAATGCGTGAGGACGGACTGGGCTATCATTTCCCGGTATTACGCGGGGAGGATCAGAACAGGGTCTGGGATCTGCGCCGTGCGGGCCAGGGCCTGATGAGCAATGTTCAGGGTGATGCCAAACCGCGTGAGGTCTGTGAGGACACCGCCGTGGATGTCCGGGATCTGCCTGCCTACATTGCGGAATTCGACACCCTGATGCGCGACAAGTATCACATTGAATGTGTGTATTACGCCCACGCGGGTTCCGGAGAGCTGCACACCCGGCCGCTTTTCAATTTAAAAACAGAGGAGGGACTCCGCATGTTCCGCGGGGTGGCGCAGGACATTGCGGGATTGGTCAGGAAATACAACGGATCCCTGAGCGGTGAACACGGTGACGGGCGGCTGCGGGGGGAATTTATTCCCCTGATGGTAGGACCGGAATGTTATTCCATGATGCGCAGGATCAAGGACACCTTCGACCCACGCCATCTCTTCAATCCCGGCAAGATCATCGATACTCCTCCCATGGATACATTTCTCCGGCAGGGGCCGGGCCATCCGACGCCGGAGTATGCGACCTTTCTCGATTTTTCGGACACCTTGGGCGTTCTCCGGGCGGCTGAGCAATGCAACGGTTCCGGTGATTGCCGCAAGGGGGCTCTGGCCGGGGGAACCATGTGCCCCAGCTACATGGCCACGCGTGCGGAAGAACATACCACGCGGGCGCGGGCCAACATCCTGCGTCAAGCGTTGACCCATCCGAGGGATGCCCTGAATCCTTTCAATAATGATGAGATCAAGGAGGTCATGGACCTTTGTTTGTCCTGCAAAGCATGCAAGTCCGAGTGTCCCTCCAACGTGGACATCGCCAAACTGAAGGCCGAGTTTCTCCAGCACTATTACGATGCCAATGGTATTCCCCTTCGCACCCGTTTGATTGCCGGATTCAGCCTCACGAGCAGGCTGGCGTCATTTGCTCCCTGGGCCTGGAATCGGGTGTTTGGAAATGAAAGCACCCGGCGCGTGCTTAATTGGGTTGTGGGCTTTCATCCGGACCGGAGCATTCCCCGTCTGCATAACACAACCCTGACCAAGTGGTATAGGAATCATTCAAAAAACAAAACCCCGAACTACGGGCGGAAAATTTATCTCTTTGCCGATGAGTTCACGGAATACAATGATGTCACCATCGGCAAAAAAGCGATCCTGCTTCTCGAAAGCCTGGGATATGAAGTAATCATCCCCGATCACCTGGAAAGTGCGCGCACCTGGCTTTCCAAAGGATTGCTTCGCCGGGCACGCGAAATTGCTGCGGAAAATGTTCGCCGCCTGTTTCCCCTGATTTCGGAGGAAACACCGCTTGTAGGCATCGAACCCTCGGCGATCCTTGGATTCCGCGATGAATATCCCGATCTGGTGCCTCCGGACCTGAAGGCTAAGGCCAAAGCCCTGGCACCGCACTGCCTTATGTTCGAAGAATTCATTGCCCGGGAAGTCGATGCCGGACGTATCCGCAAAGAGTCTTTCACCACGGAACCGCGTTTGATCCGCCTGCACGGCCACTGTTTTCAAAAAGCACTCGCATCCATGGTTCCCATTGTCCGGGCTCTGGAGCTACCGACAAATTATGAGGTGCGGATGATTCCTTCAGGTTGTTGCGGCATGGCGGGCTCCTTCGGTTACGAAGAGGAGCATTATGAGGTGTCCATGAAAATCGGGGAGCTTGTTTTATTTCCCGCCGTGCGTGCCCAGCCAGAAGACGTCTTGATTGCGGCTCCCGGAACCTCCTGCCGCCACCAGATCCATGACGGCACCGGACGCCGGGCCTATCACCCGGCGGAAATCCTTTTTGATGCGTTGGCGAAGAATCCTAGTGCTACCATTCAAGGCTTAACTAAAATGACATTAGTTCCAGGACACTGACTTCCGGTCTGCAGTTGAAGCGGATGCCGTGCAGGTTCCCGACGCCGCGGGTGGTGTAAATCAGGCGGTCTTTCCAGGCATTCAGGCCTTCAATGTAGCCAAAATCCTCAATTGGGGCATGGATTGCACCATAAAAGGGGATTTTCAACTGACCGCCGTGGCTGTGCCCGCAAAGCATCAGATTCCAAGGATAGCTTCCCACGCGGGATTTACTGTCGGGATTGTGGCTGAGCAGCAGAGTGGGCAGGTTGCTTTTTCCAGTGGCGAAAGCTTTTTCCGGCAGGCATTTTCCAGCCCAGAAGTCGCCCAGTCCCGCCACCTGCAGGCAGCGCCCTTCCAGTTGGAGAACCTGCATCTGGTTGTTGAGCAGTTGGATTCCGGACGCTTTCAGCAGGGCAGGCATCACCAGCTTGTTTTTTACTTCCGGTGGGACGGACGTTCTGCCGGGCCGTTGGTAGTCATGATTTCCCAGACAGGCGAACACGGGGCATTGGGCGGAAAGGACTTTCAGGGTTTCCACATAGGCTTCGTAACCTGGCAGCGGT
>Ga0163149_10004367_pt1 | contig 15556 bp, 9 predicted proteins | sample OliLakLV19MP5G1_FD_148604 | JGI IMG/M metagenome (GOLD analysis project Ga0163149, IMG submission 148604) | Freshwater microbial mat bacterial communities from Lake Vanda, McMurdo Dry Valleys, Antarctica - Oligotrophic Lake LV.19.MP5.G1 | ecosystem: Environmental > Aquatic > Freshwater > Lake >...
GTCATTAGCTCATTGAAACCTTTGGCAGCCAAGAAATTGGCAATGCTGTTTTCAATTTTGTCTTTCGGCATCAAAGGGAAATCTGCTAAGTAGCTTGCTCCCAAATACTCGTTCTGTGGCAAATTGTCAAACCCGTAAATCCGCACAATTTCTTCAACAATATCAGCTGGACGATATACATCAACACGGTAAGGTGGAACAGAGCAATAAAACCCATCTTTTGTCTCGTCTGAAATGCCGATTTCCAACGCATCGAGAATGCTGAATATTTTGTTGGCAGAAAGTTTAAAGCCTAGCAATGTATCGATATATTCAAAATCGACCCAAAAGCGGAAATTTTCAATTTTGGAAGGATATGATTCTACAATTTCAGAAGTTATCTCTCCCCCAGCTAATTCTTTGATTAATAGTGCGGCTTTTTTAAGTGCAATAATTGTGATGTTTGGGTCGATTCCACGTTCGAATCGAAATGAAGCATCAGTTTTCAATCCATGCGCTTGGCTGGTTTTTCTTATACTATCGGGTGAAAAATAGGCACTTTCTAAAAATATTGATGTGGTTTCGTTTGATACTCCCGAATGCAAACCGCCAAATACTCCAGCAATGCACATGGGTTCGATTTCATTGCAAATCAACAAATCGCTAGCATTTAGTTTGCGTTCTTTTCCATCGAGTGTTACAAATGTTTGAGTTGCTTCGGCATTCTTAACTACAATTTTTTTGCCTTTTACTTTACTCCAATCGAAAGCATGAAGTGGCTGCCCCAAATCGTGCAAAATATAGTTTGTGGCATCTACCACATTATTTATAGGCGATAAACCAATGGCTTTCAATCGGCACTGTAGCCAATCTGGTGATGGTTTTACCTTTATATTATTGATTACCAATCCTGCATAGCGTGGGCAATCGACTTTACTTTTTATTTCAAGAATTGGTTTTTCAGTCGTGTTATCTATCTTAAATTGGGAAATATCTGGATTTTTAAAATCAATTCCTTTACCCAACCTTTCACCTATCACTGCATACAAATCTCTAGCCACACCTAAATGTGAAGCAGCATCTGCCCGGTTTGGAGTGAGACCAATTGAAATAGTATAATCATTATCTACTTTAAAATATTGTGCGGCAGGAGTTCCATTTGGCAAATCGGTTTGCAATACTAAGATAGCTTCATGCGATTTTCCCAAGCCAATTTCATCTTCTGCGCATAACATTCCTTCCGAAACCTCTCCTCTTATTTTTGCTTTTTGAATAGTAAAGGATTCACTATCAATGGGATATAAAACTGCTCCTACAGTGGCGACTACAACTTTCTGACCTACAGCAACATTTGGTGCACCGCACACTATGGGTGAAATAATACTATTGCCAACATCAACAGTGGTTTTACTTAGTTTATCAGCATTCGGATGTTTTTCGCAAGTGATTACTTGGCCAATTACGACACCTTTCAGCCCTCCTTTTACACTTTCAAAAGATTCAATACCTTCTACTTCCAAGCCTGTGCTAGTGAGTAATTCGGCAGTTTCATCGGGTGAAAAAGGCAAATCGATATATTGCTTGAGCCAGTTGTATGAAATTTGCATGGTATGGGGTAATAAAAAGAAAAGAGACCAAAATTAGTAGTTAGGAATGAAAATGGCAGAAAAAATTGTTTGCCATAGTTGAAGTTTCAATAATCTCTATTTTTCTCCAAGCCTCCTTTTTAGTTCCTCAATTGTCTTGTCTTTGTCTTCAATTGTCTTGTCTTTGTCTTCAATTGTCTTGTCTTTGTCTTCAATTGTCTTGTCTTTGTCTTCAATCAACTTTTCCTTCAGCTCAATTGAATTCTGTAATTTTTGATTTTTTTCTTTCAGTCCATCGGTAAGCGCATCTACAGTTCGCCAGGCTTCTTTTTCATCTTCAATTTTTTTCCTTTCCGAGGGTTCTGTTCCCACATAATGCAGTTTTTCTACCATTCTATTGATGTTATCATCGTCAATTTTGTAGTTATATTCTTTAATTATATTGCTGTCGTCTGTAAAATAATGTTGCTCAAATATGCTTAATAGTTTCTCCAGCTTTGTTTCTACCTTGGCTTCTATTCTTCCTAGTTGAACTACAAAACAATCGTGCGTTAGTTTTTCAATGAACTCACTTTTCTTGTCTATTACTTTATTGGTGAGCAAGTCAGTATAGTGTCTGTTAACTTTTATTACAGAGCTTTCTATTTCTTGTAGTTTAAAACCTAGTAAATAAATGGTAACGATAGGCAAAGCGATTTTCTGTCCATTTATTTCGTCCTCCTTTTTGTATTGTTCTCCCAAATAGTTTCTAAAACGCATTAAGTCAATGCTGTTTTTAGCTTTTTGAATTTCAACTAGTACTTTTTTTAATTCATTTTTTTCTGTGCGAATTGTAGCCACAAAATCAAGTCTGAAAACTGCCAAACCTGCTAACAAGTCTGTATATACATATTCTTGTGGTTTTACAGTTACTTCTTCAATTACTTCATTTAAAAGTGTACCAATGAAAAACATAGCTATTCGCTTGTCTTCCATAAGAAATTTAAAAGCTACATCATATATGGGATTGGCTATTACCATAGTTTATTTTTTATTCAAAGGTAGTTTTTTTATAGCTTTGAATTAGCACAGATGTTTATACTGATCTAATTGCAAGTTGGATAACCATCAACTGTGATACCCAAACATCTTTTTCTCCTTAATGGTGTTGGCTACTTCCAAAGGCACCATATTTTCCCAACCGGCTTCCCTATTTGAAATCATCTTAAAAACCAAATCGGAAGTGATGCTGAAATTATCGGCATTGAATCGCTTAATGTCTTCCATTTTGTCTGATTCCATAAAGTGCATATATAAATACCGCAAATTTTCAGCAACTTCAAAATTGAGACAATTGTAGAATTTGCCATTTTCTTTTTTGATTGGATATACAAACAGCTTCATATTGTCGGCAAATAGCGATGAGAATGATTCTAATATGCCTCCTGGAAGTCGCTTATAAAATTCGGCATTGAATATTTCTTCCATATTTAAAATACCCAAAATTATGCCTATTTTATTTCTTGTGAATTTGGATAAATAAGAAGCCAAGCGATAATACCCTTGATAATCGGATATTAAAACGGTATACCCCAATGAACATACAATATCCACCCGATCGATGAAATCTTTCAAATCGATTTCGCCACCGCCTGCAGCATATAAATTGAATAATGTAAGCTCTGCAACTGTTACCAAATTGCTTTCATCATCGCCCAGTTCTTCTTTAAATTGGCGAATACCGTTTTCGTACATATCTTGATTTACCAAAGTAAAAGGTCGAAATCGGCCACGGTAAGCCAATATATTTTTTTTGTAAAAAAAATCAGAAGGCTGTAGCACATCGCCCTTGGGCCCAAAAAGTGCTGCCTTGGTGAGTTTGTTTTTTACCAGCATGAGGCTGATGAGTCTATTATCCAAATTCATAAAATCAGGACCAGTAATGCGTAGCATATCAACTTCAACCCTGTCGCTAGAAAGCTCCTCCATGAGTGTAAGCACAATGTCTTCAGTGTTTTCATGGCGATATAGGCATCCATAAATTAGGTTTACACCCAATATTCCCACCGCAGCTTGCTGCAATATGGCATCGTTGTCGAGCAAACGAAAGTGCATTACAGCTTCGTTGGGTTCAGAATTGGGTGTGAGCTGAAACCGGACTCCCATCCAGCCTTGACCTTCACGGCTCTTATCGAAACTGATAGTAGTTAAGGTATTTGCGTAAGCGAAAAACAGCGTTGAATCGCCTCGCTTTTCTTTTAATCTGATTTCCAAAAGCGAATATTCTTTGGCTAACATTTTTATGAGCCTAGATTCCACCACGTATCTGCCGCTTTCTTCGGCTCCGTAAATGGCATCGCTAAATGTCATGTCGTAGGCCGACATAGTTTTCGCAATGGTGTGAGAGGCTGCTCCGGCTTTAAAAAAATTTGCTGCTACTTCTTGCCCTGCTCCTATTTCGGCAAAGCTGCCATATGTTCTTTTATCAAGATTAATGGCGAGTGCTTTTTGCTTTACCCCTAGAAATTGTCGGTCTCTGTTGCTTACGCTCATTTTGGTTGTTTTTTTAAAGCAGCTTATAGAATTGCGATTGTAAAATAGCAGAATTTAACTATTCCAACACATCTAAATTCAAATATAATTGCTTTTAGTTAATGAGCGATTGTAGCATTGAAAATCAAGGCATTACCGATATTTGAATAATGCCTTGATTTAGAAGGAAAAATGTGTTTATTTTTTCTTTTCAGTTGGTAGATTAATAAAAAGTTTTGAAGCTAGTACTGCCTGCCTAGGTTCGCCTTCAAATTGATAATCTAAAGTTAGATATTCACCGTAATTGCCTTCAAAATATTGGATTTCTATGGTATGGTAACCTTTAGCAAGGGTTACGGCACCAAATCTTGATTCAGCTCCATGCACAAAATCGTTGATTACAACTTCTTTGCCATCGATTAGTAATCTGCTACCATCGTCCGACACCAAATAAAATGTGTAACTGCCTGTTTTTTCTATTTTAAGGTTGGAATTGAAAACTATTCCAAAATTATCTTCCCTTTTTTTGATTTTCAGAATATTCAACGTGTTGAATACACCTTTAGAAATTGGCTTCATTTTTGTGAAATCAGGTAAGGCTTTCGATGGTTCGCCTTCAAAATATTTATAGCTCCATCCATTTGCATTTACATCATAAAAGTCTATAAATGAACTGGCAGTAGGGCTTTCAACCATATCAGATTTATATGATTTTGCTTTTATAATGGTATATTCTCTTACTATAAATGGTTGCAAATATGCAGTAGAATTCTCGTTGGGCTCTGTGCCATTGGTAGTATAATAAGTCTTCGCACCAGGTGTGGGTGTCCTTATAGTTGCCATCCATTGCTTCCCAGAAAGTGCGGTGTCTTTAGGCAAAATAACTGGAGCAAGCACATTTGCTATTATTTTCGGATAAGCAAAAGCACTGGAAACAAAAGTATAGGTACCTGATTGGATTTCAAAAACAGCCCTGTCGTTTTCCATTTTTATAAATTTAACTCCTTCCGCATTTACAGCATCTTTCCCCGATTCTTTTACAAATTTTTCAGAAATGGCAGGCACATATATGGCTGCTGTGGCATTGGCAGGCACTTTTAGAGTCCAGTTATAGCTGCCACTTTCAATTTTCCAACTTGATGAAACTGTGCCGTACATGGATTCATAAGCCACGGAGGCATTGTTTAGACCCATAATCAAATCAGGCTTGCAAATAATTTGTTTGAAACCTGGTTTGTCGATTGATGAACTTATACCCCCTACATTTTCATAAAGCCAAGTAATTAAATCACCTAGTAGCATCACATGGTTACCTGAGTTCATGCTTGGGTCGGCTTTGTCGCCATTCCACAGTTCCCAAATAGTGGTAGCTCCTTTGCTTGCCATGTAGCCCCAACTCGGATAATCGGTGTTTGCAGCCATATTGTAAGCCAAATCTGCCCTTCCAAACTTGCTCAAAGTTTTCATTTGCCATTGAGCACCTATCAGCCCCGTACCTACATGCCCTTGATGTGATGTCATCAGCTTATCTACCAAATTATTAAATACTTTCTCTTTATTTTTATCTTCTACAATATCGAAGGCTAATGGTAAAATACTGGAAGTGAGCGAATTATTCGCATATTGTGAATTGTTGCTGTTAAATAAGTTTTTATTGATAGCTAATTTAATTTCTGCAGCAATTTTCTCAAAATAGGCTTCGTCTTCTGCTTTATTGAGCAATTTGGCATAATATGCAGCAAGTTTTAAATCGTAATATAGATAGCTTGAAGCCAATAATTGTGGCGGAGTTTTCCGTAAAGGGTCTTGTGTAAAAATTAGCTCAAGCGACTCTGGTGGTACACACCAATCGCCATAGGTATCTTTGCCTATTAGACCCTCTTGCAAAAACGAGATCATGTGATTTGACCATTTTTTAATGGCATCGTAGTTTTTTTCAATTACAGATTTATCGCCAAAATTCTGATAATAGAAATAAGGAATAATCACAAAGGCAGATGGCCAAGTAACGCCATCATTGTAAATTTTATAGAAAGATGGTGCTACATCAGGCACAATTCCATTTTCTAATTGGGCATCGTTAATATCTTGCAGCCATTTGGCATAAAGAGTGATATTTCTAAATACAAAAGATTCTCCTTTAGAGGATGCCCCCCTATCGCCAAGCCAGCCTTGCCTCTCATCTCGTTGTGGGCAATCAGTTGGGAAACTTCTGTAGTTGCCTCTGATGCCCCAATAGGCATTTTTATATATTTGATTAAGTATTTGATTTTCGCTTTTGAATTTTCCGATGGTTTCCACAGCATCGTACACCACCTGTCCTGCAAAGTTTTCAAGCTTGGGAGTTCCCGGATAGTTAGTGATTTCCACATAGCGAAAGCCATGGTAAATGAAGCGTGGCTCGAAAGTTTCGGCACCTTCGCCCGACAATATATAAGTGTCTGTTACTTTTGCCGACCTTAAATTGGCCAAGTAAATAGAACCATCTGATTTTAAAGTTTCAGTAAATCGCAATCTCACTTTTGTTCCTTTTGCACCTTGCACTTTCATTTGAATCCAGCCTACCATATTTTGGCCCATATCCATTACATAGGTGCTATCTGAGTTTTTAGAAATGGCAATCGGATTGATGGTTTCCATCACTTTGATTGGCTCGTTCATTTGGGCTACTAGTTTGCCAATTGGCTTCGATACCAGTTCCGCATTTTGCCATTTTAAATCGTTGAAGCCCACATTTGCCCAGGCTTTCATCTCTTTAGTAGCATCGTAATATTCACCGTCAAACTCATTATTGGTTCTTATGGCACCTTCAGCAGTAAGCTTCCAAGTATTGTCTGAAGCTACAATTTGCTTGCTGCCGTCTGCAAATTGAACTTCAAGTTGGGCTATTAGTTTGGGAAATTTCACTACTTTATCCACCTCTGCAAAATCGGGTTTGTTTCTCAAATTTACCCATCTGCCATTGCCCAAAATACAGCCAATCGCATTTTTACCCGTTCCAATAAGTGAAGTTACATCAAAAGTATTGTACGCTACACGTTTGGGAAATTCGGTTTGTGCAGGAGCAAGCACATAATCGCCCACTTTTTTGCCATTAATATAGGCTTCGTACAGCCCTAGTCCGCATACATAAAGCGTTGCTGATTTTATTTTTTTACCCAATTCAAATTCCTTTCTTAAATACCGTGCATTGATTTCTGGCAGTTCGCCATTGGGCTTGTCGGTACTCAAAGGCTTGTCTGCTCCTATCCAGCTTGCCCTCCAATCTGTAGTATTCAACAATCCTGCAGAAAAATGAGCAATTGGACTGAAACTTGATTCTACGCCATTTTTATCCCATATTTTTACTTTCCAACATATTTTTTGGGTAGCATTCAATACTTTTCCCGCATATAACACATTTAGCGATTGGTCAGAATTGATTTTGCCTGAGTTCCACAAATCAGCTTTTCCATTTTCCAAATTTTCAGGAGTAGAAGCTGCTATAAGTTGATAAGCTGTCTGCAATTGTCCACGTTCATTTGATTGCAAAATCCAACTCAAACGTGGTTTTACAACATCAATTCCTTGGGGGTTTATCAAATGTTCACATCGCAAATTGCCCACTGTTACAGCTTGTGCTGTGGCCAATATTGAGGCAATGCAGAGTATAAAAATCTTTAAGAACAGTTTTAATATATAATATTTCATAGCAAAATTTTAATTTATACAAGAATATGAATTATAAATGTAGCAACTATCCTATCATGTCGGTATTTGGCTGAAACTTCCCAAATATTCGGGTTTTGAAAAAGTTGGTTAGCTTTGTAGAAACTTTTCTAATGAAAGCTTTTTTGTTCTATTTATCATTTCCATTTATATATTTGGTAGCCTCATTGCCCTTCAAAGCTTTGTATGCCCTTTCAGATGTACTATATTTTTTATTGAATTTGGCAGGCTATCGAAAAAAGATAGTGCTGAAAAATCTCAGAAATTCTTTTCCTGAAAAGACCGAACAAGAAATACAAAACATTGCCAAAGTGTATTTTCAGTACTTGAGCGATTTGATATTAGAAACGCTCAAAACGTTGAAAATGACCGAAAAAGAAACCAAGGAAAGATGTGTATTGCACCAACCTGAATGGCTGAAAACATTATATGAAGCAAAGAAAAGCCTTATAATAGTGATGGGACACTATGGAAATTGGGAATGGGCAGGGCCGAGTTTCACGCTTAACACCAATTACCAACTGGTAGTAATTTATAGGCCGCTTACCAATCCTTATTTTGAAACAATGATGGTGAAAATGCGTACGAAATTTGGCACAAAAATAACACCAGTAAACAATACACTCCGCGAAATGGTTGCTAACAGAAGTAGTATAACTGCTACCGCTTTTATTGCCGATCAAACTGCCTCGCCCGATTTTGCTTACTGGACAAATTTTCTCAATCAAGACACCGCAGTGTTTAACGGACCTGAAAAATTGGCTAAAAAATTTAATTATCCTGTGGTATATATGAATGTAAAACGTACCAAACGAGGCTTTTATGAAATATTTCCTGAAATGATGGTGGCTGAGCCAAAAGATACTTCCGATAATTTTATACTAGAAACTTTTACCCAACGTTTGGAAAAAGAGATAAAGCTCGACCCTAGCATTTGGCTATGGTCGCATCGCAGGTGGAAACACCAAAGATCAGCAGATGGCCAAGTGAATACGATATTGAAATAAAACCAACTACCACACCCATGCGAACCAGCAAAGAATTGATATTGGCCACCAAGCCATTCACCATTGAAAACAGGCTGCAAAGTTGGTACGAAATTGCCATTACTATTTTACTTATAAGTGTGTTTATGGCAGGTACTTTTGCCCCTATTCCACTTTTATTTCGTTTGCTCTTCAGCCTCGGATTAGGTTTATTGTATGTGCGAATGTTTGTAATATACCACGATTACCAGCACCATGCCATTCTTCAAAAATCGAAAATTGCCGAATTTATAATGGTGGCTTTCGGCATATATATTCTTGCTCCTCAAAATATATGGAAGCGTTCGCACGACCACCATCATGGTCACAATTCAAAACTCACTACAGCGGCAATTGGCTCATACCCAACGATAAGTAAAAATAAATTTCTGAAAATGTCGAAAGCCGAGCAGAATTTATACCTTATCAACAGGCATCCGCTAACGGTAATTTTTGGCTATTTCACTTTGTTTATTTATTGGTTGAATGTGAAATCATTTCTCCAAAGCCCTAGCAGACATGTTGATTCCCTAATTGCTATTGTATTCCATTTAGGAATGGGTACTTTAATAGCTGTACAATTTGGAATACTGAGTTTTTTTGTATGCTGGATATTTCCTTTCTTCGTTGCTTTCGCCATAGGATCTTATTTGTTTTATTCTCAACACAATTTCCCTCAAGCTCAATTTAAAGAAAACCAAGATTGGACCTACGACAATGCTGCTCTTACATCTACAAGTTTTATGCAAATGCCAGCCATATTTCATTGGCTTACGGGCGATATTGGCTACCACCATGTGCATCACCTCAATTCTAGAATTCCATTCTACAGACTTAAAGAAACAATGAAAAACATGCCTGAATTGCAACAAGTATTTACAACTTCATTAAATCCTATTGAAATTTATAAATGTTTCCAGCTCAAGCTTTGGGATGCAGATAAGGGCAAAATGATACGCCTAAGCGAGCTTTAAGTGTAATTAATATAGGATTGCCTGCTTGAGCGGCCTCACAAATAATTGGATGTCGAAAAATCTTGATTTAAAGCGGTTGCCTTTCCAAACCTTTTCTCCTGAATCATATCGTAGGTTTTTTCATAGTGTGGGTGCTCGGTTTTCATCCATTTGTCCCAAAACCTAAAGTAAAGACTGTAGTTGCCTTTGAATTTGGAATGATGCAAATTATGATACACAGAAGTGTTGAAAATTTGAAATAAAACCGAACTCCTGAACCTCTTTGGCATAAGTTCAAAGCCCAAATGGCCGTACACATTTATTAAAAAACCAATAACAGTAAATAATAAAATTGATATTGGGTGCATAGGAATGATAAATGCGGCTACCAACAAAACCAGACTTTCAGTAAATGCTTCTATAAAATGAAATGAATAGGAAACCCAAGGCGAAGGGTTTACAGATTTATGATGAACTTTATGTGTGAATGTAAAAATGGCTTTATGGTGCAGTAGCCTGTGCATCCAATAAAAATAGGTGTCGTGAACTACCAATGAAAGCATAAAACTAACTGGCAACCACCACAAAGGAAATTGAGCAATATCATGGTAAATAAGACTATAAGTACGCAATGGGCTGAACAATACTATGTAACCCATCAAAGTGAGGACAACAAGCGATTGCAACGAATGAACTATCTCCCCAACAAAATCTTTACTTGAAGCTGCCCTTTCCTGTATTTTGGACTTGATAAATTTACTAGAAAATAAAAAGTAAAACACAATAAAAGGGATGCCAGAAAGTACTGCATATCTGAGAACACTGATGCCATATATCTTGGCGTATTGGGCTATTATTTCCATGACTTATTTTGTTGAGTAATTGAATACAAAACTAGATAGTTGGGAGGAGGAGAAAATTAACAATAGATAATTAATGATTTTTTCCTTCTGATAGCCGCTTTCGGATTCTGCTCAAGGATACGGGCGTGATGCCCAATAATGAAGCTATATATTTGTTAGGAATTCGGTTTGCAATGTTGGGTTTGTCTTTTACAAACTGCAAATACCGTTCCTCTGGCGATAGCAAAATAAAAGATTCAACTCGGGTGATGGATTCCCCTAGCATGTGCAACAAAAAATGCCTCCTACCCTCTTCCAGCTTTGGATTTTGCTTGCCAAACGATTGGGCCGTTTCAAAATCAACTTCCAAAAGGGTGGTTTTCTCAACGGCCTGATAGATATACCGAGAAGGTTTGTTGAAAATAATATTGTCGTAGGCGGCCACAAATTGGACTTCCCAACGCACCAAAGTTGTGATTTCATCACCATTGTCCTGAATTAAATAGGCTCGAATAAATCCCTTTTTGATACAGGCTATTTTCTTTTGGTTTTCCCCTTGGCTGATGAAAATATCGCCTGGCTCAAGCTGTTTCTGATGAACCAAATTGAACATTTTGACTATATCTGCTAAATCCAGATTTTTAAAAAGAGCGAGATAAAACTTTATTTTTTCTGGATCTATCATGGTAGCCAACGCTTCAAAAGTTGATCAATTATGGAAATTATTCAAACTCAAATTAGAATACACCTAATAGAATTTCCAATTCCCCTTTTTCAATCCTCTAACGCATTAGTGAGGAAAGTGACTTTTGTCGATAGCCAAAGCAAAAAGAATAACATTCCCCAAATCAGATATATGTTGTAGTAGTCACGAGTGTCCTTATATCTCGTTTCCTTTATTTCGGCTTTCTCATATTTGTCTATTGTAGCGAAAATATTTTTCAAAGCACTGTTGCTAGAGGCACGGTAAAATCGCCCTTCTCCAATGTTCGCAATTTTCCTAAGCGTAGTTTCGTCAAGTGCGTTTTGCACATATTGCACGTTGCCAAATGGATCTTTGCCGAAAGGCACTTGCCCATCTTTGCCTACAGCTATGGTGTATATTTTAATGCTGAATGCGTGAGCCAATTCTGCTGCAGTAATTGGGTTGATATTTCCTGCGGTGTTATCGCCATCACTCAAAAGTATTATCACTTTCGATTTACTTTCAGATTCCTGAAATCGGTTTACAGCCACAGCCAAAGCACTGCCAATGGCTGTTCCGCCTTTTTTAATCAAATCGAATCTTATTTCATCAATATAGCCTTGTAATAAAGCATAATCTGTAGTGAGTGGCGAAAGTGAATACGCATCGCCAGAAAAAACTACCACCCCAATTCTATCATGCAATCTGCCTTTTACGAAGCTTTCGGCTACTTTTTTTGCGGCTTCCAATCGATTGGGCGTAAAATCTTCAATCTGCATCGATTCTGAAATGTCCATCACGAGCATTATATCTATCCCTTCGGTGTATTGCTCTACTTTCTCATTGGTTTTTTGCGGTCGAGCCAATGCTACCAGTATGCAGGCTATGAAAATACTGAATATAATATCGGGAATAAATCGCAGCCAAACCACCCACGATGTTTTTACATTTTTCTCAGGGAAGGCGAAATCAAGTCTGTCTCTAAAGCTGATATGAATAAGCCATCGCACCAAAAAAACCAACGGGATACCAAGCACACCATATAAAAACAAGGGATTTTCATAGGTAAAGCTTTTCAAGGTGTCGGGGCGAAACCATTGTAGAGAGAGCCATTGAAAAGTATTTTTGTCTAGGTTTAAAAATTCATCAAGCATTTTCCAATTCCTTCTGTTTTTGTTGGTATCTCAGTGTGGCAGTTTCTCGCAAGTTAACAATAGAGTTGGTCAGGTTTTCATTTACATAACCGCCATATATTGCTCTATCGAAGTTTTGAAGCGAAGAGGTAAGTTGGTTATAGTCAAATAATTTAGATATTTCTTTGGAAGTCAAGGTTGTATAAGGCAATTTTTCCAATTTTTCCAGGTATTTTTTCCAAGTACTAAGTGTCAATTCTAGTTCAGAAGTGGTTGTTTGGGAAATATACGCTATTTCTATTTTTTCAAAATTTCTGATAAATGATTTATAATCTCTTCCAATCAAATACAATCGGTACCTATTAAGTATCTTTTTCCTGAAAAACACAAGAACAATGGCAATTATTAATAATAAAATACCCAACCCAATAAGCAAATAAGGGTAATTCAATTTGCCTGAAAGTACTTTATATTGGGTATTAACCCTTAGAGAGTCAGTGCCAGATGTTTGTGTAATTACCTCGCTTAATAAAATTTCCGCATCGTTGCTATACAAAGGCAATGTGTCGCCCCCTTCATACAAGTATACGGGCAGCGACAGCCTAAAATTAGATTCGAGTTCAAAAGTAGTAAGCGTATATACTATACTATCGGTACTTTCAACACTATCGGTGTGGGTGGGGTAGAAATCTTTTTTTACAAACTCGAAGGGAAAAAAATTGTAAGCAGAATCGGGAAATAGAAATTCGGCAGCAGGATTGTGCTTATATATAAGTGCTAATTTCACTTGTTCGCCAATTTTTACACTGTCTTTTCTGAAATAAGCTTCGGGGAGATTGTATCGTTTTGCCCCTTGCAATGGAATTAAAACAATAAAAGTAAAAAGCGATACAATGGTAAAAGCAATTTTGATATTCAAATTCAATCTATTTGGCCACATACGAAATGCGAATCGGGCATTGGAATTGCAAAATTATAATATCAATCGATTTAGGCAATGTTTATTGTAAATGATGGCGATGCGGATATTAATTTCTCAAAAATTTAACAATTTCATAACACGCTTTAAGCAACCTTTTTAATTTGCTAGCACTAGTTTTGCGGCTTAGGTAAGAATTAATTAGCCAAACACTTTACAACATGCGCCAGCAATTACTAAGTATCATCTCAACATTTCTCATCTGTTTTTTTGCCATCGGAAATATATCTGCCCAAGATGTGAAGAAAGGGACATTAGCTGGTAAAATAACAGATAACAAAACAGGCGAAGAGATAATAGGTGCTATTGTATTGGTAGAGAATACAAGCACAGGTGCAGCTACAGATTTGGATGGCAAATATTTTTTAAAGCTCAATCCAGGTACTTACACTGTGTTAATCAGCTATGTTTCTTATAAAACAAAGAAGCTGGAAAATATAGAGATAAAAGAAGCCGAGTTGAATTCGATAAACGTAACTATGGAGGAGGATTCCAAACAATTAGACGAAGTAGTAATAGTAGGAGAGGCAAAGAAGGAATCGGCAGCTGGTTTATTGCTGCAACAAAAAAATGCAATGGCTGTTTCAAGTGGTATTTCTGCCGATCTTATTCGTAAAATGCCAGATAGAACTACTGCTGATGTACTGAAGCGCGTAAGTGGTGCCACTATACAAGATGGAAAATTTGCGATTATTCGAGGTATGCAAGACAGGTACAATTATGGATTGATAAACGGATCGCCATTGCCTAGCTCTGAGCCAGATAGGAAAGCATTTTCTCTTGATTTGGTGCCAGCTCAAGTGGTTGACAATATGATTATATCTAAAACCGCAACTCCTGACATGCCAGGCGATTTTGCAGGAGGGCTTATTCAAATTAACACCAGAGATATTCCAGATGAGAACATTAGATTTCTAAATGTAGGCTTAGGTGCAAATTCGATTACAACTTTTAGAGAGTTTTACAAAGGCCCTCAAAGCGGGGGTACAGATTTTTTAGGGATAGAAAACGGAGCAAGGCAGTTGCCAAGTGGGGCATCAGGCCAGGAAAGAGCCATTGAAACCGGAAACGATGTGTTTAATAACGGGCAATTATTAACCGAGCAAACCAAGCTTTTCAACAACGATTTTACACCCACAAAAACCAGTGCTGCTCCAAATATTACGCTTCAAGCAGGTATATCCCAAAGAGCAAAAATTCTTAACAATGATTTTGGACTCATAGCCGCTTTAACTTATGCCAATAACAATGTGTATGAGCCTTATGAAAGAAATACACCTGTAATTGGAAATGCTGCTACCTACCAAAGAACGGATACTACACAAGGCTTTTTTTATGAAAATAGGAGATACAGAAACACTGTTAATTTGGGAGGTATTTTGAACCTCACCTACAAAATAGGTCAAAATCACAAGTTCTTTTTTAAAAATTTGCTAACCCAAGTAGCCACTGATCAAACTATTTTGAGAGAAGGAAAGATATATCAAGATGGTTTTCCTGCAGGAGGCAAATACACAAATGACAAAGACGTTGCGTATTTTTACCAATCGAATCGTTCCGTTTTTAGTCAATTTGGGGGGGAAAGTGTATTGAACCCTACTTCAAAACTAAAATTAAACTATGTGTTTGGGTTTACTGATATATTTATGCAGGTACCAGATTTCAAAAGAAATTTCTCTCGCGCATCAGGGAACTCGAGAATGGAGGCAGATAGTGCGACCAAACGAAAAATTAACGGCATACCTTTCTCGCCAGCAAGTCCTAACAATCCCGGGCGTTTTTTCTTTGATTTAAAGGAAAATAGCTTGAGCGGCAATTTTGATGTATCTATATTGTCTCAGGCTACAAGAACCACTGTGAAAGCGGGGGGAGCTTTTCAGTTGAGAAATAGACTGTTCCAAGGTAGAAACTACAATTTTACTACCAATAACCTCCCTTGGTTTACAGACCCTGCTCGTGGGGGGGAATTAAAAAATGATTTGTCTAAATCGTATGTGCTTGATTCAAACATTTCTGCATTAGGTGGAGACACAGGTAGGTATTTCCAAGTAGAGACCACTCAGAAATCAGATAAATATATCGCTTCTTCTCAATTGTTTTCCGCCTTTTTAATGGGCGAAACCAAATTTTTACCTAGTTTGAGAGCTATATATAT
>Ga0163149_10004368_pt1 | contig 15553 bp, 11 predicted proteins | sample OliLakLV19MP5G1_FD_148604 | JGI IMG/M metagenome (GOLD analysis project Ga0163149, IMG submission 148604) | Freshwater microbial mat bacterial communities from Lake Vanda, McMurdo Dry Valleys, Antarctica - Oligotrophic Lake LV.19.MP5.G1 | ecosystem: Environmental > Aquatic > Freshwater > Lake >...
CAACAAGTCGTCGTTGGTCAGATCGGAGTAACTTAAGACTTTGTCGTCGTTTTGCAGGCGGCCATCTACGATAAGGCTGAAAGGAGCAGATTTGTCCTTTTCGCAATCCATCTTCGATTCAAGAAGAACTACATTTTTGAAGGGCATATCCATCTTCCCTTGGTTAACCATATTGATGGCCCCATAACAGGTCTTTTCTTTGGGGGCAGAACCGACCAAGATTTCAAAACCGTCACTGTGATAAGGCTCTTCATATACTTTTTCTATGATGAGTTTGGCCAAACCTGCAGCGTTTCGAGAGTTCTTGTCACTGTCCAAAAGGTTGATGATGTGTGCCCCGCGCCCGCTAAATGTCATTTGTCGAGGCATGGGCTGGTTGAGGCGTTTCAGCATGTGCGCCAAGTGATAAATGATGGCGGAAAAGAATACAATGAACACCACTTTCACGTCATCCTGCTCCATTAAGAAATCGCTGAAAGACGGTGCTTTGACATTACTTTCTCTCACCTCTTTGTTGTTTTCCAACGAAAAGAAAAATGAGTTAATATCGGCGGACCCCATGTTGATAATACCTACGTTTTCTCCTTCACGACCGTAAGCTTCTTTGGTATTGAATACGCCTGGTGTTTTAATCCAGTTGTTGACTATATCATTGAACAAACGAGTAAGGCCATTGGTTTTGCTGGCATTAGCGGTATCATAGCCATTGCCAAAAATGACATTGCCTGCAAAACGGAATGAGGTGGCGTATTCAGGATGATTGTCACGAAAAACAATGACATCGGCAGTGCCGCCACCAATGTCTACGTTCAATACCGGATATTGGCCGGAGCGGATTTCGTTGTTACCATAAGCATAAAATGGTGCCAATGCCTCCGAAACAGCTTTTACCTCCACCGTTTGGCTGAGATATTGCTTAGCCAAACGATTCCAACGGCGGGTGAAACGTCCTGTAGCCCCTTCACCGATGCTGGCCGGAAAAGTCCAGATTAAGGTGCATTTGTTCAAGTCGCCACCACGCACTAAAATTTGATTGCGAGCCATGTAGAGCATCATGGACAAGTAGGCTTCCGTGCGAGCATTGTTGGCATCCCCGGCATTTTCAGTGATTTTGGCCCATTTTAAATTGGTGAACCAATCCTCGTTTAGCAACAGCCGTCTCCGTTCAAAAAAGTAAGGAATACTGATGTTCGTGCCAGGGATGGCTTCGGCGTGGTCTACGGCTTGGATCTCGGTCACAATAGTGCGCATCGGCAAGAAACATTCTTCCATGTCGCCAAGGGTGTATGGGGAAAGTGTCCGTAAGATGGTCTCTTTCACCATTGGCGGGTTGGTATTGACCCAATGCTCGCTCAAAGTGATTAAAAACCGCTCATTTTCCTTAATTTCGATCCGTTCTGGTATTGGTGTGCCATTGCCGGACTGGAACGACAATGCTATGAAAGAATTAGTGGTGCCAAAATCCACAGCTACTGAAACGGGACTGGTACCACGCGGCATTTCACGCCATCTGGGAATCACAATACATTGTTGCTGACCATTGGAGACAAACATGTAATCATAAAATGACTCCATCACGGCATATTTTGTAGATACATACTGCTTGTGCTTGTTCTTGTCTTGCCGTTGTCTCCGAGCTTTGGGTTGTACCAATTGACCATCGTGGGAATAGAAATCCATTTTGTAGTCAAAATGCTTGGTTTCAGGCAAAATATCACCATCTGAAAGTACCACAATCTGGCGTACTTCTTTGTCCACATGAAACAAGGGATAAAAGCCAAGGTCAAAGCGGCAGCGGACAACAGCTCCCTCATTTTTTTCAGGGTCGGCGGCAGTATTTAATTGATACACTCGACGAAACATGATGTAGTCACCTGATTGGATCGGGATGAGCAGCTGTACCTCAACACCATCGCTCCCCGATTTAACCATTTTGAAGTTGCGCCGTCCGTCAGTAGTGTAGCCACTCAAATACTCCGGGGCAAAGAAATCGAAAAACCGTTTGGTAAGTGGCAGCATGAAGGAGTCGTCACCCGGGATACCTTGTTCCCCGCCCCAACGGTTGCTTTTACTGAAGCCCTCAGGATTGCCATCATAAAAATAATCACTATCCATGGGGTATAGCACACGCATGATACAGGGCTCCAGAAAATCACTAACAGTCAGGTAAGGATAGATCTGCGTAGCACCGGGCAGCACCCGCTTATCAAGTGGGTGTAGATCGAAATAGGGTACCACAGTATCAGGTTTCCAGGTGCCTTGACAATATGAGAGTGATTTAGCAAAACCGTTTTGTAGTGCCAACGGTACTTTGCCCCCTTTGTACTTGTCCGATTTGATGGCGAAGGCATCATTACTATGATCGTTGCCATCGGCCTTAGCTCGGCGGTGCTCGATACCCCGGTGTGCGAATATGCCCGTATTATCTTCGGCATAGTTGGCAGGCACATATTCCGAATTAAACCACATTTTTACCTTGGAGTGGTCAGCTTGCTTTAGGATTTCGTCATTTAGATTTTGCCAATCCTTGTTCCGGTTTTGGCTAAGCGCATCCAAGTTGGCCACTAGGTATCGCCATAGTGTGGTCATTTTCGTTTTCAAATCTGGGTAGGTCATAAATAAGCCGTAAAGGTAGCGCTGGAAAGGCATGGAGCGTTTCCAAAGCGGCATGGGTTCGGCATCAAAAAACTGGTCGTTACCAATGCCCAGTTTGAACTTTGCCAACCTGAAACCCTCGTTGTGAGCCGCAAAAAACATTGTCGAAGGGGAAGTGCCGCCCAGCAATTCGTTGTTACATACCAAAAGGTAAAAGTTATCAATTTCGTTAAAATGCGTTTTCAAATTATCCTGCTCCATGAACAACTCCAGAGTTTCTCCAAATAGCCGATGGCCTGAATTGCCGAGTTTAAGCTGCGCCAACTCATACTTTTTGTTCCAGACAACGAAGCGTAAGTTGTGCGAGGTCTGGTTGAACACCTCGTAATTAAAAAATATCTCTGCCACATCCAAGGCATCGGATACGAGTTGGTGGTAGGCCGTCTTTTTTGTCAAGGTGTTATTGCCCTCTGTTTTTGCATGGTTTGCAACCCACTCGAAAGCGTTCTCAAACAAGTGTATGCGTGCAAAAGGGGAGGGAATTGAAGTGATCTCTTTCCGAGACCCGGCGGCAGGGTCTTTGATGTTGGCCACTTCATCTTTGGAATATCCGCCGCTGCGCGGATGCCAGTCTGCATTGGTGTTCTGGCCGGTAAAAAGGCGGAGAACCTTATTTTGAAAGTTACTCATTTGTCAATGTTGTGTCGTAAATGGAAATAGAGGTGTTTTTTCAATGGATTTAGCCAATGAGCGGCTTGAAGCGGCTATCAAAAAGACGTACTGTAGATTTGTAAAAAATTGCCATGAAGCGTTTTTCTACTTCCAAAGCAGGAAGTTTGGATTCTTCGGCATTAAGGTCGAAGTTGTAGTCGTCATAACCCAGTTCCTGCGGATTCTCACCACCCCAAAAAGATTTTTCTTTAGGAACGTAGCCATTGATAATGGTGTGCAACAACGGCGTATCAATGTTAAAGGCCTGCAATGCTCTGTTATTCCGTGCCATCTCCGTGAGCCATTCTCGGAATCGAGTGTTGAAACGCGCCAAGTATTGGCTGTAAAATTCAGCTCCCATGAAATCTCCTTTAATGGGAACAGTATTGCTACGCGCCCAGTTTTCGGGCTTGTTGATTGCCTGGGCAAGGCGATTGTTCCAGAAGTTAACGGCCAGCGCATATTGGGTTAGCGGGCGAACTGCAATTCTTTTAGACTCTGTACCAAGGTTTTGAAGGGTCAACACAGCGTCGTCGCCCACTATGCCATATTCTTTGAAATAAGGACTTTCCGCTTTGCCGTCTTTGCATCTCAGGTTTGATTCTGGGATATTCATAAAATCGAAAATAGACAGCGCCGAGAACATTTCAATGGCATGCGCATCGTTCATCTGTTCCGCTTTCCCTTCTGCCGGTTTGTAGTCTTTAGTAGCAAGATCGCCGATGTAATACAAGGCGTTGAGCGATTGGTTACCACTGAGGTTGTCGGAATAATAGTCCAGTGCGGCCTTGGTTTTAGCGATAAAGGTGTTTTTGTCAATCTGAATGGTGTCGTCTGGCTCAATCCCGAAATAGGGCGTAACCGTTATTGCACCAACAGGTGCATTCCGCAGTCGGTCGTGGTTGGAGAGTTTGTCGGTAGCTTCTCGTATGTTTTTCACCAATAGCGGAAACCCGGCAGCCCCGGTGCCTCCAAAAATGGACGAAACGATGAAAATCCGGTCTTTCTGCCCCATCCGCGAAGCAAAGAATTTGAACTCTTGAGAGTCCTTAAATTGGTTGAGCACTACGCTTCCCATGTGCGGATTCCCTTTGAATCCTACGCTAAGTTCTAAAGCGAGATTTTTGTCTGAGAATAGCGCATCGGTCATTGCACGATTTGTTGCCGACATTGTGTCATAGCCAATAAAATGACTGAAAATTCCGTCACGCGTCCCGTCTATGTCGAAACGGAAACTATCGGTAATGCGCATCCCTGTACCCTTTTCTGGATCTGCGGATTCTAAGCTGGCGAGCGTCTGGATATCAGTCTTGAAAAAATGGTTGTGTCTAAACTCCAGCCTGCTCCGTATCTGCTGGTAGTTTTTCAATATCTCTATCGTGCGCTGCATATCGCCATTGGCATTGTCGGGATCTATTATGATTGGAATAACCTTGCTGGCTTTTAAATCGGCCCCCGAGGCAAGCAAAAAGGTCAGGGCTTTGAGCACGCGCGCACCTGTGCCGCCTATACAGAAAAGAAATAATTTTGGGTGATTTTCTTCCATAATCTTGAGGATGTTTTGACTGTAAATGGTAATTAATGCCGTTTAGAATGGTATTTTTCGTCGCGCGGGGTTGCTAAATTTAAGACAAATAGAAAAGATAAAATAAGCAATTAGGCTCCATAAAAAAGCCATGCAGAGAAATTCTGCATAATCGGAAAATCCGTACTCAAGATCGTCATTCCTAAATTGCGATATGGTAAGCATCCAAATCCCAATGGTAGTTAGACAGGCACTGATGATCATCCACAAAAACCAGGATATTCGAGTGTCCCATCTTGCTTTTTTACGATATACAAAAAAACCTTGGTAGTAAAGCACTACCCATACCAATGTTGCAAATAGCCACAAAAAACCAGCTGGCAAATAGACCAATTCCCATAAATCGTCGGTGGCATTACTGGTCACAGTTCCGAAGAACTCGAAGAACATAGCGAAAAAATCATTCATGAACGGGATTCAATTTTTAATGGTGATTTGAAACGAATGATAAAGACTCTCCTTGCTGTAATCGTAAGACATCATGGCGCCTTCAACTAAATATTGCAAACCGAAGGTTTTGCCTTTCCGTTCCGCTTCCGTCGCATCTGATTCGGTCGAGGAATTTATCACCCAAGCGGGCATTTGTTTTTTGAGTGCAATTCTGACCGTTTGTCGGCCCTTTGAGATTTTACCAGCAGTTTTTAAAACAAGAATATGCGTAGAAGTCCCTTTTTGGCCTTTGTCATTATTGTCTAAGTCTTCAATCTGATGTACCTCGCTAATTTCAAATTTGTCCCCTACATCGGAAGTAACCTCATAGTTTTTGGGGTCGGAGAAATAATCGTCAAGCGCTGCACAACGGCTGAAGTCAACAGCTAACCCCAATTGAAAGTCTCCCTTGTGCGACGGCTCAGGATTTTCAATCGCTGTGACCACCGTGGCGCCCCGGTCTGCTTTTTCAAAACGGCCTTCACGGAAGGTCTTGAGTAATACGGTATAGTACGGTTGGGATGCAGCTTTGCTTTCAGAAAGGAGGATTAGATGCGTCTCATAGCCTTTAAACTCGTCGAGACGATATTGTTTTGGAAAATCTAAAATCCGGTCCCGCTTCCCGATGATCCAAAAATAAACAGGTCTTTTTTCATTGATGGCTGCTTTATGATTGAGCATATCATAAAACGTGCCATTAAATTCTGAATTGATTTTAACAATCAGCACTGCAAAATCTTTTCCAGGCAGTTCAGCGAGACTGAGCGCGGTGGTATTCTTTTGTAGATCCAATTGATCACGCACTTTTTTTCCCTGAATGGAATAAATATAGTCGGAGATAACCACTGACACATGGTCTGGATGCCGAATAGCGGCATCTGATATCGTTTTCAGGATTCTATTGATCTCGCTGTTACCTCGGTTGCCAAACTTCCGAACAGTAGCAGGCTCCAGGTAGTCTTTATAATTTTGAATAATGCTGTCTACTGGAAAGAGGTCTGTATTGATGTAGTGGAGGTTCACTTCGGCACCTTTCAATTTGGCACGGGTCATAAGCCCCAATGTGGCGTCAATGAACTCTGTTTTGCCATTCAGATAGCCGTCCATACTGGCTGAGTTCTCGTAATATATATCGAATGTGACTTTGTCAGAACCCGTCATAGAGGCTGTAACGCCTGTTTCAATCGTAACAGGGTACTTAATGGCTGGCCTGCCCTTTTGGCTCATAGCGTGTGCCAAGTCATCCAAATATTGGATAATTAAAGTGTCGCTTGGGAATTGCGCTTTCAATTCGGGGACACAAGCGATAAAGGTTCGGATGTTTCCAAATTCAGTAGCATTGACTCCCTGATCGTCCTTTAAGGCCTTTCGGGCTACCTTGTTGAGGTTATCCGATGGGTTAGTGCATTGACAAAAAAGGAGCGCAGAAAACAGCAGCAGGAAGAGACGAAATGGTCGGCTCGTTGTCATTTTTATAGGGAAAAAGGTGTTTCGAATTGTTTTCAAACCAGAGCATTCGCTAGTGAAACTAGGTTAGTTGCTTTATGTCAGGTTTACATTGAGGCCGCCAATTGGGGCAAATGTATTTTTTTTTTGCGAACCAAACACTTTTTACAAAATAAAATTTGAAAAATTCGATAAAAATGCAATGTAGTGCTCCTGAAAATCAGGCGGGTTTCGACGTGGGATGTAAAGCCCTCACTCCACCCCAATCTCCACATCATACGCCCCCACATTATCCCCCTGGCTATTGTCATTGATTTCAAACTGTATCTCCATCTTCCCACTGGTTTGCGCGATGAACTGGCATCCCAGACCGCAGCTGCGCCATTTTGTGTCGCCTGGCAAGCCATACATCAATACGGCGTGTTTAAATTCAGGAACCAAGTTGTAGGCCGACAATGAAACACCAAAAACGCCGCTGCTCAGGCCATCAGGGGCTGAACTGCCAACGAAGTTGCCGACTTTAATGTTCCCCGAAGCGCTGATCTTTACGATACTTCCCTCCTCCACTTCTATTTCCACGGATTTCCTTCCACTTATTTCCACCGTTTTCCGTTTTACTTTGAACACTTGGTTGTCCAGCAAAATTTCAATGGACGCTAGAATGTTCACCGTTTTTGTATAATCCCGGTATCTGCCCAAGGGGTCTTGGATCAATAGGTCAACATAGTCGGTTTTGCTCGCAAAAGCGACTTTGGGAATGACAAAGCTGAAGGCGCCGAAGGCATTGGTTTTCTTGGCCTCAATGGTAGTACCCGCCAAATTTGTGGATGAAACTGAGACCGTTAGGCCCTCCACCAGTTTTTTGGTTTTGCCATCTTTGACAATGCCTACGACGCCAATGTTGGATTTACGGTTGATTCTTATCTGCCCGGCATCCTGGGTTTTTACCGCATTCATTCTGTGGGTACGCCGGTGAAATCCGTATTCTGCTGGATGAAAAATAAGGATTTGTATATCGTCTCCTGGTTTGGCGGCTGCGGGGATTTTTAATCTGAATCCGCCATGAGAATCTGTCACGGCTCTGTCTCCATCCAAAATTGAAATGTTGGCCCCTTCGATGGGCGTGTCGCTGACATCGTGCACAAGGGTGCCGGATAAGGTAAATCCTGTGCTGCTTTGGGCCGAAACATGGGAACAAACCGATGAACCAAACAGAAAAAAACAAGCAAGGGTAATAAAAGATTGTCTCACCGCATTGATATTTATATTTTTATGAGAGGGTAGGTTATGTCTGTTTTAGGAACGTCATAAGGCAGGTTGACACTTTTGTAAATATTACTTGGGTCACTAAAAAAAAGGTGGACTCTGGTAATTTGCGATGTGCCAACTAGCCTCAGTTGAAAATGGCCTTGCGCATTGGTTTTCGTTTTTTCTCCTGTTGCAGCAGAGACCACAATATTCGGAACACCAGCACCTTGATAGATCAGCATGCCCGAAACATGATTGTCGAATTGAGCAGGAGTCGGCACTTCCTGTTTTTTTTCGGGCCGAGCTGCTTTTTTTTGTTCTTCTTTTATAGTCGGATTTTCTGGAGTCTTTATCGCCACCTCCACTGGTTTGTCTGGAACATGGGGGTGAGTATAAAAATAAGCCACCAGTAAAAGCAATAGAAGAATAGCGATTACGAATACCGTAATAAATGAATTTTCAGTTTTTTTCTCGGACTGTTGAATCGTCACATTCACATCCCCGATATGCACGTTTTTACCCGCCTTTACTTTTGATTTTTGAAGCGTATTTTTACTTTGTGTGGATGAATTTTGGTCGTCAGCCATAATATTGGATGTTTCACACAGGTGTTAAGCAGTTACTTTGTAATCACATTTGAATCACATCCATTCTTGTTGTTGGGAGGCCACAATTGGTTGTATTGAACCCATCCATCCTTTTGGCCTCCAAAGCGATCCCAGGGGCGAACGTCTTTTATGTAATGTCCCCATAAGCTACCATAATCCGTTTTCATGACACCTTGGGCATCTTCGCCGTTGCAGGTGCTCACTTTGTCGGGGGTGCCGGCCCCGCGGCCGCCTGTAATCAATCGCCCATCTGTACCATAGCAACACTGTTGTCCGGAATGCCCCTCGCTTGTTTTTATTGCCGGATAGGACCTGAAACTCTCGGTAGCGCCGGAGTGGTATTTTTTGATATTGCCGACATCTTTGGCCCAGCCGTCGTTTATCACAATCCCGTTTTTATCGGGGTTCTGGCAGGAACAGGCGGGCAAACGCTCAAACCAAGCATCGTTTGATGTGCTTTTATATCCATAGCAAGCCAACTCCGAAAGGATGCCTGTATACCCTATAACACAGCACGCTACCTGGAGGAATCGCAAAAAATCGTTTTTCGAAAATTTGTTCCCACGCATGATGGTGCTTATTGATCACTAATGATCCTGATGCCACCACTCAATCCGACCTTGGAATTGATGTGTACTTTCTGTACAGATACTCCATCGTCAATTTCAATTGTCAATGTGTTGGGCTTCATAGTTCCCTCATTCCACGCTCTGGAAACGAAATAATTGTTGCCCCCTGGGTTCAAGGAGCATTTTATCAACAAGAACTCGGATGGGGCGGTTTTTTTGCTTTTCAATTCATATTTATCGCGCACCCAAACGCCATTGACATTGATGGAAACAATATCACCGTCCTCCTTATCATGGTCATAAGGGTAAATCGTTACTTCACTGCTTTTAACCACCACCTTTTTTTGATATTCAATTGGGATGTTGCCAATTTTGGAAGGCAGGTCTTTGTACCCATCGGCTGAATTGGATACTGAATCTTTAACGGGCTTTTGAGATGGCTGAGGCACATTGACAAACACGGTATCTTTAACAATTACCGTAGTCGGCTTTTGGGGCGGCTGAGGCACCTTAACGAATACTGTATCTTTAACATAAACCGTAGTCGGCTTTTGGGGCGGCTGAGGCACCTTAACGAATACTGTATCCTTAACGATAACGGTGTCCCTTGGCTGTTTTTTACTTGGCCTGGAACTGGACGACGAACTGCTAGAACTGGAAGTTGTAGGATCAGGGTCTGTTGTGGGATCTGGATCAGGTGCTGGGGGCGTGGGGTCTACCCGTGGCTTCTTTTTAGTAGGCGTTGGGGTGGTAGGCGTTGGGGTTACAGCGACGCTCTGAGTGCAACGGTCCGCGTCTTGAGCCTCCGACATGTCCTGGTAAATTTGAATCAGCTCGGTTTCGTCCAAAGCCCGGTCGTAAATCCGGAGGTCATCCATGGTACCGTCGAAAAACTCCAGTCCACCTGGCAAATCCCTGCCTATTTCAAGCGGCATGTCATTGGCCGTCAACTGTCCTGTATAATCGAGTTCGTATACAAACTTTCCGTTTAAAAAAACGCGCACTTTGGAGCCATCGAAGGTATAGGCATAAAAATACCAGACTTCATAAGACAATTGCGGGATAAAATTCTCGGTGAATTCAGAATTGATCGAAATGGTCTGAGCGGTTGCCTGCATTCTGTATTGAGGGCTATCAGCCGTTTCGTCTGTTTGATCCGACTTGCAACAAATGGTGATCCATTCCTTAAAAAAGTCAGCGCCTTTGGTGAATTTAAACCAAACCGCTGCGGTAAAAGCATTGCGGGGCCTTTTGAGTGAATTGCTGCTCGGAACGGTAATATAACCCGTCCCGTCAAACAACATGGCACTACAGCCAACCCCGAACCGGTCAGAAGTGTACGACACCCCGTTTACCTTTTTCCCATTGTTCTGATTTCGGGAAAAATCATAAACAGTATTGGCGTCTTTGCTAAGATCTAGGTTGAACTTGTAAAAGGCGACCAGACCATTGGTGGGTGATTGGCTCAGAGCGATGGACGCTTGTGCCAAAATCAATACTGCCGAGAATAAAAAATTGAGTTTCATAGGAATAGGTTCATTTGAATATCCCGATCATAGGCCCGAAATTTCCACCCAACTGAAGTCGGGCAAGTTCAGGCAAATAGGTCTCTGAAATAGCACCATCTAAGTAAAGCGCGTTTTTACATTTGAATTTGTCCTTAAACAAACTCGCAAAATCGTGAAAATTGACACGATCGTTTGATATAATGAATACTACATGATTTGAATCAATGACCCCAACGCCATTGCGGATGTTCTTGTTATCCGAGCCCTTGGTAAATTTCTCATGTAGGACATCGTCTATCACCAACATCGGACCTGATTGGGTTGCAAATTTAACCGATCTCGGTTTTTCTTTCAAGTAACGATCGGTAGTCACCACGTGGGCTACGCTATCCGAACTTATATAAAAGATGCCATTGGGCTGCAGATAGAAGTTTCCGTACGCGTCCTTTTTTTTTTCAATCGCCGCAAGTTCCGCACCGTTTTGGATGAACAAGCCTTGCGGTGAGTTATTTCCCATGTACATCCCTGCGTTTGAGGCAAACACCAACTGTTTCCCTTGATTACTCAATTCCGTTCTCAGGTTTTTTAAACTCAAAAAAGGTTTGTTCTCGGCCTCGTCGCGCCAAAAAAATTGAACGGAGCAATTTTTTGTGTTGACGACATAGCAATCAAAACTTTGATCTTTAAAGACGACCCGTTCTGCTTGATTGCCTTTAATAGCAAAAATCTTCTCCAGCGCGTCCTGATACAGGGCAATCGTATCTGCCAGTTCCTGATCCCGAGTACGAAGTTGAGCAATGCGTTCGCGCAACAACCTAAGGGACGCAATCGTGTCGCCAACTACTTCAAGCGAGTCAACAGGCCGAGAGGCTTTTGCGGAAAGTACCGCAATAAGGCTGTTCAAGCTATCTTTTTCGCCTATTTTGACGAGACATTGAGTTAATTTGGCTTCGGCGTCTTTTTTTTCCTCTGTTAAAGTAGCAACTTCCTTTTTTGCTTCTTTGAGTTTTGAAAAAACACAAGCAGAAAAGTTGAACACGAAAGCGAGCAAAGCAAAACTGAGCAGGCGCATGGGATAAAATTTACTGAAAGTAATAAGTGAGCAAATTGATGGCAGTAACGAATCTACTGAAAGTAATACGAAAGCAAATTAACCGCAGTACTCAACGGCTGGGTGCCTTTTATTGCATCGTTTTTTGTACAATCGCTGTTATTTAACTCAAACACATCTTGCGCCCCAGTATCTAGGTTGATCATAAAGGTCACTTTGATGTCTTTAAAGTTGTTCAGAAAGTCCAAGGTCTTCTTGGCTCCGTCATGAATGCTGGAATGTTGCGGACAATGCACGATGACATGGACAAGCTTGCTGTCTTCATCATAGCCGACGGCTAAGAACCTCCGTTCGCGTGGGGTTGTCACAGAATTGTAAGACGAAACAGTGAGAGCGTTTTTATATACCAACAAATGCGTTTGAAAAACGGTGGCCTCCTGACTTCTGGCCCAGTCCATAAAATCTTGTAAATCAATGGATGATTTCCGAAGATTAAACTTTCTTGTTGGGTCAACGCCCCCGCCGCTCACCGAGAGGTCTCCATCCTTCAGGTTGGAAACCACAATCCCACCTGTTGCAAAAACAATCGTCAGAGCGTCCATCTTATCATGCACCAAGGTTTGATTCACCGGGATACCGTTGTCAATGGTCAAGCCCACCGGAGTCTGGCGATTATCCATATAGGTGCCGCTGGAAACCAGTATGATGTTTGCGACCGATTTGCTCCAATTGTTATAGCGCTGGAACACATTGTTGCCATTGTAGTCCGCTGCTGCGAAATATTTGGCCTTAATCCGATTCCCTTCCCGCCGCATCAATACTACGGAGTAGGTCTCGTTTTTATAACTTACATTGGAGATTTCCACATAATTCGGGTCATAACACTGGGTGGGTGGATCCTTTTTTTCAATGGGTTTCAAGGAGGTGGTGAAAAGTAATACTGCGATGAGTATCAGGTTGAAACAGACTTTCATGATCAATTTATTTTTTAGAATGAGTTTTGAAGATGCAAAAGAAACCATAAAGTGTTACCAGTAGCCCTAAGGAGACCAACAGTTTAAACATCGGGCCAGTTCCATTCCAGAACCGGTTAAACATATAAGCCCATTTTTGGTCAATGAGGTTGGTAACCACCTTTTCAGTTTTTGAATCGCCCAGCGGGGGAGCATATTTTTTTGATTGACAGATGGCCGTCAGGTACCTGAATTTGAAATCATATTTTATGGCTGAATTGTCCTCATAGTATTTCCCGAGTCGGTTGGAGATGAAGTTCATCCAGTGGCGGAATATGATTTTGTAAATTCTGGCATTGTTATCGTCCAGATCTTTGTAGGCATCGAATTTCACAACCCACTGAATCAGGGTAATTAATGAATCAGGGTTGTAGTGGATGAAGGATGGACTGATACGTTCCTCCAATTTTTCGGTCAAAGCCTTTATATAAATTTCTCGCCCAGAGTTCGGGTTTTCTTTGAAACACGAATCTATGATTTTCAGGTCATTTTGAATGTTCCGTAGGTTGCAAAATGATGTGGACTCCAGAAATGGACCATAAGGGAAAGAGGCGGCCACATCGGCAGGGTTAGATTTTTGGATAAACCTCAGGATACTCGGGACGTTTCCCGGCGGACATTCTTTTTCTGCCGGGATCTCGACCGAGTAGTCCGTATTCACGATTCTATACAATACAAAAATCAGGGTAATAGCGAGTATTGCCGTTATGCTGAAATTGAAGATTCTGTTTAATCCAAGGCGCATATTTTATCTGAATTGGGGGTGAAGGTCAATAAAACAAGTTGCGATTCCAAATGAAAGAAAGGTTGTACCTGGCATTGTCAAAATCAGGGCTTCCGAAATCAAATTCGCCTTGTGATACGGAGAAACCTATGTCGAATTGCAATTTGAACCTGCTTTGTTTCCACCATGTAAAACCGGTGCCTACAAACCACTTGGAGAAATCTGAATATTCCTCGAAATCAAAGGTGGTTAACGGGTCTTCCAAATATCTTGTAAGCTTATACGTCAGGTCCACACAATCGCCTCGTTTGCCGTGTTTAAATCGGGTATAACGGCCAAATCGAAAACCTGAGGATATGGTTTCAGTTTTCAGGGTACGATTGAACGCGTAAGAAACGCCGTCTGCCAAACCACTACTGGGTTCTTCCGAGTATTCGTTGGGTTGAACTGTTTTGTCAAGTTTGAAAAGAAATTTCAGTTTTTTGAATCCAAAAGCCAATTCTGAGCCTGCATTGAACCGTTGATATCTATAGGACACGTTAATCGTTTCCTCTTCCTTTGTGGGCAAGCCGGCACCGATTGCACCGGAGGCTATGAACCCTAAACTCAGATATTCCTTGATAAATGGGTGGAATACTAATTCCCCGTTCAAACCAAACCCACTCATATCAATGCGCTCCGTACTAAACCCAGATGCATTTCCTGAGCTATTATAGTAGGTAGCATTGGCCACCTCCGAGATCTTTTGCCATTCAGCACCCAATCCAAACCCTATATGCAGGAATTTTCGGTTGCCCGCATCGGCATTGTAAGTTCTGTCAAATTTATGAGTTTTTATCGGTGTGATGGACGCTGTTGCGCAGTTCGTGCTATTGCAAACCCCCTCGGCGCGTACAGAATAGGTAGTTTTTTTTCTGGGGCGGATGGTAATGCTGCTTCCTTTGCCAACGGACGCACCCTGTCCGCAAGTACCATTATACCATTTCCAATCAGCGTCTTTGCCTAAATTTCCACCCGATATGCTCAAGGTTGCTTTTTTCCCTTTGTAAATTTTATCGGGAACAAGGATAGCGCTCGGGTTGCTGGATGCAGCATTGACTGTTATTGGAATGGTAGCACAATCCGTGGTGTTGCAAACACCTTCCGCTCTAACGTAATAGGAGAGGTTTCGGGAAGGGGCATCTTTGATGGTTTCGCCGCTCCCGATACGCGTAGATCCGCAAGCGCTTGTGTACCAGGCCCAAACAGCGCCTTTCGCCAATTGACCGCCTTTGACTTTCAATTCAACCGTCTCGCCCTGACAAACAGAGCTCCCGCGCAAGGAGTGCGTTATTCCTGTGGGTTCGATGGAGGATTCCACCACGGTGACCGTTAGTTTTGCGCAATTTGTAGTGTTGTAGGGGCTTTCAGCGCGCACGAAGTAGGCGGTGGCATTGGACGGGCTGATCGTGATGGAACTGCCTTCGCCTATTTTTTTAGATCCGCATCCATCCGTGTACCATACCCATTTGGCACTCAGCCCCAAGCTTCCCCCGGAAACTGTCAAAATCGCATCGGTGCCCCTGCATATTTCGGTTTTCCCTTGTATCAGGTTCGGATCGGTGCTTCTCTTGTCCACTGAAACAGCAATTCCTACACAGGAGGTCGTGTTATTGGTGCCTTCAGCCCTTACAAAAAAGGAATCTGAGTCGATCGGAGCGACTTCAATGGTTGGGCCGGTTCCGATCTTGGTGCGTCCACAGCCGTTCTTGTACCAAACCCAATCGGCGTCTATGCCCAAACGACCACCTTTTACAGATAGCTTGGTTTTTTCGCCATAGTATATTGTATTTCGGCCTTCCACTTTGCTAGGGTCTTGTGATGTTGGGAAAGCCATGAATCCAGACCCCGTCATCTGTGTACTCGTCACTTGAACGTCATAATAGGAAAGGTCAATGGAAGCGGCTGAGTAACTATTCAGGGTGTCGAGCGAGTCTCATATACTCTTCGCTATTTGGGGTAAACAATCCGACGAGTTCTTCGACGGGATCAGCGCCCTGCTTAATAGCAGTTGCGATAAATGATCT
>Ga0163149_10004369_pt1 | contig 15553 bp, 7 predicted proteins | sample OliLakLV19MP5G1_FD_148604 | JGI IMG/M metagenome (GOLD analysis project Ga0163149, IMG submission 148604) | Freshwater microbial mat bacterial communities from Lake Vanda, McMurdo Dry Valleys, Antarctica - Oligotrophic Lake LV.19.MP5.G1 | ecosystem: Environmental > Aquatic > Freshwater > Lake >...
AACATTTTTCCCCATCCTTTACAAACACCTGGTCGTCATCAGCGATCATCGCAGTAGAACTATTTTCAGGAACAGTATAAACCGTTTCAGCTTTTAGAGCTTTATCAATTGCATCTGCCAGACGATTTGGCTGCACCGGCTTTAATAAATAGTCGAGCGCATTTACTTCAAATGCTTTTATGGCATAATCATCATAGGCCGTAATAAAAATTACCTGCGGCAGCTTCTCAATTTCTTTCAACAATTCAAATCCGCTTTTACCAGGCATTTGTATATCAAGAAACAATAAGTCCGGAGCATGTTTTTCAATCGCAGCAAGCGCCTCCTGTGCATTGGCGCATTCATCAACAATTTCTATTTCTTTATGATCCTTTAAAAGCGAACGCAGCTCCTGGCGGGCTAAACGTTCATCATCAATTATTAGTGCCTTCATTAAATACAAATTTACAGAACTGATTTGGGAATTCTCAACTCACTGATTACAAAACCATTTGAATTACTGATTTGAAAATCGGCCTTATCTCCATATAATAACTCCAGTCTCTGGCGCGTGTTTTTTAATCCAAAGCCTTTTACATCATCATCTTTTTCTTCTAACGTACCATCATTTTTAATTGTAACAAATAATTCCGATCCTGCCACCCATGCCAGAAGTTCCAAGCTTCCTCCATTCGTAAGTTTAGATATACCATGTTTGATTGCATTTTCCACCAACGTTTGAATCATTAATGGAGGAACGCTAAACGCATTACAACCTGGATCAATTTCCATTTTCACCTTTAGCCTTTCTTCATAACGTACCGACTCCAGATCGATGTAATCTTTTACAACTGACAACTCTTCATTGAAAGAAATTAGTTTTTTCTTTCCCATCTGCAATGTGTTTCTCAAAATGGTCGAGAGATGTGTTACAGCATTTTTTGCCTTTTCAGGATTTTCATCGATCAATGCCCTTATACTATTCATGGCATTAAAAATGAAATGAGGATTAAGCTGTGATTTTAATTTATTCAATTCTATCTCATTTATTGATGCCTGCCATTTTAAATTTTCAATTTCAACACGGCGGTAATTTTGAATGTAATGAAACAAGAAGTATATCAATGACCAGAAAATAAATATAAAAGCGATATTTATCAGATCGGCAAAAGCATTTTCTATTTTAAATGCGCCTTCTTCATTCTGAGGTATTACCCCAAGCAAGTACTCCATCAACAAATGGGAGTAGTGCAAAACAAACGAAAGGATGAGCGCAGCAAGCAACACCCGTGGAATGATACGAATTGTTTTAAGAGAAAGCCATTCCTGTTTTACAATAAGCCACCTATAGGCGTGCGTAGTAAAAATCCCCAGGATCATAAAAGAAATTAAACTCCAAACAATTTTCGTAGTGAGTGTACCCTGCAGCTGAAATAAAAATCCATTTAACAGCACAAATATTGTCCAGCCTGTAACCTGAAATATCCAATATAAGCGACGCTTATTCATTCATTGTCGAATTAGTTTTTTCCCAGCCAAGCATTTCGTAACCGCATTTGTGCATCCGAACAATTATTATTGAGCGACAAAAACTTTTGCTCCTGTATTTCACCTGTTGCACTGTATGACAACATCCTTTCTTTTTTTTTGCCAAAGATATTTTTCCGAAATATGACAACATTGATATCAATTGACGGAATACTCAAATCTCTTTCATTTTTAATTAGTGCCGAAACATTACTTAACAATGGCGGCGTTTTATTTATTAAAACTAATTCATCATTCACTTTAAATCCTATTTTTTTTGCAGAACTGGTAAGCTCATAAATAAAAAACTTTTCTTTATCCGGATCAAAACCCAACTGGGCCCCGCCTAAAACCTTTGTAACAAACACTTTTTTCCGAGGCTCGTAATTAATACCAACCTCCGCCAACACCTCTTCTATTGGCAAAGGCTGCGGGCCATTGATATATTTCTCAAAAAAATCCTTCAATGATGGGCAGGTCATTTTTACTATTGTATCAATCAACTCATCATCACTAAAAGATTTATCAGGCCCATACTTTTTAAAAAGATCCATCATTAATTGGTTCAATGCATATTTTCCATTGGTACAGGATAATAATTTTACATCCAGGCACATTCCTATAAGTGCTCCTTTTTCATACACATTGGCATATTCATCTTTATATTTATCCAGGCAAAACTTACTCATTGTTGTAAAGGGAAGTGTATCGTTATATCTTTCTGCATTTTCCAGTTTCCCTTTTATTATATTAAGGTATTTTTCATTTGATATTATTTTATTTCGAACCTGGACATTCCCTGCAAAATATTCTGTAACACCTTCGTACAACCATAAGTGCTCTGACATTTGCGGATTTGCATAATCAAAATTACCGATCTCACGACTGTGAATTCCCAGTGGCGTAACAATGTGAAAAAATTCATGCGCTGCAACATCTCTTATATTCTGCACAATATCATCGGGCGATATTTCTTCCAGGTAATAGAATGAAGAATAAGAATGTTCCAACGCTCCTGTGCTTCCCGAATTGCTGTTGCCTGCAAAAAGATAAATAATGAACGCGTACTTTTTAATTGGCAGCTCACCGCCAAGGTAATTTTTTTGCGCGTTTAATATCTCTTCAATTTTTTCTGAAATAAAATGCGATGAGACTTTTTTATTTTGAGAATAAACCGAAACCAATACCTCGGCACTTCCAATATGAAGAATGCTGGTGTCGGGTTCGCAATACATAATTGGTGAATCGGCCAAGCGAATATAGTCGGGAGTAATAAAGACATCACTCGTATCGCTTGCGTTTAAGTCTGTCATTGCCGTTGATCCGAAAAAAAATTTAGAGTGATTAACACTAAGCGCTATGGGCAAAGATTTTAATCCATCAATATATCCAACGAACCCGAAAGTATTTAATACAATGTTTTTCTGAGGTTCAATATTTGTTCCGGCCGGTTCAAAGATGACGCCTTGTTTTTTTGAATGCCAGGTATCCTCAACCATGTAAACTATTTTATCCAGCCTTTTTGCATTACTTATCCTCCAGCTATTTACGTCAATAGAATCAACTTTGAATAAACTTCCATCTTTGTTTATTGCCTTAAATTCCGAAACGAAACGTCCGAAATTAAGTATCTCGTATGTGCCTGGAACTGTTGTAGGAAGGCGATACACGATGGTGTCCGATTTAATTTCGGGCAGAGAAAATACAACCTCCAGCTTTTGATCCTGAAATTTATTGAGGTCAATAAAAAACTTACAAGTATCGTTATTACTGAAAACGAATGACTGCGTAAGAATAAAAAAACCAACGAAGGAATAAATTCGCGCCATATACGGGGATATCGGCTGTAAATATAATTCTATTTAAAAGACGATTTGCAGAATGTTGACAGGCGGTGAAATGCATATTTGAAAGGGGCATAAAATGTTTTATGGTGTTTACCTGATAAATCAACAACATTATTAAGAAACGCATGTTAACAAAAAAGGTGTTAACATTTGTTAAAAAAGTTCGTTTCTCATCTTTTTTTTTCATATTTGCAACCTCCGTGATAAGGCGTATTGTATATATCCTGCTTTTTTACGTGTTGCTCGTGAGTAATGCGGCATTTTCACGCGGAATAAAAACCAATAATTCCGATACTGTTTCCGTCCTTAACCAGGTACAGCATTTGTTATCGGAATACGATTCAACCTTAATGTTTCCGGCTTTTGAACTTTACTGTCAATGGGACACGCTAACTATTCATCCTTATGAATTTGGACAGGGCTCCTTGAAAGACACGTCTGTTATCAACCTGGTTGATGAATACAATTGTGGTTATGTACCGCCCTTTTGCGGCGAAATAAGTTCTAATTTTGGTGCAAGAAAGGGAAGACCACATTATGGAGTTGATATAAACCTTGAAACAGGCGACTCTGTTGTTGCCGCATTCGGAGGAATGGTGAGGATTGCCAAGAGAAACAAAACTTTCGGAAATGTTGTGATTATCAGGCACAGCAATGGGTTAGAAACTTTTTACGCGCATCTTTCAAAGTTAAAAGTGAGCGCTAACCAATATGTAGAGCCTGGACAACTGATAGGATTGGGCGGAAACACGGGCCATTCGTACGGAAGTCATTTGCATTTTGAAGTAAGGTACAAAGGCCTTCCCATAAACCCCAATGATCTTATTTCATTTGAAAAAAACCAGTTATTAAGTAACACGCTGGTCATTGACTCCAAAAGTTTTGAATTTTCCGCAAAAATAGAAGCAAAAAAAACAAATACAAAATCGGCAAAATCAAAATACTACACTGTTCGTAAAGGCGATACGTTATACGCCATCGCAAAACGACATGGAACAACTCCTCAAAAGCTTTGCAAAATAAATAACATCCGCATGTCTGCCACACTCCGCGTAGGGATGAAAATAAAGTGCGCTTAACAATTTCCTTACCTGAATTTTGTATCTTTAATTTGTGAAAAAAACACTTCTTTTATTTGTTTTCTCGGTTTCGTTTCTCTCGTTTACAACTCAGGACTATTCCTATCAAATAGCATTACTTAAATACAATGGTGGCGGCGATTGGTATGCAAATCTTGAAACATCATTGCCCAATCTTATTAAATTTTGTAACGACAATCTAAAAACCAATATAAATCCTGAACAGGCAACTGTTGAAGTGGGAAGTCCAGATATTTTTAATTATCCATTTATTCACATTACCGGGCACGGCAACATACTTTTTTCGGCACAGGAAACTGAAAACTTAAGAAAATATTTATTGGCCGGAGGTTTTTTGCATATTGATGATAACTATGGTCTTGATAAGTTTATAAGACCACAAATGAAAAAAGTTTTTCCCGAGCTTGATTTTGTTGAACTGCCTTTTTCTCATCCCATTTATCACCAGAAATACGATTTCTCTAACGGATTGCCAAAAATTCACGAACATGATAACAATCCTCCGAAAGGCTATGGGTTAATTTATGAGGGAAAATTAGTTTGTTTTTATAGCGTAGAATGCGATTTGGGGGATGGATGGGAAGATTACGATGTACATAAAGATTCTCCGGAAGCCCACAAAAAAGCATTACAAATGGGGGCCAATATTGTTCAATACGCGTTAACAGAATAAGCCGGTATTATTGGTCACAAGGCCTATTATTGAGTATATTTGCACTCGGAAAAAACACCCTAACATTCATAACTTCACCACCATGATCAAAAGAATTACTGCTCTTTTATTTTTTGCACTCTTTCTAACTATTCAAATTTCGAAAGCCCAAACAATTATCTCAGATTCTCCGGACACCATTTGTCTTGGACAGCTTGTAACATTTACATTAACGGGTAGCAGTGGGCAATGTCAAAAATGGCATTTCACAGACTACGGCACTACTGTCGATGGAGAAGATACTGTTGTTTCATATACATTTAATTATACGGGACAATACTCCGTTGAGGTAACGGATCATTCAGGCGGTTCAACAAACTGTTCCAATCCCATAGGTGGCCCTTACTCCAAGGATATTTATGTTGTGGACACTGCCGCTGCATATGTAAATGTATATCCTTTATCTACCTGCCCTAATTCGCCCATAAGCTTTAATATGCCTTATAATCTCGCCGGCTACCACTGGGATTTTGGTGATGGAACCACTTCAACAGAACAAAGCCCCACTCACGAATTTTCCCTCCCTGTTGGCACAAAAACTATTCAAGCTATTTTCTTCAGGCCTTGTGGGAATGACACGGTATATAGATATATAGATATAACAGATACCCTGAAACCGATAACCTACTCGAGTGATTTCTATTTATATAACTCAAATGACTCCGTGTTATGTCCAAACACACCGCTTCAATTTTATTTTAATGGCGCATACAACACCGATTATTCAGATTTCAGAATTTATTTTGGTGATGGAGATAGTTCCGCCAACCAAAATGTTTACCACTCATATACAGATACCGGGTATTTTTACCCTACCGTTGTAGTTTGGAACGGATGCGGAAACACAGATACTATAGAATTTAATAATTACTATGGAATTGTTGCCATACACGTTACCAATGGATTGGCAGTTTCACCATCTTTATACTCCGGTAATTTATCAGTCGTTTATCCCAACACTTATCTTGAGTGCCCTTTTACTTCAATTAAATGCACGCTAAATAATTCACCTTTCCCTATCGAAAGATATAGTTATTATTGGAATTTTGGTGATGGAGGAACTTCCTCGCAAAAAGATCCTGCTCATAGTTATGCTGCAACTGGACCTTATTCACCTACGCTTACCGTTACTAATGGATGCGGAAATTCATCCTCCGGTGTATTTCCAATACCTATTGAAATTAGAGACACATTAACACCATCACTGTTTGGGGGAGATGCATATCATTCTGAATCTGCACCTATTTGTTCCGGCTCATCTGTTAACTTTTATTATAATACTTCTAATCACCCACAGTATACTTGGAAATGGTATTTTGGCGACGGTGACAGTTCCACGCTAGCCAACCCTGTACATGTATACACTTCAGCGCTGGCAAATGAAACATTTAATCCTTTTATAAGAGTTTTCAACGGATGTGGTAAATATTTTGATTATACTACTATGAACCCGATATTTATTAGTTCTTCATTGCCTATTTCTCCTACCCTCCCAATTTATATATACACATCAACTTTGGTTAATGACACTGTTTGTATCGACGACCCTGTTGTTTTATACCTTGATTATCCGTCAGGCACTCCAATGACTTTTGATTGGGATTTCGGTGATGGAGGAACAGCAGATTCTGCAATCTCAGTGACACATTACTATGCTTTACCCGGAACTTATACTGTTTCTGTAGCTGTTGAAAATCTATGTGGTACTAGGGATACCATATATTACCCTTACCCAATAACAGTAGTGAACAGTGGTGGACCACCACCAGCTGCCGGATCGTTTTATTATGACCCTGCATTTAGCTGTGATGATACTATTAGCTTTTCTACACAATTTAATTTTTTCAAATACTATTGGAATTTTGATGATGGGGATACTTCTACATCAGCAGCACCTAACCACTTTTATCAGTCGGCTAACATATATTACCCCATGCTTATGGTAGAAAATAGATGCGGGCAAACTTCACATCAAATTCCAAATCAACCATACGCACAAAAGTATGACACTTACGCTGCTGACGCCGGAGACGATGTAATAAAAATTTCTGGAGGCGCTTCTGTTATCCTAACTGGGAGCGTAAACAGCGGCTACCTGTCTTCATGTACATGGACATATGGCTGGTCGCCTGCTACGGGATTAGATGATCCAAATTCAAGACGACCAGTTGCGAGCCCGAGTGTAACTACAACATATTATCTTAATCCTGTACTAACAGGTTTTGCTTGTACGAACCCCGGTTGTGTAACAGGAGATTCTGTAACGGTTATCGTTCAAAACTCATTAGGCGGGATGATCTACAGAAACAATTATAATGATACTGTAAAAGCAGGTCGTGTTTTTCTTATACAATATGATCCCACTAATAATGTTTTAATGCCAACGGTTGGTACGGCTACAATAAATGCGAATGGTAGTTATTCGTTTGGTTATGTTGACCAAGGAGATTATTATTTACTTGCTGATGCATCAACAAGCATGTATCCCGATGCTGCTTTAACGTATTATGGCGATACTGTTGACTGGAGTGCTGCGCATGTATTTAGCCATATGGCCGATTCAAATTCCGTGAACATCAATGTTAAGGAATATACACCTCCTGCATCCGGCATTGGAAGAATTGCAGGGATTGTGATGGAAGGACAGAATTATGGGAAAATGATGAGTGCTGGACAACCGGTAAAAGGTATTAGTGTAGGACTAAACAAAAGCCCAGACGGTGTTGTGCAAATGACTACTTCCGACACAACCAGCGGACCAAATGAAGGTAAATTCGAATTCGACAATCTAGCTCCTGGCTTTTACAAATTATTCGCGAATGTCACCGGAGTTCCCTTAGATCTTTCTTTTCCAACAACAACGTTTACTATCTCTGTAACTGATTCAACAGATTTAAATGTTGGAATATACGTTGATTCAAATTTAATTTCTCTTAATGCAAATATTTATGCAAGCGTGCCTTCTCTAAAAACTGATGGCCAAGAAATATTGGTTTCGAAAGTATATCCTAACCCTGCATCTGACCATTTGGATATTGAGATTGACAATTACACTCAAAACAAAACACGAGGTAACGAAATCAGTTTTCATTTCTATGATATAAGAGGAAAGAAGATTGAGTCGCTAAATCCACTTGAATTGCAAAGAGGGCATTCGGTGATCAGGATAAACACCAGCGGCCTTATGAATGGTATTTATATGCTGGGCATAGAGCAAACAGATGATGAGGGAAGAAATTTTGTTAATATAGTATCGAAGGTGGTTATAGTTAAATAGAGTATCTTCTTTCGATTTTAATGTCCCCTGGTTTAAAAAACCAGGGGCATTTTTTTGATTTTATTGTATTCACCAAAAATTGTAATTGCACTAAATAAAACCCATGAAAAAAATTATCACTTCACTATTATTGTTCTCATTTTTTATTTATTCGCAAAATATATTTTCTCAGAGTTTAATATCATCCACCGATACTATTTGTATTGGCGGCACTGTTACATTTTCAATTACAGGATCCAACGATTCTTGTTTTAATTGGACTTTTGGTGATGGAGGCACAGCCGGGGGAAGCTCAAAATTTGCAACACACACTTATAACACATCTATAACCGGCGCTGTGCGCTGCACTTTAACCGCTTACCAAGATGCCGCCTGTACAAACCCTTCTGGCGGAAATATTTTTGAAAAAGATATTTTTATTTTGGATACTGCAGTTGGCACAATAACCCCGCTGCCAGCCTCTGTATGCCGCAACACAACAGTAGAATTTTCACCTTATGATGCTATAGCATCTTCTTATAGATGGAATTTTGGAGATGGAACCTTTTCTACTCAAAAAATCACCACGCATAAATACACTAGCATAGGAACTAAAAACATAAAGCTTATATTATATAAGCCCTGTGGCAGCGATACCATATTCTCATCAATAATTGTTAACAATTCCACCTACCCCTTTCTTCAACCAGGTGATGCAAGTGTTTCAGAGTACGACACATTGATCTGTCCGGGAAGCAAGGTGCATTTTAATTTTAGCGATGGTGATTATCCAGATCATACCTACTTATGGTATTTTGATGATGGAGATAGTTCTGCTTACAGAGATCCGGTGCATATTTATAACACCTCAACTGTATTTCATCCAATGTTCGTTATTACTAACAATTGCGGTCTTAAAGATACTGCCATAACAAGCTCTATCCACGTTAGTAATACTATTGGCGCACCTTCAATTTTATTTAGTGATTTTGGATTGGTTAATCTGGATGACACTGTTGCATGCCCTGGCGCTGATATACCATTTTATTTATACAACACCGAAACTAAATATGTTAATTATAAATTTTACTGGAATTTTGGAGATGGGATCATAGATAGTTCAAACACCAATTCACCTATTCATAGTTATACTGCCAATATTTATACACCTACCCTATCTGCAAAAAATAATTGCGGTGATGTTTCAAATTTTACAATTGCAACTATTGATGTGTCCGGATCATTTACCGGTCCAATGTTACAACCTACTGACTACTATTTTCTTAATGTAATTGACAGTACCTGTAAAAACACACCTGTACAATTTATCGTTCAAAATTATGATACCACAAGGCTATCGGTTCTTTGGTTCTTTGGTGACGGCGATAGTTCTTTTATTGCAACTGCCACACATAGTTATACAGTTGAAGGGGTTTATTCTCCGACACTAAAAACCACAAACGGCTGTGGATATAGTCAGATGTATCCGCTGGATCCAGTGCATGTAGCCCCAAGCCTGCACTCTCAGCTCTCCATTTCAACAAGTCCAATGGATTCTGTTTGTTATGGCGATTCTTTAACCTTTAGATATATCTGGACCAACGGATCCTATCCCCTTACATATAACTGGGAATTCGGCGACGGAACTTCAAGCAGCCTCTCCGAACCTATACATAGTTACAATAGTCCCGCTGTTTATATCGTAAGTTTAATTTCGTGGAACGGGTGCGGAGTATCTGATACTTCTACTTTTAATGTAAATGTTTCCGCATACACCAAACCAACAATAAATTTTTCTTCTTCCAATTTTACTACCTGCATAGGCGACACCATAACATTTACTCCCGGACATACCGGCTATTCAAATTACATTTGGAATTTTGGTGATGGATTCACATCTAATTCCACAATTGCAAAACATGCATATAATTTACCAGACGACTATGATGATAAAATGTATTTAAAAGCCACCAATGCCTGCGGACTTTCAGACAGCGCCTTTTTTGATGATGTATATGATAGTAGGTCAAATGCATTGTTAAAAATAATTGATAAGTTAACTGTAGATGCTGGAGCCGACAGAAGTATGGTTTTAGGTAGCAGCACTATTCTTGGGGGCAATCCGCTTTTTACAGGTGTGATTGATAATGTACATGGCTTCTGGTCGCCACTCTATGGTTTGGATGACAGCTTAATTCCCCATCCAATTGCAACACCAAGTGTAACCACAACTTATTTTCTGACGGTCAGAAATAAAAATCTTTGTGAAACAATTGATTCGGTTACGGTTCATGTTCAAAACACATTAGCCGGCATGATCTACATAAACAATTACATAGATACAACAAAAGCAGGCAGTGTTTTTCTTATAAAGTATGATCCTACCAATAGTGTTGCAATGCCAACGGTTGGTACGGCTACAATAAATGCGAATGGTAGTTATTCGTTTGGTTATGTTGACCAAGGAGATTATTATTTGCTTGCTGATGCATCAACAAGCCTGTATCCCGATGCTGCTTTAACGTACTATGGTGATACCATTGACTGGAGAGCGGCGCACATATATAGCCACACTGCCGATTCAAACTCATTGAACATATGTGTTAGGGAATATGTACCTCCGGCTTCCGGCATTGGAAGAATTGCTGGGATTGTTGTTGAAGGTCAAAATTATGGAAAAATGATGAGTGCAGGACAACCGGTAAAAGGTATTAGCGTGGGATTAAATAAAAGTCCAGGAGGGGTTGTGCAAATGACAACTTCTGATACAACCAGTGGACCAAATGAAGGTAAATTCGAATTCAAAAACCTTGGACCAGGAACATATCAATTACTTGCGAATGTTACCGGGGTTCCACTAGATCTTTCCTTCCCAACAACAACATTTACTATATCTGCTACTGATTCAACGTATTTAAACGTTGGAGTTTATGTTGATTCTAACTTAATATCACTTACAACAAATATTTATGCGACTGTTCCTTCTTCTGGAAAAGAGGGTCAGGGCATTTCGATTTCAAAAGTATATCCCAACCCTGCATCTGATCATTTGGATATTGAGATTGACAATTACGCTCAAAACACAGCAAAGGGTGATGAAATCAGTTTCCATTTCTTCGATATAAGAGGAAAGAAAATAAAATCCCTGCAGCCGTTTGAATTACAAAAAGGACACTCCGTGATCAGGATCAATTCAATGAGCCTAATGAACGGCATTTACCTATTTGGTATAGAACAAACAAACGAAGATGGTAAACCCTTTGCAAAAATTGTCTCTAAGGTTGTAATCGTAAGATAGAATACTTATCCATTTTTTAACGCCCTCCGTAAAACCTGAGCGCGTTTTTTTTGAATATGAATAAGCTTATATTTGAATACTTAACTTTTACTTAAGGCGTGAGAACATTTGTAACATTTTTTAAGTCCTTATTCCTCTTTTCATTTTTTGCGAACAGCTTGTTCTCGCAAAAATATAATTTTAAGAATTATGCCATAGAAAACGGATTAGTTCAATCATCGGTACAAACAATAGTTCAGGATGACAAGGGGTATATGTGGCTGGGAACAGAAGCCGGGCTTAACAAATTCAACGGTATTAGTTTTTCTTTGTATACAAAAAAAGATGGCCTTGCTGAGAATACCGTATCCTGCTCCTTTAAAGATACAGATGGAACTATTTATTTTGGACATCAGGGCGGAAGCATTAGCGTTCTATCGAAGGATGATAAAATTCACCAACTAACACTTCCGGGTAATGAGATAATTAAGAGCCGAATCCATGACATACTTATTGATTCAGAAAAAAATCTCTGGATTGCAACCCTTGGCAACGGGTTGTATAAAATAAAAGGAAACACCCTAAAAAATTATAATTATAATAATGACTCAATAGGTAATTCTGTTTTTTCGGTGATCGAAGATGATTACAAAGGCATCTGGATCGCCAGCGATAATGGAACTTACAAATTAAGTAACAACAAAATTATAAAACTTAATCTCCCGCCTCATGCTTCATATTCTTTACTGAAAGACAAACAACATAATATCTGGATAGGCACTAACCTATATGGCGCTTATTTTATTTCTGCCAGTGAAGTAAAAATGATTGGTAACGCTCCAGTAAAGTATAAAAATATCTCAACGAATGAAGGACTGCCATTTGTCACTGTATTTTCATTAGGGGAAGATTCCCGGGGAAACATATGGGCAGGTTCATATGATGCTGGTGTTGCAAAAATAAATTATGACGCTGAACACAATAAAGTCACCATAAAAAAAATATTTAAAGATAATGGATTGCCCAACCAAAGCATTTATGACATAAAGGAAGATTATGAAAAAAACATATGGCTCGGAACATTGGGCGGCGCGTGTGTAATTAGGCCCGATGATGAAAAATTTGAATTATATAATGCAAATGAACGCAAATTAAATTCCAACCAGGTATGGGGAATTACAAAAAGTAAAAACATTTGCTGGGTCTCCACCGACCAGGGATTAAATATGCTTGAATTCAATTCGAATGGGGAATTGATAAAAACCAAATCTTATACAACCATTCAAAAAGTTATTAAAGATGCTTTTATTGCCTCCCTGTTTCAAGATTCAGCCGGCAACCTTTATTGCGGCACTAAGGGAGGCCTTGCCTTTCTTCCGGCAGGCACGGAAAAATTTCAAATGATTGATCTAACTTCTCAAACGGTTTCATCCATTGCGAAAGACAAAAGCGGAAAACTATGGATAGGTACATGGGATGGAGCTTTCTGGTATAATCCAACTACCAAAGAAAAAGAAAAATTTTCAACTGATAATATTTTAAAAAGCAACGTAGTTAACAAAATAATTGTTGATTCAAAAAACAATAAATGGATGGCTACTGAAGGCGGTCTTACAAAATTATCTCCGGATGGAAAAAACATTACATACAATAAATTGACAGGATTAAAGAGTGATATTATTTATTGCATTACAGAAGACTTAGAAGGGAATATTTGGTTTGGCACTCCGGAAGCGGGTATTTACAAATACGATGGTGTTGTTTTTAAAAACTTTAATACACAAAATGGTTTTAGTTCCGATAATATTTATTCTGTTATCAGTGACAATCAAAATAATATTTGGGTTGGGACGAGTTCAGGAGTAGACAAATTTGATCAGACAACATTAAAGGTAAAGCATTATGGAAAAACGGAAGGTTTTCTTGGTGTGGAAACAAACTTGAATGCTGCATACAAGGACGAAGAAGGGAAATTATGGTTTGGTACTGTAAATGGGTTAATGAAATACAATCCCGAAAAGGATATTAAAAATACGATTGAGCCACTCACTTACATAGCCGGGATCAAAGCATTTCTAAAAGACACCATTAACCTTGATCAAAATGAGATCTCTTACAAACAAAACCACCTTACATTTAACTTTATAGGAATCAGTCTTTCTATGCCTGAGAATGTCCGTTATCAATATACGCTTGAAGGTTTTGATGAGGATTGGTCACCCGTAACAAATAAAACAGAAGTAACATACAGTAATATCCCTCCGGGAGAATACAATTTTAAAGTAAGAGCTTGCAATAGTGATGATGTTTGGAACAAGGAGGCGGTCAGTTATTCATTTACCATTACTCCTCCCTTTTGGAAAACAAAATGGTTTATTATTCTATGCATTGTTATTACTGTTGCAATTATATACTCTTATATCAATATAAGGACCCGAAAGCTTGAAAAAGCGAAACTTGTTTTGGAAGAGCAGGTTAAAGAAAGAACAGCAGAAGTTGTTCATCAAAAACAAGAGATAGAACAAAAAAACAAAGACATTACCGATAGTATCAATTATGCCAAAAGAATTCAGCTGGCATTACTTCCCGTTAAACAAGAAATACAACAAAAATTCGCCGACTCATTTATTTTGTATCGCCCGAGAGATATTGTTAGCGGGGATCTTTATTGGTTCTCAGCAGTGAACGACAAAACAATGATAGCTGTTGTTGATTGTACCGGACATGGAGTGCCCGGTGCATTTATGTCTATTGTGGCTAATTCTTCATTGAATGAAATTGTAAATGAGAAAGGTATTACAGAACCAGATAAAGTATTATACGCCCTTGACGAAAAAGTAACTCTTACTCTTAAGCAAGGGTCGGGTGATTCGGAAACACGAGATGGAATGGATGTTTCATTTTGCTCATTCGATACCAAAACAAATACGTTGGAGTATTGCGGTGCAAACAGACCATTGATCATTGTTCGCAACGGTGAATTAAGGAAAATCAAAGGAAGTACTTTCCCTGTAGGCAGTTACAATGATAACACTAAGGTATTTACAAAACATGAAATTGCTTTAGAAAAAAATGATTGCATCTATATTTTTTCCGATGGATATGCGGACCAGTTTGGCGGACCAAAAGGAAAAAAATTCATGTCGAAAAAATTTGAGGAATTAATAATGGAAATTCAAAATATTTCCATGAGCAAACAGGAAGAGCGGTTTAAAAGTGCTCTCTCTAACTGGCAAGGCGGGTTAGAATCTGTTGATGATATATTGGTCATTGGATTAAAGGTTTAATTAGACCTATATTTTAGAGAGTATTCAATTATGATAACATTAGAACTCATCGCGGTTCCTATTCTGTTTCTATCAAGTTATTATCTTTCAATTATTGCAAGCAGATATAACAAAAAGCATAAGGAACATTTTATAACAGAAACTGATCAATTGAATCCTCTTTGGAAAAAAGATATGGGTAAAATGAAATTGATTAATTATAAACAGTTAATGCTTGTTGCCCTGTTAACCTTTATTCTTTATTTTCTTTCCGAAATCGACATTAATTATTACAATTTTCTTATTGGCTATTGTTTTACGTTTTTGGGGATAGGGATTGGCAACTCTATTAGTAATTTGTTCATCTATAAATACCTAAATGAATGTTCACCTGACGAAATATCAGGCAAGGTTACCATTTCACACACATTTTCTTTAAAAATGAATCAATACCGCTCATTGTCCATATCATTGCCAGTTTTATTATTGACAATTCTAATTCCAACTACCTTTATGACTGGCGCATTATCATCTTGTATAGTATATTTTATTGTCCACCATATCTGGCTTAAAGTTCACAAGAATAAAC
>Ga0163149_10004370_pt1 | contig 15551 bp, 14 predicted proteins | sample OliLakLV19MP5G1_FD_148604 | JGI IMG/M metagenome (GOLD analysis project Ga0163149, IMG submission 148604) | Freshwater microbial mat bacterial communities from Lake Vanda, McMurdo Dry Valleys, Antarctica - Oligotrophic Lake LV.19.MP5.G1 | ecosystem: Environmental > Aquatic > Freshwater > Lake >...
CCGTAATGATAGGTGTATTTATGAATACACGTGGGCTAATGGAACTGATAGTGCTTAATATTGGGTATAATTTGGGTATACTAACTACTGAACTATTTACTGTTTTCGTTATAATGGCATTGGTAACCACAATGATGACTGGTCCAGCTATTGACTTAATCAATTATTTCTTTAAAAATAGCAATAGTGATCAACAGCTATTGAAAGATGAAATTGCATCTAATACAGAAAGTTAAGAATAGATTAAGAATATATTGTTTTATAACTTAATTAACTTTAAAACGTAACTTTAATAAAATCTTTGCAAAAAATGTAAAAAGTATTTTTTAAGAATTAGCTATTTTTGCATTATTAATTCAAATACTATAAATAAAATGTTAAAAAAATCAATCTTTTCATTGTTCCTAATCCTAATCCTTTCTGCAACTACTGCATTTGCACAAAACGAAAATTTGATGCAGCCAGGCGAATATCTTGAATACGAAGTTAGCTTTATGGGTATAAGACTTGGCGTAATTAAAACCTATATTGACCCAGCGGAAGTGCTAAATGGCAAACCTGTTCATAAAGTACGTAGCACTATGAAGTCCTATGATGGCATCCCATTTATGGATTTGAATGCGAAATTTGAAAGCTGGATGGATAAATCTGTAAACTACTCCCATTCTTTTGCTTCAAACATTAAGAAAAGCGATGGCTGGCAGTACCAAAAATTGGATTTCAATTATCCGGAAAAATACTTCATTTTTGCCAAATGGCTAAACTCGAAACCAATTGAAACTAAGAAAATCACTACTTACAACAAGTGGAACGATGGATCTTCGCTATTTTTCTTGGCCCGAAAGAATTTGCTTACAAATAAAACTATAAAAGTGCCAACTGTGATAGACGAAGATACTTGCTTTACTACAATAAGATTCACTAACAAAAAGGAAATGATTGATATTGATGCTGTGAACTATCCAGTGCGTACTTCCTATTTCTCGGGCAAAGCCGATTGGGAAGGAGTTTATGGTCTGAAAGGATCATTTGAAGGATGGTTCTCCGATGACGAAGCAGCAGTGCCTATCTTAGCAAAAATGAATGTTGTTGTGGGCAATGTGAGAATAGAGCTTAAAAAATGGAAACGTGCCAACTGGACACCACCTAAATAAGAAACCCAAAAATTTATTAATAATAGAAATCCCAAATAGAAATGTTTGGGATTTTTTTTGTGAATTAACGACACGGAAAATTTGGTAAGTGTTCCAAAATTTATTGCTGAGAGTATAAGCAAAGTTTTCTCTAAACTTTCCCCAAATGTTTAAAGTTTTCCTAATTATTTAGCTCATTAATCGTTTAAATTGCAATAAGAGAAATGATTTTCTTCTTTTGCTTTTCTTTTAGAGCATCAAAATGAACACAAGAGAGCTAAGAGCTATTATTGATGGTGGGGAGTCCTCCACTGTTGAATTCAAACGAAAGGCAACAACACCCGAAAAAATTGCCAAGGAACTTTCTGCTTTAGCTAATACTAAGGGTGGCGTTATACTTTTTGGTGTGGACGATGATGGAAAAGTTTTTGGAATTGCCAGCGAGAAATCTGAAATGGATTTGATAGATACAGCAGCCAACTTCCATATAATTCCAGTACTGGAAATTGAATATGAATTTGCTGCTATCCACGGCAGAGATATTCTTGTGGTAATAGTTCCAGAAAGCAATAGCAAACCCCACAAAGTGCTAATCTACGATGAAATCCAAAAGAAACATTTACCAAGAGCATATATCAGAGTGGGCGAAAAGTCAGTGATAGCTAGTAGCGAAATGTCTCGACTGATGAGCTATCAGAATAAGGAAAACGACAGCGAACTAACTCTCAGCATAGGCGATAAGGAAAAGCGACTTTTCGATTATCTTGAGAAGTACGAAAGAGCTACCGTAGTGGAATTTTCCAATATGGTGAACATATCTCGCAGAAGGGCTGAGCGATTATTGATAAGATTGGTGAGGGCGAAAGTGATAAAAATTCATAATGATAGCCACCACGATTATTTCACTTTGGTTTGATGTTTCTTATAAATTTAGTAATTTGAATTTTATTTTTAATGATTTAGAAAATATATGAAATATAAGTTTCTTTTTTCTTTAGCTATGTTTCTTGTTGTACTATCAACTATTTCATAATTTGATGTTAGCAAAAATTATTTAAGAAATGCTATTGGTTTCAAAATCAATATATTTAGCAGTTATTTTTTTGAATAGAAGAAAGGAATTTGATTTCATTTATAACGACAATGTCAAATTAACAATCAATTGGAATCTGGTATGTATCCTTCTGTTTATTAATTTGATTGGTGGTATTACATATTGCTTGATTAAGCCAAAATTTAGTTAATTTTCCAATTTTAAATAATTATTTTGACCAATTGCATTTAAAAATATTTGTATGATAAAAGAAAACCAAGAAATAGACCAAACTGCAAAGTTAATAGATAATAGCATTAATAATATGGAAAGCCAAGTAGTCAAAAAAGACTGGCTCGAAACTTTAGCCACTTCTTTGATTATTCTTGGCTTCATCATTGTGGTAGTTGGTGGTATCTATGAATACATTAGTGAAAAAAGTGTACACGAAGCATTGGGGTTTTTCGGTGAATACGTAGGTGGAATTAGCGGAAGTATTTGGACATTGGCAGGAGTAATCCTATTCTATACTGCACTTAATAGACAAAACAGGGAATTCCTTTTGCAACGAGACCAATTGCAAATGCAACGCTCAGAGCTTGTGATGCAAAGGGAAGAACTAAAGCTCCAACGATTAGAAACTGAACTTCAGCGAAAAGAATTTGAAAGACAAACTGAACAGCTTAAAACTCAAAACGCAACACTATCTATTCAAAAATTTGAAAATACTTTTTTTCAATTGCTTGGCTTGCACAATGAAATTGTTAATTCCAACGAAAGTAGGGATTTGGGAAAGGACTGGGCAAAAAAACTATATCTTAGGTTCATTGGCAAATATCAAAGATTGGAAGAAGAGGGCTCCGAAGAGCAAGAGAGATTGGACGAAAGCTATCGGCTTTTTCCCAAACGCACGGAATACTTGGATAGATACTGCAATAACATTTTCTATCTGATTCAATTTATAGACAAAAGTGAAATTGAAGACAAACATTTCTATACCTCCATTGTGAGAGCTCAGGTAACTATCTATGAGCAATTGCTTTTGCTTTATTTCTCATTAAGCTCGCTTGCCAGCCCAAATTTGAAAATACTAATAGAAGAATATGCTTTGATGAAAGATTTGCCTTTCGATGAGATTATATCGCAAAGCCATAAAAATTTCTTCAAATCGAGTGCTTTTGGTCTTTGATTTAGACAATTTCAATTAGAAATCCCACAAATCTCGATTGCTGAAAAGATAATACTCATTTTTTCAGTAATTTTACATTCAAAATAAACTCACAAATGAATTATTTGTTTCCGTTTTGGGAATAAATCAAACTGGACACTATGGCAGAAAGTTATTTATTCGGTAAAAATGCTGTAATAGAAGCATTGAATTCCGACAGAAAGATTGCAAAAATCTTCATTACATTCAATTTGCAGGGATCTTCAGTAAGCACTATTTATAGACTTGCTAAAGATAAAGGCATTCCTTGTGTGCGATACGACAAAAATAAATTTGCAGAATTGGAACGCAAATCGGACGCTGCGAATAAATCGCAGGGAATTATAGCTTTTATTGAGCCAATCAATACTCTCGATATTGACGATATGCTCAATAGAGCTTTCAAAAAGCAAAAGAATCCAATAATAGTTGTGCTGGACGAAGTAAGCGATGTGCATAATTTGGGTGCTATAGCAAGAACTGCTGAAATAGTGGGAGCTTCTGGAATAATCATCCCAGAAAGAAATGCTGCACCTGTAACTGCGGCGGCAGTTCGTATATCTGCTGGAGCTTTGAACCATATTGATGTGGCAAAAGTCGGCAATTTGCAAGTGGCATTGCAAAGAATTAAAAAGCGTGGCTTTTGGATTTATGGTGCTGCAGCCGATGGAACAAAACAAATCAATGAAAAAATTTGGGACTCACCAGTTTGTTTGATTATTGGTAGCGAAGATAAGGGCATTAAGCAATCTATAAGAAAAGATTGCGATTTTCTTGTGAAAATACCAATGCTGGGCAAAACTGAGTCGCTCAATGCCTCTGTGGCAGCTAGCGTGATACTTTATGAAATACTCCGCCAAAGAGATTACAAAATCGTTTAGTCTATTTTGCTATGCAGGAAAAAAATCAAAATAGACTTGTTTTCCTAGATGCACTGCGAATAGCGGCAATGTTTGCTATGGTGCAGGGCCATGCAATAGATGCACTTGGCGACCCAAAAATATTCGATATAAACTCAATGCCTTGGAGCTTGTGGTCATTTATTCGTGGCTTCACAGCTCCAATTTTTTTGATTGTCTCGGGCATGGTGCAAGTCTTTGCCAATAAAATAGATGATGGTAAAGTTTTAGATAAAAATATTTTTTCAAAGAGAATCAATATGGGCATTATACTTTGCCTAATTGGTTATTTGCTAATGTTTAGTGCTGAAAATATTTTTTACTTTATTGACGGATATAAAGCTACTTTGCCAAGCTTTTCTATTTTTAATATTTTACAATTAATTGGCACTTGTCTAATTATTTCTAATTTAATTTTCCGAAGAATCAGCAGTCTAAAAGTTCTATTATTTACAACATTATCTCTAACTATATTATTTCTTTCTTTAAGCCAACTTTTTATAGATTTGCCCAAACTTTCTGAATATGATTATTTAGCAACTAACTTGCTAAATGGAGAAGGCGGCTCTATATTTCCAATGTTTCCAAACGCTAGCTTCTTCTTTTTTGGAATCAGTCTGGGATTGCTATTAAAGCAATTTGCTAATGATAATAAACTGGAATTTATTAAAAAATACTTCCCTTTTGCTGGAATTGGATTGATATTGTTATCTCATATTTGGATAGATTACAGCTTTACTAATTTGAATGAATATTTGCTAAGTTTCACTCGAGGAATCTTTCCTCCTATTATATCCAGAAGTGGAATTGTTTTATTATTTATTTCGCTCTTTGCTTACCTGAATAGCAAATTCAATAGCAATAGATTATTTATAATGAATTTGGCAAATAGAGCATTATGGGTTTATATTGTGCATTTGATGATTATATTTGGCACACCACTATTCAAAAGTTTTAATTTCTACTATGCAAAATCACTAGACTTGCTTCCATCTATTGGAATTGCTGCATTAGTAGAAATATTATCTTTTGCAATTGTTATTAGATTGGATTACTATTTGCGAAATAAGAAAAATTCAAAACTCTACTTCCGATATGGAATATTTGTTTATTTACTCTTTGTTTTGTTGCTTAGAAAGTAGTAAATTTATAAATCTTTAGGGGTTAAAATGAATAAAACAGCACTAGTTACAGGTGCATCTATGGGAATTGGTTTGGAGTTTGCCAGCATATTGGCAGCTCGTGGCTATGATTTGGTGTTAGTGGCGCGTAGTGGCGATAAATTAGAGCAAATCAAATCTGATTTAGTTGCTAAAAACAATGTGAAAATAGATGTGATAGTGGCTGACTTAATTCAAAAAGAATCTGCCGAATTTGTCTATAATGAATTTGCGAAATTAAATAAGCCCTGCAATATGCTTATCAATAATGCTGGTTTTGGGCATTATGGTAAATTTGTAGAAGAGCAATTAGATAAATTCGAAAGTATGATAGATTTGAATATCACAACTCTCACTAAATTGACACATCTATTCCTTAAAGATATGGTTCGGAATAATGAGGGCTATATTTTAAATGTAGCATCAACTGCTGCTTTTCAGCCGGGCCCACTAATGGCGGTATATTACGCTACAAAATCTTATGTTCTTTCGTTCACAGAAGCCCTATCCAATGAGCTCAATAATACAAATGTAATAGTTTCGGCACTTTGCCCAGGCCCAACTGAATCAAATTTCCAGAAGAATGCCGATTTAGAAGGTTCGGGTTTATTCAAAATGCTTAAAGCCCCAACGGCATATTGTGTCGCCGAATATGGAATTAATTCATTATTAAGTGGTAAAACAGTTGCTGTGCATGGCTTATTCAATAAACTATTAGTTTTTTCAACAAGGTTTTCTCCAAGAAAAGCTCTCCTTACTGTTGTTCGTAGTTTGCAAGAAAAAAGAGCTTAACTAATGGCTGGTGATTTTGAGAGTAAAATACTTGAGTTAGTCAAGGAAATTCCTTTTGGCAAAGTTTCTACTTATGGCGTGCTAGCCGAAAAAGCTGGTTTGCGAAGCAGCGCTAGAATGGTTGGCTGGATATTGAATAAACAAAAAAATAATTTAGATATGCCCTGCCATAGGGTAGTCAATCGCTTCGGAGCATTATCTGGGAAACTCTTTTTCCCAACTCCCGATTATATGCAAGAGAAACTAAAGAGCGAAGGAATCACTTTCACAACAGATAATTGTGTGGATTTGAATAAACACCTTTTCGACTTTTCAAATCAGTAATTACTTAACGATTTACTTTTCACAGTAACTTTAAAAAAAGTTAGCACTAACAATGAACCTGCTATCAGCAGCGACAAATAAGCCATAAAATCGCCATAGCGAGAATAAATAGTAAGAAAAGCCGCACCATTCAATACTGGTATTTTTTCTGCATCAAGCACTGTTTGATATTGTGGCAATCGTTTCAAATCTGTTCCAAGTGGAGAAATAAAACCAGAGATACCTGAATTAGCACAGCGAGCTATATAACGTCTGTTTTCAATTGCTCGCATTTCTGCAATTAGCCAATGTTGAAGTGGGCCATAAGTGCCATCGTACCAAGCGTCATTTGTAATTATGGTAAAGAAGCCAGCTCCATTTTTTGCAAATTTTCTGATGAAGTCGGGATGAATAGACTCAATACAAATTATGTTTCCGAATTGGTATTTGCTATTCAATGTCAAATTATTTTGCACTTTGCCATAGCCCCAACCCGAAATGCCAACACCCCAAGTGAGATGGTCTTTTAAAAAACTCAAATCCTCTATGAAAGGAATTCTTTCCCCAAAGGGAGTCAATTTCATTTTAGTATATGTTTGGGTGTTCACTCTGAAATTAGCAGAATCGAAGCTGACCAAAACCGATGAATTAAGCGGAATAAACTCATTGCCTTCTAAGTCTTTTTTGGCAAGAATAGAGCGTTTTTCTTTTGGCTGATAGTATTTATAATAAGTGAAGCCAGTAAGAAAAGGCGATTTTACTTTGGCCATATAATGTTTTAGGAAATTGAAATCTACATCGGAGTTTATTTCTTTGCTCAAATATCTCATAGAAGTTTCAGACCAAAGAACTAAGTCCTGATTGCCAAGAGAATCTATTAGTTTACTTTGCAAAGTTAGGTGTTTATCTAATAGTTCTGTGCTACTCATAGACCACTTTTCCCAAGGATTAATGTTGGGCTGTACTATTCCAATTTTCACCGAAGGATTGTTTGCTATTAGTTTATCGTGGTTGAAATCGTTAATTCTAATTGCACCATAAATCATTGGGATAAACATTAGGAAAGTGATGCTAATTAATATTCGTTTTGCTTCTTTGCTCTTAAAATAGTCTTGGAATGACAGGATATTCTCTCTTTTCTTAGTCAATAATAATTGATAGAAAAGTACATTCACAAGACAAATAAAAAAACTAAGTCCATGCACACCCACTAAGTCTGCAATTTGAACCCAAAAACGATTATGAATTTGAGTGTAGCCAATTGTTAGCCAAGGGAAACCAATTTCTGTTTGTCCGTGCAACCATTCAAATCCAGTCCAAACAAAAGGGAACAGTAGTAATGCCAAATTGAAACCAAATTTGCGTTTTAATCGGAGCATAAGCCAAACTGGAAACATAAATATAAATGGATGTAAAAAACAAAATGAAATACCTGATATAAGAAGAAATGGGTCTGTATCTTTTTGGAAACTTCCAATCCACCAAAGAGATAAAGTATGATAAATGAAAAAATTAGTATAAATTTTTAGAAAAATTCCTTTTTCGTTAGTTTCAATTTCTTTCAGCAAAGGCAGAAAAGCAACAAATGCTAGAAAGAAAAGTGGGAATGGCGGATAAGCTAGCGCTAGAGCAAAGCCCACGGCAATAAACGGAAAAATTCTTTGAAACATAAAAATTCAAATTTATAAAAAATTATTTTCTGAATGCAATTTATAAGTTTTAAGTGGGTTATTTGCAAAAAATTATTTAATTTCTTAGTTGAAAAGAACAAAAAAAGTAACTTTTTGTTCAATTAAAACATTATAAAGAAAAGAAATATAACAATTCGGGCTAAACATGAAAAAATTATTTTTACTACTTCTGCTTTTTAGCACGGTAAATGTGCTTACTGCAAGAACTCAAAAAGAAAAAGAGGGCGACGATAAAATATCTACCCCTCGTGCAAGATTCGACCATTTCTATAATCTTAGAGCCTACCCAGATGCTGAAATTCAAATGGATGCTAGGCACAAAAGCTTTGCCGAAAAAGATAGAATGATTCACAATCAATTAAAAAAACAATCTTATATACAAGCACAGCAACCAAGTTGGAAATGTTTAGGTCCATTTGAAATTGGCGGACGTGTTAGATCTATTGTCATTAATCCAGAAAATCCAAATATAGTTTATATTGCAGCAGCAGCTGGTGGAATTTGGAAAACTACAGATGCTGGAGATAATTGGAAACCATTATTTGATTTTCAAAATTCACTTTCTTTTGGTGCTTTAACAATTGATGAAAAAAATCCTGCAACAGTTTATGCTGCTTCGGGAGAGTTCAATGGTTCTCCATCTTTCTTGGGTTCAGGAATTTATAAAACTACTGACGGAGGAGACACTTGGGCACTTATGGGCTTGACCGATGTGGGTTCTTTTTCTAAAATATATGTACATCCCAAAAATAGTAATTTATTAGTAGCTGGCGGTGCGAATAGAGGTGCTGGCTTTTATGTTTCGAAAGATGCAGGAAAGACTTGGGAAAGAAAAAGCACAGATCAAGTATCCGATATATCAATAAACCCAAATAATGAAAATGAATATATGATTGGAGTTTATGGTATTGGTATGCAATACTCTTCCAATATGGGCGATAGTTGGGATACAAGAATCAATGGCTTAAGCTATTCGGGATTAGGTAGAACATCTGTTCAATGGAATCCAAGCAATACGAACTCTTGTATAGCTCTAATAGATGCATCTCGCACAAATGGAACGACAAGTTCTAATATTGGAGTAATTTGCAAATCCGACAATAAAGGTGGAAGCTGGACTGTACTAAAGGAAGGCACTGATATTTTTGGTGACAATAATCAAGGTTGGTATGATAATTATATCTCTATAAATCCTTCAAATGGTAGCCAAATTTATGCTGGCGGAATAGATTTATGGAAATCTGAGAATGGTTTCACTTTTGGTAATTTTACAAATGTTTATGGTGGCGGCAGTACTCATCCAGACCAGCACTGTATGGCATTTAGTAAAAGTAATTCTAAAATCATTTGGTTTGGAAACGATGGTGGAGTTTATAGATCTACAGATGGTGGAGTTAATTTTGAGAAAAAAAGTTTAGGTTTGGCGATTACTCAATTCTATGCTTTGGCAGTTGACCCATCGAACAAAAATAGAAACTACGGAGGAACACAAGACAACGGTACTCCAGCAAATAGAATTTCAGACACTTGGGTATCTATATTAGGAGGAGATGGTTTTCAAACTATTGTGGATCCATTCGATAACAACATAGTGATTGCAGAAAGCCAATATGGGAATATGTTTAAAATTGATTATAGTGGTTCACAACCAATTTATACATCAATGACTAATGGCAAAGGATTGCCACCAAACAATTCAACTAATGCTCCATTTTTTGCTCCAATTGCAGCAGATCCATTGAATAGAGAATTCTATTTCCATGGACGCTATGGTGTTTGGTTCAGCCCCGATAGAGGTAATTCAAGTTGGTTTAAAGTACTTAAAGATAGACCTGCTTTTTGCACTTCAATTGCTTGTGCTTCCGATCCCAAGGTGATGAATTTAGGTAAAATAATTGTTTTTGCAGGCTTTGCAAATGGTGAACTTTGGGTTACTGAAGATGAAAACTTAGAGAAATGGAGTCAAATAAATTTGAATGGATTGCCAAATAGAGCTATTAGTTATATAGCAACATCAAAATTAGATTATAAAACTGCTTATGTAACAATGAGCGGATTTGGTACACCTCACGTGTATAAAACAACTGATTTGGGTAAATCTTGGATTAGCTTGAGCGACAATTTGCCAAATACTCCATTCAATGCAATAGCTATTAGTCCTGATAATCCAAGTAATATCTATGCAGCATCGGACATAGGAGTTTTCACTTCATTTGATGACGGTGCGACTTGGACACCATTTGGCAATGGTTTGCCAAATAGCCCAGTTGTTGATTTAATGTTCCATACAAATCGCTCTGTATTGGAAAAACTAACACTTAGAGTAGCTACTCACGGCAGAAGCATTTGGGAAATTGAAATACCAAGCGAAGCTATCTCGGAAAGTGCTATCACAAGTCCTGCTGGAGGCGAAATATATCCTGGTGCTACTAATCAAAGAATATCTTGGTATGGTTTCGGCAATAGCGTAGATGTGAGCATTAGTACAAACGATGGTAATACTTGGCAAGATGTAGCTCAAGATGTTGTTGGCAATAATATGCTTATGATGATGCCAAACAGAAGCACAATAAATGCAAGAATAAAAATTACTTCTAAAACTAATCCAAACAATTTTAAGATTTCTAATTCATTCACCCTTAAACAAAAAAACAAAGGGACTGTTCTATTAGAAAATGGTGTTACATTCATTCCTTATGGTATTGTTTATGATGGGGAAAATAATCTTTGGGCAACCGATGTTTCTTCGCCAGCACCTGGCACACCAGTTTACCTGTATAGATTGAATTCGCAAACATTGCAAGTGTTAGATAAAATCAAATTACAAGATAGTATCTATACTGATTTGGCAATTGATAAAACAAATGGTGATTTCTTTATTCATAGATTTCTATCTTTGGCAGAGGGCTCAAGTGGACTTTTGGATAGAATAGACAAAACTGGGAAAAGAATTAGCTCTATTACAAGTCCTGCTGGACTTTACCCAATAGGAATTGCACTTACAGACAACAAGCTATTCGTAACAAATAGAGATGGTAGTAGTAAAAGAGTAACTGTGCTTGACGCAAAAACATTCTCAAAAATTACTGACTATCCGAATCCTTGCAATGTAAATTTTGGACCTCGTGGGCTTACTTTCGATGATGGCGATTATTTCTATCAAGTATGTACATATTTCCCTGCTGGAGGAGCACTTTCCGATGCAAGCGTTTTGCGAATCAAAAAGTCAGATTTTTCTTTGGAAAGCAAAATACTTTTGGAAAACACACAGGGATTAATTAACGCTCGTGGTGTGGAGTACGATCCACGCGATAAGAATTTCTGGGTTTCTGATTACGGTGGTAATATTTATAAATTGGCTGGCTTTTCTACTGTGCTTTCTGTGGAAGAACAATTTGACTTATCGAATAATTTGATAGATTTAAATATCTATCCAAACCCAATGTATGAAAATGGTAGCGTGTCTTTTGAGTTGAAAAACAAAAGCGGATTAGTGAGTATTGAGCTATATTCAAACACTGGTCAAAAAATTGGCACATTATTTGAACAATTCTCTGAAATGAATGTTCCTAAAGTTATTGAAATAAATAACGATAAACTGACTAGTGGTGTTTACAATTTAGTTTTAAAATTAGATGGCGAACCACTTTTCACAAAGAATTTAACTGTGATAAAATAACAAACGATTAATCGTTTCTCAGGATGAGCATTGCTAATAAGAAAAAAACATAGAGAAAATGAAGAAGCAGGTCAAGAGAGATATCTCTTGACCTATGCTGATTTAATTACCCTCCTTTTAGGACTCTTCGTAATACTCTACGCTACTGCTCAAGTAGATGAGGTCAAATACAAACAATTTTCAAAAGCTTTTTCCGAGGTCTTCAATAGAGGTGGCGGAGGAGATGGAGTATTGGAAGGTGGAAAAGGGGTGCTGACAGGCGACAAAGGCACTTTGGACGGAGGCGGCAATAAAGCTGTGCAAAGTATGACACCATTCAAAGGCAATGAATCTATTGAAGCAATTGGCATACGTACCAAAGAATTATTGAAAAGCTATTTGCAAGATGGCAGAATTGAAATGCGTACTGCTGGAAAAGAACTTATTATGTCTTTGCCAGAGAAATTACTTTTTGAATCGGCAGAAGCTGATATAAAAACAAATGGCAGACCAGTGATAGATACAATTGCTGGAGTGCTGAAATTTTTGCAAAATAGAATTTCTATTGATGGGCATACGGATGCTGATCAAATTAGCTCTTTCAAGTATGCTTCAAATTGGCATTTGTCCACCCAGCGTGCTTTGACAATTGGCTATTATATGATTGCCAAAGGTATGCAAGAGGCAAACGTAAGCATTCGTGGATTCGGGGCTCAGCGACCAATTACTAGCAACAATACCGAAGAAGGAAAAGCAAAAAATAGACGAGTGGAAATTACAATTTCTGAATTGAATATAGACGATCCGACTCTAAATGGTTATAAAAAAGATGACACAAAAAAATATTTAGAGAATAAAAAACAGTAAAATTTTAATGATAAATGAAATTCAATATTGAAAAGCCAAAAATAATCATTAAATTACACAAATTGTGAATACCAATTAACTTATGATAGCAGAAAAAGAACCAAGAATAATTATAACACCAAATTTTGGTGAGCTTTTAGTCCAAAATGATTACGTTTTCAGATTTGAAAACGGAATACTTGGATTCGAGGATTTGAAAGATTATATCTTGGTAAGCGATGAAGATACAGAGCCATTTAAATGGTTGATTGCAATAGAAGCACCAGAGATTGGTTTTCCAATTCTTAGCCCGTTTTTCATAGATCAGACCTATAAATATGGCAGAGATTATGAAGGCGAGGAGAATGTACCTTTTGTAATTATCACATTGGGTGGTGGCGACATTACAGCTAATTTGAAAGCTCCAGTTATATTGAATGTTGAAACACAGAAAGGCGAACAAGTGATTTTACCATCAGAAAAATATTCGCCAAACCATATTTTAAAATTAAATTCAGAAGTAAAGTAAAATACCACCTTGAAAATCGACAAAATTTTCATATTTTTATAATTGCTTTGAATGTTGTTATTTAAATTTATTTTTCAAAAATAGTCTGAGTAAAGAACATGCTTGTTTTATCAAGGAAGATAGGGGAAGTCATTACAGTAGGTTCATCTGTGAAGGTTACTGTCTTGAGCTACGACAGAGGTATAGTGCGTCTTGGAATAGAAGCACCTAAATCTATCCCTGTACATAGAAAAGAAGTACACGATAAAATAGTGGAAATGAATAAGCAAGCTGCAAAAACTGAGTTCAACGCATTCAAGAATGCAATCAATTTAGCCGATGTTAATTTTAAGAAACAACAAACAGGTAAAAACTCTGTTTTAAATGCAATGATTCACTCTAACAAAGAAAAATAGTGGTTTTGAGATAATAATGGTTACTTACTCGGTCTTAATTATTGATGATGACGTATGGATGCAAAGGATTCTTTCAAAGACTCTTGGCAGCTACGGATTCAAACAAACTTATCTCTCATCTAATGGTTTCGATGGGGTGTCTAAAGCCGTGGAATTCCAACCATCTCTCATAGTTTTAGATATACTTATGCCAGAGCTTTCTGGTCACCTAACATTGAAAATTTTAAAGTCAATTAAATCTACAAAAGATATTCCAGTTGTTATGGTATCCGCTCTTTCCGATATGGAAAATCTTGGCAAGGCTGTGAAAAGTGGTACTGCCGGATTTATCTCTAAGCCGTTCACTCGTGCCACTGTTTATGAGAAACTTCTTGATATCTACGGAAAAGAAAAGTTAGATTTAATTGCAAAAGGAAGACCTATTTCCGATTCAAGCTTGGGCTATTATGGCGGCGACGACTTCGGTTTCGCTTCTCCAGATTCTCCGCAAGGAAAGAGAGAGGAAATCAATATCCCTCAATTTGAAGATATGGAAGCTGACGATTACGATGATATCAATTTACCTAAGAAAACATCTGTAAGTGGCGACAAACTCGCCTCGCATTACCAAGATTCAGATAAACAGAGCATAGACTCAATCAAAAAACTTCTGCTGAAAGGCAAATAATTTACATCATTAGTCTATAAATAAGAATATTAGTAAAGATTAAAGATATTTCATTTTTATTCGGCAAAAAATAATTAAGTAAAAAAAGAGAAATTTAACATTTCTCTTTTTATTTGTCAATTAAATGTTTTTAGGCTGTCGTTTTAAAATGGCTTGTAACGTTTTTGCAGTTACCAGAAGTTGGCGATTGCTAAGCACTAAACTTTCTGCCACCACAAAACTTAATGCGGAGCACAAAGCATCATTTAACCACAGAACCCGCTTTTTTACCAATCGCCTGTTATAGCTCGTTTTTCTTTCCATTTCTATGTCAGTCTAGTATATTGTTTTACGGAAATTTTATGTCGCCTTGTTCGTTCACAAACTTCCATTCATTCTTATTTATTTTCGAAGTGTCAATTTTAGTCGGTAGAATCCAATATTTCAATACAGGTTTTATTTCAACTATTCTTTTTCCACCATAACCAAATGCTCCTTCTTCAAATAGTTGCTCTTTAATCACTTTGTCTTCAGTTTTATGTCTATATAAAGTCGATACAGTTGTCCAAGCACCAAAACCAATGCTGAACATTAAACTTACCACAATAAAAAATGACATTATTGAAATCAAAACTGTCACGCCTAAAAAAGTCAAGTTTTGTACCCTAGTTTTTTTACGTTTAAATGTTCCAAAAAGTGTCAATAGTATTGCAATAGGAAGTCCTTGCCATATTGTGACATAGAAATTGTTCATTATTTTGTAGTCAGCAAATTCGTAAGGCAAATTTTGTCCAACTGTCAATGCGAAAATTGTCAGTCCAATAAAAAATATTGCAGTCAAAAATATAGTCTTTTTAATTACTTTCATTTCTGTCTCGGTGTGTCGTCTTTAAAATGCCCTATAACGGTTTGCAACTATCAGAAGTTGGCTATTGCTAAGCACAAAACTGTCTGCCAGCACAAAACTGTCTGCCAGCACAAAACTGTCTGCCAGCACAAAACTTGATACGAAGCACAAAGCTTACCGTTAACTCATTTATTTACGTACTCTCAATAAATGATATACTAATATATTAAAAAATTAAGTAATTACATAACAATTTTTTAAACATTCGTAAAACCAACTGAATAATGGAATATCATTTTTGTAGGTGCAGTTATCGGCTGGCGTTCTTTCGGAGTCATATTGTCGAGTGTTCTGGACAGTCAATTCGCAAGTCTTTATTATATAAATTTTGGTTGAGTAATTTACAAAAATG
>Ga0163149_10004374_pt1 | contig 15541 bp, 9 predicted proteins | sample OliLakLV19MP5G1_FD_148604 | JGI IMG/M metagenome (GOLD analysis project Ga0163149, IMG submission 148604) | Freshwater microbial mat bacterial communities from Lake Vanda, McMurdo Dry Valleys, Antarctica - Oligotrophic Lake LV.19.MP5.G1 | ecosystem: Environmental > Aquatic > Freshwater > Lake >...
GTAGAGACTATTGTGGAGCAATGGAAAGAAATTGACCCTGGCAAAACTGCGGCAGAAAAGCAGACCGAGATTCAGGCACGAGTAGCTCAATTGCAAGAAGCCGTCAAAGAAATTTTTGAAGAATTTGGTGTCTCGGCGCCTATTATCAAATCAGCCACCACAGCGGAGCTTGATGACGCCCACGCCGATTACATCAAGGGTTCAGGCATAGTGCGCCTGCACGAGAGTCAGTTTACCAAACCAGGGAAATTTGAAATTCCTGTGCTTGCCCACGAAAGCTTTGGCCACCACGTGCAAGATCATCTGGTATCAAATGTTTTCGCCTTAGACCTGCTGCGTTCTGCCGGACACGAAAATTTAAACCACCTGATTGAGTTTGAAAACAGTGGCGCCTCCGCTTCCAGACTGACAGCTGAAGGCAAGCGTTTTTGCGAAGAAATTGCCAAGAACGATCCCACCGGCCGCGGCGCCTTTCTCACCGATAAAGAATTTGCCGAACGCATATTTTTTGCCTCGGCGCCCTGGTTAAACGCCAGGCTTGGAAAAAGTCACAAAGAACTTTTAAGTGATGGTGACTATGTTGCCGGCCATAGATTTATTGACTCCTTTAAAAAAATGTACGACTACGGCAAAGACCAAAACCGCAGCCTTATCAACGTTGCTATGGAGCGTCCAGTCAGAAGCGATAGTCAATCGGATGAGGCTCATCAAATTCTCCGTTTCGTCGCTGATGATCCCCGCCTCAGACCTCCGGCAGACTTTGACGCCGTAAAAGCCCTGAAAGAAATGACTCGTTTCGAAAATCGCGATCAATTATATGGTTACGATCCCTTTGGAGCAAAATTAACGAGCGACCGTGACGGCAAAGGAGAGCCCATCAGTCCGCGCATCGACACTCTTTATCAAAACCTTCTGAACAATCCTGAATTTTTTCAACGGCACCCTGAGTTCTTAACCAAGCTAATTGATTGCAACACTGAACATGATGCAAAAACCAGACTGAAATTAAGAAATGAATGGCTCGACATAATTAAAGGCGAATACCCCGAGCAAGAGGTTTCAGTGCCACTTCAAGCTCGCGCATTAGCGCGCTTCGACCTGATTGCCTATAAAACAGCAGTGGAGCATTTTAAGAGTGGCGGCGGACCGCTGGGGCATTTAGAACAAAAACAATTCGAAGCTCAATTGCCCGAGCTTATTTACAAGCTCGTTGGTGACAATATCAAAATCAATTATCACGGCAGCTTCAGCCGTTATCTGTTTTCAATCCACGAGCAAAGAGCACGGTTGGTCCAAGACGCCTTCCAGAGAATAATCGACACGAGAGATGTCGAAGACAGACCGGAGGCAGAAGGCTTCGTCGGTCGTCAGCTCAATAACGGTAAAGTTCTCATACCTGATCCCGGCAAAGGCAAACAACGCATCAAGGCCTTGAGTGAGAATCCAGATGGAGAAAAAGAGATAGCCAAACACGATCAAACAGTATTACCTCCACCGCCCACTAGACGCATCAGTCTGGCTTCAAAAGATTTGCCCGATCAGATTAGATTGATTGAAGCACAGCATAACCTGGCCAAGATGCAGCTTATCCAGCGCCTGCAAATGGCGGTGCCAGAGCCTGCTTTGAATTTCAAAGAAAGCGGTGGTATACCTGAAGGCTACATGAATCAAGCACAACAAGAAAAAGAAAATGCTAGCCAAAAAGACAACGGCAGCCCGAAACAGAGTCGCCAAAACCAGCAGCAAGGGCAGAGGCAAGAGCGTGATGCTGCTACTCACTTAACTTCCGGAGACGATCTGGCACCCATGCCGGAGCCAAGGGTTGACGGTGAAAACAAACCAATGCCACCGTTGCCACCCATTCCATTGGAACAGCACCAGAAGCTGGAGGCGCTGCGCATTCAACGTCAATTCAACGCCAATAATCCCTATAAGAAATTGCCCGATTGAGCAGCACCGGTGGTAGCAATGTTAGCGGTTCTGCTTAACTTAGCAATATCATCAAGTAATTCGTCAGCCGATTGATAGCGCTTCTCTCTGCTTTTTTCCAGACAGCGGTGCACAATATATTGCAGTTCGGTCACTACCTGCCACTCGGTATCGGCAATAGAAAGCGGTGGTGGTGGCTCCTGCGCATGCTTGACAAAAACATCGATGATATTAAATGAAACAAAAGGTACCTCGCCGGTCAGCATTTCATACAGCATGCAACCGATGGCATAAAGATCGCAGCGCTGGTCGGTAGGTTCTGAACGGCATTGTTCAGGACTCATATATGAAGGAGTGCCAATTAGCGCGCCGGTTTGGGTAAGTGCCGGAGCATTTTCTTCTGCCACAGTAGATTTAGCCAGTCCGAAATCTACAATTTTTACAGTGAAAGTACTATCATCTTGGGCCACAAGCATGATATTTCCCGGTTTGAGATCGCGGTGTATCAGCCCACGCTCATGCGCCTTGGCGATACCGCTGCAAATCTGGCTGACGATTTCCAGAGTATCGGCCACGGCCAATTTGCCGTTTTGCTTAATCAACTCCGCCAGACTGAAGCCATTCAAATATTCCATCACCATGTATGGTTGCGCTTCTTCAGTAACACCAAAATCATGAACCAGCAAAATATTCTTGTGACTAAGTAAACCAGCTGCTCGTGCCTCTCTTTGGAAGCGCTTGACCAATTCTGGTTGAGTGCATAATTGTGGTGCCAAAACTTTGATTGCCACCACGCTATTGATCAACTTATGCCTGGCTTTATAGACCTGGCCCGAAGCACCACCGCCTATGACCTTCACCACCTCATACTTATTATCAAGCAAGCGACCAATCATAGGATCGCCGCGCTCTTCCGCACCGTCATAACCTTCGCCAGTGAGACTATTAGAGCCGCCAGCGCCGGTGCCGAGCGTATTGGCTGCTGAAGCAGCAAATTCACTACTATTGATGATGTGACTCAGGCGCAAAATGCTGCCGTCCGGATCCAACTTTTTGGTCAAGCGCCGCACAACTGTGATCATTGATTCCATGGTTACTTCTGAGTCTGTATTCCAGACGCTTGTAAGTAAATGCGTGGGGTCCACCGATTCGTTGCGATTTTTGACCAGATAATTGAGTAGCTGAAACTCTCTAGGCATCAGCGTTACCGCTCGTCCACTCTTCAAAACTTTGTTAGTGTCGAGGTCGACTACAATGTCGCCGACATTGACCACATTGCCTACCGTCGCCTGGGCCCGGCGCAGCAAACCGCGCACTCGCGCACCCAGCTCTTTAAGATTGAAAGGCTTGGTCAAATAATCGTCAGCGCCTGAGTCAAAACCGATTTCTTTGTCGTCGACGTCGCCATGACCAGTCAACATTAAAACCGGACACATGCCTCCATTCTGGCGGTAACTTTTCAAAACCTCAATGCCGCTCTTTCCCGGCAAATCCCAGTCGAGAATAATCAGATCGGGTTTATGGGCAAGAATAAACTGTTCACCACTGACACCATGATGAAAGGCCTGAACCAGATGACTTTCATGCAGGAGAAAATCTTGGACCATCTTTGCCAGGATCACGTCATCTTCTATGATTACGAGTTTTGCCACGTTAAAGTCCTTGACAGCGGCGCCGGGCGCGGTAAACCTGTCACAGGAATATACCCTAATTTGGTCTGGTTCAATGTACCAGTTGACGTATACTCGTTAATGATTCTCAAGCGCCGGGTATTTTTGTGCGATGAGCGATAACCAGCGGCGATCTTTAAGCCTTGCGCAGCAGGGTGTGATGCTGGTAGCGCTGCTCCTGGCCTGTGAATTTTCCTTTATCGGTGTTCTCACCTGGCTTTTGAGCGAAGCTGAAGCCGAGGCCGGTCGTCAAGAACACGCTCGTCAGGTGAGCGCTAAAGCAGGCCGGCTGGTTTTGCTTGTCTATGACACCGGCGATGCCGTTGGCAGGTACGCTAGAAGTTTACAGTTGGGCACCGCTGACGGTATCTCAGCATCAAAAGAAGAAGTGCCGGAAATTATTGCCTGGCTAAAAAATGAATTTAAAGACAATGAAGAAGCCACCAGGCTTCTAGAAAAAATAGACAAAAATATTGCCATTTGCTTGCCTGTAATTTCTGACATTCAAAGCAAAAGTAGTGCCCTGGCCGAGCCAGGCGAAAAAGAAGTATGGAATCAAAAACGCGCTGAGATTCAACCAGTGGTTAATGAACTGGTTAAAGACATACCGGCCGTAATCGCCATCAGCAACAGAATTGAAGCGTTGGGGCCAGAACAAGAGCGTGAAACTCGAAGAATTACAGCACTGGTTTTAGTAGCCGGTGTAGTGCTCAATGTGCTCATGGTGGCACTGGTGGCATATTTGTTCACCAATCGCATTACCGGTAGACTAGATTCGCTGGCTGAAAATATAGCTCGCATGAAAGATGGTCGTGGGCTTAAAACTCTGCCTGGTGGAAAAGACGAGATCGCCACCGTTGATAAAGTGATTCAAGAAACTGCCGTGGCCATGCGCAAAGAAATGGCCATGCTCAAGGCGCAGGAAGCTAGAGTAAAAGCATTAATCGAAAACTTGCCCGTGGGCATCGCTGTAGTCAACGACAGCGGCACAATTGAATATACCAATTCAACAATGGAAAACAGCTTCAAATATTCGGGCCATCAACTGCTGGGAAAAAGACTTTCAAGATTGCTGGCCGCCGATGCAGGAGCAGCTATTGATTTAGACAATATAGAATTCAGCACCACTCACGAGTTTAGAGCGCTGCGTCGTGACGGCAGTACTTTCCCGGCAGAATTTACCATGGCGGAAGTTGACATGGAAGGTGAAGCAAAGACGCTCGCCATGGTTATGGACGCCAGTGAAAAATTTGAAATAAAGAAAAGAAGGCAAGCATTCATTAGCATGGTGCGCACTGAACTGAAAGATCCACTTACTCAGGTGGCTGGATTTTTCAATAAACTCAATGCCACTGTCGGCAGTGCAGTGTCAGCCAAAGCCGCCGACACCACCAAGCTAATGCAGCAAAATATCGAGCGTCTGATTGTCTTACTGAACGATCTTTTTGATATGGACAAATTAGAATCAGGCAAAGTTGAAATCGAACCGGCTCAAGAAAAGCTAGCCGTTATCTTCGAACGCTCAGTCAACGCCGTATCTGTCTTTGCCCAGCAACACGAAATACATGTGCAAGTTAATGCATGCACTGCCGAAGTATATGTTGATGCCAATCGCATCGTGCAAGTTCTAGTCAACTTGCTTTCCAATGCCATCAAATTTTCACCACCGGGTTCAGTTGTTACTGTTGCTACCCGCCAATCGCCGGCCTATTTAGAAATCGGCGTCATTGATCACGGTCGCGGCATCCCCAAAGCGCACTTAGATTCAGTTTTTATAGCTTATCGACAGGTCGAAGCCGGTGATGCCAGCAAAAAAGGAGGCACCGGTCTGGGGCTGGCAATATGCAAGGCGATTATGAAAGCTCATGGCGGTGAGATTGGTGTAAACAGCGAAGAAGGCAAAGGCAGTGTTTTCTGGCTGAAAATTCCGCTTGTGCCACTTAAGGTGCAATGAAAATAAAATGAAAGCATTCACCAGCCTTAGTCTACGCTTCAAAAGTTTTATAGTGGTGGCATTGCTACTGTTGATGGAGAGCCTTTTTGTCGGTTGCTACGGTTGGCTTCTATACGACGCCGAGCGAGAATCACTCAAACAACAAAATGCCAGAGAAATTATAGAGAGAACTACCACCCTGCTGCGCAGCCTTTTCAATGCAGGAGACAGTGTCAGCAACTATGCCATCAGCCACGATCATAATTTCATGCAGCGCTATAACGCTGTAAAAATCGATATTGCTAAACAAATAACCTGGTTACGCAATCACTTGCAAGGTGACAACACCCAGTTAAAACTACTGGATAAAATCGAAAAAGACATTGCCGTCACCCTGGCAGTCCTGGACGAAATGAAGACTGTTGGCGAGACAGAATCGCAAGTTGTGGCATTGAAATTTGCTTTAAAGCTGAGAGTGAAAGCTCAAGCGACAATGGAAGTGTTACTGCAAAACCTGATTGAATTTCTCAACACCGAGAAAAAAATTGAAAGTACAAGCCCTCAAATTTTAAAGAGCCAGCGGGAAAAAATTAAAGTACTCTTGATGGCAGGCTTTGCTTTGAACACAGTGGCTGCGGTGGGTCTGACCATACTGTTCGTCCGAACAGTAACCTCGCGCCTCTCAATTATTGAAGAAAATTCTCTTCGTCTGCGAGAACGTCAAACATTACGGGCGCCACTAATGGGCGGGGACGAAATAGCGTTAATAGATCAGGCCTTTCACGAAATGACACATTTTTTGCGGGGTGAGGAAGCGAGGATGCGAGCCAGTGAAGAACAGATTCAATCGATTATTGATCAGATGCCCATCGGTCTACTAATTATCTCCGACCTGGACATAATCGAATATTCCAACCCTGCCATTGAAAAATTATTGCTTGCCAAATCAGGTGCTCTTGCGGGCCGCAAGGTAGCCGATCATTTTGTCAACGACGATGTTAAGGCCACAACAATCGGTGACACCAGCAGTTTTAACGGACTAAAAAATTTGCTTGCCTGCCGCGCCGACAAAAGCAAAATACCGATAGAATTTTCAGTCACCGATGTTTCACTGGGCCGGATACCGAAGCGGCTGGCCATGATAGTTGATGTGGCTGAAAAACGTGCAATGGAAAAAATGAAAGAAGCATTTGTGGCGATGGTCAGCCACGATTTAAGAACTCCGCTGACATCAGTGGGAGGTTTTCTTGAAATGCTACCCATGGGAGTTTACGGCCCCATCAGCCCGGCAGTAGTGGTAGAATCTAAAGCTGCTGATGCCCAGGTGGCTAAGCTAATTACTCTAATTAATGATCTATTGAATCTGGAGAAATTAAGGGCAGGGCAGCTGGCCATGCGAGTGGTTGCCATTGACCTGGAAGATACTGTCGATGCTGCAGTTGACTCAGTTTACAATCTGGCCGAACAGCTTCAAAGCTCAGTTATTTTCGAAGGATGCAGCTTTACGGTGATGGCCGATCAAGAGCTATTGCAACAAGCGCTGGTCAAAACATTGGAAAGTATGCTCAAGCTGTGTCCGCGACATTCAACTATCGAAGTGAAAGTAGCACAAGAGCAAGATCAACAAATTGCTCTGACTTTTAAGACCATCAATCCCGGTCTTTCAGAACTAAGCTTGAACAATATATTTGAACCCTTTGAAATCATTGAAGCTGGTGAAAGAAAAATTTCTCTAGGTTTGTACCTGGCACTGATGCGGGAAATTATTAGCAATCTGGCCGGATCGTGCGGTGCGAATATTGAAACTGAAACGGGGCGATTGTTGCTCTGGATAAAAATCCCTCCCGTCTTCGCAGGCTAGGCAGGCTTTTGGGGTATTTTGACGTGGTTTTTAGGGGTATTTGTTGGGGGTTTGGAATTGGTGCTGGTAAACCGACAGAGATTTTTGCGCAAAAATCTCTGCCTGGGTACTCAAAGCTTTTCCAGGGTTCCTACTACAAGCCCAAAAGACCTAAAAAGCCAAAAATGGTAAAAATCGAAACTCCCCCCCTTAATGCGTATAAGACTGTACAAACAACAATCCATGAAAAACATGCGAGAAAAATATGAAAAACAAAATCGCCCTAATTTTAACCGCCACAGCAATTCTGGAATCACTTAATAGTTTCGCAAACACAAGCTGGCCAGCAGGCAAAGCATCGGCCATGTCGATTGCTGCCGTGCAAACTGTTTACCAGGACTGGACCGACTCACGGCGAAACCGAACGCTACCAGTAAAAATATACCTGCCTCAATTCAAGGGCGCCGCTTTCCCCGTTGTGGTTTTCTCCCATGGACTGGGAGGTTCTCGTGAAGCTGCAGTTTACTTGGGCAACTACTGGGCTGAGCGCGGTTATGTGGCAGTATTTATTCAGCATCCAGGTAGTGATGAATCATTCTGGAAACCACATGCAGTTGCCGGAATAACAACCAGAGAATCTTTGATGCCTGAGTTTAAAAAGACGGTGGCCAATCCCATGCACGCGCTTAATCGCGCTCAAGACGTTCATTTTGTCATTGACAAGCTAACAGAGTTGAACAAAACAGATAAAGAATTGGCAGGAAAAATGAACCTGAACGCTCTAGCTATCGCCGGGCACTCTTACGGATCGTGGACGGCCCTTACAGCAAGTGGTCAGAACCTCTTCACACCTGATGGCAGAAGCATGTCCAGCGCAGATGCTCGTATAAAAGCCGCTATCTATCTAAGCCCCACTCCGCCACGGAAAAACCAGGACCCATCGGCTGTCTTTAGCAATATCAAAATTCCTGGTTTGCACTTTACCGGCACAATTGATTCGTCGCCGGTAAATGACACCACTGCTGGTGAGCGTCGGGTCGCCTTCGACAACATCGTCAAATCTGACCAATACCTGGTAATTCTTGAAGGCGCCGACCATATGGTTTTCAACGGCGGAAGGCGGGCAGCGCCCAAGGCAATTGACCAGAAGCACCATGAAATTATTGAAGAAACTACCACTAAATTTCTTGATGCTTACTTGAAAAAAGATGGAGCCGCTCTCACCTGGTTGAAAGGAGCGGGAGCGAGAGACGAGCTCAAAGGCAACGGTACTTATGAGTTTAAAGCCGCCAAGTGATAAGATTACATGGCGGCCAGCCGGCGGCCTAAACGTAGTTGAGGTTTTATGAAAAATAGCGCGGGAAATACCGAGACTACAAGCCTTAAGACGAAGGCTACACTGCGATCTGACGTCCATTCAGACATTGGCTTGCATTACCTGACCAGTGAAAATGAGCTGGGCGACCTTCTGGATGATGCGGTAAATTCAAATAGTGCCGACGAAAGAGTAGCTGCGGCACAAAAAGCTCTGCAAGTAAGCAAAGAGCCCTGCGGCATGGCCCACATGATCCTGGCGCGCGAAAGTGAAGTCTTTGATCAGGCGCTGGATTACAGTCAGAAGGCCGTAGCGTCACTGCAAAAAGAAGTAGAGAAACTACAGTCAGAAGAATCTGCAAACGCCGACGATCACTACGAGGCCTCTGGCGAACTTTATCATTTTGCCGTAGCCGATCTGGCGCAACTAAAATGGAATGCCGGTTCACAAAAAGAAGCAACAGATCTATTGATGGCACAATTTAGCCCGCCGCTCAGTCAACTTGATAGTGCGGTTCAGCCGCTATTGGTAGACCTGGCCACCAGTTTTCTTATACAAATGGGCGAATGCAAAAAAGCACAAGAATTTCTCCAAGGCCATCCTGACAATGAAGCGCAGTGGCATTACCTGAATGCCGTATTGCATTTTGCTCTTGAGGGAGACACCCTGGTTGCTCGCAGTGCCCTGGCCCACGGTTTTGCCTCTGGTAGTTTGCTGATTGCCAATCGCCTGGTGGAAAAAGAGGCGGCCGCAGTTAGCGTCAGCCTCAGAGCTTTCGGTTTATCGAGATACATCGAAGACACCGAAGCAGCCTGGTTAGCCGTTACCGGCTCGCTTGCATGGCTGGCCAAAGTAACGGCCGATCCACAAAACCTTTCCAACCGTGAACTGCTTGTCATTGCCACCGCCAACGGTGACACTAAGCGCTGGCAGCGTTGGGAAGACCTTTTGGAAAACGCCCACCACTTTGCCGAAAAACAAAATCACAAAGAAGCAAGAACGGCATTAAAGACAGCATTGAAAGAAGCCGAACGCATTGACTATTCTTTTTTACCATTTCATGCCACCATCGCCGAACTGCTTGATTTATACATTGATACACAAAGACCAGCCAACGAATTGATTGATAGTATCGAAGCTCGGGCGGCAAAATTCGAGAATTCCAGTGACGCTTTAACTGCTTTGCACATACATTCGCTGGCGTCGCTTTTAGAGTTTTTCCAACAGTTTGACCGGGCTGCCGCTTATCACCAGAAAGCGCTGCTGATAGCCGAGCGACAACTCACCGGCGGTCAATCTTTTCTAACTTTATTCGATCTCACTGATATGAGAAACGATCTGGCATTCGTTCTATTTAAAATGAAAAACTACGATCAGGCGCTGCCACACTTTTTGAAAAATGCTGAAATACTGCAGAGTTTTTTAGGACCGGCCCATTGGGAAATACTGGAATCACTGGAACAGGCATATGAATGCTATGTCGGCATGGATGATCAAGTTAACGCAGATGCTGTCATGGCCCGCATGAAAGGCATCGACAGCGATTTCGAGCTAAATGATCACGACGACGACGACTGTGGTTCCTGCGATCACGATCATCACTAGCTGATTGTTCATGATTTGATTTTGCCCTTGACACAACTTGTGGCCGCAAGCTATATTGGCAACACTTGCCCTGCAGGAAGATTTATCAAAAAGGAGGCGTGAATGGAAATTGTAATTGTGAAATACGGATGCGATGCAGCTAACCCGTACGCCTCGCTAGCGCCTCTTTAGCCCAGCTATAGCGCACTGATTTAGCTCACGTATCCTTCGCTAGCGTCACCCTAGTATTGAAGGAAAATTCAATGTTGCCAAAAAATATCGCGGCTCTCGTTGAGCCGCCACTCACATGCGCTCGAGTGGTCTCACAAGATCGCGGATCCTACCTTGTTGTTTCAAATTCAGTGTCCGTCGACAGGCCCATACGAGCCGAGATTAGCGGCTCTCTAAGACATGGCGCCTATATTGCCACAGATTTTCCTGTGGTAGGAGATTATGTGGCCATAAAAACCAACGATGGTGCCACCATTATTGATCGTATACTGCCGCGTAAAAATCTTTTTGCGCGCCGTGCTGTTGACGGCAGCAGTGAATTGCAACCGATTGCCACCAATCTGGACACCCTCTTTATTGCCGTAGCCGCCAATAAAGATTTCAATCTCAGGCGGCTGGAACGCTATGTTATTGCCGCAGCGAGCTGCAATATTCCTTACGCCGTAGTTCTAACCAAGTGCGACCTCACCGCTTGTGCAGACGAACTGGTGGATGAAATCAAAACCGTAGCTCAGGGCCCTGTGCTCAAACTTTCGGCCCATGACGGTACCGGTCTGGGTCTGCTCGCGCCGTTTTGCGGCGCTTCCAAAACAATCGCCTTTGTCGGTTCAAGCGGCGTCGGTAAATCAACCTTGATTAACTGCCTGCTCGAATCTGAAACCCTTGCTGTCAATGATATTCGCCAGCAAGACCACAGAGGACGTCATACCACCACTCGCAGATTTCTGCAGCAATTGCCCGACGGTACCGCCATTATTGACACCCCCGGAATGCGCGAATTAGCACTGGCTGACGCAGAATCGGGCGTCGGTGAGGTATTTGCAGAGATTGCGCAGTTGGCCGCACAATGCCGATTTCGTGATTGCCTGCATGGCAGCGAGCCAGGCTGCGCAGTGCGTGAATCAATGGTGGAGACTACTTATTCAAGCTGGCGCAAGTTATCGAAAGAAGCAGCCTACGAAACAAGAAAACACGATCGAGAGGCAGCAGCGCTGGAAAAAGCGAAATGGAAAGCCATCCATAAAGCCAATCGCGAACGAATCGCTAAATGAACAGGTGATAGAATGCTATAGACTCTGAGGCATCCACGGTGTTTCCCGCAACCAGGTTGAGAAAATGAATTGCCAGAAGTGCCAAACCGAATTACTTTCCACATGGGCCTTCTGTCCTGCTTGCGCCACCCTCAGTGGCGCCAGTGCTGACAAACCACTTTTTAGCAACAAAGCCATTAGTGACGTCATTAATAAACTGATGCTCTCTGGTGCCAAATTGCCGGCATCTAATGGTGGCGGCTATGGCGAGGGAGTGCGCCGCCAGGTCTTTGAAGTGATTGCACGCCAGGCTATGGTCGGTGCCCCGTGGCAAGAAATTTGCGCCGGACCGATGATGGTCAATTCAATCACGGTCGAACAGGTGGAAGAAGAATTGAGACGCCGGCGGGGCGGTGACCAACCGCCTGACGCCGCGGTGCCACAGAATCCTGAGTCACCACAGGGAACAGGCAGCGTGGCCCTGAGCTTGCCCGCGCCCCCTCCCAGCGCAAGTGAAGAGCTCTTTAGCCACCGACAATTTTTGCTGCAATTGGTAAACGAAAAAGACCAGAATGAGATTCGCGCGACTATTGAGAAAGCGGCAGCGCAACTCGATAATTTGATAGCGAGAGTGCGTCTTTTAGAAGTCGAGATCAATAGCAAACACAATGAATTGTTTTTGCAGAGCGATCTCACTAGAGAATTAAATCGCACCACCCAACCGTTAAAACCAGGCGAAGATCCTGGCCCACATCCGATCAAATAATTTGTATGCCAGCTGAATTACAATTTTGCAAAATCTGCGGCAAACCACCGTTAGCCGCTCGAGCTGGGTCAGTTACTTCATTTTTCTTCGAGCATAATTATTGCCAGTGCCACAAAGCTATTATTACTTCGAATAAACCTGACAAGGACGATACAAATAAAATATGTCAGCAATGCGGCAAGGCCGCATCTGAAAATAGAAAAGCAGGATCATTTACCGGTTTTCTTTTTAAAGAATTGCGCTGCCAGTGTAAAAGTCCGAATTTTAAAGCAAAGAAACAAAGAAGTGCCACAGTGGGCATGGGCACTGCGTCAAGGCTCGCTCAAAAACAACAACTCGCCAGACTATCGACACCACTGCTGACAGGCAACAATATACATGTTGCTTCAGGATCAGTTATCGGCAACACTTTTAAGATTCGCTCAGTAATTGGACAGGGCGGCATGGGCACGGTCTATGAAGCTGAACATGTAACTCTGCATAACCCATTTGCTTTAAAAATACTTGCCCCTGAGCTGGTAGATGAGCAAAGCTGGCTGCGCTTTCAAGGTGAAGCGAAAATGCTTGCCTCGCTCACTCACCAAAGTTTCGTTAAAGTGTATGACCTGGGCATTCACGAAAAATCATTGCCATTCTATTCAATGGATCTGCTCGCTGGCCGCAATCTCGAAGATGTATTGGGCGAAGACGGCCCGCTATCCTGGCAGGCAACCATAGAAATATTCATGGCGGTGCTTGATGGTATGGCTTACGCTCACCGCAATGGTATTATTCATCGCGATTTAAAACCGGCCAACATTTTCCTTTGCGCAAGCGAGAGCGGTGACAAAAATCAAGAAATAAGAATACTCGATTTCGGCATTTCTAAACTTTTGCACGCTGATAAGCAAGTGCAAAATCTTACAGCCGTAGGTGAGATATTTGGTAGCGCTTATTATATGAGCCCGGAACAATGCTCCGGCCTCCAGGTCGATGCTCGCTCAGATATTTACGCTCTGGGATGCTCGATTTTTGAGACTATAAGCGGCTATGTGCCTTTTGCCGGCGAAACGGCTCTCGAAGCAGCATTGATGCACGAAGAAACACCACCGTCCTTAATATCGGAAATAGTGGATGATCACACCATGCCGCCGGCTCTTGATCTGGTCGTAGATAAATGCCTGGCCAAGGCTCCTCGAGATCGCTATCAATCGGCTAAAGAACTTTATTTAGACCTCGAGCGCATTAAGCAAGGCAAGACCGTGTTGGCAGAAGTTCAGGCCTTCCGAAGCGAACGTAATCTGACCGACGACGAAAGCGGCGAAAAAACGGTGCCGCTTTTGGTACCGCTCGCGGTATTGCTCGGCCTGCTTCTGGTGGTAGGCAGCGCTATTTTCTTCTGGAGCATTGCCAGCGTACCGTCAAGGCAAGCAGAAACAGCTTCGCAGTTCACAGCCACGGCCGAACCATCCACTGCGGCAATGTTTAAACGCGAAGTGGGCGAAGTTTATATAATTCAAGAGAACAAAACGCCTCTGGCCGACATTCCTCTGGCTCAATCATATTTAAAAAGTCATCCAGAAAAATACGCCGCAAAAATTATTCGCAATGGTAAAAAATTTATACGATTTTCCTTTCCAAAAACATTTTCAATTGGTGACATTTTGGTCCAGTCCACAGGCGACAGCCGCAAATACGAAGCCACTGGAACAGTTGATGTACCTCAAGATACTCGAATTCGATTTGCTACAAATGCTGTTAGTGAAACGCTACCAGCCTTGTTATCCAAATTCGACTCCACCGATTTAAATCGTTTGAAAATTTCGGGCAAAGCCAACAATGCCGAGCAAATATTCCCGGCACTGGCACATTTTTCTACCATAACAGATTTGGAATTGGTCGATACAACCTGTCCTCCTGAGACGTTCAAAGTTCTGTTAAAGCTTAAAAAGCTTGAAGCTTTGTCGCTGGTAAACTGCCATGTCGACGCCCAAGAACTGGCCAAACTTAAAACATTCGGTCAACTAAATTCGTTTGATGTAGAGCAAAGAAATGGCGTTTTGCCATATCTTAGAGCCTTAAACCCTGACCTTCTCTATCGCCTGAGAGTTCGAACTACGCCGCTGTCAAAAGTAGAGATTGACAGAATTGCCACCTTTAAAAATCTCAGTCGACTCTCTATCAGCTCGGCAATTAAAAACGCTGATCTAGCGACTCTGACGGCATTGACTAATCTCAAAATTCTCGACATCTCAGACTGTTACGACCTTGACGAAAAGTGCCTGCCATCACTGAAGAAATTTAAAAAACTGGCCATAATACAATTTCCATTCAGCATTTCGCTTATGCCGCAAGATCAAACTTCGTTACGGCAGGCTCTGCCGGCCCTGCGAAAGATGACCTGGAGGTAAACGCCTGCTCTAAAAGCTATAATGAGCATCTCAAAAGGGGCGAAAATCAAAATGCTAATAAAGAAAACGCTTACTGCGGTGGCAGTAGATTCAGCACGTGATTATGTGAAAGAACGTCTGGAAGACCTGAAGAAACTAGATCTAGACAAAGATGGTGTCAAAGACGTAGACCAAATTATGGCTGTGGTGACGAGAGTGGGCGAAAAACTTAAAGACTCAATTGAGTCTACTGACTTTCCCAAACTGGCCACGGGAGTCGAACATGTCTTTACTGGCCTGGGACTAATTGGTGAATCGGTGGACCGTAAAAAGCTGGCAGCCACCTGCGACGATCTAGCTCGGCTTTACTCAACTGGGCAAGCTTTTAAAGCTAGGCGTCGCCGAGTTAAAGAATCAAGAAAAGTAGAAAGCAATTTAGAACAGGTACTGGGCAATTTAAAACAGGTACTGGAATGGTCCACGAGCCAATTTATTGCAAGAATTGCGGGAAGCAAGCCCTGGCTCCACGCGCAGGTTCGGTAACCTCATTCTTCTTCCAGCATAAGTACTGTCATTGCCACAAATTAAAAAGCAGCAGCAAGTCTGGTCAAGCGAGAGCCAACAACATTTGCCATAACTGTGACAAGGCGCGACCAGAAGAAACACGTGCCGGTTCTTTCACTGCATACCTTTTTTAAGGAATTGCGATGCCAATGTGCCGGACATCAAGGAAAACCATTAGTTAAAAGAATCGGCAGCCGCACCGGCACCGCCAGTAGAGTCGCACAAAAAAGGCAATTCGCAACCAGGCAAAATAGCTCTTCTTTGTCTAAAGCAGAAGCCGCCGTCGTTGTCGGCAGCGTAATTGGCAAC
>Ga0163149_10004375_pt1 | contig 15537 bp, 11 predicted proteins | sample OliLakLV19MP5G1_FD_148604 | JGI IMG/M metagenome (GOLD analysis project Ga0163149, IMG submission 148604) | Freshwater microbial mat bacterial communities from Lake Vanda, McMurdo Dry Valleys, Antarctica - Oligotrophic Lake LV.19.MP5.G1 | ecosystem: Environmental > Aquatic > Freshwater > Lake >...
ATATTCGCCTGATATGGCGGCAGGTTTCGCGGAAGGAGAAGGGAAATACGGGACAAAAGAAGAAGAAGCGTTCATAGAAAAAGTTTATATAAACTGTAAAAATATTTCGATTGATTATGCGATCATGGAAAAGGCGAATAATGTTTATGTTCGCTCGTCTGCTATTGGCTGGTCCGATCTGGGAACATGGGGTTCGTTGTATACGCACATCGCGCATACTTCAGAGGGGAATGCAATAGTAGGTAAGCATGTAATGATGTATGACTCTGACAATTGTTTAGTAAATGTGCCGAAGGAAAAACTGGTAGTAATCCAAGGGTTAAAGGATTATATCATTGTTGAGTCGGACGATATTTTACTGATCTGCAAAAAAGAAGATGAGCAGCAGATCCGGAATTTTGTAAACGATGTAAGAATAAAAAAGGGAGAAAGGTTCTCTTAGTCCTTCGGCTCTCGTATGGGCACGGCTGTCTGGTTAAGTATTTAATGCCGATTTTATATATAGGCGATATCTAAGGTAGCTATCACAAAGAGAAATGTTTAGGTTTTTAAACGAATCCGGAGGATTCACACCTTTATAAAAGGCTTAACCTATAAAGTTCGACTCCGGCCGGAGTCGCAGAAGTTGGTACTGGTCTTTTTATAAATGTATGATGCCTCTGGCATCATCACAATAAAAAACCACAAGGAGTAGTCCCTTAACCTGACGGCTATGCTCCTGTATGGGGTGAATCTACTTGTTCCCCTTAAACGCCCCTGAAAAATAAAGATCGAGTTTAATTCCTACAATAGTTCTTTTGCTATTGTAATCGGCAAATAATGAAGGGCCTAGGCCAAGATCATATTTTATTTTGCCGATGAATTGGACTTCTGCATAAATACCAACCTCCTTGAACGCTTTTTTGCTATAGGTTGAATCGAGGTACATGTTGCCACTTGTATATGATGGGCCAAGGAACGCCGCAAAATTATATTTTTCTGTTTCCTTTCTTTTTGCATAGCATACATGCGCTTGTACATTGTTGTAGTTGCCAAAATCGTCACCGGATAAAAGAATACCAAATTGAAAATATTCCTTTTTAATATGAAAATTGTAATCGACAACCAATGAAAATTGCGCGTGTGGAATGTTGGAATTGTAAGACGGGCCGGCTCCTGCATTTAACCAATTATTATATACGCGGTATTTTTTATTCTGATAGACTATTTCTTTTTTAAAATCATCGTCAGGAGTGGTCGGTTTTTGAGCAAACAAAAAACAGACGGATAATAAAAAATAAATTATGAAAAAGCTTTTTTTCATCTTAATTATTTATTTCATGGAACCAACCATATCCTCTGGTTTCACCCATTTTGAAAACTCTTCGTCTGTAACATAGCCCAGTTCTATTGATGCTTTACGCAATGTTTTATTTTCTTTGTGTGCTTTCTTGGCAATCTTCGCGGCTTTCTCATAACCAATGTGGGTATTGAGAGCAGTTACCAGCATCAATGAATTTTCCATGTGTTGTTTTATTACAGGAAGGTTAGGCTCAATGCCAGCCGCACAATTATCGTTAAAGGAAACACATGCGTCACCAATGAGTCTTGCAGATTGTAAAACATTGTATGCGATAACAGGTTTAAAAACATTCAGTTCAAAATGCCCGTTGCTGCCGCCAATTGATACTGCTACATCATTTCCCATTACCTGCGCGCATACCATCGTAAGTGCTTCTGGTTGTGTTGGATTTACTTTGCCAGGCATAATTGAGGATCCCGGCTCATTATCCGGAATAATTATTTCTCCAATTCCACAGCGTGGGCCAGAACTTAGCATACGAATGTCATTGGCGATCTTCATCAATGCAACCGCTGTTCTTTTTAATGCTCCTGAAAGTTCTACCATGGCATCATGTGCAGCAAGCGCTTCAAATTTGTTTGGCGCAGTAATAAATGGAAGTTTTGTAAGCTCTGCGATTTTTTTTGCAACCAACACATCATATCCTTTTGGAGTGTTAAGTCCTGTGCCAACTGCAGTTCCTCCCAAGGCGAGTTCTTTCACAGCCTCCAGTGCATTTTTTAATGTACGTATGCTCATTTTAATTTGCTGCGCATAGCCTGAAAATTCCTGTCCAAGGGTGAGGGGAGTGGCATCCATAAAATGGGTGCGGCCTGTTTTAACAATGTTGTTAAAGTTTTTGGATTTGCTCTCCAATGTAGCTTGTAATTTTTCTAAACCGGGAATGGTTATCTCTGCTACCTGTTTGTAGGCCGCTATGTGCATTGCGGTAGGGTAGGTGTCATTTGATGATTGCGATTTGTTTACATCATCATTAGGGTGAAGAACTTTTTTCTCATCTGCTAATTTTCCTCCCTGCATTACATGCGCACGGTAAGCTATCACTTCATTCACATTCATATTGCTCTGTGTGCCTGATCCTGTTTGCCATATCACCAATGGAAATTGATCATCTAATTTTTTGTCCAGTATCTCATCACATACTTTTCCTATCAGATTTTTTTTGTCCTCTGCTAAAACACCAAGCTCATGGTTGGCTATTGCCGCAGCTTTTTTCAAATATGCGAAAGCGTAAATAATTTCCTTAGGCATACTTGCTTCGGGTCCGATTTTGAAATTATTTCTTGAGCGTTCAGTTTGTGCCCCCCAGTATTTATCTGCCGGTACTTTTACTTCACCCATGGTGTCGTGTTCAATTCTATAGTCCATATGTTGTAATTTAAGAATAATGATTTTAGATTTATGAATTAAATAATATCAAGTACATTTTCCGGTGGCCTGCCGATAACAGCTTTTTTGCCCTTTATTACAATGGGCCTTTCTATAAGTATAGGGTTTTTTACCATAATTTTTATCCATTCCGCATCGGAAAGTTTTTTGTTCTTGAATTTTTTATCGAAAAGGGGTTCCTTTTTTCGAAGCAATTGCTCGGGTTTTATTTTAAGGAGCTTGATTATTTCTTTCAGCTGTTTCTCATTGGGAGAATCCTTAAGATATTCTACAATTTCGGGAGCGGCTCCTTTTTCTTGTAATAAGCATAGTGTTTCCCGGCTTTTAGTGCAGCGGGGGTTGTGGAATATGATAATCTTGTTTGCCATAATTTTCTTCTATATTAATCTTTTAAAAAATCCCCCTCTCCTTTGGAGAGGGTTGGGGAGAGGCTCTTATTTCGAGTTACTTCCATATTCCATCAAGTAAGATTTTATAAAATCATCCAGGTCGCCATCCAATACGCCTTGTGCGTTAGAGGTTTCGTGATCTGTTCTCAGATCTTTAACCAGTTTATAAGGATGTAATACATAATTTCTTATTTGTGAACCCCATTCAATTTTCTTTTTTCCTGCTTCAGTCAAGGCCTTAGCTTCATTACGTTTACGAATTTCCAATTCAAATAATTGTGACTTCAGCATTTGCATAGCTCTTTCCCTGTTGGCACTTTGCGAACGCTCTACCTGCACAACAATTACAATACCTGTAGGGTGATGTGTAAGCTGAACTTTAGTCTCCACTTTATTTACATTTTGCCCGCCTGCACCGCCCGATCGTGAAGTCTGAATACTTATGTCTGCATCTTTTATTTCAATATCTATTGCGTCATCAACCAAAGGATAAACATACACTGATGCAAATGAAGTATGTCTTTTCGCATTGGCATCAAAAGGTGAAATACGAACTAAACGATGAACACCATTCTCTCCCTTTAAATATCCGTAAGCAAATTCACCTTCAAATTCCAGTGATACAGATTTTATTCCTGCAGCATCACCATCCTGTTTATCGAGTTCTTTTATTTTATAACCATGCTTTTCTCCCCACATAATATACATACGCATAAGCATGTTTGCCCAGTCGCAGCTTTCTGTACCACCTGCACCGGCATTAATTTGCAATACAGTACTCAGGTGGTCTTCCTCACCACTAAGCATGTTTTTAAATTCAAGGTCTTCGAGTTTTTTTAATGCAGATGAGTATGAACTTACAACATCTCCTTCTGTAGCTTCGCCTCCTTTAAAAAAATCATAGATCACATCAACGTCATCAATAAGCTTTGAAAGCTCATCGTAGCCTGATACCCAGTCTTTTTTCAATTTTATTTCCCGTAAAACGGATTCGGCTTTTTTAGGGCTGGTCCAGAAGTCCTCCGCCTGTGTGAGCCGCTCTTCTTCGTTTATCTGAATTCTCTTTTCATCTATGTCAAAGATGCCTCCTCAGGACAAGCATACGCTCTTTCAAATCCTTTATATGGTCTAATGTTATCATGTTGCAAAAATAGGAATATTTATTTATTGTTTAATACATCCCATATAGCATCCTGTTCAAAACCTTTGGCCAGGAGTTTTTTTACCAGTGTGTGTTTTTGTAGGGTAGATATAGAACTGATCTTTCCACTGCTATTTTTTTTGATCAGGTCTTTCAGGGTAGTTTTATAATCTTCTGTGTTTATCTCTTTCATTGCCTCTTTAATACAATATGTAGAAATGTCGAAGCTTTTTAGCGCGACTTTTATTTTAACACGTCCCCATTTTTTAATTCTGAATTTCCCTCTTGCATATGTTTTCGCAAATCGTTCTTCATTCAGAAAATTATCACCAATAAGGTTGGAGATTATGTTTTCCCCATCATCCTTCTTAATTCCCCATTCGTAAAGCTTTTCTCTTACTTCCTGCTGGCAACGCTCCTGGTATGCGCAATATTTCTGCGCCTTTATTAAAGCTTGTTGCGGAGTAAAAAATTTTCGTTTGGGGGCTTCGTCAAACATGTATTAAAAGTACAAATTGTAAATGGAACTAATAATTCAAATTACCTTTGTGTATATGAAGAACCGAAATGCCTTTTCGTTGTTAATTGGTGCCAATGTTATTTCGGGGTTTGCGCAAGGCATAAGTATGATATCTATTCCCTGGTATTTTACTCAGATAAATGAATTGTCTCTATTCGGTTGGACTTACGGTGCAATTACATTTGCTTCAATTTTTTGGAGTGTATATGCGGGTTCACTCATTGACAGGTATTCAAGAAAAAATCTTTTCCTCTTAACCTCTGTTTTTGGAGGCATAATATTATTGTCTGTATCCTTATATGGATATTTTCATGGGGACTTGCCATCTTTCCTGGTACTCTTTGTCTTTGCAGCAACCATTTGTGTTTACAATATTTATTATCCTGCATTGTATGCTTTCGGGCAGGAGATATCTGAAAAGGAGAATTACGGAAAGATGAATTCGTACCTGGAGATACAAGGACAGGCGACTACAGTTTTATCAGGTGCTATTGGTGCAATACTTTTATCAGGCACTTCCGGTGATATAAATTTTTTGGGTATGCATATTCACTTGCCGTTCACCATCAATATGTGGAAAATGCATGAGATATTTTTGATGGATGGCATTACCTATTTCATTGGATTTGTCCTCATATGGCTGGTAAAATATAAACCTATAGAAACCCTGGAGATTCACAAGGGAAAAGTAATAGAACGAATAAAAATGGGTTTTAATTATTTGCGAAAGGTTCCGGCACTTTTTGTTTATGGCTCTTTTTCCAATGCAATTTTTGTTGTGTTGCTTACCGAAGTGCATTTGTTGTTACCTCTTTATGTAAACAATCATTTGAAAGAGGGTGCTGATGTGTATGCCTCTGCAGAAATTTATTATGCTTTTGGCGCTATGTTTTCCGGTTTTTTCATTCGGCATATTTTTCGAAAAGCAAACCCTGTTAAGGCAAGTGTTTTTATGTTGTTTGTAACTGTATTGTTATTTTGTACCTGCACATTCACGCAAAATTATATGATCTTCTTTTTCTTTTCGGCAGCGGTTGGAATAACAAATGCTGGAACACGAATACTTAGGATCACTTACTTATTCAATCACATACCTAATAATTATATGGGCAGGGCAGGCAGTGTTTTTAGTGTGTTGACTACAACAGCAAGAGCGATGCTTATTGCTTTGTTTTCTATTTCCTTTTTCTCAACAGGAAACAATGTGATATGGGCTTATTTTATTTGCGGCATATTTGTATTGCTTTGCGTGTTTCCTATACTTGCAAAATACAAGGAATTAAAGATTTAATTTTCGGGAAGATCTTCAATTGAGATAGTAAATTTTAATATAAATATTGCATTTAATGCTTAATAAAGGGATTGGTTGATAAAATCAGACCTTTGATAATGGGTGTAATTTTATTGGTGAAGGGACTCAGGCCTTGGTAAGATTGTGAAAAATAATCTTATCCCATGAAAACCATTTCTAAAAACAAAGTAAATTTTTTTTCACTTCTATCAATTTTTGTAATAGGGTTCTCTGTTTCTTCTTGTAAAAAACAGGATGTGGCAGATATATCTCCGCTTTCCGATGTTATTGTTGATAAGCAAATTTGTATTACGGATTTTGTCGCTACCGCCGAAGGGTATGGACAAAGCGTGCAAACGGAGTCTGCCATACTTAAAAATTATAAATGGGTAAATGGTGAAACAATTAAAATAAAATTTTTAAGCGGTACAATTGGTGCGCAAAACAAGGTGAAAAAAATTGCTTCCATTTGGTTAAATCACGCAAACGTAAAATTCCAATGGGTAGCTTCCGGGGATAATGCGGACATTAAAATTTCAATTGCATCTGATGGAACTAATTATGTGACCAATTATGGTAATGGCTGCAGAGCCTATGCTCAAAATCAAACCACAATGCATTTTGGATGGATGAATACCATTGCAGATATTGGTACGGGTCCGTCTAACACACTTATTAAACCTTATACCGGTGGTTTAACTTATGATGAGTGGACATATATCGCTCCTCTAGTATTGCATGAGTTTGGCCATGCACTTGGACTTGTTCACGAACATCAAAGTCCATCTACACCAATTGTTTGGAACACCAATAAGGTTTTGCAGGATTGTGCGCTTCCTCCGATCAATTGGAATTCAGCTATGGTTCAGGCGAATATATTTTCAAAGTTTACTCCAACTTCTAGCAATTACACAAACTTCGATACAAAATCTGTTATGCTTTATTCATACCCGGCTACATGGATATCAAATGTGGATCAGGTATATGGAACGCTTAATGGAAGCAGTTATATCAATACTCCTTCTAATAAGGATTTGTCGATCACGGATAGAATATTTATGGGACAAATGTATCCCTTTGCGAATACAACGGTTAAATCTCAATTAGCCGCTGGTGAAACATTAAATGCCGGGCAATATATTTCTTCGCCAGATGGTCGTTTTAGAGCGGAAATGCAAAGGGATGGAAAGTTTTTGCTAAAATACATGAATGGAAGTGCTGCTAATCCAACGTTATGGCAGCCATATACATTGTGGAACTCAGGTACCACAACAGGACACCACATCTATATGCAATCTCAAGGCAAACTGGTGGTTTATAATTCATCGAATGTAGCTGTGTGGCACAGCGGCACAGATGGACATCCTGGTGCTTATTTAACAATAAGAAATGATGGCGGCCTGCTTATTTATCAGAATGGTGTTAAGTTGTGGTCATCCGGAACGGTTAATTCCTATATGTAGTAAAAAGATTTAACAAAATTTTTAACGGGGGCTAATAGAACAATGATGTTTTATTAGCCTCAATTTTTAAAAATAATTGCTGCCGCATAAGCACAAACTCCTTCTTCTCTGCCAACATATCCAAGCGTTTCATTCGTAGTTGCTTTTATTGAAATGTCTGATGCGGGAATTTGCATTACAGATGCAAGCGTTTGTTGCATCTCAGGAATATGAGAAAGAATTTTTGGTTTTTCCAGGCACAAGGTCGAATCGATATTCCCAATGAGGTAATTATTCACACGAAGCAATTCAACTACTTTTTTAAGTAGAATTTTGCTGTCGATATTTTTGAATTCGGCTGACGTGTTTGGAAAATGTTTTCCGATATCACCTAAAGCCGCAGCGCCTAACAAAGCATCGCATATGGCGTGGATCAACACATCTGCATCGGAATGCCCTTCTGCACCTTTTGTATGTTGTAGCTGAATTCCACCGAGCCAGAATGGATGTCCATCTTTTAATTGGTGAACATCAAATCCGAATCCTATTCGTGGTTTCATACATAATGTTTTTTGATTTTAATTGCCGTATACCGCTTGCCTTCGGGCAGGGAATACGCCACATTTATTTTCGATGGTTGGTTTGCCAAAGGTATATGGCTATTTTAAAAAGAAAATTAATTGGTGGCTGGTGTGTCCGGACTTCCTCCTTCTTTGTTTTGCGATTTAAACGCATCAAAGTCGAACAGAAGTGTGAAGCGCAATGTGTTTGCTAACGGGTTTCTTTGCTGCGTTGGAATAAGGTATGCGAAGTCAAGTCCGAATACGTTATACTTTAAGCCTGCACCAATTGTAAAAAACTTACGATTTCCTTTTGTCGCATCTTCATGAAAATATCCAGCCCTTACAGCGAATTGTTTATCGTACCAGTATTCCATGCCAATAGCATAAATAAACTCTTTCATTTCTTCTTTAAATCCATCAGGTGCATCTGAAAATGATCCAAATATTCCTTCTGCAATACCTCTGTTTGGATCTTTACCTTTTGAGATTTGATAAGCTCCTGACGGAGTAATGATCGGCGATCCGTTTGTATCTACTGCATACTCGGGCGGAGTAGGAACAAGAAGTTTGTTGATATCAACAACAAAACTAATGCTGTTGTATTCATCAAGATTCATAGTAAGCGCACCGCCTGTTTTAAGATTGATAGGTATAAAATCTCTTTTGGAAGTGTTGGAATAAGAAATTTTAGCACCTATGTTTGAAATATTAAGACCCCATGATGCAACACTTTTTTTGCCACCTACTTTAATGTCATCATTTGTATAAAAGGTGGAAACGTCAGTTGCTATTGAGTTTCCTGGTTTTGTATTTGATCCTTGTACTGTAATACCTCCTGTAAGATTAGAGTAAATATATCTTAACGACATTCCTCCTGACCAGCGTTTTCCAAACTTTCTTGCGTAAGCTACGTCGTAAGCAAATTCGTTAGGTCTGAATTGTCCGATAGGATTTCCGGTAACATCAGTAAATGCGATATCTCCCAATGAGAAATAGCGAAGTGAAGTAGCTAGTGTTTGATCCTTTTCAAGTTTATAATATACCGATAGGTAAGCAAGATTAATATCCGGAACCAGTGAGCGAAGCCATGGTGTGTATGATATTGCTATCCCTAATTTTTTATCAACGAAAGCTAATTTCGCAGGGTTCCAGTGAATAGAATTGGCATCTGGACTTAAAGCAACACCGGCATCTCCCATTCCTCCGCATCTAGAATCAGGTGTAATAAGTAAAAAAGGTACTGCGGTTGTTATTGTATTTGTCTTCCCCTGGGTGTCCTGTCCTGAGGTAGAAGTTTGTGCAACTATTGTATTTAAAGCTGAAGAAACTAATAGTGTCGAAGCTGTAAAAAGTGCTGTTTGTTTAACAAAAGATTTCATCAACGCGATTGATTTTAAAGTGTTACAAATATAGTTAAATTTTAAGAAACTTTATAATATTACTTGTCACAATGATTTGTTGTCGTTCGCAGGTTTTTCCGGCTTTTGTGACCTAAAGGAGTCAAAGTCGAAAAGCAGGGAGAACCTTAGTGTGTTTGCTAATGGGTTTTTTTGGTCGGTAGGAATTAAGTAAGCAAAATCAAGCCCGAAAACATTATACTTTACTCCGGCCCCTATGGTGAAAAATTTACGGTTTCCTTTAGTTGCATCTTCATGGAAGTATCCTGCACGAACAGCAAACTGTTTATCGTACCAGTATTCCATTCCGAAAGAATAAATAATTTCCCTCATCTCTTCATTAAATCCATCCGGAGCATCTGAGAAGGAACCAAATATTCCTTCGGCAACACCTCTGTTTGGGTCTTTACCTTTTGTTATCTGATAATTTCCATTGGGCAATAGGATTGACGAACCATTGCTATCTATAGCATATTCAGGTGGAGTAGGTACAAGTAATTTGTTAAGTTCACCTGTAAAGGCTATGGAATTATTATCATCAAGATTTACGGTAATAGCAGCTCCGGTCTTAAGATTGATAGGAAGGAAATCTCTCTTGGATGAATTTGAATAAGATATTTTGTTGCCAATATTTGAAATATTAAGTCCCCAGGAAATGATGCTTCTTTTATCAGCGATCTTAATATCATCATTGCTGTAAAATGTTGAAATGTCCGCTGCTATTGCTCTTCCTGGCTTGGTGTTGTTTCCTAATACAGTGTATCCGCCAGTTAGATCTGAATTAATATAACGCAAGGCCATACCGCCCGACCAGCGCGAACTAAATTTTCTTGCATATGCAACATCGTACGCAAATTCATACGGGCTAAATTGCCCCATTGGTTGATTATTTGCATTGGTGAAAGCGATATCCCCCAGAGAAAAATAGCGAAGCGAAGTTGCTATAGTTTGATCTTTTTTGAGTTTATAATAGTAGGATACATACGCTAAGTTTATATCATCTACAAGATTGCGAAGCCAGGGAGAGTAAGATACAGAAATTCCCATTTTTCCATTTATAAAAGCCAGCTTTGAAGCATTCCAATGTATTGAATTTGCATCCGGGGTAGTGGCTGCACCTGCATCTCCCATGGCCCCATGCCTGGAGTCAGGTGCAATGAGTAAAAATGGGACAGCAGTGGTTATTGTATTTGTTTTTTTTGGCTCATCTTTTTTTGATGCGCGGGCTGTGTTGTTAGAAATTAAACACAATACAAATATTGCAATGGTACTTCCTGTTAACTTTCTCATTTGTTTTGTAATTATTAGTAAACGAGTAAAGTCTCTTCATCAGTTTAGTACAACAAGTTTTTCGATTTGTTCAGCAGTGTTGTTATCTGAAGAACGTATTTTTAATCTATATAAGTATACGCCACGTGCAATTTTTTCTCCAAACTCATCTTTTCCGTCCCATGTTAATGGGTTTGAACGGTAACCTTCGCACACTACATTTTTACTTATTGTTTTTACGAGCTTACCCGAAACTGTAAATATTTGAACTTGCACATTAATATTGTCGCATGGTCGGTTGTGCTCAAAATAAAATGCTGTATTTGTGGTGAACGGATTAGGATAATTAAGTACATGTTCCAAAGCGAGTTGTGCATTAGGTGCCACAACAAATTCTGTATAAGATTCTGAAGAATTATTGTAAACATCCCACCCTTTAACTTTAAGGGTGTGTCTTCCTTCGCTAAGGTCCTTTAATGGATAACGTAATGAGCCGCTCTTGTAATTATTCAGATCCGATTCATAATAATCGTTGAGTACAATTTGCTGGCTTGTGTTTGCATCTATCACCGCTGTAATATCATGTCCAATTCCAATACCTGAAGTGTTGATCCCGTTGTCATCCTTTAGTTTTGCGTATATCTGGGGGCTTTCATTTGTTATGCCGCCGAAAACAAATTTTTCGTCGTTAAGAAAAACATGCACTTCCGGTCCGGTATTGTCAACAGTGGTGTTTGTAGCAGCGCCTCCAATTATAACACTGTCTTTATAACCATTTGCATCTTCATAACCATTTTCGGCATAATAACTTATTCTGCCAAATCCATAACTGCTGCCTGCAAGATCCTTTGGAATAATAAATGAAAAAATAAAATCGCCATTGGTAACACTTGCCTTCCCCTTGTAGATAACATTTTTTTGAAGCGAGAAATTATAGGGTGGACTTTCGCCTGTTCCGTCATTTGAAAGCGTTGTCAGTGTAACTGCCTTATCATAAATCGTTGGATATAAAAATCCGTTATAGCTGGTAAGTTTATTTCCATTTTTATCTTGGACGTAGCCTGTTACAGTAACAGTAGTAAGGGCCCTAAGCGTATCTTCAGAAACAGATGTGGTAACAATATCGTGTTTGGGGTATGCTAAACGAAGTGCAGGGTCGCCGAACATAGTAAAATTCCTGTTGTTAAGATCCGGACCGCTCGCAACTTTTGTAAGCCTGAAAAGATCTCCTATTCTAGGCATTTCTCCATTGGGAAGAGTGTCAAATGCATAATCGTAAAAATTCTGATTCAGGTTAAAATTGGGCTGAGCATAAACTAATCTAACTGTTGTCATCATTGCAATTGCTCCGCCATTTGAATTTAAAAAAGCAAGTTCGCCAGCGCTTGTGCGTTCAGGATCATCAAAGCGACTGAACTCACAGGTTGCGGTAAACATCAATGGAAGTTTATTTATATTCGACCAATTGTTGATCTGCGGAATTTCTACAATTCTTTCATGGGCCAAACCAATTTCGCCTCCATGCCCAGTATAATTAATTATTAAAGAACCGCGTTCCATTTTTTTGTCGATGGCTTCTGAAACCTCCGGGTAGCGGTTTCCTCCGGGCGTCGCCTGTTGTACATAAGCATCAAGAAAAATTTTGTCTATGTTTAGCTCGTGGTGGTTTGCTTTTAAACCGTCAGCTAATTGATTTGATTGGTCCATGTGCAAATTATGTTCCTCATCATCACCAATAAAGCACACTGCATTTCTCCAATCACCAAAGTTAGATGCACCTGAATTATTACATGTTCCGTTTTGCGCTCCTAAAGAAACTCCTGTGCTGGTATACTTTAAAATTTTATTAACCACGGTTTGCGCTTCGGTCTTGGATTTTACCGGGAACCTTCCTATGCCAATGTCAACAAGGCCTCCCGCATCAAGGTTGCCTTCGGAGTTTTCCAGTAAACCAAAAAAATCATCGGATACATAGGAGCTTGTAAGTGCTGTTGAATTGGCAGATTGAAATGCGGGAATATAATTTGTATTTGAAGCGAATCTCTTTTTGTGATCGTATGACGCATCGCCAAACAGTAAAAGATATTTTGGAATAAGATTGCCGCTGCCACCATTTCTGTCGAAAAGCATTTTTACAAAACTTCTTATTGCTGTAACGTCTTGTTTGCCGGATGAGAATTCATTATATATTTCCTGAGGAGTAACTATAGTAACGGAAAGTCCATCATCGTCTCTGTGCAAATCAGCAATTGTATTTGCTTCTGTTAAGAATAATGGGTGTGAAACGATAACCATATCTGCCTGCTGAATTCCGTGCAGGTTCTGTGCTGCAACCGTAGCGCCTTTTGCTGGTGTGAAATAGGATGAGCCATTAAATGCAATAAAAGTTTTTAGAGTATCGGTTGGTAGTATAAATTTCAGATCGGTTGCATTAAGGATAGTTGCTTGTTGTTTTATATTTATTATATCGGTTATGTCCCATATTCTCCAGTTGGAATTGCTGTTGTTTAGCGTGAATTCACAAATGTTTCCTGTACCTACAGTATTCATATCGCGGAATAGGAATTGGTTGCCGCTGCCACTTGCATTCAGTTGTCTTCGCACATTTACTTCGAGATAATTGAGCCAGCCTGTTATGGAAGAAGATGTTTTGGTGAGCAGAACGGGAATGGGATTAACCGATGGTGTAAAAGTAAAGCTGGTTGCTGCAGGTACAGCAACATCACACCAGTAGCAGCTAAAGTTTGTCGCTCCGGGAGATAAATTGGAATTGCCTCCGTTAGTACTGACATTAAAAGTGTTTGGTACGTATGGCTGATACCTTGCGGCAATATCTGCCTTAATATATGCTGGTGAGGTGGTGGTAAGATTCGGAAAAGAAAAACTAAAACTGAGTGAGTTGAGTACATCCATTTTTTCGCCGTACCACTCTCTACCCGATTTTATAAGATTGCTTGCGTCGTTTTCGTGATAAGCAAAATCGTCAAAAGTGTTTGAAGAATGAGTTATAGTTTGTGTCGAAGAAGCCTGAGATGTGATGCGCTTTCCGAACGGAGATCCGGCGTTTCCGATTGTGATGAAATAATATGCGGAATCGGAATATTGATTTACTTGATGGTGATACTTTTGATCACTGCTATTGTAATTCCATTTGTGCGGCCCATCACCATAAAATAAAACATAATCATCGGCGTTAAAAATTCCGTCTGATTCTCCAACGACTTCTATGGCATTTTCCTGCAAGTCGTCATGTCTGAAAACGCTGTTGACATATGGAAGCATGGCTCCTCCGTTCCCGTATATTTTTAAGTTGCGAGGGTCAATTGTGCTAAGCTCAATTCCAAGATTTTGCAGAAAAGTATAATCTATTTTGTAAATACCGCTATTAACGATCCCAACTTTATACCATGTGCCTGTTGAAAGCACGGAGTTGGATGCATAGCCAGTGACTGCGGGAAATACTTCTTTTTTCCCAAATGAAGTTTCCGGGGCGTTAATATGTAATTCAAAATAAACCAACTTTTGGTATTTTCCTGTGGAGTTGTTTTTTTTGATCGGAACAAATTTTATTTGCCCAAATATTTCACCTCTTGATGAAGCAGTGGAGGCCTCGATAATTATTTGATCTTTAATAAATGAGTTGTCGCGAATTAAATTTTCTTCTTCTATGGAAAGGTCCTGAAAAGTTGTATTGACCAATGATACGTCTTTTGATTCGAGCCCGGAGTTATTAAGTTTAATCTGCTTTTCGTAACAAGGCAGCCTGTCGTATTCAGGCGAATAATTTGCCCTTTTAAAATAAAGAAATTGAGATGGCTTGTTTTCTATTAATCTGTCACTTTTAATCCCTTCCCAAGAGAGCGAATCTTTAATGGTAAAAACACCGGCAAAAGAGTAAAAATGGGAAGAACAGGCAAAAATTAGTATAAATTGGGTGAAATAGAGCTTCATTTTACGTAATAAAGGATATAAAAGGGGATTGTTTTACATGAGCAAAACGACTCAAATCTACATAATATTGTGTAGAGATGTGTTTTTATTAGGCTCAGATTGAAACAATTTCAAAAAAAAATCGTATAATTGTGATTCTATTGAGACCTGAAACTTTATCAATATATAAAAATGATTAAACGCTATTTGTTTGTTTTGGTTGTTTTTTGTGCTGTGCTGCAAGAGTCGGCATATGCTCAAGATCCTGAGTTTACTCAGTTCTATGCAAATCCATTATATTTGAATCCTGCTTTTGCCGGTACTGCAAGATGTCCGAGAGCGGTTCTTAATTATCGTAATCAATGGCCAAATATCTCAGGAACATTCGTAACATACAGTGCGTCTTATGATCAACATGTTGATGCTCTTGCGGGAGGTTTGGGGATTTTAGTTACAAATGATAAAGCAGGTGAGGGAACACTAACTACAACAAATGTTTCCGGAATTTATTCTTACCAATTAAATGTTACCCGTACGTTTTCTCTTAAAGCTGGATTTCAGGCAACTTATGCTCAGAAAAGAGTTGACTGGAGCAAGCTTACATTTGGTGATATGATTGATGCAAGAAGAGGATTTGTTTATCAAACAAATGAAGTTCCGGGCCCTGGGGCAAAAAGCAATATTGATATCTCTGCAGGGCTGCTTGGCTTCAGCAAAAAATATTTCTTCGGATTTGCAGTTAATCACATTACTGAGCCTGACGAAGGTTTGTTAGGTGGAAATGTTCCAAGTCCGCTGCCGATGAAGATAACAGGACATGCCGGAGCTCTTATCCCGCTTGACGGAAGAGGAGGAGATACTTAT
>Ga0163149_10004378_pt1 | contig 15523 bp, 10 predicted proteins | sample OliLakLV19MP5G1_FD_148604 | JGI IMG/M metagenome (GOLD analysis project Ga0163149, IMG submission 148604) | Freshwater microbial mat bacterial communities from Lake Vanda, McMurdo Dry Valleys, Antarctica - Oligotrophic Lake LV.19.MP5.G1 | ecosystem: Environmental > Aquatic > Freshwater > Lake >...
AGATACGATTTTATTAGATTGTTTTTAACATTCTATTTTTAGAACTCCCCTTATGATAAAGGGGGACTTTTGATAGCCGAAATGAAGCATTTTCCTCTAAAAATGAAGGTATCCGCTTCAAATCCATCTGCCTTACAGAATTTCTTTGCTCGATTTTACTGAACGTTGTAACACATATTAGCGATTAAAAAATTTCTTCGTGTGTTATATTCTGCGTTCATATCGCTGAATTTCTGTATTGTCTCGCAACGTTTCAAATATTAGTCCATCCTGAGTGAGTTTTAAAATTTTATCACTTCCAGGTAATTAAACAGAAATTAATTGTGTTTGCTTCTTAGGAAAATCTAAAACTTAGGACAGGAAATCACAATAGATTTAGTTCTTTTCTTTTTGTTGTTGCAGAAGTTGTGTGAGATTGAAATCTCATGTGATCCACCGGATTCGTTGGTGAGTTTTGAAATGGTAATATCATAACTATAGCCAACTGTAAATCTGTCCCAGCTAAAACCCGCAAGAAGAATAATAGCATCATGATTGCTATATCCCGGTTTATAGGTCTTTATTAAAGGAAGGCCGCGATACCATACACCAAAGTTCATTGGGCTTTTAGTTAAATAAACACCTATATCTAACTGGTCAAATTCCGATTGCATTTTGTAGTTGAAGGCCATTGTAAGGTATTGGCTATCCCAGGTTTTTTTCTTTTTAATATTGTAAAATCTTCTTCCACCATGAACTCTCAATTCAAATGGAAGTTTGCTCATTTCGTCAATGAGAAGGGACTGGTTAGGTTGATTGAGGTGAATGCCTGACGCGCCCAGCCAGCTTTTTTTAGAATAACAAATTACTCCTGATGAAAAGTCAAGATAGGTGCTTGCTTCTGTAGGGTTTTCAATTGTTGGTATTGAACCCCCTCTTTCTATCTGATCTCCGAATAAAAGAGCAGTGTAATCTATTTTTCTTGAAACTCCGCCGGCAGCAACTCCAAAGCGCAAACGGGTTTTTCTGTTAATACTAATTTCATAAGAATAGAGACCGGAAAACATGGTTGAGCTTAAACCTCCATATCCTGATTTGTCGCTGAATAATAGAAATCCAATTCCACTATTCCTTCGAATGGCCTGATCAAATCCCACCTGTGTAGTAACGAACGCTCCTGGCACAGATGCCCATTGGTCGCGGTAAGTAAGGCTTAATTTAGAACAGGCATCAACGCCGGCGAATGCAGGATTTAAATAAGTTCTTGCAGAATAGAATTGGCTAAACTGATAGTGCTGTGCTTTAAGTGTTTGTGTATTGCCAAAAAGAATAGCGAAAAGAACAGCTATTGAAAACAAAGCATGACACGCTTCACCCTGCGCAATAAAATTACGAGGGATGAAAAATAAATTATGTCTTTTTGTTTTATGCATAAATTTTATTTCCCTAACTTTTTCACTGTTAAACTTATTTCATCGCCAGTGATCTTTATTTTTTCAGTTTTTGTTTTTATTTCGGGACTCTCAATGGTTACTTTAAATTCTTTTGTTTTATCGGCGTAAAAAATAAAGGTGCTGAAGTTCTTTTTTATTTTGTAAATTCCATTGAACTTACCGCTGGGCTCTTCGTTAATTGTTATCTGAACTTTGCTCATGTCTATAATTTTATTCGCTTCTACACTTATTCTCCCTCTCAAAATAGCCGTGTTGTGTACGTTCAGCGCTGATTCATAAATATCAAAGTTGCCGGATCGGTTGGATGAAAGATAACTTGTCTCGCCATTTTTTGTTAACACATAATAGATGTCATCTGCAGTTGAATTAAAGGGAGGATCAAGAGAAACCGGTGCGCGAAAAGAACCGCTGCTGTCATACGCAGCTTTAAAAATATCATAGCCTCCCATTGTGTTATGCCCCTTTGAACTAAAGTACAATGCAAGCGTATCCCCATGAAGGAATGGTCCGTCCTCATCGTATTCGGTATTTATTTTTGGTCCAAGGTTAAGCGGCATACTATAAAGACTGTCAGAAAATTTAATGATTCTATAAAGATCCTTTCCTCCATATCCTCCCGGTTTGTCGCTCGAAAAAATTATCATTCCGCCATTGGGAGAAAAACATGCGCTGGACTCACAGTATTCCGAATTGATACGGCCCGTTAAAATTTTAGCTTCCTGCCAATCGTCAGTAGTTCTATGGCTGATGTATAAATCTCCCCCTGTTTTTTTCTCATCGGTTCTGTAAAAAATTATTCCTCCATCCGGCGCGAATGTTACACCGGCATCATGTGTCATGGTATTAATGTTCACACTAAATGGTTTTGCTTTCGACCATTCATCGCCTTCTCTTTTGCAAAAGAAAATATCTTCATAATATCTTTCATAAGGATCTTTGTCGTTGCCGGCACTACCTTCCCGCCTTGATGTAAAAACAAGCATTTGCTCGTCAGGGGAGAGGAAGGGCGCGTAATCGGGAAATTTAGTATTTACATTTGCGCCCAATGGTTTTACCTGCAGATCAAGGGCATTTAACATTCGTTCAATACTGCTTTTGCATATATCGATCCATCGCCTCTCCTCATCTACAGGAATTTCTGATTCGGGCCTGTATTTTTCTTCAAAATAATTATACTCTTTCATGGCCTGCATCAAATCATTTTTGAAATGATATATTCTTCCTAAATAATAGTGGGAATCATTTATTTTTTGTGAAGACTTTTGAAAATAGCGAATTGCAGTAGAAGTGTTTTCACCGAGTTTAAAAAGGCAAACTCCTGCACGGTAATAAACATACATATCGCTGCTGTCTTTGGCTAGTATATCCTCATAAAGTGTATACGCTCTTAGGAAATCTAGTTTTTCGAAAGCTTCATCGGCCAGTTTATTTTTCTTTCTCAACGAAATATGTTTTTCTGCCTCGTCATCAATTTCCTTTTCCTGAGCAATACAATGTCTGCTCCCTAATATTATTAAGGAAATAAAAAGAAAAATTATTTTATATCTACTAAACACAATCATTTATTCTTTAACGTAATAATGTAACTGATCCTTTGTCAATGTAATCTCTTCCATCATTAAATTTCGCTTCTATTTTCCAAACGTAAGTATCCTGCTGACAAAGTTTCCCTCTGTAGTAGCCATTCCATCCAATAGTAATATCAACTGATTCGAAAATTAATTCTCCCCAACGATTGAATATCATTAAATGATAATCGGTAACACCATCAGCATAAGGTAAAAATATATTATTGCTCAAATCGCCGGGGATATACTTGCCATCATTCGGTCCGTTAGGATCAGGAGTAAAACCTGTTGGTGTAATGATTTGGCCCGAAACGGTAATTTCAATCTCTGAAGTATCCGTACATCCAAAGTTGTTTTCGGCAATAAGTTGGGTAATGTATTTTCCTACTTTAGTATAATTATGTGATGGATTTGTAAGCGTTGTGTTTGGTGTTCCATCTCCGAAGCTCCAAATGTAACTTATCGCATTTACGGATTGATTGGTATATACAACTTTGTCATTAGGAACGAAACAAACTATTTTAGACGGCGAAAATGCGGAGACAGGTGAAGGATATAGTGTTAATGTTATAATACTGGTATCATTTGCACAAGGACTGTTACCGGCAGAAATAAATTTTATAGTTACAAATCCATTCGCAATATCAGCTGCGCTTGGTTTGTATTGTATTGGGTTGGAAGTATTGTTTGGTTTAAATGTTCCCGTTCCGGAAGTTCTCCAGATAAATGTACCTGTATCACCAATTATTCCTCCAATAAGTTCTATGGAGTTTAAGTTTTTTGTACAAAAGAAAGTATCTGCTAACGATGTTGAAGGTTGTTCAATAATATCAATTTTCATAGTATCCGGAACAGAAGGGCAGGGGCCGTTATTCGAAGAAGTTAGGATAACGTAAACACTTCCGGAAATAATATCGGCAGCACTGATGTTATATGATGCACTAAGAGTATTTACATTCGGGGTAAAATTTCCCGTTCCGGTTGTAGACCAAACTCCTGTTGATGTTCCTCCAGCAACGGATCCTGACAATGTAACGCTAGGGAAAGTTGAACAGGTAATTTGATCGGGACCCGCATTTGGAATTGGCAGATCAAAAAAGTCTATTTGTACAGTATCGGTTACCGGTAAACAATTTCCATTGTTTGTAGATGTAAGTACAAGTTTCACTTGTCCTGCTGTGATGTCTGCAATGCTTGGAGTGTAAGTTCCGTTGAGTGTTGTGTTGTTTGGAGAAAATGTTCCCGTTCCATTACCTGACCAGACTCCGGTTGTGCTGCTTCCCGAAACAGTTGCGCTAAGCTGTATCGCTGAGTTACTGCAAACAACCTGGTTTACGCCGGCTGTGACAATAGGTGCAGGTGTTACAGTTACTGTGAGCGAATCATCAGTAGCAGGACAAGTTGAATTGTTTGTGGAAGATAATATTACCAAAAATGATCCCGACGAAATATCATTTGGCCCGGCGGTATATGAAGTAGAAAGGTTGGTTGCCAAAGCAAAATTTCCATCACCGGGAGAAGACCATTGGCCTGTTGTGCTTAATCCGCTGACGCTGCCAACTAAATTAACAACAGGATTGTTCTCGCACATTTGCTGATCGGGACCAGCATTAACTTTTGCAGGAATCTCAATAGTGATTTGTATGCTGTCGATGGAGATAGAGCATTGACCGTTATTTGTAGAAGTAAGATAAAGTGTGACTGCTCCCGCTGCCGTATCGGCATTACTGAAAGCATAAGTCGCGTTCAGGATGTTTGCGTTGGGTGCAAATATTCCTGATCCGGAACTCGACCATGCTCCTGTTGTTGTATTTCCCGAAACATTCCCATTTAACTGAACGAGTGAGCTGCTGCATACCGTTTGGTCGTTACCAGGATTCACACTGGTAAGTATGGTATTCACTACAATGGTGACTTCATCAAAGCTGGTGCAAAAACCTTTTGTAATTGTCCATCTTAATATTATTGAATCACCCGCTGCTAATCCGGAAACAGTTGCGGTAGGTGATACCGTTGAAGATAAAACAGGTGTACCATAAATAATGGACCAGCCGCCTGTTCCAACAGTTGGATTGTTTGCAGCAAGCATCGTACTGATATTGCATATGTATTGGTCCGGTCCTGCGTTGGCTGTGGTGGGCAGGGAATCAACCTTTATTACAACATCATCTGTTGATGGAGTACAAGCTCCATTTGATATGGTCCAGCGGAAAGTGTTTGTTGTGCCCGTTGTTAGTCCTGTTATTGAACTTGTTGGTGAAGCAGAATTTGTAATGATACCAGATCCGGAAACGAGTGTCCATTTTCCTGTTCCGGTTGCCGGGGCATTTGCCGCAAGTGTTGCAGTAGTTAATCCACATACGGTTTGGTCAGGGCCTGCATTTGCAGCTGTTGGTACACCGCTAATCGTGATTTGCATAGTGTCTGAAACATCGCACGGTGCATGTCCTGTTGTTGAGAGAGTGAGTGTAACAATTCCGGCTATGATATCAGCTGCACTTGGAGTGTATGTAGCATTTATTGTAGTATTGTTTGGAGTAAAGGCTCCTGTTCCGTCGCTTGTCCAGCTGCTGCCGGGCGCATTTGTAATATTTCCACTCAACACAACTGCCGGACTCGTTGCACAAACTACACGGCTTGATCCGGCATTTGCTGTTGCTAAAAGAGAAACAGTTATTATCGCATCATCGGTTGATGGCGGACAAACTCCATTGGAAACTGTCCAGCGTAATGTGTAAGATGATCCCGGTGTTAATCCGGTAACGGTAGTGGTTGCTGAAGTGGAATTAGTTATGACCGCAGATCCCGAAACAAAACTCCAGGCACCGGTTCCTGTAGCTGGTGTATTTGCTGCAAGTGTTGCAGTTGTTATGCCGCAAAGTGTTTGATCGCCACCTGCAGCGGAAGCCGTTGGAGTAGCATTGATCGTAATCTTCATTGTGTCAGATGCATTGCAGGGAGCATTGCTGGTGGTGGAAAGTGTAAGCGTAACAACTCCTGCTGTAATATCTGCCGCACTTGGAGTATAGGTAGCATTAAGTGTTGTGTTGTTTGGTGTAAACGCTCCTGTGCCGTTGCTGGTCCAGCTAATGGTTGTTGCATTTGTAACACTACCATTCAATACTACGGCGGGGCTTGTAGCACATACCAAGCTGCTTGATCCGGCATTGGCAGTTGGAATAGGATTTACAGTTAAAGATTTAACAGTCATGCTGTCGCATCCGAAATTATTTGTGGCAGTAAGAGAAACGGAAAATACTCCTGTTGTGGTATATGTATGAGTGGGATTGGTGGATGTTGTTGTGGATGTACTGCCATCTCCGAATGCCCACAAGTAAGAGGCAATGGTGGCATTTGCCGATTTAGTTGAGCTATTTGTAAATGTGATAAGACTTCCTAAGCAAACAGGAGCGTTGTGTGAAAAAGCGGCAGAAACTGTAGAGGTGGTAACTGTTGTATATGCAGTGTCAGAACAATAAGTTCCCTTGTTCGCAATAAGTGTAACTGTATAAGTTCCTGATGTGGGATAAGTATAAGTAGGAAATTTTAAAAGAGATGTGTCGTCGGTCGCTAACGTGTTTCCAAGATCCCACCAAAAAGCAGAACCCAAAGTGTCGTCTGGTGAAAAGCTAACGGCGTTGCCGTTGCAACCATTGAATGGTGAAAGTCCTGCTTGTGCAAGCGGCGGACAAACGATAATGTTGAATTGAAAATCTCTCAGCGTTTCACTCAGCAAAACACCGTTACGATATTCTTTTACTTTTACACCAACTACAAATTGCCCGATAGAACCCGGGGTGCCGGAAAGTAAACCTGTTGTGGCACTAAGGCTAAGTGGTGGAGCTCCAAGAGGGGCAGTTGCAGAGAAGCCGGCTAACCAAACCACAGGAAGAAATGTAGCAACATTGTTTGAAAATGTCGGATCCTTTGGACCACCTACTGCAGCATCACCATCGTATGGTGTATAAAAAGCATATGCTAATGAATCTCCATCAGCATCGGTCGCTTTATGATCGAAAGTAAATGGAGTTCCTGCACATAAAAATAATGGAGGAAAAAGATCGAAGACCGGATTACTGTTTATAAGGGTGTCACTTTCGTAAACTATCACATCATCGAATGTATATACTTCAGAATTTGGAGAAGCGTTATCGTAATGCACCTGGATAAAAAGCTGTAGCGTATTTCCTGCAAGGCCCGTTGCCTTTGCTGTGGCCGATGTAAAATCATTTGCAAGAATTCCATTGATAGGAAAAGCGGTGAGCGTCCCGCCATTGATACTGTAAAATACATTGATGCTATCCGTATTTTCAAGAGCACCAGTTTCTGCAAGGGAAACTTTCGCATCTACTCCGTTGGTGAATGTAGAAATATTAATTACCTGTGAGGTCCATATCACTTCGCCATCATTGGCGCCGGTAACTTCAAAAAGATTACCATTCACCTGCGCCGAATTTACACTTGTGGTTCCGCTGCTTATACTCCAGGCGGTCGCACCGTTGTCAACAGTGGTTCCATTTGCCAAAGTAAAATCCTCTAGCCAATAAACGGTGGGTCCGGGGATATATGCATAAAAACTTTCACCGGCACTTCCCGGTGCATTAATGTTGGATAAGCTACCATTTCGCGCCACTATCTGGGTATACATATGATAGCCTCCGGGGTTTGGAGAAAAATTGTTTACCGTGAAAGTATATATTCCTTCCTGTACACAAGGCATAGGATTTGGCGGTGTGGCACAGGAATCAAGATTAGATGGAAGATTACTTACTGATCTCCTGGGCATAGTAAAATCCTTGCTTGGAGAAAAAGGCACTCCATCATAACCTAATACTGTTATGTCAACGCTGCCAGGAAGATTAATGCCGGAACAATCGCGGTAAAGTTTAAGCGTTACTGCATAGGTTGAATCATTAATATATACATACGTAAGCGATCCTCCCACAATATGCGTTGAATATGCATACTCAACGAAAAGCATGGAAACAAAAAATAAAATTAGTCGGGTTGTTTTACGCATAATGTTGTTTGCGAACTAATTATACGAATAAGTTCGTGTTGGGTTATTTATTAAGTAAAATAAATTTTTTGACACGGGGTTGTTTATTGCATTATTCACGTAAAAAAGGGTGTTGATAATTATTAAAAAAATGTAAACGTTTGGTTAAGTGGAAATTACCGGTGGGCAAGCGTTGTAATTCCGTTAAGCTAATATGCCTATAATTTGCTGTCGAAATACGACAGGCAGATTAAAAATCCGATTATTTTATTCCATATCCATTATCTGATTTTTTTGTCGGCGCAACAAAAGAGAGTTCTCCCTTTGCATTTTCGGCCATTAAAATCATTCCCTGCGATTCAATGCCTTTTATTTTTCTTGGTGCCAGGTTCACTAATATACTTACCTGCTGCCCGATAATTTCTTCCGGTTTATAATATTCTGCGATACCACTTACCACAGTACGCTGATCAATACCGGTATCAATTTTTAATTTTAATAGCTTATCTGTTTTTGGCACACGCTCTGCTTCCAATATTGTCCCTGTGCGGATATCCATTTTACTAAATTCTTCATAGGAAATATTTTCCTTTGAACTTTGAACTTTGAACTCTGAACTGGTTTCCTCATTCATTTTTTTTGATGCTTCTAATTTTTGAATCTGCAAGGCAATAACATCGTCTTCAATTTTATCAAACAATAAGCTTGCTGCGTTTATTTTGTGCCCGGGTTTTAATAGATCCGTTTTTTTCGCTTCTTCCCAGGTCAACTGTTTAATGTTTAGCATCTCACACAATTTTGTCGCTGTAAATGGTAAAAAAGGTTCCATTAACACAGTAAGATTGGCCGCAATTTGTAGAGACAAATTCATAATTGTTTTTACTCTCTCACCATCACTCCCGGCAATTTTCCATGGCTCATTATCTGCTAAATATTTATTTCCTAACCGTGCCAGGTTCATAAATTCTGCCAAAGCCTCTCTGAATCGAAACTGATCCAACGACGCACTTATCTTCGCTGGATATTTACTTATTTCTTCCAGTAAAATAATGTCACCCTTATTAAATTCATTTGCAGCAGGCACCGCACCTTCATAATATTTATGAGTGAGTACCAGTGTGCGATTAATAAAATTGCCGAGTATGCCAACTAATTCACTATTATTTTTTAATTGAAAATCTTTCCAGGTAAACTCACTATCCTTTGTCTCTGGCATGTTAGAGATGAGGCAATAACGTAACACATCTGGTTTGCCTGGAAAGTCTGCTAAATAATTATGCATTTCAACCGACCAGCCTTTACTTGTACTCATTTTATCACCTTCCAGGTTCAAAAATTCATTGGCGGGAACATTGTCGGGTAATAAATAATCGCCATGCGCTTTTAACATCACAGGAAAAATAATGCAGTGAAAGACAATATTGTCTTTTCCTACAAAATGTATAAGCCTTGTTTCTTCATCCCCACCTGCTTTCAAAGTTCCATCAGGGTGGCGGGCAGGCTGCCAGTATGTTTTCCAATCTTCGTTCTGAAATTTTTTCTTGCGGTCATAGCTAAACTCGCGTTTGCCTTCACTAACTTCTTTAAAATATTGTTTCGTTGCCGAAATATATCCTATTGGCGCATCGAACCATACATACAACACTTTTCCTTCTGCATCAGGCAAAGGAACTTTTATTCCCCAATCCAGGTCACGGGTCATAGAGCGCGGATGAAGTCCTCCTTCGATCCATGATTTGCATTGACCGTATGCGTTTATCTTCCAATCATTTTTATGAGATTCAAGTATCCATTCACGTAACCATTTTTCATAATCGCCTAAAGGAAGGAACCAGTTTTTGGTAGATTTTAGTACGGGTGGTTTGCCGCTAAGTGTTGAAATAGGATTGATCAAGTCCGTCGCGTTCAGATCTTTGCCGCATTTTTCGCATTGATCGCCATACGCTTTTGGATTACTGCAGTTGGGACAGGTGCCTGTAATATAACGATCAGCTAAAAAAGTTTTTGCTTCTTCGTCATAATACTGCGGAGACATTTCTTCCTTGAAAAGTCCCTTATTATAAAGTGTTTTAAAAAATTCCTGTGCAGTTTCATGATGAATTTTTTCGCTGGTACGATGGTAAACATCAAAGGAAATACCAAGGTCCTCAAAATTACTTTTTAATAAATTATGATAATGATCTATAATAGCTCTTGGAGTAGTATTTTCTTTAGTGGCCTGGATAGAAATTCCTGTACCATGCTCATCACTTCCGCAAATAAATAAAACATCCTTTTGCTGAGAGCGCAACCAACGAACATAAATATCCGCAGGAAGATAAGCCCCCGCCAAATGACCAATATGTTTAGGGCCATTAGCGTACGGAAGCGCTGCAGTTATTGTATGTCGTTTAAAAGTCAATGTATTTTTATAATTAAATTACTAACTTGTGAGAATCAAATGGCGACAAAGATAACAAAATGATACAACCTCCTTACCTTCAAAAAGGCGACACAATAGGTATAATTGCTCCTGCACGTAAAATTTCTCCCGAAGAAATGGAGCTGGCAATAAAAACGTTTAAAGACTGGGGGTTGAATGTTAAGCTGGGGAAGAATATTTATGGAAGCCAGGATCAATATTCAGGTACTGATGAGCAGCGCGCAGCCGATTTGCAGGAAATGCTGAATGATAATGATGTGAAGGCTGTAATAGCAGCACGGGGCGGGTATGGTGTAATGAGGATCATTGATAAACTTAATTTTTCGGTATTCAAAAAAAGTCCAAAATGGATAGTAGGGTTTAGTGATATTACAATTTTGCATTCGCACATTAATCAGAATATTGGAGTAGAAACCCTGCATGCGGTGATGTCAATTAATTTTAATAAAAGTGTTGATGCAGTTGAGTCCTTGCGTAAAGCCTTATTTGGAGAAAATCTTATTTATGATTTTTCTAAAAATCCGTTTAATAAAGGGAGTGATTGTAATGGGGTTCTTATTGGTGGGAATCTTTCCCTCTTGTATGCTTTAAAAGGAAGCCCCTCTGATATTATTACCGATAGAAAAATCCTATTCATTGAAGACCTCGACGAATACCTTTATCATATAGATAGGATGATGCTTAGTCTGAAACGCGCTGATAAATTAAGCGAGCTGGAAGGTTTGTTGGTTGGGGGTATGACTGATTTAAAAGATAATGCAATCCCATTTGGAAGCACACCCGAAGAAATAATTCTTGATGCCGTAAAAGAATATGAATTCCCAGTTTATTTTAATTTCCCTGCGGGACATATCAGTAACAATATGGCCCTGTATCTCGGGAGAAGAATCCAGATAATGGATGAAGGAGAAAGTATAACATTGTTTTTTTCCTGATAATACAGGCTGGACTCTGAGGACTTCGGCGTGAGCTCACTCGAACGTTCTCGAAGAGTCAAGGCTGCTATCAGCTTAAACCCGAAGGCTAATTTTCGCTCTTCTGATATCCTTTCGGAATCTCAAACTTAGAAGCTGGTATTGTTTTCTTTTGAATCTTGATTACTTCCAGTCTTGTGTTTTCATCTTTGCCTCCAATTGTCGTTTCAACAGATAAAAAAGGAAACATACCTTCTACACCAGTAAGTTTTGTAAAGTATACCGATGATTTATCCTTTCTGTTAAGAAGCTTTAACATTGGAGAGAAAAAATTGTAATTGCCGCTTGCCAGCCAATAACTTATTTGCGTGTTTTCTTCTTTGCATTTTACCACATATTCTGTACAAGTTTGTCCGGAAATGACCTTTGTGTTTTTTGTTTTCGTGACCTCAGGCGTTCCTTTGGTATTAGCAGGAACAGGTGATGCCGGCTGTTCAAAATAAAGGCGGCGCGCATGGCTAACCGCAATTATTTTTTTTTCTTTGGTATCAATAAAGTATGATCCTCCTTGAGTTTCACCATAATTTGCACCTATCTCGTCTACACGTATTTTATCTCCCTTTATGTAATAAATGTAACTAATAGTATCAAAATCAGTTTGTTTTTTGAACTCAATAATACCTTCGAAGGCCTGTGAGTAAACACTATTACTGTTTATAAGCAATGAAATTAAAACAAAAAGGGGAAAGAAAATTTTCTTCATGTGAATACGTTATAATAACAGTTAAAGATAGGTAAAAAAGCCTCATGTTAATTTGGTATAATGTTAACGTGTTGTTGAAAAAATAGTTGACCACTGCGCCTGTTTTTTTGTTTAGTTTGAGGTTTGTACCGTAACCATAATTACTTAAAAACCGGAAATGAATAAATTTATTTTATCGTTGTCATTTATTGCATTAGCTCATTTGTTTTATGCGCAGCCCAGAACAGAATATTGGGATGCCGATAAATCTAAAAAACGTGTTGAGGAAAATTATAAGAATGGTGTGCAGCACGGTAAAACAACTTCATGGTACGAGAATGGTAAGGTAGCGAAAGAAAGTTTTTTTGAGCAAGGGAAGGAAACCGGCAACTGGAAAACATACTACGAAGATGGAAAAATGAAATCTGATGAAAGCTATAGCAATGGAACAAAAACCGGGAGCTGGACCTATTGGTATGTAAACGGAACGAAGGCCCAGGAAATGTATTTCAAAAACAACTTACCCGATAGCGTTTGGAAAGGGTGGCACGAAAGCGGGAAAACGAAGAGTGAAGAAAATTATAAAAGTGGTAAGCGTAATGGTAAATGGACCTATTGGTACGAGAATGGAAATAAAGAACACGAAGGATTTTTTAAAGATAATTTTCAGGAAGATGTTTTTAAGAGTTGGTATATGAATGGAAATCATAAACAGGAAGGCTCATATAAGAATGATAAGCAATGCTGTAAATGGACAGAGTGGTATAGCAATGGCAAGTTAAAACAGGAGTCGGAGTTCAAAGATTCTCTTTTATTCATCAATAATTTTTATGATGAGACAGGTGGGGCTATTATAAAAGATGGAAACGGAAAATTTAATTTGGTATATGACAATGGAAATAAAAAGGGTGGCGGAAACTATAAGGCTGGCCGTATGGATGGTGAATGGATGTTTTGGACCATAGCAGGAAAAAATGATTACGTAGTAAATTATGTCAATGGATTTAAAAATGGAAAATGCACGCTTTGGTATGATGATGGCAAACTAAAAAGCGAAGGCCCGTATGTAAACGATAAAAAAAATGGCGAGTGGTCATGGTACAGAAAAGACGGATCCCTTGAGATGAAGGGAAATGTGAAAGATAATTTACGATCGGGCAAGTGGGTGTATTGGTTTGATTCAGGTCAAAAAGAAAGTGAAGGATCTTTTAGAGAAGATAAAATGGATAGCACCTGGAGTTACTGGTACAGGGCGGGAACAAAACAGAAAGAAGGAAATTATAAAAACGATATCAAGCAGGGTGAGTGGAATTTTTGGTATGAGAGTGGTTTTAAATTACAGCAAGGTAAATATGTAAACAATAAAGAAGAAGGCACCTGGTTTTCCTGGTACGATAAGGATCATAAAAAAGATGAAGGAAATTTTAAAGCCGGAGTCATGGATGGTTTGTGGAAGGGCTGGTTCTCCAATGGAAATCCAAGTTACCTGGGTGCATATAAAGATGGCTTAAAAGATGGCAAATGGAAATTCTGGTTTTCCGATGGTAAAATTGAAGAAGAGGGGAGTTTTATTTTTGGGCAAAAGCATGGTCATTGGGTATTCTGGACAAAGGCAGGATTCAAAGAGCGTGAAGGAAACTATAAACAGGAAAAACCAGATGGTAAATGGATGTATTATTATGAAACAGGAGGGAAGTTCAGGCAGGAGAGTTATAAAAAAAGTAAGCTAAGCGGAAAAAGTATCACCTGGTACCAGGATGGGAAGATCAAATGCGAACTGAACTATAAGGTATTTAAAGAAACCGAAAAAATAGCTGTAAAGACTAATGGACAAACCGCCGAAAAGGAGCGAACTGTCAGCAAACCGCACGGAAAATGGATATATTATGATACAAATGGCAATATTGTATCGGAAATCGTATACAATAAAGGTGTAAAGGTTAAGAAATAGAGCCGACATTTGTGTGACACATATGTTTCACTACCTTTTTAATAGAAACTATTTCTGCCGAATAAGAATTTTAAACTAATTATAATTATCTGATTTTCATTGATTTGCCTTAAGTGTCGTGAACATGTCGTGTGCGTGTCGTGGTGAATAATATTTTGATGTTTCATTTTTGCATCAAATATAATAACCACAAAAAATTAAGATCATGGAAAAAGAAATTATCTCAGAAAGAATTGTTTACTATAGAAAATTAAAAGGAATAACCCAGGAAGAACTGGCCGACAGAACCGGCTTAAGTGTCCGAACTATTCAGCGAATAGAATCTGCCGAAGTAGATGCCCGATTATATACACTTAAGTCTATTTGTGATGCCTTGGATATTTTTTACACCTCCACCAACTGAAAATGAAAGGGGTGAGTTATTTCTTATGCATATAAGTGTATTGTCAGGTATTGTTGTACCGCTGGGTAATATTATTGTGCCACTTATTTTATGGCTATATAAGAAGGATAGGATTAATCAATTAAATGATCATGGAAAAAAGGTGTTAAATGCTCAAATCAGTTATACTGCTTATATTTTTATACCGTTTATTTTGACGTTTTTCTTTTTTTTGGCTGGAAATAATAAAAATTCAATTCCTCTTTTGTTTTTTTTCATATTTGCTACGACTGCGTTTCTAATGCTATTTATATATTTATCGGCCATTATCAATGCATTTAGGGTGAGAAAAGGGAAAAATCCTTATTATCCCTTATCTATAAAACTGCTTAAGTAGGATAGGGAGATTTTGTAGAATAAATAATTTATAGTACATTTGTATCGCTTTTACGGAGTTAAATAAAAGAGGGGACGAGAGTCCCCTCTTCTTTTGTCTAAGGAGATGATAGCAGAAAGCAAAATAAAGCAATTAGTAGAAGATAAGTTATACGGTTCACCCAATTACCTAGTTGAGGTAACGGTTAGCCCGGCTAATAAGATCGCGGTTTTTTTAGATAGTGATGATAAGATCTTAATTAGTGATTGTATTGAATTAAGCCGCTATATAGAGAGTTCTTTGGATCGTGAAGCAGAAGATTTTTCATTGGATGTATCATCCGCAGGAATGGAAAGGCCCTTAAAATTGGTAAGGCAGTATAAAAAAAGAATAGGCCGTAATGTGGAAGTATTAAACATTGACGGAATTAAAATTGAAGGAAAATTGGCCGACGCAAATGATGAAGGTATTACAATAGAACACGAGGTAAAAGAAAAAGTAAATGGCGAAAAACGAAAAATAACAAAATCAGTAAGCTTAAAATTTAACCAAATCAAAGAAACAAAAGTTAAAATATCCTTTAAATAATAATAACATGGCAGCAACCAAAACAACAACCGAAAGTATTAACCTGGTAGAGTCCTTTTCAGAATTTAAGGACATCAAAAATATCGACAGGGTAACACTGATGAGTATTCTTGAAGACGTTTTCAGGAGTATGCTTATCAAAAAACAC
>Ga0163149_10004382_pt1 | contig 15511 bp, 12 predicted proteins | sample OliLakLV19MP5G1_FD_148604 | JGI IMG/M metagenome (GOLD analysis project Ga0163149, IMG submission 148604) | Freshwater microbial mat bacterial communities from Lake Vanda, McMurdo Dry Valleys, Antarctica - Oligotrophic Lake LV.19.MP5.G1 | ecosystem: Environmental > Aquatic > Freshwater > Lake >...
GGATGACGAGCCTTAAGGATGACGAGCCTTAAGGATGACGAGCCTGAAGGATGACGAGCCTTAAGGATGACGAGCCTCGAGGATGACGAGCCTCAAGGATGACGAGCCTCAAGGATGACGAGCCTCGAGGGTGACGAGCCTCAAGGATGACGAGCCTTAAGGATGACGAGCCTTAAGGATGACGAGCCTTAAGGATGACGAGCCTTAAGGATGACGAGCCTCGAGGGTGACGAGCCTCAAGGATGACGAGCCTTGAGGATGACGAGCCTTGAGGATGACGAGCCTTGAGGATGACGAGCCTTAAGGATTGCGAGCCTTAAGTACGTGCCATTCGTGCCACACCCAGAATACGGAGCAAGCCGCTCCGCCACATGAGTTGAAAAATTGAGTCTCGAAGAGGGAACCAGCAAGCGACGTTGGAAGAATAGCTTGAGCATTGCGCGAAGCTTGCCGCTTGCCTTTCAAATGGTCTATGCCGCTGCGCCGAAGCACACGCTGATCGTCGTTGCGTTGACCTTGCTGTCGGGCACGCTGCCGATCGCCATGCTGGCGGCGACCAAGCCCATGGTTAATGCGGTCTCCGAGCTTTTGCGCGACCCCTCGCAACAGTGGGAGGTCGCCCTCGGCTGGGTTGGCGTCATGGCTGGATTGATCATCCTCACAGAGGCAATCGCCTCGCTGCTGGGCTGGCTCCGGCTTGGGCAGAGCGAGCTGGTCAGTCTGCACGTTCGCGGCCTGGTCCAGGCGCAGTCGTCGCGTGTGGCGATGACATTTTACGAGCAGCCCGACTACTTCGACCAGCTGCACCGTGCGCGCGATGCGGCCACCGAACGGCCGGTTCAGTTGTTGGAAGGCGTCACCGAACTCGGGCGCTCAGCAATCGCAATTCTTGGCGTCGGGGCCATTCTTGCCAGCTACGTTTGGTGGCTGCCGCTGCTACTGGCGCTGGCGATGCTGCCAGCCCTGCTCAGCGCATTGGCGCACGCATGGCGTCAGCATCAGTTCGCTATCAAGAGCACCACCGACGAACGTAGAGCACGTTACTTCGACTGGCTGCTGACAGAGCGAGATGCGGCTGCTGAGATTCGCGCACTTGGCCTGTCGGCGCATTTTCGTCGTCTGTACAGCGAAAATCGCCTGCGCATTCGCGACGCCATGCTGGCTCTGCATGGACGCGAGGCGTGGGCCAAGCTCGGCTTGGCTTTTTTGGCGTTGGCCGCCGCCGGTTGCGCTGTGCTCTGGATGGTAGCCGAGGCGGTGCAGGGTAGTGCGTCGATTGGCGATGTGGCGCTTTGCTATCAGGCCTTCGTCCAGGCCAGCGCGCTTTCGCGCAGCGCCGTCGGTGGACTCGGTGCGATCTATCGCAACGCACTATTTCTTGAAGATTTCTTCCGATTTCTCGCGCTTCCAGGCGATCCAGTGGAGTCGATTGAGGATCACGGCAAGGCAGAAGCACGCGCGGCCGGAGCAGGAAAATCTGAAGACATATGTCGTGCCCCGCAGATCCGTTTCGAGTCGGTCACCTTCAGCTACCCCGGCGTCCGTCAGCCGGCGCTTCGCGATTGCACGTTGACCGTCGAGCCGGGCTCGGTGATCGCACTGCTGGGGCCCAACGGTGCCGGCAAGAGCACCCTAGTCAAGCTGCTGTGTCGCTTCTACTCTCCAGATTCCGGCCGTCTTACGCTCGACGATGTCGATATCTCAGAGATGCCGGTGGAGCAGCTGCGCCGATCCATCAGCGTGATGTTTCAGTGGCCGCTGGACTTCAGCGGCACCGTGGCCGAGAACATTCTTCCGTTGACCCCGGAGAATCACGAACGCATACAGCACGGGCTGGATGCCGCCCAAGCCGACGCGCTGGTTCGTTCGTTGCCCGACGGTATGCAGTCGCGATTGGCAACGCTGTTTCCAGGCGGTACCGAACTAAGCGGCGGCGAGTGGCAGCGGCTTGCCATCGCCCGCGCCTTTGCTCGCGACGCATCCGTGTTGGTCTTCGACGAGCCGACCAGCGCGATGGACCCCTGGGCCGAGCGCGAATGGCTGCGAAATCTGCGCAAGTTTGCCGATCGCCGAACAGTGATCCTGATCACCCATCGCCTTTCAACGGCGGCCGAGGCAGATGTCATCCATGTGATGGAAAGCGGCCGGGTGGTCGAATCGGGCAGTCACGATGACTTGATCAGGGGAGCGGGGCCGTACGCCAATCTCTGGAAGCCTGATGGCGGGCCGGGCGCGGTCGGGCAGTCGGGTGCCCGCCTTGATCACTGAACGGTTGGCTTGCGTCGCATAGTCATTGGGTGAAGAATTTGCCGATGTTTCGTTTCCCGACGTTAGTCTCTGGCGCTATCGGGCTTTTACTATTTTGCAGAGTGCTATTTTTGAAAATATGACCGACATCTGGAACGCCACCATCAAGCCTTCGTCCGACGCACTGTTTCAGCTGCTTGCCGGCGAGACGGTTCTTCTCAATATTCGTACCGAGCAGTACTTCGGTCTCGATCCCGTCGGAACGCGGATCTGGGAGCTGCTGATTGACTCAGGCAGCGCAAGTGCCGTGCAGGAAAAACTCGAGCAGGAGTTCGAGGTTGACTCGACGACGCTGCGGGAGGATATGGAGCGTCTGCTTGGCGAACTGGTCGACGCCAAGCTGATTGAGGTGACGGCTGCTTCGGCGGCCTGACCGTTTTGCCGCTGCTTGCCACCATGCGGTCAATGTCGTCGCAGGAATGGCGAGCGCTGTTTCGCTCGCTGCTGCTGCTTCCGGTCGTCGACATCAGCCTCAGGCTGCGAGGCTATTCCGCGACTCGCTCATGGTTGCAAGGACGTCTGGGCAAGCAGGGCGAGAGACTCGGCATCAGCGATGACGATCAGGTCGCGCTGACAGTCGCCCGGGCCGTCGACAAGGCGGCGCGTCGCGGCCCTTGGCCGGCCAGCTGCCTGAGACAGGCGCTGGTGTTGGAGCACTTGTTGCAGAAAAGGGGCATCGCGACCGACCTGCGTATCGGCGTGCGCCGTGATGAGAGGGAAAAAATGGCCGCCCATGCCTGGGTCGAACGCAATGGCATCGTGCTGATCGGTGGCGATGAGGCTGCTACAGGGCACCTTCCGTTGCCTTAGGCGCGGCGCTGCGGCAAGCGCAGTGGCGCCGCTGCGGTGATCGCAGTATGAAAATCGAAGCGGCAGCCTTAAATCGGAGTAGTTGAGCGATGTCTTACGCAGATGTAATTGGTCACCGATCGATGGCGTTTGACGAAACCCGAAATCGCGCTTACGAGGCTGCCATTCAAAGGGTGGTGACACGGGATTCGGTGGTGCTCGATCTGGGCGCAGGCCTCGGTATCCACGGATTGATGGCCGCCAGAGCCGGTGCGCGGCGGGTGTTTTTGATCGAGCCAGAAAGCGTCGTCCATTCGGCGCTGGACGTTGCGCGCAGGAACGGCTTCGGCGATCGCATCGAGGCGTTCCAGGGGCGACTTGAAGACGTGACGCTACCGGAAAAGGTCGATGTCATCATTTCCGTGTTCACCGGCAATCTGCTTTATTCGGAAGACCTTCTGCCCTCGCTGTATCTCGCCCGTGACCGCTGGCTCAAGCCCGGCGGGCATCTGATTCCGGATCGGGCTGAGCTGATGCTGGCGCCGGTCGCCGCCGGCAAGCTGCACGCCGAGGAGATTCAGGTCTGGTCTGAACCGCATCGCGGCTACGACTACTCTTCGCTTCGCGGATACGCCGGAAACTCGATGTTGTCGCTACGCGGCGAGTCAACCAAGCCAACGCTGCTGGCGCGAGCCAAGGTGATCGAGTCAGCAGACTTCAGCTTGGCCAGCGCGACCATCATCGACGGCAGCGCCAGTTTCGATATCGAGAAAGAAGGCGCATGTTCGGGTCTCGCCAGCTGGATTCGCATCCACTTGGGCGATCAGTGGCTCGACTGCGGCCCGGAAGACCCTCCTGTGCATTGGAGCCCGCAGCTGCTGCCGGTCGATCCGGAGCTGATGCTGGAAGCTGGGAGCCATCTGCTCACCGGGGTTCACCGGGGGCGTGGCGGCGACTGGACCTGGACCGTAGAGAGTTCGACAGCGAAATTCCGCGGTTCGACGTTTCTCGGGCAGCCGCGACGACTGGCCGATCTGCAGCGCTTAGCACCGCAGTATTGCGCGGTGCTAAGCCAAGCGGGTCGCGCCCGACTCGATGCGATGGGTCGGTTCACCGGTGAACATTCCAACGAAGCGATTGCCGGCTATCTGCTGTTGACGTATCCGACGCAGTTTGCCAGTCACGAAGCAGCACTCGACCTTGTGCAACGCCTGGCGCAGGCGGCTTCCAGTTGACCCACTCGTGATGAGTGCTCAATGAGCGCTTTGGCGTTCGTATTGCGGCTGGATGCCGGACCGCCGCAAACGGCCGAGGTCGAGTCGCTGCTCTCGGCGATGGCCGCCAGAGGCCCCGACCGACGCAGCGTTTGGGCCGATGGGCCTGCCGGATTCGGTCACGGTCTTTTGATCAATTCACCGGAGGCGGCAGCAGAGCGCTATCCGATCGGCGGCGCCGACAGCCGCTACCAGCTTCTTTGGGATGGGCGTCTGGACAATCGCGACTCGTTGTTCAAGTCGCTAGCCAGCGAGGGAGTCGATCTCCCCCCTTCCGCGCCTGATCCAGCGCTGGTGCTGGCCGGGTTTGCCAGGTGGCGGGAGGACCTGCCGAGTCGTCTCGATGGCGACTTCAGCTTTGTTGTTTGGGATCGAGAGGCGCAGACCGCGTTCGCCGCCCGCGACCCGATGGGCGCGCGACCGTTCTACTTCGTCAAGACAGCCCGACGTTTTGCCGTGGCCTCGGAAGACGAAGCGCTGCTGCGGTTGCCCGGCATCAGTGCCACGCCAGCCGTCGAGCGCATTGCCGACCGCTTGTTCGACCGCGAGGTGGCCGGCCCGGACTGGCGACAGTCCTGGCTGCGGGACGTGGCGATCTTGATGCCCGGTCACGCGTTGACCATCGATCTGTCAGGTCGATTGGTCAACACCGCCTATCACCGCTGGAGCCCTCGACCTAGCCTGCGTTTTTCGGGAGAGACCGAGGCGCTGGAGGCGTTTGATGAGGTCTTTGGCCGCGCCGTGGCGGAGCGCACCCGGGGACTCGATCGGGTTGGCATCATCACCAGCGGCGGCATCGATTCGGCCAGCATTGTGGTTGCGGCAAGACGAAAACACAGCGCGCGCGCGATCGACTGCTTTTCCGTGGTTCACGACGAGCCAAGCGAATGCATCGAAACCCGGGCAATACATCAGATCGTCAGCAGCGTGTCGGCCAACCCGTTCCAGCTTAGTGTGCCTTCGCTTGGCGGTGTCGTTTCGCGTCTGGATTTGGCTGCGTTTCATAAGCGACCGCACCCCATCGACTACGTCGTTCCGATCATCGCGATGATGTGCCTGGCAGGGCGACAGCAGGGGCACCGAGTGTTGCTGCATGGCGCCACCGGCGACGTTGCACTTCGCGAGAGCAATTTCTATCTGCTTCGTACTGCACGAGAAATGGGTGTTCGAGCCGCTTGGCGAGAGTCACGGCAGGCCCATAGGCACCATACCTACATCGCGGGCGTGAGCCGACTTTGGGTGTTGAAGCAGGCACTTATCGACGATGTGTTGCCTCACTGGTTTTTGAGATGCTGGGCGCACCTACGCCGAGTGGAGGCTGCCTCGGAGGCAGAGAGGAGAGCAAACATCCGCCCTGCGGTTGAAGCATTCCGGGCGCTGTGCCTAGCTCGCAGTCAATCGAAACGACCTAAGCGCAGTGCCGTTACGAAAGGGGCGGGGCAGTCGCAGCGCGAGCATCTCCAAACGCTTTTTCCTGATGGCATTCTTTGTGGCCTAGAAGGATACGAGCGCGTCGCCGGTCGCTATGGGGTCGAATTGCGAGACCCCTGGGCTGATCGGCAGGTGATCGAATTCTGTTTGGCGTTGCCCACTCACTGGAAGACTGGAGACGGGTGGACCAAGCTCATCGCTCGCCGCTGGGCCGGCCAGCTTCTGCCGGAAGACTGTGTCTATCGCAGCGACCGTACCCATCTGGGCTGGCACCTGTTGCCGCAAATCAAGTCGACCTGGCGCACCAAGCAGCCTTCTTTCGATAGCGATAATCTCGCGGCAGCGTGGTCGGCCCTTGTGGCGTTGGCTGGCAGCGAACTGGACACCACCCGGGACCAAGCGGCTATGGCGAGAACGATCATGGACTGGTGGAGCGGCCTAGCTACGTCGGATTCGCAATAGCCATGGGGGCAATGGGCTTGGCTGAGACCTGTCGCGAGATCGCCTTAGTGCAGAGTCTTGACCGGAGACCGCCCACGCTAAGAAGCTTTGGCGGCACGATCACATCTTTCGCCACCGGGGCCAACGCCAATGTTGAGGGTGATTGCGGCGGTGGCTGAAGGTCGCTATCGCCAATCACCTGCGCGATCAACATTAGGCACCCTGACGACTCGGGTTGAACCTAGTTCGAGCACGTGATTGAGGGCAAGGGGCCCAATCCCGGCTGCGTCAGGGTTCTTCACGCGGGGTTTGGGCACAATCCGGCGCAATTGGGGCGATTCCGGGCGTTTGCCATTTGGGAGAGCAGCTGGCAGAGCAGACTGTGCTGCTGGAAAGCGGCGCAGGAGTCAGCCCGTCGTCGCGACAATGCCCGACACGCCACGGACCCTTCGACCACGCGCCAGCCACCATGTTCTGATAGAGTGCCAACAAGCGCGAAAGCTTCAGATCAGGGCTTGCTGATGCTGTCTTCGATCAGGTAACCTTGTGACAGAGTTCACAACAGGGGAAGTGCGCCAATGAACGATACAACTTCGGCGGTGCCAGTGCGCCGCGACTACAAAAGCCCTGTTCTGACCAGGCTGGGCTCGCTTGTCAGTCTTGTCGCTGGCGGCTCAGGACCAACCTTGGAGGTAAACGGTCCCGGACCAGGCTGCATGAATTTTAGGCCCAATCCTGGTGGGCTAATGACCTTGCGGGTCTGCTAGGAAAGATTCCCCCAATTGGGAGCTGAGCTCATTTACTCGGATAGTTGGGTCTTAAGATTGAGCGTTTCACTAGCGCATGGCATCTTAGGCGAGTGGATTACGCATGATCATGGGGCCGCGCCCAACCGGTTCTAAGCCGGTGTTTACTTGACGGCTCATGCGGAAAAGATGTCTTTAGTAGCGTCTGGCGTAGGCCTTCATTGCTGTCCGGTTTCGAAGACGTATTAGCGAATGAACCGGCACTACTTCGCGGTTCACGGGCTCACCATCGGGTCGAGTTTTCGAGTGCACAGCTTGTGCGGAACGAGCATCGCTTACGGATTGGATGCGATCGATCAAGCCGTCCCATCGCTGGCTCTGCAGATGGTTCGCGTTCAGCAGGGCATGCCGCCACCTAGCGCGATTGCGCCAACGCGACGAGGAGGACTTGCTGTCTCGCGCATGCCCCTTGGGCTTTTCATGCGCTCAGTGACCGGGGATCTTGCGTGGCTGGCCGATGCCCCCAAGCGTGACGGTGGACCGCAAGCAATGAGTCTTCAGCGCGCCCCTGGCGTCAGCCGCGCACAATTTGAGCGCGTTTTGTGTAACGTTCTGCTGCCCAACGTGCTCGCCACTCAGGGGCACCGCATGCTGCATGCCGCAGCCGTGATCGTTGCCGGCAAGGCGGTCCTTTTTTGCGGTGACAGCGGGGCCGGAAAGTCAACTCTAGCGGCCGGCTTCTCCGCGCTTGGGTTCGATGTGTTGTCTGACGATGTTCTTCGCTTGGCGCGTGGGTCGGACGGACATTGGAGCGCTTTTCCCAGCTATCCGGGGCTGCATCTGCGGCCGGAGACCTTTCTCGAGGTACCCGCTGGCGCTGCCGCCCGTCGAGGCAAGCAGTGGGTCCCGCTCTCGGTTAATCACAAGCCCCGTGAAGGAGTGCCAGTGGCGGCCATGTACGGACTCGCGAGGCAGCTACGGGTGGCACCCTCCATCTCGCCAATGGGCGGCGTTAGTGCGCTTGAGCAATGGATGCGTGCGCTTTTCATGGACGGTGTGCCGCGTGAGCGTCGTGCGCCGGAAGCATTCGACGCCGCACTTTCCCTAGCGCGGCACGTGCCGACGTTTGGCCTTCGCTATCGCCGATCGCCGCAGCATTTTGGCGACTTGCTCAAGTCCATCATTGATCACGCTGAGCGTCTCTGATTGGCTCATTCAAATAGCTCGGCTCGGCGTCGACCTACAGCCGACCGTTGACCGATGCCTTTGGCAACACGCCCTTGATGTCATAGACAACCGACCCGCTGCCCACCAAGTCGCGCACGCGCTCGCCAAGCGAAACATACTGTTGGTGGGCAACGGCCAGCACAACGGCGTCGTAGTCTGCTTCCGCAGGTAGCACTGGCAACAGCGAGATGCCGTACTCGCGGTGTGCCTCATCGGCGTCGACCCACGGGTCGTGCACCTCGACCGTCGCCCCGAAGCTCGTCAGTTCGGCAAGCAAATCAACCACGCGGGTGTTGCGCAGGTCCGGGCAGTTTTCCTTGAATGCCAGCCCCAGCACCAAAATGCGCGAGCCCTTGATCAATCGACCGTGGGCAATCATCAGCTTGATGACTTCCGAGGCGACGTGCTGTCCCATGGCGTCGTTGATTCGCCGACAGGCCAGCAGAATGTCCGGGTAATAGCCGGCCGACTGCGCCTTCTGGATTAGATAGTAGGGGTCGACACCGATGCAGTGGCCGCCGACCAGTCCCGGTTTGAACGGCAGGAAATTCCACTTGGTGCTTGCTGCGGCCAATACCTCCTGCGTGTCGATACCGAGTCGGTGGAATATGCGGGCGAACTCGTTGACCAGCGCGATGTTGGCGTCGCGCTGGGTGTTCTCAATGACCTTGGCCGCTTCCGCCACCTTCAGGCTGGGCGCCTTGTGCGTGCCGGCGATGATGATGCGTCGATACAGCGCATCGACGCATTCGGCAGCCTCCGGGGTGGAGCCTGATGTGATCTTAGGAATCGTCGTCAGCGTCCGCTGTCGATCGCCCGGATTGATGCGTTCCGGGCTGTAGCCAACGGTAAAGTCAGCGTTGAACACAAGCCCTGAACTGGCCTCGAGTTCAGGGACGCAAATCTCCTCGGTGGCACCCGGATAGACCGTCGACTCGTAGATCACCAGATCGCCGCGTTTGAGCAGTCCGCCGATGCTTCTGCTGGCCGCCAGCAGCGGGCCAAAATCCGCACGCTTGTGAGCGTCTACCGGGGTTGGCACGGCGACGATGTAGACATTGCAGTCGGCAATTTCAGCGAGTTCACTGCTGAAACGCAGCGAGGTTGCTTGCACAAGCTGTTCGGAGGTCAGTTCTCCCGTCCGGTCGATGCCGCTGCGAAGCTCAGTGATTCTGGCCGCGTGGATATCAAAACCCGTGGTCGGGAAATGCCGGCTGAACTCGACCGCCAGCGGCAGTCCAACGTAACCAAGGCCAATAACCGCCAGCCGACTTTGAGGCAATGTCGCGCTCTCATGTTCTTGCATTGATTCCGGTTGCCCTGTTGCGTGCCGACCGTGGGTGGGCGTGTTGGGTTGAGTCGCGCTGTGCTAATGGCCAGCTGGATTCTCGACTGTGAGTGCGCCCGCAAGCGCCAGCATAGCCAAGAATCGCAGAAGGCTGACACTGGCGGAAGAGTCGGTGAGCGCGTCACTCAGTGACTCGACACCTATAAAGGAATCGCAGCGGAGTTCGCGTAGTGCGGGTGCGATCACTGCCGGGCAGGTCCATTTCTTATCGTTGGCAATGACGTTGAGCAGTGTCGGGTCGTCATGCGGTTCCAGCGCAAGCGCTCTGGCGACCGCCAGCCGGACACGCGACTGCGGCCGCAGCGAGGCCACGGCGCTTTCGCCGCGGTGGGGCAGCAGCAGCGAACCTCGCGCCTCGGAGGTCGAATCGCAATGCCGGCGAAAGCGCTCGATGGCGTCATCGCCAAGCGCGGCGTTTAGTGTCTCGCGTAGCTGCCGCAGGTAGCGCTTCTGATCGTCATCGCCGGCGAGAAACGGGACGTTCATCCGCAATAGCGGATCGCGAGATGCCTGTTTGGCAAGCCATTCGACGAAACGCAGGCCGGTAGGCGGTTCGATGGTCATCGTGAGGTGCAGGCTCGGCCCTTCCACCGGCAGCGGAACATGCCACCAGCCTCGAGGCAAATAGAGTGCGTCGCCGGCTTCCAGTACGCCCTCCCAAACTGGCTCGCCAGTAGGCGTAGGCGGGTCGACCGGGTGCTTCCTTAGCGGGTGAGGAACAGTGGGCTCATAAACCCGCCAGCCTTTTTGCCCTTCCACTTGCATCAGCACGGTGTCTTGCTCATCCCAGTGGAGTTCGAAGCCGCGCGTGCTTCGCCAACCAGCGTAGAGATTTATGCAGGTGTCCGATCCGAGCGTGCGCTCGACATCGCCCACCAGCCTCCAAAGGGGACTGCAGTGGCGCTCAATGCCGCTGAGCAGCAGCGTGGCACCCGCAGCCAGACAATTGCGCAACGCCTGATGGTTCAACACACCGTCCGGAGCCATGAACGGCCTCGTGATGTATCGCGCTGGCTCGATGGTATTGCCTTCTTTGACCACCAAAACTCTGTGCAGCGGAATATTGGTTTCGAGCAGCTCCGTCAGCTGATTCCAGGTCATCAGACCGGAAAACTTGTCGGCATGGCCCTTGATGACGGCGAAGCGCCGGTTCCAGTGGTTCGCCGTAAATTCGTCGAGCGACATGGGCGCGAGCAAGCTGACGAAGTCAGCTGGGGCTGCATGTCTCGTCGAGTCAAGCGGGGTGGTGTCGAGCGTTGGCACGGTTCGGTAGCGTCGCAGGTCGGCTGAGATGGCCAGATGGCTGGTCCGGGAACAACTTTATCAGCATGGCCACAAACGATGGCAGGTTTCACGACTCGTCCCGCCTTTCGTTGCGTCGGCTAAAAGTAAAGCCATCTTTTTAACCAAGTCTGCTGCTGGAAGCGCGCCGGGCGACAGCGCGCTCAATCCACCGCGCACTGCGGCGGGGGCAAAAGCAGGCCAAAAATAGCGACTGGGATCGCTCCCCAAGTGCTGGAACTACTGCCGACACACGCTAGCTGCCCGCGATTGAGCTTGCGCTACGACTCACCGTCATGCCCCGCAAATTGCTACGGTCAGGAAGTCTGACCGCCAAATGATCACCTTCGGCCAGCTCAACCGAGTCGCCGAAGCACCAGATCGGGTTGAACCAGTGGTTGTCGTCTCGATACGTCCGTGGATCGGTGGTCAACTCGATCCCAGGCGCTAAGCTGAGGCTGAACCAGAGGGCGATTCCGTCGCATCGCCCGGCACGCGTCGTCGTGAATGCCAAGTCGACCGCTTTCTGGGCGTGCAGCTTGACAGCGAGCGGGTGCGCGTACGCAACTTGAGGCTCAGCGAGCAGCGGCCACGCGACTAGGTCGCGGGGTCTGGCGAAACTTGCGAATGGTGAAAGCCGCGCGGCGATGGCCAGCGGGGTGAAATCGATGCCATAGGCGGCATACCAGCGGGCCACGCTCGCCGGGGTGACTAGACTTTCTTCCAGCTCTTTGGTGGGCATCTCAACTGGAGCCGCGTACACGGCCAGATGATTCGGAATCATTCGAGCATCAGGCTTTAGAAAGCGCCCCACCGCGTCACCCATCGATTCCAGCACGCTCTCGCCAAATGGATCGTTGCCGATGATCTCGCTCACCAGCACATCGGCACGTTCGGGCAAGGAAATTTGTGCAGAGTTGCCCTCCAGCAAGTGAATCTTGTCGTCTACGCCGTTTGCTTGGAACACCTGCCGCGCAAGGTCGCCGATGCGCGTTTCTTCGATCGCGTAAACGCGCTCGGCACCGGCCTTGACCGCGGCAACCGCCAACACGCCACTACCCGTGCCGAGATCGACGACCACGTCGCCAGGTTTTACGACGGCCGCAATTGCATCCAGAAACGAGCGCGTGCGATGGTGGTCGTTGAGCATGGCAATGTGGACACCCGCCGCTGCAAAGTCAGATTTCCCTGAAAACTTCGGGCGCGACTGCGATTCGGCGGCGCTGACCAACATGCCAAAGCGCGCCAGGCTGACGATGATATTGGTGAGTTGCATCCAGTCCGCAACGCCGCGGGCGCGGGCACCCAGCGTGGCGATGACGTCTTGCGCCGAAGCCGGAGTCGTGAATTCGTGCAGGATCTCTAATGTGCGCGGACCGGACTGCCAGCGCCGGTCGTCCAGGCGAAGCTCAAAGCACGCAGGCCCTTGAATGACAACCTGCAGACCGTGAGCGATCCGAAGTGCGCCGCCGGGCATTGCGGGTGCATCCCTAATCATTGCTGCTTCTGCACTCAAATTCCTCAGACGAACCACCGCTGATATATTACGATGCGCTTGTGCGAGAAATCATCCAGCCACATGCAATGCCGTCCCGTCACAAACATCTTAGTCTATTGAGGCAAGTATCCGAATGCTTTGCCGGGGGGCTTTCCACTTTGACTTGTGTGAGGTGCTCTTCGGTATGGGATGCCGAAAAGTGGTAACTGAAGCGCAGAGTCAGGAATGAAAAGAATTCAGATCGAGCGTCGCCCGCAGCCGACTGCGTTGGAGTTCACCAATGAATACCTGCGAGGAGAAGGCAGGCCAGTAATCTTGATCGACGCCCTGCGCAATTGGCCTGCGTTGACAAAGTGGAGTTTCGAGTCATTCCGCGCCGATTTCAGCAGCGATTTTGTGCTTGTACACCGAGATGCTTTTACGTCTGGCGACGCCAAATTGACGAAGTTGTCCAGCTATATCGAGCACATTGAAATGCAGTCGGAAAGCCCGCCGGGATTTTGGGTTGCCGCCGATGGCAACCCACTCGCCGTTGAACCCGCGTCAAACGGGTTGCCCCTCTACCTGATGAACTGGGGTGCCTTCGAGCGACACGCTCACTTGCTCGCAGATATTCGCCCTGCACCAACGTTCGTTGATGACTGGAGTCTTGCTCTGGATTCTGGATGGCAGGAAATAGTTGAGTGGGTGTGTGGAAAGGTATTGACTGCACTCTATGTTGGACCCGCCGGCACGCTTTCAAGGCTGCATCAGGACTTCGGCGGAACACACTCCTATCTTGCTCAAATCGCGGGTTCGAAGCGTGTTTCCTTGTTTTCACCGTCAGATGGCGAGTGCCTGTACGAAGGTGCGATCAATCCTGATCGGCCTGATCTGACCGCCTTCCCAAGACTTGCCGAGGCCACTTGTCACCAAGGTATCATCGGTCCAGGCGACTTGCTGTTTACCCCACCCAACTGGTGGCATGAAGTACGCGCAGTTGAGCCCTCAATTACGGTCAGCCACAACTTTTTCAACAACGCAAATTTCGGAAAATTTTTGACTGAACTCTTTGCGAACTTGCCGCGACTGATCGATGGTCTTAACAAATTTCCGCATTGGCGCAAACGACTAACTTTCGACCCTAGTGCGATCTCGCTCCGCAGCGTGGCGGTGGAAACTGAATCCTGAGTCTCCATCGTCGAATTCAAGGGCTCGCACCTCGCAAGAGCCATGCCCAGCATGGATGGGCTGTGGTACCCACCTTTTTTGGAATGAAGTGAATGGGCTCGAAGACTCAGCTTCCCGCAGCCAGACCATAAAAAACCATTGCAGTTGTGAAGCTTGCCACCTTTGAATGAGTAGCCTGGTTCAGCACCCAGCGCCTGCGCGCACCAATCGGCTATATCCCTCCAGCAGAAGTTGAGGCAACCCACTATCGGCAATTCGTCAGTCACGATGCCGCAGTGGCAGAGTGACTTAAACCAGACATCCTCTGCGGAACCCGGGGCGGTTCGGACCTAGAGCAGCGCTGTCGAAAAAGATCGGCTTGGATAGCTCTATGGGCAGCTGTCAGCGAACCCTGAGTTGTCCAGAGTCGTCGACTGGAAACGCTTCCAACCACGCGCTTTGCATCTGTTGATCGTCGATCAACCAACTTAGGCTGACCCTCGTTCGCGCGCCTGCATCCGCGCGCCACAGGACGAGGTCAACTCCGAGGTAGTGGGGTGGCAAGTGACGCACTTGAAAATCCTATATGAATTGCGTCAACCATCTTGGCCCGGATTCGTCGTGAAGGCAGATTTAATCCACAGCAGCACTCTCCCAAGCCGAGTGTAGGCCAACGCCAAGCCGATACTGACCCCACAAGCGTCAGCAAGCAGGTCAGCGACATCCGCGCTATGCCGAGGTATCGCCTGGTACGACTTGCCCCAGTAGTTCTCCAAGAATACTGCCCGACTTAATGGCGCTTGGGGGAGATAGGGTTTGGTATCATGACGCGCAAGACGTTGAAAAACGCCAGCTTCAGCAGCACGGCCCAACTCGGCCAGAGCATTCATGACTCCATCGAAGCCTAAAATGCCAACGCGGCGCCCTTCGTCTGGAGAAAGCGTGAAGTCCGGGGCGCGCAGCTCCGCAATGCGATTTTCGACTTAGGCAATTAGGCACTGGCCCGCCGTTCGTGTGAATGAGCGCGCAACCCAACACCGCTCCAGGTCGGACAACCCGCGGCGACGAATTCCGTGTACGGTGATCGCCGGCTTGCAAAGGTGGCAGCCGAGGACAAGCGTGAAAAACGATCCGTTTCAACGGGCGAATCTGCAGCACTCCTACAGTCGGCCATCTACCGTCTCCCGGGGCAGCACACCCTTAATGTCGAAGAGCACGGCGCGACTGTTCGCCAGTTTACGCAGACTTGTACCCAGTTCGCAGTACTGACGATGAGCGACTGCGAGCACGATCGCGTCATAGCTGGGGTCTCGAGGCAGTGACTGGATCAGGTCCAGCCCATACTCGCGCTGGGCCTCTTCCTGATCCACCCATGGGTCGTGCACGTCTACCACCGCCCCGAAGCTCTCGAACTCCCGTACTAGATCCACCACCCGCGTATTGCGAAGATCCGGGCAGTTTTCCTTGAATGCAAGGCCCAGCACCAGGATGCGGCTGCCCTTAATGGCGTGGCCCTTGCCAATCATCAGTTTCACGACCTCTGCGGCAACGTGCTGGCCCATGGCGTCATTGATGCGGCGGCAGGCGAGCAGGATGTCGGGGTAATAGCCGGTCGATTGTGCTTTCTGGATCAGGTAGTACGGATCGACGCCGATGCAGTGTCCGCCGACCAGTCCCGGTTTGAAGGGCAAAAAGTTCCACTTGGTTCCGGCGGCGGCCAGCACGTCCTGGGTGTCGATCCCGAGCCTGTGGAAGATCAGAGCGAACTCGTTGATCAATGCGATGTTGGCGTCCCGCTGGGTGTTTTCGATCACCTTGGCGGCTTCCGCTACTTTCAGGCTGGGAGCCTTGTGGGTGCCGGCGGTGATGATGCGGCGGTAGAGCGCATCGACGACGTCGGCGGCTTCGGGCGTCGAGCCGGAGGTGATTTTTAGAATGTTGGTGAGTCGACGCTCGCGGTCGCCGGGATTGATCCGCTCGGGGCTGTAGCCGACGGTGAAGTCCAGATTGAAGCGCAGTC
>Ga0163149_10004383_pt1 | contig 15505 bp, 17 predicted proteins | sample OliLakLV19MP5G1_FD_148604 | JGI IMG/M metagenome (GOLD analysis project Ga0163149, IMG submission 148604) | Freshwater microbial mat bacterial communities from Lake Vanda, McMurdo Dry Valleys, Antarctica - Oligotrophic Lake LV.19.MP5.G1 | ecosystem: Environmental > Aquatic > Freshwater > Lake >...
ACCCCGCAGTGCGACAAACATAGCAAAGGACAAACAAGCTTGAAGTGATAGCCCGATAAGGCGCCCAAATAATAAAAAATACTTTTTGAGGTTCTACTAGTTAAATTGGATTTCAAATAGCTTAAAATCTTTAAATCTTCCGTAAAAGAGTTCGAAAACATGTCGCTTGAGCCCACAAAAATTAAAACCCCTGAAAAGCTTGCTATCAGGGGGGTCTCGTTTTAAGGTTTTTGCTGTAGAGTACGGCTCTAGTGAAATACTTTTTATTTAAAGACTGATATTCTTCGTTTGTTCAATAACATCTAAGCACCTCTATTAATAAGCCTCTGTTATTCATTTTCTTTTTAAAGTGAATTAATTCTATTCTTTATTAATTGAATTACTAATTTTCAGCTTTGGAATATTACTCGGCTTTGATTGATGCTTAATTAGTCCTTCATTAATTTTTTAGTGATCGCCTGCTCGTTATTATAGATCTCCACAAAATACATTCCTCCTGCCAAGGCCTTTATATCCATTTCGCCATCGTAAGTTTCAAATATTTTCTCTAAAACAATTCTTCCTGCTTGATCGGTAAGTTTAATAAAAATCGGTTTTACAAAAGAATTCTGATCAAATACAAATTTCAATTTATCACTTGCCGGGTTTGGAAATAGTTCCATAGTTAAATTAGCCTTGCCTTTTTGTATGCCGCTAATTATACAAGCAATTGTACCTTGCATTTTTCTTCCAACCCTAACCGTTGAATTAGCGTTTATACTATCCATAAATCTTTGACCTTCGGAGCAATCACTTTTTAGTTGGTTATTTAAAAATGGTAAAAGGTAATTCATATAACGAGTAAATGCGGTTGAATTGCTTATCGTATTTCCGCAACCCGAGGTGTTTTGACCGAAAGTACAATTAAAACTTGCTCCATTTCCAAAATCACAATGCGTCACATCCTTAATAATAACATGGAATTTTTTTGATGATGCTAAAGATCCATAATGACTATTTTGTACAATCGTATCTGCAACACAATCTTTTTGGCCAGAAAACACTAGCGTAGGAACGGTTACCAAACTTGCACCTGCAAGAGAAGATATACCAGCTGTATTTGAAGTTGCAGCCGCCATGTTAAATAAGCAAGTAATTGTATTATTATTTTGCGCTCCTATAAAAGAACATCCGCCACCCATAGAATGTCCGCCAAGAGCAGATTTTTGAATCACCTTTGTATTAAATAAGGTTACAATGCTTGGTGAGGCCGTCGAGTTCAAATTAAGAACTTCACTAGATAAAAAAGAGAGATCCTTGCCAAAATCAAGATGATTTGGAGAAAAACTTCCTTCCGTTCTAGGCAGAGCCACAATGTATCCTTTGCTCGCTAGATCATTATAGATATTGTCATAATTATCATAGGTCATAACAAATCCGTGCCCAAAAATGACAACTGGAAATTGTCCACTTGCTAATGCAACATTAGTTCCAGCAACGGTTGCAGGATAATAAACTTCTGCGCCTACATCTCTTCCTGTTCCAGGCATTTGTATTCCGCCGCCGATACTATAACCACCGGTTCGCAAAGCATCTTTGAAATTAATGCTCATGCGACCAATTGGAAATGTTTGCGAAAATAGATTACTTAATAAAGCAACAAAAATAATAATTAGATTTTTTTTCATGAATCTAATATATTTCCAATTTTCGAACTTTGCATTTAAATATGATGAACGGCAATTTTTTTAATTTTGCATTAATTTTCCTTAATATAATTCTTACTTTTCATGTATGGTATAAAACCGGATTTCCGCAAATTTACGGCTGGGTATTTGACGTAAGAACCGGTAAATTAATTGACTTAGGTTTAAAAATGGAAGAGGAATTTGCATCCATACGAAATATATATGTCTTGAAGCCTTTGGATAAATAAGAACCTCAGAGCAGTTTAAGGTCTAACTCCTTCCTTTAAATTGTTTGGTTTTTGATTTGGCGAAAGTTGGAATGTCATTGATCCAAGAAAATTCATCTTTCAAGATCGTAACTTTATTCTTTTTCAAATATTCAATATAAGCTTGAGCTACTGGCGACATTTTTTTACCAGGCAACCATATTAGCTGCCATTGAGATTTAATAGGAAATCCCGCAGTAGGCATAATTTTTAGATCTCCAACCGCAAGTTCGTTTCTTAAACCAATTAACGGCATAATTGAATTACCAAGCCCAGCAATTACTGCTTGTTTTACGGCTTCATTAGAGGTGAGTTCCATTTTCTTTCTTACAGTTATCTTGTTCTTATTAAAATAGTTTTCCATCACGTATCGTGTTCCCGATCCTTCTTCTCTAAATATAAGTGGCATGTCTTTTAATTCATCTTTACTGATCACGTGTTTAGATACTTGTCCTCCCCTTCCTCCTATTACATAGAGTTGATTTTCCATTAAAGCTTCTTTATGAACTTTTAATTCATCAGGTATAACCGAAACCAAAGCAAAGTCAACTTCATTATTTTGTAAACTATTAATTACCTTGGATTTATTAGTTACATCCATTACCAGATCAATTCCACTATGTATTTTTAAAAAATCTGTTAAAAAATAAGGCATAACGTATTTACCTGTTGATACTACAGAAATAACCAAGCGGCCGGTTAAAAAACCTTTATAGGCCATTGTTTTGTAATTAATGGCGTACACCTCGTTAATAATTCTTTCCGCCATCATATATATTTCTTTCCCAAAATCAGTCACGTACAATTGCCTTCCTACCACTTCGTATAAAGGTATCTCAAATTGATCTTGAAAGTTTTTTAATTGAATAGATACCGCAGGTTGACTAAGGTAAAGCTCTTCGGATGCCCTCGTAATACTTTTCGTTTGTACCACTTTAGCAAATACGTGTAGTTGATGTAAAGTATAATTCATAAGTTTTGTTTATGCATTTGATAACAAATATAAATAAATTTTTATGATAATTAGTACAGATATTTGTAGAATAACAATTAAACTACACGTTATGGAAAGAACAAAAAACACTTCAAACTCAAAAACTAAAGCCTTGCTTACGATTATTGCAATATTCTCAACACTTCTTTTTATCTCCAGCTTAATTTTCCATCTAACACCATTAGGTATGATAGAATATGTTGAAGATTTTGCAGTACATCATTACTTTTTAATGGGGTTCATTAGCTTATTTGTTCTGGCGGCAAGCACAAAAGCTTTTAGTGCCTTTGATGAAAAAATTGATCGTAACTATAGGGAAAGTACTAGCCTTGAATTGAGTAAAAATCGACGAAAAAGACTCAAGCTACTTAATTTGTTTAACAACAAAAAACCCAAAGCTGATGAAGATGAGAGTTGCTTTGTAAAAACCGGTGAAATAAGTAAACTTAGTTTTGCACAGGCTGATGTATTGATAGATGAAGAAGCTAGATCTCGACGTCAAAGAGATGTACAAAAGGCTACCACATTAGGCAACTCTTATAAACAAAAAATACTAATTCTTTTTAGAGACGACAAGACTAAAAAGCATCTTATAACTACTATTTGGCAAAGCACATCAGATCACATCAATTTAAAAGGTGGAATAATACTGCCTGTAAAAAGTATTTACAAAATAGAATTTTAACTAAAATACAAAGTATATGACAAAAATTACAGTAGCAAAAGGTGATGGAATTGGTCCCGAAATTATGGATGCCACTTTAAAAGTAATTTTAGCCGCTGGCGCTAAAATAGAAATTGATGAAATTGAAGTGGGCGAAAAAGTATACCTTGCCGGAAACACCGCTGGTATTGCCAAAGAGTCCTGGGACATTATTAGAAAAAACAAAGTGTTTCTAAAAGCCCCCATTACAACACCACAAGGCGGGGGGTATAAAAGTTTAAACGTTACTACACGCAAATTTTTAGGGCTTTATTCCAATGTACGTCCTTGTACGAGCTTTCATCCTTTCGTAAAAACTAAGCATCCTATTATGGATATTGTTATTGTGAGAGAAAATGAAGAAGATCTATACGCTGGTATCGAGCACCAACAAACGGATGAGGTTATTCAATGTTTAAAAGTTATTAGTCGCCCAGGTTGCGAAAAAATTGTACGCTATGCATTTGAATACGCAAAACAATATGGCCGTAAAAAAGTAACCTGCTTTACTAAAGATAATATAATGAAACAAACTGATGGCTTATTCCATCAAGTGTTCGATGAAATTGCAAAAGAATATCCTACCATTGAAAACGAACATTGGATCATTGATATTGGCGCAGCAAAAATGGCCGATACTCCCGAAATGTTTGATGTGATCGTAACTTTAAACTTATACGGCGATGTTTTGTCAGATGTTGCGGCGCAAATTGCAGGCTCTGTTGGTTTAGCCGGCTCCTCTAACATAGGCGAAGAGTGCTCCATGTTTGAAGCCATTCACGGATCTGCACCTCGCAGAGCTGGACAAAATTTAGCCAACCCATCAGGCTTATTACAAGGTGCAGTATTAATGCTAAACCATATTGGGCAAACCGAAGTTGCCGAAAAAGTACAAAACGCTTGGTTAAAAACAATTGAAGATGGCATACATACCTACGACATATTTAAAGAAGGAACAAGCAAACAAAAAGTTGGTACGAGCCAATTTGCAGATGCTATTATAGCTAATCTTGGCAAACAACCTGCGGTTTTAAAGTCTGTTTCTTACGCAAAAGGCGCAGCACTAGTATTGCCTAAATACAAAAGAAGGCCTAACGCAAAAAAAGATCTTTTAGGTGTAGATCTATTTGTTCACTGGTCTGAAAGCAACCCTGACGATTTAGCTGAAAAAATGAAAAACCTTGAGCTAAATGAAGTTAAACTTTCGATGATCACAAATAGAGGTATTAAAGTTTGGCCTGACGGATTTAGTGAAACATTTTGCACCGACCACTGGCGTTGCCGTTTTAAAGCGCCCGAAGGTAAGAATCTTACCAAATCTGAAATTATTGACTTACTAAATAAAGCAGTTAGCTTAAACATAGATGTAATTAAAACAGAAAATCTTTATGCGTTTGATGGCAAGCCAGCATTTTCATTAGGGCAAGGACAATAAACTATAAAATATTATATGGTAAATGTGATCATTTATATAAAAAAGGAGTTCGATGCAGAAGAATTAGTAAAAAATCTTCTTTCCGAAAAATTAATTGCTTCGGCTTCTGTTGATGAAAACAATGTTTCTTACTCGATGAATAGTAACGGTTTTCACAAAAATACATATAGCGTTATAACGGCAAAATCAAAATCACTCTTGCTCCCCTATATAATAAAATCCGTAGAAGAAAAAATAGACTCCGAAGTATTGATCAACGCAACACCTATAGTAGGCTCAAACAAATTTTTTGATGCATTAGTTAGAGAAAACACAAAACCAATCTAAATACATATGACAATAGAACATATTAAAGAAAAATATAATCCTAATGAAGCATTAGGCTTAGTAACTCAAATAGTTCATGAGAAAATAAAATATCATGAAACAAAAATTAGCAAAAGCGACAATGAAGAAGATATCAAAGATCGAGAATCAAAAATAATAAAGCTTCAGAAACAATTATACGAAATGAGAAAAAATATAGAGTCTCAAAAAGGCTTTGCCTACATAGAGAGCTATCTGTCATTATTAAATTAATAGCATTCATGGTCGGCATTAGTATGCAGCCGGACGAAACTATTTGGTTCTAATTTGACAAAATAACTTTAAATAATGAAAATAAATCTCTTACTCATTTTGTGTTTTTGTTCAATTAATATTTTTTGCCAAAATATTAATCCTTCTGCCGTATTTGCAAGAACATGTTATAATAAACAAGAATGTTTTTCATTTAACGACAATGGAGCGTCTTTTTTATTTTATAATCAGGAAAGTCACGAATTTACTGTAATAGTTGATTTTAATATATTAAAAATAGGAAATGATACACTAGATAAATGGCTAGAGGATCTGAGCGGCACAAAATTAGTTTTTAAAGGGGTTTTAAATTCTGAGAATTTATTAATATTAAGTCAACACAATTCCAAATCAATAACAGTAAATGGTACAATTTCTTTTAATGAAATTTCTACATCACACAGTATTGAATTAACGATGTTCGAACTTTCAGATAAAGGATTGTTGTATAGAAATAATGAGCAAGATTACTACGATAGACTAAAAGCAAATTTGCAATTTTCATTTTATCCTAAAGAATTTTCCTTACATAAAAAAGAACACCACCTGAAAAAAACTATCACCGTTTTAATATATAATGGATATATAAATAAAACTTCGCCTCTAACCGAAAAACTCCAAAACTAAAGAAACATCCAAAAATGAAAAAGATATCAAATAAACCACAGATCTTAAATCTAATTGACGGAGTCTTTTCACCAAAAGACAGTCGCGAAATATTGATCAGTTTTTTCTCTAGTAAAATAAATTTTCATAAGCTGAAAAATTTCAGTAGTCAAGAGGTGTTTGGGAAAGAAGATAAATTAGCTGCGAAAAAAATTCCCCAACTTAAAAAGAGCCTCGCGAAATTATTAGAAATAATTGAAGCTGCTGAAAAAGAGGATAAACATCTTACGATAAGATCTGAAGTCATGATGAGCTTGGTTGAAAATAAGAAAAATGTTTAAAGGAAGAACCTTACTCATTGCAAGCAAACATGAAAAAGAAAAAGTAATTACTCCAATTTTAGAAAAAGTGCTTGGCGTAAAGTGTATAGTTGCTAAGAATTTTGACACGGACGAGCTAGGTACATTTACAGGTGAAATTGAAAGAACAGATGATCCTATAACTACGGTAAGAAAAAAATGCCAATTAGCCATGGAAGTATCTAACTGCGACATGGCCATTGCAAGCGAAGGTTCTTTTGGGCCGCATCCATCGGTTTTCTTTGTATCCGCTGATGATGAATTCTTGATTTTTATAGATAAAAAAAATGGATTGGAGATCATTGCTCGCGAATTAAGTACCGAAACAAATTTTAATGGCTTAGAAATCGGATCCGAAAAAGAACTACTAGATTTTGCAAACGATTCAAAATTCCCATCTCATGGATTGATCCTTAGAAAATCAAAAGACAGTAAAGAAGATATTTTCAAAGGAATTGCCACCACAAAAAAACTAATAGAAGCATTCAATAATTTAATAGATAAGCATGGAAAGGCTTACGTGGAAACTGACATGCGAGCAATGTACAATCCCACACGAATGAAAGTGATCGAAAAAGCAACAGAAAAACTAGTAGAAAAAATCGGATCAGAATGTCCCAAATGTAAAATGCCTGGCTACTCAGTTACTGATAGCAAATCTGGTTTATTATGCGAAAACTGCGGTACCCCTACCCGATCTACTCTAGCTCACATTTTAAGTTGTAGATCTTGCAGTTTTACAGAAGAGAAATTATACCCATTTGGAAAAAAACTAGAAGGTCCAACGTTTTGTGATTTTTGTAATCCATAAATAAAAAACATGAACAAAACACTCCTTAAAAATGCTACAACAGTAAACGAAGGCAAAATAAAAGTTTCTGATATTTTAATCTCGAATGAACGAATTGAAAAAATAGACACTACTATTAATTATGAAGGCAATGCTACTATTATAAATGCAGAAGGATTGCTTCTCATTCCTGGAATGATAGATGACCAAGTTCATTTTAGAGAACCTGGCTTAACTCATAAAGGCAATATCTTTTCCGAATGTAGAGCGGCAATTGCCGGCGGCATTACTTCCTTTATGGATATGCCAAACACACATCCAAATGCGATATCATTAGAATTACTCGAAGAAAAATATCTATTAGCTTCTAAATCTTCAATTGCTAATTACTCGTTCTTTATGGGCATAAATAAAAACAATGTAGAGGAAGCCCTCATGATCAATAACGAAACTGTTTGTGGTTTAAGTGATGATGGATTATATTTTGACTCGCAAGAGGGCCTTATGGCCAACTATCCTGAGTATTTAGAAACTATTTTTTCAAGATCCAATTCCTTAATTGCATTGCATTGTGAGGATGATGAGATTATTGAAAATAATTTAAAACCTATTAAAAAACAATACGGTTTAAATATCCCTGCCGAGTTTCACCCAATAATACGAAATGAAGAAGCGTGCTATATAGCAACAAAACGGGTGATTGAAATTGCAAAAAAACACACTGCAAGACTTCATGTACTGCATGTTTCTACCGAAAAAGAGACAAATCTTTTCGATAATACGATTTCATTGCACAAAAAACGGATTACCGCTGAGGCATGTGTTCATCACTTATGGTTTACTGATAAAGATTACAAAACAATTGGCAATTATATAAAATGGAATCCTTCCGTAAAGTCAGAATCCAATAAAGTTGGTTTGCTTCAAGCCTTAACAGATAATAAACTTGATATTATTGCTACTGACCACGCACCACATACAATTGAAGAAAAAAGCGGGAATTATTTCGAGAGCAGATCAGGTGGTCCACTAGTTCAGCATGCTTTACCAATTCTTTTTGAATTACATCACCAAAATAAGATCTCATTGGAATCGATTGTTCAAAAAACCAGCCATAATGTTGCTGAAACTTACCGTATTAAGGATAGAGGTTATATTAGAGAAGGTTATTATGCCGATTTAGCCCTTGTTGATTTAAATAGAACATGGACAGCTACACAAAAAACAATCTTATATAAATGTGGTTGGTCTCCTTTTGCCGATTATCAATTTAAAAGTAAAATAGTAGGAACATTTGTTAATGGTAAACATGTATATGATAATGGGGTTTTTAATGATACGACCTATGGAAAACGTTTAAATTTTAGTAAAGAAAGATAATAAAAACAACATAAATTTTAAAAGCAAAAAGCCTTCATGGATTTAGACCTATTGATTTCAAACATTACAAACCCCGCATTTTTATTCTTTATTTTAGGAGTTGTAGCTGTTAAACTTAAAAGTGATCTTGAAATCCCACCAAACTCTTCAAAGTTTATTTCTTTATACTTACTCTTTTCAATTGGATTCAAAGGTGGGCAAGAATTATCTCACGAAACATTTAGTACTGAAATCTTATGGTCGATACTTTTTGGGATAGGTATTTCTTTACTAATCCCATTCTACACTTTTTTTATATTAAAGCGAAAAATGAATCTCTATGATGCAGGCGCTATAGCTGCGGCTTACGGCTCGGTAAGTGCGGTTACATTTGTTACCGCAGTATCGTATTTAGATATTCAAAAACTGGAATTACACGGACATATGGTTGCAATTATGGCCTTAATGGAATCACCTGCAATTATTGCCGGTCTAATATTAATGTCGATTTATAGTAAAGAAGAAAGTAGTGGTGCAAATAAATTATCTGTAATTAAGCATTCATTTACCAATGGAAGTGTTTTATTAATACTTGGTAGCTTAGTAATAGGTTTATTAGCAAATGCCAAACAAGCAGAAGGCATCAAGCCATTTACCAATGATATTTTTAAAGGATTTTTGGCCATCTTTTTACTGGATATGGGTATTATAAGTGGCCGCAAATTAAGCTCTTTTTTAAGTAATGGTTGGTTTCCCTTACTCTTTGCTATTGCAATTCCTCTTTTTAATGGGTGCTTAATTGCCTTTTTAAGTTCTCTTATTACACATGATATTGCCAATCGATTTATGTTTGCTGTTCTTGCAGCAAGTGCCTCTTACATCGCAGTTCCTGCCGCCATGAAGATTGCTATTCCAAAAGCAAATCCAGGGTTATACTTACCAATGGCATTGGCGGTTACATTTCCACTAAATATTACTTTTGGAATGCCATTATACCTTTATGTTTGCCAAATGTAATGTTCGTTTTAAGAACAACCTTTAAAGGGAAATTTTGCTTTCAAGCTATTTTCATAATTGTAAGATATTATTACTGTCGCTTTTCTGCCCTTTTCCAAAAAAACCTTTGAGTTGTGGTATTTAATCAATAAGTTGTCTATATTTTAAAAACCATTAAACTTGGTATCAAGATTAATTGTTGGATGCTATCCTGAATATGTATATTTGCAAACTAATTTTATCTCAATAGAAGCATGAAAAGAATTGTAGAGCATAGAAAACTTTTTGGTATTACGAAAGATGCAGATCTTGCTGAATTAAAAGCTATTTATAGAAATTTAATGAAGGAGTGGCATCCGGATAAATTTGCAGGAGATGAATCCGCTAAATTGGAAGCAGAAGAAAAAAGCAAAACCATTATCGAAGCTTACCATTTTTTGGTAAGTCTTTCGCCTGAAACGCATCTACAAAATAAAGAAGAGTATACAAATACAATTACTACTGCGGGTATCCAAGATTTTATCTACAAAGGACAAACTCTTAAAGTTATTTTCAATGATGGAAGTGTTTATGAATACTTTAGTGTACCAAAAGCAACTTACAATAAACTAATTAACTCGGCTACCCAAGTACGATTTGCCAGAAGACACATATTTGAAAGTTTTTCATTTAGAAAGGCAGCTAAAGTTTCAGAAAAAGGATAATACAAAGTTTTAAGTTTCTCAATTAGGCGTATTACATTTGCGGTTTTAAAGGGTATACTTGTGTTAAACTAAAAAATTAAGGGTATTAATCTTAGTAGTTAAAAACTCATATTTTTAAAGTTGATATCTCACTTTTTTTTAACATCTTTGTTATTAATCATTACTAATTGAATTCCTATTCATCAAACGTTATGAAAAAAACACTTCTCTCTTTCCTCCTTTTCATTTGCATTCAAATGAACGCTCAATTTATTCCAACAACCACTTGGACATTTGGAATTAACTCCGCATGCTTTGGAAGCAGTGCCGCTGCTGACATGGACAATGATGGTAAAAAAGAAATTGTTTTTGCCACCTATGCCGACGATGGAAAAGTATATTGCCTTAATGGAGAGAATGGTAGTTTAAAATGGTCATACAACATTGGTGGTTGTGGTGATGTGGCATTAAATATTTACGATTTAGATATGGATGGGCAATTGGATGTGTTCGTGAACGGATCATGCAATCCTAGCGCGTTTTGTATTAATGGCAATACCGGTATACTTACTTGGTCGGTTGCATCAGGTGGTGGCGACTCACCTGCTACTATTGCAGATATAGACGCAGATGGAAAACCTGAACTTGTTTTCGGAAATTTCTCCGGACAAATTCGTGTTCTTAATGGCGAGAACGGAACTTTAGCCAAAAACATTCAAGTATACCCAAACGCTCTTCAAACAGAACCAGTTTTAGTGGACGCCAATAATGATGGCAATTTAGATATTATTGTAGCCAACTATTTCAGCACTGGCACTTACAGCATTCATTGTTACGATTATAATAACGCAACGCCAATATGGACCAACACACTTTCGGTACCAGGCAGCTCTTACCATGCATACCATGGTGGCGCTTTGGCAGATATTGATAAAGACGGAAAAAAGGAATACGTGATAGGTGCTAAAAATGGCATGATACGCGCTTTAAATACAGAAGATGGTTCTGTATTATGGACAGTTAATAACCCTGGTAGTTCATGCTTTCATGCAATCACCATTGCCGACATTAATAACGACGACACTTTAGACGTTGTTTATCATCGCGAATCTCCTAACCAAGGAATTTATGTAGTTAATGGCTACAACAGTAATGCTATGTATTCATACACATCCAGCTCGGCATCTTTCCGCGGAAGTGTGATCAGTGATGTGAATGGTAATGGCAAATTGGATCTCATCTCTTCACACTTCATGGGTGAGGTTAGAGCCATTGAACCTTTTACGGGTAATTTATGGACATTTAATGCATTACCTTATTTTCCTACTTATCCTGCAAATATCCCTTATATTTTTGCTGATAACGCACCACTAGTTGCTGATTTTGATGGTGACGGAGCCCTAGATGTTTTTTTTGTAATGGGATATGGAACTTATACGGTAAATCCGAATGCTACCGGAAAAGCGTTTATGATCAAAGGCGGGATTGGCAATTGCCCCGAGTGGACCATGTTTCGTCATGACCAGAATAGAAGTGGCTACATCTCAAGTAATGAAATTAACACACAGTGCGGCATCATTAATGGTATTAACGAGAAAGAATTAGCAGGAATGAATGTGAAGGTATCGCCGCTTCCTTTCACTGAAAAAACAATCATAAGCGTTTCCGGAATGACAACAAAAAAAGCAACCTTAACAATCAGAGATTTACAAGGAAGATTGATTGACTTAAAAACTTCAGAACAAGCTCAAATAAAAGAAAATGAAATTCTTTGGGAATGGAATAGCGAAAAAATGCCTGAGGGTATTTACTTATACGTTATACAAGACGGCTACTCAAGAGTAAATGGCAAGCTTATCAAAACAAAATAAAGAGCTTTTACTATAGAAAAGATGCCCGTTGAAACTTTAAAATAATTGTAATTTTCTTAAACACTTAATTATACAATCTATCCATTAATAATTTTTCCATCTTCCATTTCTATAATACGGTGAGTTTTAGAGGCGAATTCATTATCATGTGTAACAATAAGTAAGGATTGATGATATACTTCTGCCAATTCTTTAAAAATATCAAATACCATGTCGCCATTTTTTCTATCTAAGTTTCCTGTTGGTTCATCTCCCATTATAATGAGAGGCTCGTTTATCAAAGCTCTTGCTATGGCCACACGCTGCTTTTCTCCACCTGAAAGTTGATTAGGTTTTTTTAAGGCCTCTTTTTCTATTCCTAATATTTTTAATTTTTCATAAGCTTTATGCTCAATTTCTTTGGCAGAGAATTTTCCCAATTTTTCACCAGGTAACATTACGTTTCGTAGTACAGAAAACTCATTTAATAAATAATGGAACTGAAATACAAATCCTATTTTTTCATTTCGAACCTGAGCTAATTCCGCTTCCCTTTTTTTACGCATACTAACGCCATCAATTTTTAAATCGCCCTCGAAATCGGTATCCATTGTGGATAAAATATATAATAAGGTAGATTTTCCGCAACCCGATTTGCCAATTATAGAAACAAACTCACCCCTAGTAAGTGAAAAATCAACTTTGTTTAATACCTGAACTTTTATTGGATCGTGAAAATATTTGGTAATATGAATGGCTTCTAATACTATATTACTTTGGGGAGTATTTCCTATTGTTTCTTCTATATTATTTTTTACATCCCACATATCTATTTGCCTCTAATAATAATTACAGGATCAACCTTACTGGCCTTACGTGCAGGAAAATAACCCGCCATAAATGTGGTGATGATCGAAAAAACACCTCCTATGAAATAAAAAACCGGATTATAATTTATTGGATAGGTTTTTATTGTTGGTAGCGATGCTGTTTTAAAAGGTACTTGATCGATAGCAGCCGATAAGCCAAATCCAAATAGCAAGCCTAACACCCCGCCAAATATTCCAATGGTAAGTGCTATGGAGATAAAAACTCGCTTTACATCTTTACCCGAAAAACCTGTAGCTTTCAAAATGGCAATGGTATCCATTTTTTCAAAAATCATCATATTTAAAATATTATAAATGCCAAAGCCGGCAACAATAAGCAAAACAATTCCAACCGCATAGGATATAAGTGTTCTTACAAAACTACCAGTTTCAAATTGAGAATTAGCAGTTTGAATGTCAATAGCTTCTACTTCAAATAATTTTTCAAACTCCTTTGCAATTTTTGGAGCTTGTAAAATATCGGTTAATTTAATTTGAATATCGGTAACATAATTATTTGACTCGCCCAGCAATTTTTGAGCTGTAGTAATCGATGTGTAACTTTGTACTTTATCAAGGTCAGAAATACCAGACTGAAAAAAACCAACTATTTTTAATTGAATCTGATCTCCTTTTGTAGTAGTAACTTGTATCCTATCCCCAACGTTTACTAGCATATTATCGGCGGCACCTTTGCCTAATATTATGCTATTAGAGATAGTTTTAAGATCTAAATAATTACCTTCCACTACGTAGCTTTGAAATACAAATAATCTATCCTCTTCTTCAACCTCAATACCATTAATAATACCTGTAAGATTAGTTGTGCCAACATTATAAAATACTTGTGCAATTATTTTTGGGGCAATGCCAAGCACACGTTTATCTTTTTTAAGCGCTTGAATAATAGCTGCACTGTTATGTATTTGTGGTAACTGACTACTCGGCTTAATAGAACCAATAAAATTATACTGATTTTTGTTTTTAGAAAAAATACTTATCGGTTGATTTTCTGCTGCTTTTATCTCATTGTACAAACGTACATGAGGCGTTCGGTTAACCACTAAGCCATCTAACAGATCGTTTAATCCAGCCATAAAACTAAGCAAAGCAATAAACATAGTAATACTAAATGTTACACCAATAGCGGCTACCAATGTTTGTTTCCAACGCGCCATCAGTAGCGAAAAAGATATATTATATATCAGTTTTATTTTCACTTAGTGGGGCTTATCAGTTCATCATTCGCACTAATGCCAGATAAGATCTCAACCATTTGGTAATCTTTAAGTCCGATTTTTATGCTCACCATATCTCCGTTTGAATTTATAACTGTTGAATCGTTGAATAATAAATTACGAGGAATTAATAAAGCCTGCTGTTTTATTTGAATAACAATATTAGCTTCAAAACTAATAAATGGGTAAAGTGTTTTTGGTGGGTCAATAAAAACAGCTTCTACTAAAAAAGTTTTGCTCCGCTCATTCATCATTGGCGATATATTTGATACCTTTGCATTAAATACCTGACCTTTATAACTATCCATTGCCACCAAAATAGTTAAGCCCTTTTTCATTTTTATGATGTCAAATTCATCAACTTGCATTTCCAAAATAAAATCATTTCTATTTCCTAATAATGCCAATGGAGTTTGTATAGTTATCGCTTCACCTTTATCTTTATACAATTTATAAACCATACCATTTACTTCACTTTTTACAATAAAATCAGAAGATTGACGCTTTGCTATTTGAAAATACTTGTTGGATTGCGAAGCAATAAAATTGATTTGTCTTTTTAAATCATTGTACTTTGTTATTGATGCATGATAAAGAATTTTTGAATTTTGGGCGGCTAATTCTTTTTGTTCTAATTCTACTTTAGTTCCAATACCATCCGCCCACAAATTTTTCTGCCGCGCGAATAATAACGCATCATTTTCCATTTTACTTTTTTGTAAATAAATTACTTGTTGTGCATCGTTTAATTTATCTTGATTGCTAGAAACATTGTTATAATTATAAGCTAAAGCCGCATTTTCATTATTCAATTTTTGCAGGTCGTTTACTATTGATAAAATAGGCGTTCCTATTTTAACCGAATCGCCTTCTTTTACAAAAATATGCTGAATGATTCCGTTAACTGTTGCAAATGCTTCGTATTGCTGACTGCTTTTTAAAGATCCTGAAGCATATACTGATTCTGTTATTGCAGAAACTATTGGCTTTACTTTTACAGCTTTATCTTTGCAAGAGTAAATAAAGAATACAATTAAAAAATAAAAAAGTTTGTTCATTTGTATTTAATTTA
>Ga0163149_10004388_pt1 | contig 15486 bp, 10 predicted proteins | sample OliLakLV19MP5G1_FD_148604 | JGI IMG/M metagenome (GOLD analysis project Ga0163149, IMG submission 148604) | Freshwater microbial mat bacterial communities from Lake Vanda, McMurdo Dry Valleys, Antarctica - Oligotrophic Lake LV.19.MP5.G1 | ecosystem: Environmental > Aquatic > Freshwater > Lake >...
ATGCCCTCCACGAGGTTCGCGTGGGGTGTCGAGATCGCTAGATGATAGTGGTTCGACATCAGGCACCACGCGTGCACTTCCCAGCCGGTCTTCGCACAGGCCTCATCCAGACATTGCAGAAATGTCGCCTTCGCCTTCTCTGAACGAAAGAGGTCCAGCCGGTAGTTCCCCCGGTTCAACACGTGGTACACCCCCGCCGCCGACTCCAAGCGCAATGGTCTCGCCATGCCCGCCAGAAAACCAGCTCACCGCATCAGCGCAAGCGCAAACATCCAAGCCTGACCCCCTTCTGACCTTCCCGTCGTGTGACTTTGACCCCGTCGTGTGACCGTCGGATGCTATGCTGGCCGGGCAAGCTTACTGGAGAAACGCATAGGCCGCGCGAAATATTTCGCGGGCATCAACCTCCACGTTGCGCCCATGGCCGACGATGATGCGGGTAAAATTCCATTGGAGAATACGGTCGAGTGAGGCCCGCACGGCGACCTTGTCTTGCATCATCCACTTTTCCAGCGGGGTCGGCGCGAAGCGATTCCAGACGCCGTAGCTCCGCATCAGCAGTGCGAACCACCACGGACCGTCGGGGCCGAAGTTGAACGCGAGATCGGCAAGGATAAGGCTGCACGACGCCGGATGGTAGAACACGACTTCGTTCATCCTGGGCATGCCACGCACGAGATGCTGGTCCAGCACACCGACCCAATCCGGATGCGCGGCGTCGGAGAGTTCCGCTCCGAAACGCACGTCGCGCTTCTGCACGGCGAGCCCAGGCGCCGCATGGAAGCACGCGGCCGGATGCTCCGCCTGAAACTCGCGCAGGCCTTCGTCGTGCCAGATATTGGGCCCAACCACATGACGCACCTCGCCGAGCGCGGCGAGTTCGCGCCGTAGTTCCAGCGTCATCGGGCACGGGCGAGTGGATCCACAGCCCGCCGCCCGGCAGGCGCAGCACCACGATCTGACGCCCCAGCGGCAGGCCCATCACCCGGTAGGGCACCGGGCAAACCCAAAGGTCAGGATGGAGCTGTTGCAGCATGGCCGAGGAAATGGTTCACGACAGCGGGGCGATGGTCTCGGCCACGGGAACGCGGTAGGCTTTGATCGCGGGGACCAATCCACCGAACGCGCACAGGCCGATGAACACTGCGGGGCCCCACCAGAAAACGGAGTTCCATTTCAGGGGCTCGAGCAGAACGCCCGTCTGCGCTTGAATGATCGAAGTCACGAAGAGCGCGAGTGCTCCAAACACCGCGAAGCCCGCGAGCGCGCCGAGCGCGCCGATGACGGCGGCTTCGCCCACGACGGCCCCGAAGATGGTGCGGCGATGTGCACCGAGGGCGCGCAAGATGGCGATATCCCGTTGGCGCGCGCTCATGGAATTGTAGATGCTCACGAGCACGGAGCCCGAAGCGACGACCGCGACAAGCCAGGCCACGAGCGTCAGCACTTTGTCCACCCAACTGATTTTGTTGAACAACTCGGCCACGATCGCGCCGATGGGATAAGCGAAGGTGAGTTTGCCGCCTGAGGCGTTGAGTTGGTTGTTGAGCATCAGGCCGGCCATCGGGGTGCGAAGTTGGAGCAACACCGCGCTCAGTTCGGTGGCTGCAAGCGGATTGTGGCCGCTCATTGTCTGCACGCCTTCGAGCGGAATCCAAATCACGCGATCCACGGGCGTGCCGGTGGGCTCGAGCACGCCGACGACTACATAATGCTCGTCGTGTTGCGCGGCCGGATCGAAAGCGAGACCGTGGTAGGGTTTGAATTCAGTACCGATTTTCCAACCGAGTTGCTTCGCCACGTACGCGCCGACCACGGCTTCCTCGGTGCCGATTTTGAAATTCCGCCCGCCACCGGCGATGGCGTAACGCTGGCCCGGGGCGCGTTCGACCTCGGCGAATAATTGTTCAACCGTGCCGACGATGCGCCAGCCTTGGAAATTATCGCCGAGCGCGATCGGGATCGCCATCTTCACGGCCGGATGACGGCGGATTATTTCGAAATCGGCGGCGGTGATATTCCCCGGCGAAGCTTCGAGATGAAAAATCGCGTTGAGCACGAGCTGGAGTTTCGAGCCGCGTGCGCCGAGCACCGCGTCGTAACCGGAATTGGTCGCGGCGAAGACGGCCTGCGACTGCGTCTTCACCACCCACACGGTCAGCAGGAGGCCGCTGGCCAGAGCAATGCTCGCCGCGGTCACGAACGTCGAGAGCGCGTGCTGGCGGAGAGAGCGGTAGATGAGGTTGAAAATCATTTTGTGATTTAATTTGGAGGCGGGGTGCCCTCACCCAGCATATTATTCCTGCGGGGTGAGGGCACCCCGCCTCCCTTATCCATCGCCTGGTTCAGCAGCGCGAAATCCTTCATGAATTCGAACTGGGCAAGCACCCGTTCGTCGTGGCTCACGAGCAGCAGCGCGGCACCGGTCTCGTGACAGACTTCGCGAATCAGCATCAGCGATTCGCGGGCGTTGCGGCGGTCGAGATTGCCGGTGGGCTCGTCGGCGAGCACGAGTTTTGGTTGGTTCGCCAGCGCGCGAGCCACGGCGACGCGTTGCTGTTGGCCGGTGGAGAGCTGACGCGGATAATGCGCGAGCTTATCGGCCAGCCCCACGTGTTTCAACAAAGCCTCAGCGTGCGCACGATTCACGCCGCGGCCGAAAGCCATGCCGAGTTCCACGTTCTCCAATACCGTGTGGCCTTGGAGCAGATTGAAGGTTTGAAAAATACAGCCGATCATTTCGGCGCGCAGCCGGTCGCGTTGGGCTTCGCCGAGTTTCGCCAGTTCGTGACCAGCCAGCAAAATGGAGCCGCTATCCGGCGCAAGAATCCCGGCGATGAGGTTGAGAAAAGTCGTCTTACCCGAACCGCTCTCGCCGCGCAGCGCCAGTTGTTCGCCCGCTCCGAGTGAGAATTCCCGCACTTCCAGTACGCGCTGCGCTCCGGCATCGGGCCGGCGGTAGCTTTTCACTAAATCTCTGATCACGAGAAGGGACATGAGAAATGCTGAACATGAGTAAACGGACTAACTCGTCAACGGTTCCCGCCTGCATGCCGGCCCACGCCGACGGTGGTCGCCTCTGTCGCAGATTCCTTCTGAGTGCACTCTCGCGCAACAATCCGTGCGTAAATTTGGCCCGGTTAAGACCAGTGTTTGAACTGGCGTCAGTCTGACGTGTTGGTCAGATTCCACGCTGTACCGCTATCTGTAACCCTACCCTTGTCATGTTAAAACAAAAAGCTTGGAAACCAATGGGAGCGCTGATTTTGGCGCTAGCCACATTATCCACCACCGCCTTTGCGGGCGAAGCTGATATCAAGATACCTGATCTCACGCACGTCACCTTCGACGGACTGGGCGGCATCAGCGGCCTCACGCTGATGTACCTCGGCATCGCGATTTGTGCGATTGGCGCGGCTTTCGGCCTCGTCCAATACACCACGACCAAGGCCCTGCAGGTGCACTCATCAATGGCCAGCGTTTCTCATATGATCTGGGAAACGTGCAAAACGTACCTCTTCACGCAGGGCAAATTTCTCGCGATCCTCTGGGTCCTGATCGGTGGCTGCATGGTTTACTACTTCGGCGTACTCTCCCACAACACCGTCGCGCACGTCATCATCATTCTGCTCGCCTCCATCCTCGGCATTCTCGGTTCCTACGGCGTTGCCTGGTTCGGCATCCGCATTAACACCGTGGCAAATTCCCGCACGGCCTTCTCCGCGCTCAAGGGCAACGCGCTCAACACGCTTTTCATTCCCCTGCGTTCCGGCATGAGCGTCGGTCTGCTGCTGGTCTGCGTCGAGCTGTTCTTCATGATCTGCATCTTGGTGTTCCTCCCGCGCGATCTCGTTGGACCCTGCTTCATCGGTTTCGCCATCGGCGAATCCCTCGGCGCTTCGGTGCTCCGCATCTGTGGCGGTATCTTCACAAAGATCGCCGACATCGGTTCCGATCTCATGAAGATCGTTTTCAAACTGCCCGAGGATGATCCCAAGAATCCCGGCGTGATCGCCGACTGCACCGGAGATAATGCCGGTGACTCCGTCGGGCCCACGGCCGATGGTTTCGAAACCTACGGCGTCACCGGCGTCGCCCTCATCGCCTTCCTCGCGCTCGCGCTCACCGATAATCAGAACCTCTGCGCGATGCTCATCATCTGGCTCTTCACGATGCGCGCGCTGATGATCGTCACCTCGCTCGCCTCCTACCTCATCAATCAGGTGATCTCCAAGGCCAAGTACGGCAACCTGAAAGATTTTGATTTCGAAGCCCCGCTCACCCATCTCGTGTGGATCACTTCGGCCGTCTCGATCGGCATCACCTTTGTCGCCTCCTACTTTCTCCTCGCGCACCAAACCGGCGTCAATCCGGCGCTGTGGTGGGTGCTCTCGGTCATTATCAGTTGCGGCACGATCGCCGGCGCGGTGATCCCGGAATTCACCAAGATATTTGTCAGCACGAATTCTCGCCACGTAAAAGAAGTCACCAACTGCTCCAAGCACGGCGGTGCTTCGCTTAACATCCTGTCGGGCCTCGTCGCCGGTAATTTCTCTGCGTTCTGGATGGGCCTCGTGATCATGCTGCTCATGGCTGTGTCCTACTACTTCTCCCAGAATCCCGCGATCCTCGCCCTCATGCCGGCCAAGTTTGCGTTCGCCGCGCCGATCTTCGCCTTCGGCCTCGTGGCCTTCGGCTTCCTCGGCATGGGCCCCGTCACCATCGCAGTCGACAGCTACGGCCCAGTCACCGACAACGCCCAGTCCGTTTACGAACTCTCCCAAATCGAAAGGAAGCCCGGCATCGCTGCGGAGATCGAACGCGACTTCGGCTTCAAGCCCGACTTCGAGAACGCCAAATACCAATTGGAAAAGGGCGACGGCGCCGGCAATACCTTCAAGGCCACCGCCAAACCCGTCCTCATCGGCACGGCCGTCGTCGGTGCCACCACTATGGTGTTCGGCATCATCATGCTGCTGCAAAAATTATATGAGCTCCAAGTCGCCTCGGGCGTCGCTGGTCCCTTCAAGGAAGTTATTGGCGCTCTCTCCATCGTGCAGCCTGAGATCATTCTCGGTCTGATCATGGGCGGCTCCGTCATCTATTGGTTCACCGGTGCCTCGATGCAGGCAGTCGTCACCGGCGCCTACAGCGCCGTCGTCTACATCAAGGAGCACATGAAGCTCGATGCCACGACCGCCTCCGAGAAAGATTCCAAGGAAGTCGTCCGCATCTGCACGGTCTACGCGCAAAAGGGCATGTGGAATATCTTCATCGTCGTGTTCTGCTTCGCCCTCGCACTGCCATTCTTCAACGCCTACTTCTTCATCGGCTACCTGATCGGCATCGCGTTCTTCGGTCTCTTCCAAGCCATCTTCATGGCCAACGCCGGTGGCGCTTGGGATAACGCGAAGAAGATCGTCGAGGTCGAGCTCCGCCAAAAAGGCACCGATCTCCATGCCGCCACCGTCGTCGGTGACACCGTGGGTGATCCCTTCAAGGACACCTCGTCCGTCGCGATGAATCCCGTGATCAAGTTCACCACGCTCTTCGGCCTCCTTGCCGTCGAAATCGCCGTCACGATGAAAGACCAGAACCTGAAGACCGGCATCGGCTGCTTCTTCTTCGCGGTCGCGTTGGTCTTTGTCTATCGCAGTTTCTACGCGATGCGCATCCCCGAGGAAAACGGCGCCGGAATCTGAGCAATCAGATAGAAGCGGTTGCCATCTACCGCTCTTTCTTCACTCGGCCGCGGCAAAAGCCGCGGCCTTTTTTATCCCGAACGGCTGTGCATCACTTGTCCCCACACCATCGAACAGACAAATTTCAACAAAACCATGACCGGTGATACCAAACGGTGCGCAGCTTTTTTGGTTGCACAGGGCGCGGACAGAAATCTTATTCCCCCCCTTTCACGGGCCAAAACACCAACGCATCATGAAAAAAATCATCGCCTACCTATTATTAACCGCCGGTCTCGCGCTTTCCACGCAGGCGGCAACGACTGCCGGCTTCGAAGCCGGCTATTTGACCGACGGACAAGACGCCTACATCGCCGCCCGGCTCGGCTACGAGTTCAAGGCTACCACCTCGGTTTCCCATCAAGCGGAAATCGAACTGGGTTACAGCGAAAGCACGGAATCGGGTGTAAAGTTTAAGATTCTGCCCCTCACGCTCAACTACCGCGCCGAATTTGCCGCCACCGGCAAGCTCAGCTATTACGCGGGAGCCGGTATTGGTATCTGCCGGAACAGTCTTTCCTATTCTGGTTATAGCTACACGAGCTCGGACAGCAACAACGCTCTGGTCCTTCAGGCTTTTTCCGGGGTCAACTACAAGGCCTCCCCCTCCGCCACCCTGCACCTCGGCCTGAAATATATCTGGATCGGTGAAACGGAACTCTTGGGGATCAAAGCCAATGTCGGTGACGATGTGGCCATCATGGCCGGCGTGAGTTTCAAGTTTTGATCGCCGCTCTCCAGCAATAGTTGGATTTCAAACCGCAGCGCTAGCTGCGGTTTTTTTATTATTAATTCCGCGCGGCCGCGCCTTGGTCGTTCAGCCCATACCGTTTATCTTGCAGCCCGCAGCCGGAGTTGTCGCAATTTCGTTACACGGTATGAATTTGCCTCCTGTTAATTCCTCCGTGTATTGCTCAACTTCCTTTGCCGCCGCCACCGATGACCCTGCCCCCGCCGATGCGTTTATTTTTTGCCGGTTTACTCGCTGTCCTACTCGGCGGCTGCCACTCGGTGAACAAACTCGCCGTCAACAAACTGGGCGATGCGCTCGCCGAGGGCGGCACCAACTTTTCCAGCGACAGCGATCCCGAGCTCATCCGCGACGCCGCCCCGTTCAGCCTGAAACTCATGGAAACCCTGCTGACGGAAAATCCCCGTCACGCCGGCCTGCTCTCCGCCGCCGCCAGCGGCTTCACCCAATACAGCTACGCCTTCGTGCAACAAGAAGCGGACATGATGGAGAATCGCGACGTCGCAGCCGCCACCCGCTTACGCGCCCGGGCCCGCGGGCTCTATCTGCGGGGGCGCGATTACGGTTTGCGCGGGCTGGAGCTGGCGCACCCGGGATTAAATGTCGCCTTGCGCAGCAACCCCCAAGCCGCCCTGCACCTCTGCCAACCCGCCGATGCGCGCCTGCTCTATTGGACGGCGGTATCGTGGGCGGCCGCGATTGCCTGCTCCAAAGACGATCCCCATTTGATCGCCGACCTGCCCCTCGCCGAAGCCTTGATTGATCGCGCGCTCGAACTGGATGAAGCCTACGATCACGGAGCAATTCATACCTTCCTGATCACTTACGAAATGGCCCGAGCCGGCAGCACGAAAGACCCCGTCGCGAGATCCCGCCACCATTTTGAACGGGCGATGAGCCTGAGCGACCAAGCGCAGGCCAGCCCACTGGTGGCTTACGCCGAAGCCGTCTGCGTTCAGCAACAAGATCGCGCTCAATTCCAAACCTTGCTGCAACAAGCCCTCGCGCTCGATGTCAACGTCCACCCTGAGTTCCGACTGGTCAATCTGGTGATGCAGCAACGCGCCCGTTGGCTGCTCGGACGGGTTGACGAGTTGTTTTTGCCCGTCGATAGTTCCGCTTCACCCTAAACGCATGCGTCTCTTTTTCTACAACTTCGCACGAATCACCTCAGCCGGTCTAGGCCTCGCCCTGATACTCTTGGCCGGAATCGGGAGCAGCACGACAGCCCACGCCAGTGAGACCACCACCACCATCCGTCTCGGCACCCTGTTGCCCAGCGGCACGGCCCAACATCAAACGTTGCAGGCGCTCGGCGAGGATTGGAAAAAACTCTCCAACGGTTCGGTCAAATTGATTCTTTTCCCTGATGGACGGCTCGGCGGGGAAAGCGAGATGGTGAAAAAAATGCGGATCAAGCAGCTTAATGCCTGCGTCCTGACCGCCGTCGGCCTCGCGGAAATCGATCCGGGAATCGCCGGCCTGCAAGTTATCCCGCTGACCTTTCAGACTTGGGCCGAAGTTGATTATGTCCGGGAGAAAATGCGGCCGATGCTGGAGCAACGCCTGCGCGACAAAGGATTCGAAGTCCTTTTCTGGGGCGACGCCGGTTGGGTTCGTTTCTTTTCGAAAACCGCCGGAGTTCGGCCGGATGACTTTAAGAAAATGAAACTGTTTACCACCACCGGCGATGTCCGGCAGGCGGAGATCATGAAGGCCATCGGCTACCGTCCCGTCGCCTTGGAAACGACCGACATTCTCCTCGGACTCAACACCGACATGATCAATGTCGTGCCCGTGCCGCCCCTCATCGCGCTGGCCGGCCAGTTGTACGGACCCGCGCCGCACATGCTCGATTTAAACTGGAGCCCCATCGTCGGAGCCGCCGTGATCCGCCGGGATGTATGGGAAAAACTATCGCCGGAACTGCGAACCCAGCTCCGCGCCGCCGGCGATGTAGCCGGAGCAAAAATCCGCACCCAAAGCCGCGAAGAAAGTGAAAAATCCGTTCGGGTCATGCAGGAACATGGGTTGAAAATTCATCAAGTTCCTCCGGAGGCCAAAGCCGACTGGCAACATCTCGCCGATGAGCTCCTCCCCCGCGTGCGCGGCACGATTGTGCCAGCGGAAATTTTTGACGAAGTGAATCGGCTGCTCGCCGAGTTCCGGCACCGCGGTGCCACCACCCAGCCTTAACCCGGATGGATCTCGGCCACCTTGAAGATCAACCGGTGCCTCAACCCGTCGGTTTCTGGCATCGGGCGGAAAATCTGCTGATCACTTTTGCGCTGGCCATCATGGTGGTCCTGCCCGTGACGGAAATCATCCTGCGTGCGGGCTGGAGCACCGGACTGGCCGGCTCCAGCACACTCGTCCAACATCTCACTTTAGTCGTCGGCATGCTGGGCGGTGCGCTCGCCGCCCGCGATGGACGACTGCTGGCGCTCTCCACCGCCACCACCTTACTTCCCGCCAACTGGAAAGGCCGTACGCATTGGTTCAGTCAGTCCTTTGCCGCCGCAATTTCGGTCTGGCTCTGCGTGGCGAGCGTCCAATTTGTGCTCGTGGAAAAAGAGGGAGGGAATTTTCTGCTGCCCGGCCTGCCCTTGTGGATCATTCAATCCATTTTGCCACTCGGTTTCGGGGCGATCACCCTACGCTTGATATTACATGCCTCGGCGCATTGGCGCGGCCGGCTACGAGCAGTCCTGTTTGTCGCGGCGGTGGTGGCGCTCGGCATTTGGTCACCTTGGCCAGCCGCCCACATGGTCTGGCCGGCCATGACAATTTTGTTCGCGGCCACGCTGTTGGGGGCTCCGGTATTTGTTACGTTGGGCGGCGCCGGGTTGATTCTATTCTGGGGCGCGGATCAGCCCATCGCCGCTCTGCCGGTGGAACATTACCGGTTGGTGACAAATCCGGCCCTGCCTTCGATTCCGCTCTTCACTCTCGCGGGATATTTCATGGCAGAAGGTGGCGCCTCGCGGCGACTCGTCCGCGTTTTTCAAGCTTTGGTCGGCTGGTTTCGGGGCGGACCGGCCATCGCCACCGCGCTGCTTTGCGCTTTCTTCACTTCACTGACGGGCGGCTCCGGTGTCACGATTCTCGCCCTGGGTGGACTGTTGATGCCGGTGCTGCTCGCCGCCAAATATTCCGAGCGCGATGCGCTGGGCCTGCTGACCGGGGCCGGTTCACTCGGCATCCTGCTGCCACCGTGCTTGCCGGTGATTTTGTACGCGATCATCGCCAAGGTCGGCATCAAGGAAATGTTTCTCGGCGGATTGATTCCGGGCATTCTGCTGATCGCGATGACGGCCGCGTGGGGTGTCTGGGCGGGGCGACGCGCGCCCGCCAGCAAAATGAAATTTGATTTCACCGAGGCTCGCGCGGCGACGTGGGCCGCCAAGTGGGAATTACTGCTGCCCGTGGTTTCACTCGGCGCACTCTTCAGCGGCTGGGCCACACCGGTCGAGGCGGCGGCGGTGACGGCCTGCTACGCGTTCGTGATCGAGGTCATCATCCATCGCGACCTGCATATTTTCCGGGATTGCCCGCGTGTGCTGACCGAAGCGGGGCTGTTGATCGGCGGCATTCTGCTGATCCTTGGAGTCGCCCTCGGCCTGACCAATTATTTTATCGATGCGCAGATTCCCGATACGCTCGCACTCTGGGCCGCCGAGCACGTGAAATCCCGCTGGATCTTTTTGCTCGGGCTGAATCTGGTCCTGCTGATCGTGGGCGGGCTCATCGAAATCTACGCCGCGATCATCGTGGTGGTGCCGCTGCTCGTGCCGATCGGGGTAAGCCTCGGCCTGCATCCGGTGCATCTGGGAATTATTTTTCTCGCCAACATGGAGCTCGGTTTCCTGATGCCGCCAGTCGGACTCAATCTGCTGCTCGCTTCCTCCCGGTTGAAAAAACCCATGAGTGAAACGATCCGCGCCGTGTTGCCCCTGCTTTTCGTGATGCTGATCGGCGTCTTGCTCATCACGTATTTTCCATTTCTGACGACCGCGCTGCTGCCTTAAGGGTTTCTCCAGAGAAACCCACCTGAATTTTTCGCATGCTCTCACAAAATTATTGGATCACCTGTGTGCAGTTGGCCGGAGTCTTTCATTTCGTGACGTTGGGACTTGCCTGCTTCACTCCCATCCCGCCTGACTGGGAAAAGAATCTGGAAAAACTACCGTTAATCCATCGTCGATTTTCCATGGCGCAAAATATTTCGATCGGAGCGACGATTGCCGTCCTCGGCCTGCTCTCCTTAGGTTTCGCGCCCGAATTGGTCAGCGGCACGCCCCTCGCTCGCGCGGTGTGCGGGTCCACGGCGCTGTTCTGGGGCGGCCGCCTCGCCGTGCTGCCGTGGCTCGGGGTTCGTCCCACCCTCACCTCCGTCGCTTTCAAAATTGGCTACACCCTTCTGCTGCTCGAATGTGCCACCTATGCTTTGGCTTACGGCTATCTGGCCGTACGCCCGAACTGATCATCCGCATGATGGCTCAGGCCAATTCACCACGCGTCGCAACGTCGCCCCAGCCTCCGACATCCTGAGTCCAGCCCGTGGAGAGAGGGTGGACGATGAAACGAACTGAGCGTGAAACAGAAAGTGTCTCGCGAAGGATGCGAAGGCTACCAGGCCATTTAGTTCGGACTCCTTCGCGAGACATCTTCAAACCTACTTGAGCTCGGCTTGCTTGGTCTGACGAAAAATATTCCTGACCCCACCACCCGGAAATTCAGCCGACCCGCGAAAAACTAACGGCACAATCCAATGAATGAAGATCAGGAAACAGCTTGCCCTAACCAGATAGTTTAACGCGGAGCTCGCGGATTTCACGGAGTGAAATCACGTCAGGCTCCGCGCTCTCCGCGTCCTCCGCGTTAATTGAATTTTATCCCGATTCGCGGCGGAGTTGTGCTCAACCGAATTCCTCGAGATCAGGATGTCTGAAGTTATTGCGACTCGCAGAATAGACTGACGTCCCGAGCGCTTGATCGGGTTTGCCCTGTAGGTTGCGAGCTTGCCTCGTTCGGCAGGCCAGCAGAATAGCGCGACCAGCGCGCGACCTACCACGGCACGATCCAATGCACCGAGTCTCCTGCGACGGCTCCGGCCTCACCAGAAAAAGTAGCAGCCGTCGTTGCTGAGGAATCGTTCGCTGGGCGGCGCATAAACCACCCGCCAGACATCGGCATACTTCGACCATTCACCGGGTATCGACCCATCAAACACGAGACGGGGTTTCAACGCCGGCCTCCAGGGTTTGGTGCGCAAGCGTTCTAAAAATTTTTCGTGACCCTCGGGTTGGGCAAAGTAAACGCTGCGCCGTTCGATGGCCTGCGTGGTGGCGGGCAACATCGCCATGGCGTCACCGGCATGGACCAATAAATATTGCTTCACCACAAAATCATGGCGCTCAAGTTCCATGGCTGCGCGGCTGCACGCCGTCTCAAAATCCGGACCGGCCGCATGGCCATAAGCCACGTAGCCCTGCGACGAAGGGCGATAAAGGATCACCGTTACACCCGGTAATGAAGTGTGTATGACCTCCGCCTGCACCTCCGGCCAACGCGTTTTAATCTCGGTCGCGTCGAGTCGGCCTTCCCACCAAGAAAGCACATTGTAGCGTTCGACGGCTTCCCAGTAGGCGGCGGGCCGCGCCTGCTTTTTCAGCAGACCAGGAAAGGCCGCCATGCCGTTGCTCGAGGGATCGACCCCAAATCCGTATCGCTGCCGCTCTGGCGACGACACCACCGACATATGGGCCCAGCGTTCGATCGCCTCGGAAATCGCTTTGTGCCGCGCTACCATCGGTGAATCTGCTGTGCCCGTGCCGGCTGCATCGCTGAACACTTCGCTGGAGGTTTTCCAAGCGATCAAATCAGGCCGCAGAAAAGAATTGGCCTGAAATTGCCGCTCGCCCAGCACGAAGGTGTCGCAAACCGCCAGCTTTGCGATGGGCCCACCAGCATCGGCCATGATGTTGCGGTAACGAAAGGCAGCAAAATTGAGCATGGGCGGAGCAGGACAAACGACGGGGAAACAAAAACGCTGCGAGGCCGTTAACCACCGCAGCGTTTTAGAGAAGAGTGATCAGTGCGGGTTAAACTTCCTGCCAGCGGCATGGCATGGCGCAGTATTTTGCGGCCAAAAGTTGCGTCTCTCGACCGGAGGGGTGCGTTGCGGTAGCCTGATCCAGTTGGTCAAAACATGCGGCCAGACGGGAAAAACCAAGGGAGAGCAAAAGGCTCGAGAGGAGCCCGATGAGAGCGGAGTTGAGGGAGTTCATGCGCAGAGTATCGTCTCTTTTCCCGTTTTTCTAGATGGCGAAAAACGCCTGCTTTAAGGCTGGCGGCCCTCGGGTCTGGCCATAAACACGGCGCCTTAAAGTAGGTGTTGCCCCGAGTTGCACTCACTCGGCATGCTGCCACACCTTTCTGGCGAAACCGTATGAGTTCGATCCGCTATTTTATTCAAGCCGTGGTGTTCGCTGTTTTGCTCCCAGCGGCCGGACTCGCCGCATGGGACGACCACCGGCAAGGTCGGCCGACCCTGGATTATTTTCCGAGTCAATTGATTGGGGCCACGCCCCAAACCGGTGCGATCGTGCAAGACGCCAAGGGCCGGCTCTTCGTCGGCAGCGACGCCTTGTTGGTTTATGATGGAGCAAGTTGGACCAGCCAGCCTCTGCCCGACTCATACAATTTATCCGCCCTTTGTTTTGGCGCTCACAACCGGCTCTGGGCCGGAGCGCACAATCAAGTCGGTTACTATACCGAAACGGCCACTGGAACTTTCGAATTCACTTCGCTCATAGCGAAACTACCGCCGGAGCACCGCCGCCTTGAATTCACCTGGGGCTGCGGCCTCGTCGGCAATCTGGTTTATTTCATCTGCCAATCCAAAGTGCTGCGTTGGGATGGCGAGCAATTTACGGTTTGGGATTTTCCCAATCAATCCCGCTTATACCCGGTTAGATTGGACCAGGAATTATGGTTTACGGATCTTGAAACGGGACTCTATCGACTAACCGCAGCAGGACCTCAACTCGAATTTGGCCCGAAAGATTTGCCGACCAATCCCGCCTTCAGTCTGGAGCGCGATGGCGGAGGCCTGCGCCTCTTTAGCCGCGATGGCCTTTGTTATGCCGGCAAGCCCCAACAACAACTTTGCTCCTCAGCTGTACTCGAATTTCTGCGTACCCGGCCGGTGAGCAGCATTCAACGTCTTCCGAATGGAATTTATGCCATCGGCACTTTGGGTGGCCTCGGCCTCATGTCCGCTGAGGGCCAACTGCTGCGGACGCTCAATCAAGAAGATGGCCTGACGAGCAACACCATTCTCACCCTTTTTCTCGATCAAGAAAAGCAACTGTGGATCGGTCACCAAACCGGAGGTATCGCCCGTCTTGATCCCACCGGATCTATTTCAATTTTTCAGCAGTGGGAGCAGGCAGACCACGCGAGTATCTTACAGATCGTCCAGGCGAACGACACGCTCTTGGCCGTGACCGATGCCGGACTCTTTCGCTTGGAAACCAATCGTGTCGGCTTCAACCGCTTTAGCGCCATCCACTCGATGCCGATCCATGTCATGGATGTGCTGGCTTATCAGCACGGCCTGCTCCTCGCTCGCTTTGGAGGTCTTGATTTTTTCGATGGGCAACAAATCCAATCCGTTCTCGACGCCCCCGCTCAGCCATTCTGGCGCATCCGCCCCTCTCACAAAAAAGCGGGTGTTTTTTTCTGCCTCGTCGGTCAGCAAATCACGAAATTCTCTCAGGACATAAATGGATCATGGCAAAAACAAGATCTCGCGGCATTGCCTGATCTCGCCAACAACTTTTATTTAGATTCCGAGGACAACCTCTGGTGCACGAGCGCGCGGACCGGCGTATGGCACTACAACACTCTCAGCCGGCATCTCACGAATGTTCATGACGGCAGAAATCCTCGTTGCTTGACGGAAGCCAGCCAAGTGACCGGTTACGGGCAGAACGTTTATTTTTTCACCACCCGCGAAGGATTCTCCGCCGACATCACGACCAAGCAGCCCCAGCGCATCTCCAGCTATCCCGCCGTCACCGCGTTGCAGTGCGTTACCTCGCCCGATGGCCGCCGGCTCTACGTCGTCTTCGAGCGCAAATCCTCCTCCCCTCACACCTACGGGCTTGGCCGGCTCTTGCTGGATGAACACGGGACCGCCACGGGTTGGACCGAATTGCATGTCCCGAAACTCGCGGCGGTCGGGGTCCCCAGTTCACTGCTCGTCACGACGGAAGACGGCCCCGACGCCCTCTGGGTGGGCGGCAGCGAAGGCCTCATGCGCATCAAACCGGATGAAATCCCTCCCGTCCGCGCCCCTCGCCAGCCTTCGTTGTCCGTTTTTGAAACTTCCAGCCAATCACCCTCGACCGGATTGATCGCAGCCTATCCCTTTTTCGGCCATCATCTGGTGCTCCACGCGGGCACCGCCGAAATCGATTCCCGCCCGCATCTTTTCTTTCAAACCCGTTTGGGAAATGAGCGGAGTCCGTGGTCCCCGGCCGCACCACTCAGCTCCTTCGAATTCACTAATCTCACCGATGGCACCTACACGTTCGAAGTCCGCACGGTGAACGCAGCGGGCCTGACCAGTGAGCCCGCCGCGCACACCTTTCGCATTCTGCCTCCTTGGTATCGCACGCCGTGGGCCTACTCCGGTTTCGCCGCCATCGCCGCTGCTGCGGTCTTTGGCTATATCCGTTTTCATGAGCGCCGGATCCGCGCCCGTAATCAGCAACTCGAATCTCTCGTGGACAAACGCACGACCGAACTCGTGAAAGCCAACGCCGCCAAAGACGAATTCCTCGCCGGCATCAGTCACGAGATCCGCAACCCCATGAATGGCGTCATCGGCCTCGCCACCATCATCGACAGTTCCCGGTTCGATCCCACGACGCAGCAGCACATGGCGCAATTGCGCCATGTGCTGCTGCGTCGTGGGATCGAACC
>Ga0163149_10004392_pt1 | contig 15478 bp, 11 predicted proteins | sample OliLakLV19MP5G1_FD_148604 | JGI IMG/M metagenome (GOLD analysis project Ga0163149, IMG submission 148604) | Freshwater microbial mat bacterial communities from Lake Vanda, McMurdo Dry Valleys, Antarctica - Oligotrophic Lake LV.19.MP5.G1 | ecosystem: Environmental > Aquatic > Freshwater > Lake >...
GTGCTATCCAAGCTTCCGTTACTCTTGTAGCGAACCAGGGCAAAATCATCAGAGGTTGCGGTAACAGAAAAAGAAGCATAACCTCCTAATATAATTTTACCATCAGATTGTAATGCAACTGAATAAGCCTCACCACCACCGGTTCCAATAATGGTTGTTACCATTCCATCTGTATCAAAAGTAAGATCCAACGCACCGGTACTATCGTAACGTACAACAGCAAAATCCCTGTTGACTCCATTATCGCTATAACCAGCCGCAACAATTTTACCATCAGGCTGGATGGCAATAGCGTATGCTTTACTTTCATTTCCAACATTCGTGGTTACCATTCCGTCACTATCAAAAGTAATATCCAAACTGCCATTACTGTTGTAACGCGCTAATGTAAAATAAGTACTGGTTCCATTGAAGCCGGCTCCCGCCACTACAATTTTCCCATTACTTTGAATCGCCATTGCCCTGCCATTTTCAGCAGAAGCTCCAAAATTAGTAGTTACAATTCCGTCAGTGTCAAAAGTATTGTCCAGAGAACCCGATTGTGCATTAACTGTAGTTGCGGCTATTGAAAAAAAACCGCCAATAATAAATGTGTAAAAGTTTGATTTCATATTATTTTATTCGTGCATCCTACTCTTTTGGCTTTTCGGTATCGCCTCGTTTTTAAAATGGGGTCTGAACTCCATTATTAATTTATCCAATTGTTTAACATCCATTCAATATTAATCTGCAAATGCAGGATTAATTAGAAAGCAGATAATAGCAATTTGTAGTAAAAAAATTTCTTATGTACGGTATTGACGTAATTATTTGGCTTTGCAGACGAGGTTTAAGTTTGAATTTTACTTCATAATTAGGATTGATAAAATAAAACACCTCCTCTTTTACTCCATAATTTTCTTTTTTAATGATGCGCCTCAATCTCTCTATCGATATGCCTGTTGCTTTTATTTCCAAAAGGTCATCGATAGTGTTTTTACTTTCACCGAACAATTTTAATATCGCTTTGTATAAAAACGTGGGTAGCAAATGATAGTAAGGGATTTTACAGGCTAGTTTATTTACACAAATCTGCTGATGGCCGCCAAAAGGCATTTGCCATGGTGGGTAACTTATAAAAAACACGCCGTCATCTTTTAAAAACCTTTTTACAAAATGCATGAATTTTTCCTGATCATGAATATGCTCTATAGTATCTCTCAAAATAATTATATCGAATCTTTTGGTTAAAGTATCTCCCGATTCATAAATATTTTGAACGATAAGATTAATATTGTTTTTATTAGGATGGTCGCTAAAAAATTCTTTACCGGCAGCTATTTTACTTTCATTCAAATCGACACCGGTACATTTACATCCAAGGTCCACGAAGGGTTTCAGATTACCCGCTTCACCGCACCCAATCTCCAACACCTCCATATCCGGAATAATTTTTTTATGTTTTTCTATAAGAGGGACAACGTAGGTACGGGTAGTATAATCCTGTTCGCTGAAATATAATTTTTTATTCTGATGTCTTTCAAACATACAATCACAGTTTTATTTTGAGCCTCCAAACCGCCAACCCACTGTAGCATTCAATCTCCAATCAAATTCAATATCTCCTCCGTAACCGTTTACATTAGTTACAAAATATTTTACACCGGCGGATCCATATCCACTTAGATTAAATCCATTAACAAACTGCATGGAAACACCATTGGAAAATCGGGCCGAAAGCATCCAATCATCCTGAATCGTCATAGCTGAAATCGCGGGACCAAGGAAATATCTCACGTTTGCATCTCCTGCATCCCAGGGTCCTATTTTTCGGTAAAAAGTATAAGGGTGGGTAATAAAAAATTTAGGTTCCACACCAAATTCCAGGCCTTTGTTCTTGAGGCCTATACTAATAGGAAAACTAAAGGCAACATTGTCGGAATCGGTAAGAAACTCATAACCAAAAGAAAATTGTCTGAAAGCTAGTTGAAGCACGTCGACAAACACTTTATGATTACCAATCTGAGAATTGACGTTTGTCCGCTTAAAAGGACTGTTTGGTTTTACTTTTTCAAAGTCTGGGGAGATAACAGGAAGCGGACCGCCTGTTTGAGACTTTAACACTAATGATATAAATACGATCGGGGCAAACAGTAAATATTTCATTTAGCAGGTGTTGAATTCCCGCTAAGATAAAATAATTTCAATTTAATTTACGAAATAACTTTCGCCTCAGGATATCTTTCAAGCCAGCCTTTAAGAGCGGCTTTTGTTCTAACTGTAATTGTGGTTCTGTGATCTAAACGAACCTTAATGGTTGGCACTTCGCCAAACACTTTCATTTTTTTAGCTTTCATATGTTATATTTTTACTTTAATTGTTAAATAATTGTCTCCATAAATGTAGGCTGTGTTCCAATAACGCAATTACCATTCCAAATGTTTTATAAACAATAAATGTTTAACATCTTTTAACACCAGACCAATTCATGCCGATAGTTCTTCTTAGTTAAACAGGCTCTTTCCTCTTTTTTTTCTCTTTTTCGGGGTTTCTGAATACAAGTTGATCATTGAACATATCTATTACTATTTTACTATCCTTTGTTATGGAATTTGAGAGCAATTGCTTAGAAAGTTCATTGAGAATATATTTCTGCATAACCCTTTTAACGGGTCTTGCCCCAAATTGTGGATCAAACCCAACCTGAGCTATCCAATCCAGGGCATAATCCGTAGCCTCAAGCTTTATATTATTCTCAGCCAGTTTATCATGCACAATTCGGAATTGTATTTCAACCACTTTTCTGACATCCTTTTTTGAAAGTGGAGTAAACATTATTGTTTCATCGATCCTGTTCAAAAATTCCGGTCTTATTGTCTTCTTAAGCAATTCAAATACTTCGGCTTTTGTCTTGTCGAAAATCTCCTCCTTATTTTTTTCATTTATTTTTTCGAAATTTTCTTGAATCAAATGAGAACCAAGATTAGAGGTCATGATAATAATCGTGTTTTTAAAATTGACTACCCTTCCTTTGTTATCAGTTAACCTGCCATCATCCAATACCTGCAATAAAATATTAAACACATCAGGATGCGCTTTTTCAATTTCATCAAGTAAAATAACAGAATATGGTTTTCTTCTCACCGCTTCTGTTAACTGCCCACCCTCTTCATAACCAACATAACCCGGAGGTGAACCAACAAGTCTGGATACCGCATGGCGCTCCTGGTATTCGCTCATATCAATACGCACCAAACTGTTTTCATTATTGAATAAAAATTCTGCCAATGCTTTAGCTAATTCTGTTTTACCCACACCTGTGGTACCTAAAAAAATAAAGGAGCCAATGGGGCGTTTACTATCCTGTAAACCGGCGCGGCTTCTGCGTATTGCATCAGAAATAGCAACCACTGCTTCATCTTGCCCAACAATACGTTTATGTAATTCCTCCTCTAAGAAGAGTAATTTTTCTTTTTCACTTTGCAGCATCCTGCTAACAGGAACCCCTGTCCATCTTGAAATTACTCCCGCAATATCTTCACTGTCCACCTCTTCCTTTATCATTGGCGAACCCTTAGACTGCATCTCAGCAATTTTTGCTTTGAATACTTCTAGATTTACCTCAGCTTCTTTTATTTTTCCATATCGTATTTCGGCAACCTTGCCGTAATCACCGGCTCTCTCTGCCTGCTCCGCTTCAAACTTTAATTTTTCAATTTGCTCTTTTACTTTTTGTATCCCTTCTACAATTTCTTTTTCCGATTGCCACTTCGCCCTAAAGTCAGCACGTTCGTCATTGAGTTCCGCTATTTCTTTGTTTAAGGATTCCAATTTTGTTTTATCATTCTCTCGCTTTATCGCTTCGCGTTCTATTTCAAGTTGCTTTATCTTCCGTTCAACCTCATCCAACTCAACAGGCATCGAGTTGATTTCCATTCTTAATTTAGACGCGGCTTCATCAATAAGATCAATCGCTTTATCCGGTAAAAACCTGTCGTTAATATAGCGTTGAGAAAGTTCAACTGCGGATATTATCGCTTCATCCTTGATCCTCACTTTATGATGTGTTTCATATTTTTCTTTAATACCTCTTAAAATTGAGATCGCATCTTCGGGTGTAGGTTCATTTACCATTACCTTCTGAAATCTTCTCTCCAGCGCTTTATCTTTCTCAAAATATTTTTGAAATTCATTCAGTGTTGTTGCACCAATTGCCCTAAGTTCGCCCCTTGCCAATGCCGGTTTTAGAATGTTAGCTGCGTCCATTGCTCCTTCTCCTCCACCAGCACCAACAAGCGTATGTATCTCATCAATAAAAAGTATGATCTCTCCATCAGACTGTACAACTTCTTTTACAACAGACTTCAATCTCTCTTCAAATTCACCTTTATATTTTGCCCCTGCTATAAGAGCACCCATATCTAAAGAATAAATTTGTTTTGATTTTAAATTCTCGGGCACATCACCATTAATTATTCTATGTGCTAAACCTTCGGCAATTGCAGTTTTACCAACACCCGGTTCACCAACAAGAATAGGATTGTTTTTTGTTCTACGTGAAATAATCTGCAATACCCTTCTTATTTCTTCATCACGACCAATTATAGGATCCAATTTTCCTTTACGTGCCTGATCGTTTAGGTTAATAGCATATTTACTTAAGACATTATAAGTACCTTCCTGACTCTGACTGGTAACTGTAGAGCCTTTTCTAAGATCTGCGATGGCTGCTTTTAATTCTTTTTCGTTTACACCGCTATCTTTCAGTAATTGAGATATTGTATCCTTAGCATTAAAAATACCTAATAGAATATGCTCAATAGACACATACTCATCACCAAATTCTTTAAGGTAATTAGATGCTTTTAGTAAAGCCTGGTTTGCATTAACCGACAAATAGGGATTTCCACCGCTTACTTTGGGATAAGAATCAACAATTTTGTCAGTAGCTTGTGAAATAATTCCAATGTTAACGTTAAGTTTTTTAAAGATAAATGGGGTAACATTTTCATCTACTTCAAGTATACCTTTAAGCACATGCCCTACCTCTATTGCCTGGTTATTTTTTGCCATAGCAATTTGTTGTGCTTGTTGGATGGCTTCTTGCGATTTTATAGTAAAATTATTCAAATTCATTTTTAAGATTTTTGCTCAAAATACATTCATCAAATAATATTCCTAATCTTAAAAATTGAATAAATATGTAATAATGTCTGTATTCATCGGAACTACAAGTCAATTTGTCGTAAAAACCTTTATTTTTGACTAAATTTGTCATATTTGGTAACTATTTTTTTACAAAATCGTATAAATCGCACGAATAGAGTGTGTAATTATGTTATTTTTGACTGTTACGTTAAATCCGTGTTTATCGGGCTTTGATAAAATATGAGGAAACTTTTACGGAATAACTTACTTTTTTCTCTTTTCTTCCTCTCATCACTTCAACTTTGTTTGGCTCAGTCAGCCGGATTAAGCCAAAATATTCGTTTTAAAAAGCTAAGTATTGAACAAGGCCTATCTCAAAGCGTTGTAAACTGTATACTTCAAGACAGCAGGGATTTCCTATGGTTTGGTACTCAGGACGGGCTGAATATGTACAACGGTAAAAACTTCGTTTATTTTAAACATGATTTTTTAGATTCTACCTCTATTTCATCCAGCAGCATAAAATGTATGTTTGAGAGCAGACAGGGAAGTCTTTGGATAGGTACAGAAAATGGACTCAATGTATATAACCCCTTAACGGGAAAAATTAAATCATACAAGCATGACCCATTCAATATAAAAAGCATTTCATCAAATAATATTACCTATCTGTATCAGGATAAATCGGACAGAGTTTGGGTTGGCACAGGGGATAACGGATTATGTCGTTTTGATGTTGAGAAAGGTGAGGTAAACAGCGACTATCTTAAACACCAGCAATACAATAAGTCAACGTTAAGCAATAATAAAGTAACGTCGATATACGAGGACAGAAGCGGACTTTTATGGGTAGGTACTGAAGATGGGTTATCTGTGTATGATAAAAACACAGAGATAGATACAACAAAAAGAAAATCGAACTCCGTCGAAAAAACCGAGAGAAAAGAAAAATTTAAATTTCAGGTTTATAAACACGATGACAATGATCCTAATTCACTTGCAAGCAACCAGGTGAACTGTATTTACCAGACATTAAACGGATTAATTTTTATTGGAACCTCGGATGGATTAAGTGTATTTAATCCTGAAACAAAAAAAATCACTAATTACAAAACGGCAGGGGACAATTTTAACATAAATGACATTACTTGTCTTTTTGAAGACAGATCGGGAAAACTCTGGATTGGAACCAAGGGAGAAGGTCTTTGTGTATTTGATCAGTATTCAAAAACTTTTACCTGCTTCAAAAGCGATCCGGATAACCCATATTCTCTCAGCAAGCCTTATGTGTTTAGTATTTATGAAGACAAAAGCGGAACCATATGGATCGGGACCTGGGGAGGCGGACTTTGTTCATACAATCCTTACTTCGATCGCTTTAAAATAATTCAGAAAAAAACAGGAGATTCAAACTCTATCACAAGCAGTGACATCTCAAGTGTGTGTGAGGATAACAAGGGAAATATATGGATAGGGACGTTTGGCTATGGCCTGAACAAATACAATTCATCTTCCGAAATAAATAAAGTTTTTGTTATGGGCCCGCAGTCGATTAGCGACAATACCATAAATCACCTTTATGAAGACGCTGAGAATAGTACACTTTGGATAGGAACACCAAATGGTCTAAATGCTCTTGATTTGAAGACAGACAAAATTCAGCTTTTTAAAAATGATCCAAAGAACATTTTTTCGTTGAGTAACAATGATGTAAATGTGATCTATAAAGATGGGGGCGGAGTTATATGGGTAGGGACTTCTAATGGCCTTAACGCATTGAACTTGGATCAAAAAAAATTCAGGAGGTATTCTTTTACCGGAGGCAATTCAACATCTGCGGCGTTCAATGATATTACATCCGTACATGAAGATCACGAGGGTAAGATATGGGTGGGAACAAACGGCAGCGGCATCAGGATGTTGGATCCAATAACAGGCGATATTAAGACCTATCAATATTCAGAGAAGGATAAAAGATCGTTAAGCAATAATATTATAAATAATATTTATGAAGACGGCGATAGTGTTCTATGGGTATCGACGAGTAATGGCTTAAATGGTTTTGACCCTGAGATAAATGGTTTTGAATATTTTACTGAGCACGAGGGCTTACCTAACAATGTAGTTTATGGTATTGTTGAAGACAATAATAAAAAATTATGGCTGGCAACAAATAATGGACTCTGCTCATTCATTTCTCCAACAAGGCAGCGCATTGAGAGTTTAAAAAATAATGATGGCGCTGAAGGAATGGATACTAAAGTGGAGGTTGTTAATCCGATGACAAAAGTTTATGACATAAGAGATGGCTTGCCTTCAAATGAGTTTAACGCAAGGGCATTTTGCAAGGGCTATAATGGCAATTTGTATTTTGGAAGTATTTCAGGACTTGTTGGATTTAATCCGGACAGCTTACAAACAAACCCATATGTACCGCCTGTTTACCTAACCTCCTTTAAGTTAAATGAGAATGAGTATGCGATGGATACCACCATCATGTTTAAAAAAGTGATCGAGCTAAACTATGATGAAAACTATTTTTCATTTGAATTTATTACACTGAATTTTATTGCGTCTGAAAAAAATGAATATTGGTATATACTCGAAGGAGTGGATAAAGACTGGAAACTCTCCGGACAAATAAATTTTGTTAACTATAACAACGTTGATCCTGGCACGTACACATTCCGCGTTAAGGCTGCCAATAACGATGGTGTACCTAATGAAGAGGGTACATCTGTTACTATAATTATTAAGCCGCCTTTCTGGAGAACCAATTGGTTTTACTTGCTCTGCTTTTTGTTTTTAGTGGCACGATTGTACTGGTACATAAAATGGAGAGAAAGCTCGTTGACAGTTCAGAAAAAAATTCTTGAGAAAAAAGTTGCTGAAAGAACAAGGCAATTAAAAAAGGAAAAGGACCGGGTTGAGATAGCGTACCTTCAAATTGACAATAAAAATAAGGAAATTACGGATAGTATTAAATATGCGAAACGTTTGCAGGAGGCTATTCTAACACCGGAAGATGAAGTAAAAAAACACCTGCCGGAATCATTTATTCTTTATAAACCAAAAGATATAGTGAGTGGGGATTTTTATTATTTCAATAAAGCGCAGAATGGTTCTTTAATTATGGCTGCTGTGGATTGTACAGGGCATGGAGTTCCGGGAGCATTTATGAGTATTGTTGGAAACAACCTGCTTAACCAATCTATTATTACCAATAAAAAAACAAAACCTGCGGAAATATTAGATGAACTGAATACAGGATTAAGTGAAACTTTAAAACAAACACTCACCGAAGCTTCTGTTAAAGATGGCATGGATATGGCTTTATGCACCATTGATCCAAAAGGAAAAAAGATACAATATGCAGGAGCATACAATCCAATCTGGTTGATAAGAAAAGGAATTGTAGACTCGGATCTTGTTTTGGACGAAAGAGCTTTCCCTGTTGATAAAGATATGCTTGAGATACGAGCCGATAAATTCCCCGTTGGAAAATTCATTGATGATGAACCGCATTTGTTCACCAATCACGAGATGCAATTAAAAACGGGTGACACATTTTATATTTTCTCTGATGGTTATGCTGACCAGTTTGGAGGAATGAAAGGAAAAAAATTCAAGTACAAGCGACTAAGAGATCTTTTATTATCTATACAGGATAAATCGATGGTGGAGCAAAAAATAATTCTTGACAGAAGGTTAGAGAACTGGAAAGGGGAACTGGAGCAGGTTGATGACATCCTTATCATAGGAGTAAGAATGACGTAAGCTGAAGGTAACAGCAATTGGTTGTTTGTTGTCAGTTCGTGCAACCAATAACTAATAACGGATAAGCAACAACGGACAACTTCCCTACTATTTTGGCGAAACAGGTTTATTTTTCAGCACCAGTTCAATTTCATTCATCACCTCAATTGTAAGCAATGGAACCACTTCAAGAGCGGCAAGTGTTTCTTTTAATTGCTCAGCCTTGGATGCGCCCAGTATAACAGTACTTACATTTTGATTTTTCAAACACCAGGCGATAGCGAATTTAGGGAGTGATACACCTAAGTTATCAGCGAGCTTAGATAATTGTTTTGTTTTTTCAACCTTGTCTCCCGATTTTTCTCCTATAGTTTCATCCCTTAACCATTCCATTCCGCTTAAATGAAGGCGGTTATCTTTAGGAATACCTGTATTGTATTTGCCAGTTAATAATCCTGATGCTAAGGGAGACCAAATGGTTGTTCCCAAACCAATTGTGTCATATAATCTTCTATATTCATTTTCAAAACGCTCACGATGCAACATATTGTATTGCGGTTGCTCCATAGTTGGAGCAGTTAAATTATACTGCCGTGCAATACCATAAGCTTCCATTATTTCCTGTGCACTCCATTCCGATGTTCCCCAATACAGAATTTTTCCCTGGGTAATAAGATCATGCATTGCCCTTACCGTTTCTTCTATGGGAGTATTTCTATCAGGTCGATGACAAAAATACAGATCAAGATATTCCACCTGTAATCTTTTAAGTGCATTGTTGCACGCCTCTACAACATGCTTCCTGCTCAATCCCATTTGATTGGGAAGTTTGCCTCCCCAAAATACTTTACTAGAAACAACAAAGGTACTCCTCTCCCACCCCATCTTCTTCAAAATATTTCCCATAATTATTTCTGATTTGCCCGATGAATATGCTTCGGCGTTATCAAAAAAATTGACACCGTTATCGTAGGCAAGTTTCATACAATCTTCTGCAACATTATCTCCTATTTGTTTACCGAATGTAACCCAGGACCCAAATGACAATGCACTTACCTGTAACCCCGACTTGCCTAATCTTCTGTATTCCATATTTATTTTTTTTCAAATTTATGGATTTAGTATTTCGTGTTGATATAATTCCACACATATTTTTCTTTACCAATTTATTTCATTGGTATGGTTTTAGCATAGTTTCAGGTATGAAAATATTAGATTTAAAAACATTCAGGGGACCAAACTATTGGTCTGTGCGTCATAAAAAATTAGTAGAACTTAGCATTGATCCAGGTAAATTCAGGGATTTAACAAACAGTAAATTCATAGATTTTTCAAAAAAGCTAAAGGAAGTTCTTCCTTCTCTTGATAATTCTTCACAGGAATTTTTCAATAAAGTGGAACAAGGAATTTCTATTGAAGAAATCATACTTTACATTGCCATAAAATTGCAATTGCGCGCAGGAATGGATTGTAGTTTTTCTAAAACTTACTCTGACTCCGACAAATCATATGTAATTTTCTCCTATGTAGTGGAGAGAGCTGGTGTTTTCGCAGGAGAAACTGCTTTCAGAATTGTTGAATCCTTAGCCAGAGATGAAAATTACGATGAAATACAAAATGATATTGATGAATTAATCTACCTGAAGCAAAGATACACCCTGGGTCCCACCGCAGATTATCTTTTGGATGAGATTAAAAAAAGGGGAATTCCTTATCGCCAGTTTAATAGTGGATCTTTAATGGCATTGGGTCACGGTAATCGGCAGAAAAAAATTCGTACTGCAATCACAGATAATACCAGCGGACTCGGAATGGAATTAGCCAGCGATAAAGAAGAAACAAAAGAATTACTCTCAGAAGCACACATACCTATTCCAAGAGGCATATTAGTAATCAGCGAAGATGAACTGCGTGAACGCATAAACGAAGTTATGTTTCCTATTGTAACTAAACCTCTTGATGGAAACCATGGCAGAGGCGTTACAACGGACATCAATTCCGTTGATAAAGCGGTCTTTGGATTTAACAATGCAAAAAAAATCTCCCGGGAGGTTATTGTGGAAGAATTTATTAAGGGTGATGACTATCGCCTTCTCGTTATTAACAATGAGTTGGTTGCAGCTACATTGCGAACACCGGCAAAAGTAATAGGTGATGGCCGATCTACCATTAATCAGTTGATTGAAAAAGAAAATTGTAATCCTCAGCGGGGCGAAGGGGCTGAATATGTGCTGGCCATAATAAAAATAGACGATCATACAAAAAAAATTCTTTCAGATAAAAAACTTACGTTAGAATCCATATTACCCGAAAACCAGACATTGTTTTTAAAAGATACAGCAAACATTAGCATGGGAGGAACAGCTACGGACGTAACTGACATTATACACCCCGAAAACAAATTTATGGCAGAGAGGATAGCTCGTATATTTAATTTAGATATCTGTGGAATTGATCTTGTTGCCAGCAGAATAGACCAGCCTATTAAACGCGGAACCGGCGCTGTTATAGAGGTAAATGCCGGGCCCGGCCTTCGCATGCATTCCAATCCGCAAAAAGGAATTCCCCGTAATGTTGCGGAAAAAATTGTTGATATGCTTTTTTCAGATACTGAAAAGGCTCATATTCCAATAACCGCAATTGCAGAATTTAAGGGTGCAAATATTCTTACGAGGCTTATCTCGCACCTTGCAAAAACTACAGGATTCAAACCCGGATGTAACACATCTGAAGGAATTTATATACAGGAACATTTAACATACCCTGGAAATTGTACCAATTTCGAAAACGAACAAGAAGTATTGTTTGACCCCAATATTGATTTCGCTGTACTACAATGCTCCGATAAAAGTATTTCTGAATCTGGATTTGGATTCGCCCACTGTAACATTGCAATCATAACAACTGTTCTGGAGGCCAATGAGTCAACCGTTTTACGTGACAGAGTAGAATTAATGGAAACTTTAATCCGTACAGTTACCACCAACGGTTATGTAATTATGAATGCCGATGACTATTCAACCCATGATCTTTTTCCAAAAGTAAAATGCAATATGGCGCTATTTAGCAGGGATAAAAATAATGAAAAAATTAAGCAGCATCGCTTGACTGGAGGGACTGGAGCTTTATTAGACAACAATGAGATTATTCTATTTAAAGGAGAAGAAATTTTAACTGTGATTAAATTAAAAAATATTTTTTCTGAAACAAACGATAATAACACGGAAATTGCATTCAAATATATTTGTCCGGCTGTACTGACAGCTATGGTACTTGGATTTAACATTCACGCTATTCAAAAAGGATTAATATCGTTTTCAGGATTCCCTATGGAAAAAAGGGTAAATATTTTCGTAGGAGAAAAAACATCCAGGAGAGAATACACTTAATTCGTTCAAAAAAATCACAGTTTAAAGTATCCTTAAAATTATTTATTCCGGTTATTTCTGAGTAATAATTACACATTATGTGGTTTTTTCTCCCCCGTATATAGAAACGAAAAACACCGCTATTGTGTTGATTCTTTGGCATGAAAATAGAATATCACTGCTTCGTTGATTAGCAACATTGTATTAATATATTTAGAATTAATCGATAGCCGAATAATTAATTTCAATGAATGCAGAGCAGATAAACAGTAATATCATAGTAGACTTAATTGAATGAAACCTAAAGGGAAATTGCTTATTATAGGGGGGGCTGAAGATAAAGGTGAAGGCGGAGAACGCTGGCCCGATATAAAAGACAAAAATAAAAATTTCAAACATTACGAAATCCTTGGCGAGCTTTTGCCACCTGATCCTAAAAAAGATCATCATATTGAAATTATAACAACTGCTTCGGAAGATCCCGAAGAAATGAATAAGACATATACAAATGCTTTCAAGAGAGCTGGCTTCAGCAATATACACCACATTGGTATCCGGAATAAAGAAGAAGCAAGGGATGAAAGCTATGTAAAACGAATCGAAAAAGCCAATGCTGTTTTATTCAGCGGTGGCGATCAGTTTCGTCTGTCAACAATTCTGGGAGGAACGGAACTTATTGAAACCATTAAGAAAAAGTATTATAAAGACAAAAATTTTATCATAGCAGGAACAAGTGCCGGTGCAATGATAATGTCAAGGCTAATGATTTACGACGGGCAGAGCCATGAAGCCTTGTTAAAAGGTGATTTAAAAATCACTTCAGGTTTTGGTTTAATAAGCGACTGTATAATTGATACACATTTTGTAAAACGCGGCCGCTTCGGAAGATTGGCTCAGGCAATTGTTATGAACCCGACCTGTACAGGAATAGGCTTGGGCGAAGACACTGCTCTTATTATAAAAAAAGGTAACGAGGCTGAATGTCGCGGCTCAGGGATGGTAATTATTATAGATGGGGAGCATATGGGCCACACAAATCTCACCTATGCAGAAGAAGGCACTCCTATCTGTGTAGAAAATCTTAAAGTTCATATTCTTGCCCGGGGAGATGGATATCTTATTAAAGAGAGGCAGTTTATTATTTATAAACACGATGAGGAAGTTATTAATCATACTACAACTTGATCATGATCAATCATTTTGATAACATACAGTCAATCATCTAAAATAAAGTATGCCTAATAAAACTAAAATAAAATCAATGGAACGAGAGGCAATTGAGCTTTTAAAGAAGCTCATTCGCTTGCCGTCATTCAGCGGGGAAGAAAACAAAACCGCCGATACGTTGCAGGTCTTTATGGAAAATAATGGCATTCAGACTTCCAGGTATTTGAATAATGTTTGGGCCACGAATAAATATTTTAATTCAGACTTGCCTACCATACTTTTGAATTCTCATCATGATACTGTAAAACCAAATGCAACCTATTCCCGCGATCCATTTTTACCAGAAATAATTGACGGTAAATTATATGGTTTGGGAAGTAATGATGCCGGCGGAGCTTTGGTTTCTCTTCTAACCACTTTCCGGTATTATTATGAAAATAAAAAATTAAAATATAACCTTATTTACGCTGCTACAGCCGAGGAAGAAATATCCGGAAAGAACGGCATCTCCTCTGTTTATCATACATTTCCACCAATTGATTTTGCCATTGTAGGTGAGCCAACTCTTATGGACCTGGCCATAGTACTGGATTGCATTTCCTACGGAAAATCAGGCCACGCAGCGCGCGAAGAAGGTGACAATGCCATTTATAAAGCCATTCGGGATGTGGAATGGTTCCGTACTTTTTCTTTTCCAAAAGTATCAGAAACATTGGGTCCTATTAAAATGTCTGTAACCATAATTAATGCAGGACAACAACACAATGTTGTTCCTTCTATTTGCAAGTTTACAGTAGATGTGCGTACCACAGATGCTTATACAAATGAAGAGACATTACAAATAATACAACAACATGTGCAATGTGAGATCCATCCTCAACCGGACGGATTGCGCCCATCCGCGATACAAATACAACACCCATTTGTGCAGGCTGGGATTAAGGCCGGAAGAAAAACATATGTTTCGCCAACCACTTCTGACCAGGCATTGATTCCATGCACTTCTTTAAAAGTAGGGCCGGGAGATTCTGCCCGCTCCCATATAGCCGATGAATTTATTTATCTCAGCGAAATTGAAAATGGGATAGAGTTGTATATCACCATGCTGGCAGCCATTATTAAAACAGATTTTAAATGAAGATGAAATTTTTGACAACATTAAATGTATCTTTTCTTATCCTGTTCCTGAATATTTTAACGAACTCCTATTCACAGACTGAGCAGGAACATGAAAAATTCGTAACTGATTCGACAAGAATTTCACGTCCAAAGACTATCAGGCCTCAATTTAAATTTGATACCAGAACAACAGTTTTCGACGGTCAAAAGTTAAATATGTTTGGTTATGATGCAGGCGTGTTGGTTAAAGAAAAATTAAGATTAACCCTAGGCTATTACAGAATAGATGACCAGCTGCCAAAACATAAAGAAATAAATGCAATAGAAATAAAACAAACTTTGCAAGTCCGTTGCGGCACAATTAATACCGAATTGGTTTATCTGAAAAAAAGATTTTTCTCATTGGGCTTTCCTTTGGAAGTAGGTATCGGAAATTACAGACTAACAAACACTCCCGCTTCCAGTGAAAACGAGACTAGTCGATTACAAGGTATTGTTGCATTTTCTAATTTCGGCTTAACAGGCACCTTCACCCCTATTCGTTGGTTTGGATTAAAACTAATTGCGGGTTATCGAAAGGCCGTATTGTCAAGCGATAAACAATTTGATTTTAATGGAATATTTTCATCCATCGGTTTGAATCTCGATATGCAGGAGATTATTAAGGATATAAAAATGTACAGGCTTAAAAAGAAATATTATAAACCTAATTTTAAGCGCCTTGAAAGTTTTACGGATTTAATGATTGATTGATTGATTGATTGATGAGGAAAATGCTATACAAAAATAGTAGCAGCATCCTCAACCCCTTCCCAAATTCGTTTAATAATTATTTTATTTACATGTCTTATGCAGGTTCAAAATGCTCGTTTATAACAACTTGCATTTGTATTTGTTTTTGCAGGAGTTTTAGCACGATTATTAATATATAGAGATAAAGT
>Ga0163149_10004399_pt1 | contig 15460 bp, 25 predicted proteins | sample OliLakLV19MP5G1_FD_148604 | JGI IMG/M metagenome (GOLD analysis project Ga0163149, IMG submission 148604) | Freshwater microbial mat bacterial communities from Lake Vanda, McMurdo Dry Valleys, Antarctica - Oligotrophic Lake LV.19.MP5.G1 | ecosystem: Environmental > Aquatic > Freshwater > Lake >...
TAGGTAGCACCAATAGTCGCATTAGCAGATGTAACGGTGAAGCAATAATAATTTCCAGCTATGTTTATTGTTGGCATATTAATTAACTATATGTTAACGATGCTCGGTTATCGAAAATATTAGTAAAGTTGGAATTCCCATTAGCATATTTAATAGCTAGTGTAATGGGAGTTTCTCTTGAATCTATTATGAAAATTTTCCAACAGGAAGAACTTGTTAGGGAGCCTTCTGATGCGAAACCGACATAAGTAACTGACGCAGTCGTAACATCATCTAAACGTATAGAGTACGGAGCTGATGATGTTGGAGCATATCCGGTAATAAATGGCACACAAACTCCTATACGGTAGGCACATCCCCAAAACCGCCTAGTCTTATATTCTTTCCAGGGTTGGCTCGATCGTCTCCACCACCAACCATTTGAACTTCTTTAATGCGTGCAGGGGCATCATGCATAATTACAACAGACGCTTTTGTTAAGAACTTTTCGTGCGATTTTGCTGAATCATATCCAAGATACTTCAAGTAATCATCAACGCTATTAAAACCAAACATCTGTCTAAATTTAGAGTATTGTTCCATAAATTCAGAATTCTTTCTAAAGTCATCGCCAAAAGTAAGTTTACCTTCTCTTACTTTCATCTCTTCAGCTGTAGGTCTGCCGTTCTCTTCCCACCATTGAAACAAGGCGGCACGATCTGGTCCTTCATATATATAATCTTGGCCAGGGAAAATTGTTTGCTTAAATTTCTTTCCATCGCTAGATGTTTGTTCTATTTCAATTGACTTATCTTTTAAATTCTTTAAAGAAACTCGTTCCTTAGCCGGATGCCACACACCTGTTTCATCTGAAATCCAATTTGACATTTTATTCTCCTTTTAACTGACTCCCTAAATAGGGTTAGTCTTGGTTATGTTACAATTAATCTACTTTCTTAGAAACATATTACAATTCTTCAGTATATGAAATTGTTGCGTAAGTAATATTTGCATCCACATCAGCAAAGCAACCAGCGGGGAATTGTAAACCACCCTCATAATTAACAGTAACACCAGCGTTTGCAACCCCAGTAATTTGAACCCACGGTGTAGAACTATTCGTTGTTCCATTTCTTAAAATAAGATTAGATAATGTACCGCCAGAAACTAAACTTACAGAGAATACTCTAATTATTCTACCTGAATTTCCGACTGCTAAATCTGAAGTAACACTTTGTGCACCAGGAAGTAAATTCATAATCTCATCCTTTCTTGTTCTTGTAATATTTGATACCACGCAATATTGTTATTATGAAATCTTTCATCTGACCGATACTGAAAGACATTTTCTTGTGTGATTTTATCGTGATTTAAACAATGCTGAAAACACGCCGTTGGCTTTACACCAACTGTTGCTAATCTTTCAAAAAAATCTACGTCCGAATTCCATGTTCTTCCTTGAGCTTCCAGTGGTCTAAAATAAGGTTCTTCCAACAAATTAAATGTTTCACGTGAAATTAATGTCATCGGGAATCCCGTTAAATCACACTGACGATAACCTGACCCATTTTCTATCGGCATAATTACATTTGCTCCAACATTATTCCATGCCGCACAAGAATATGGATAATGCCGTGAATATGTTTTCATCGTTGCTACATAAGTATTCGCACCAATCAAAGTATCTAGCATCTCCGGCGTATGCCCCCAATGATCGTCGTCGAGAAGAAGTAAATATTTGTATCCGGAATTTATACAATCACGAGCCAATATGTTTTGTGCGTCCGGTAAAAATTTATTGCTTATTACTTGAATACAAACTGAATACTTACCTGCAATGGAGTCTGTAAAATTTTGAAATGATTTTTTAAATTTTTCATCATCCCTAGTCTTACAGACCCCAATGTAGATACTCTCCATACTCTTAATCTAGTTGAAGAAAAATCATTCCTAAACGGCTTGAGCTGCCAGCCGGAGTACTGGAATAACCTATAATCGGTGAAGCCAACGCAGCCGTACCAACTGTCGTAGAAGCACTAACAATACTTGCATACGAACCAGCAGTTACACGAGACGGCGTGATTTGATGTCCAGCCGTAATTGCTAAACTATTATCTTCAGCGCAACCACAAAGACCACGGGTTTGAACCCATGCGTAGAGCAATGTAGACGTAGTCGTTGACATCAAAACACCAGCAACCTGAGTAGAAGTAGTTGCCGTTGCAGCCATGTCGGTATACATCGAAGGAACAATGATGATACCAGTCGTTGCCCCAATCTCAACTTTTAACCCTTCCGAAATCTGAATGCGAAGAGTTGTAGACGTCGGATTTCCTGTAGCAGTATTGCCAACAATACGGTAAGTTTCACCAAGGGCAGTACCACGGGTCGTAGCTAAATAACCACCTTCGTATTTATTAGCGGCCATACCAGCAATAGTCACTTCAATATAATGACTACCAACCTGTCCAGCTAAAATAGGATATTCAGCCGGAACTACAACAGCTAATGCTGGAGCAACAACAACCGCAGCTCCATAAGTTGCCCCACCACTTGCTGTGGTAGGCCCAACTAAACGACCAGCATTTGTTGCCGTTCCAATGTTAGCGTAACGATAACGACTACCGTCTGCACGCACGATTGCATAACCTAAAGCATACTTAGGCGTAGCATGTGTTGCCGTAATGTCTACATCGACACCGGCTCCAGGAATACCTTGAATAGAATTGCTGTAATATGATGCTGGATCTAATGCCATTGTATTTCTCCTTTTTTATCCCTTCTGCTTACGTCAACATATTGGGATTATTAATTTAAGCTCCAGCTAACAGAATATGTAACCGTTCTGCTGCTGTACCAGAAGTATTGATAATAGTAAAAACACCCGTTGCCTGTACCCAACTAACGTCTGTACCAGGATTCGCACTGCTCATCCATGCGCTAACAATTGGTGCGCCAGCAGAGAGCGTATACGTGTCCGAAGTAGCCTGAGCAGTTAAGGTAACAATTAACAGTGTATTTGCTCCTGCATTCGTAGTGATTATTGATGATGGTGTTAATGCTGCCATATTAAACTCCTTTTCTTTTAGGTTTTTATCCTAAATTAAGTAATAGAGTTTAATTGGAAGTGACGACGACGGTTGCTAGTATACAACTGACCACGCCACAGAATATATGCAACACGAACAGTCTGATTGATCGGAGACATGAACTCAGTTGTAATCAAGTCCGTAGCACTATCAACAGCTAACTTAATGTAGTTCATATTAAGACCAAGCATAATGCCAGAAGCAACATAGTTGCCGAAGAAAACAGGCTTGCCCTTAAACGATAAGTTAGTAAAACCTGCATTAGCGGAAGTTGTACCATTAGAAATTCTTTCCAAAGGTAAGCGGGTCTGCTCAAACTTTTGAAAGATTGTCTTGTTGGTAAGATAATGCGTTGGATTGTCAACACTACCAGATGCAGCTGAAAGATACGTTGCAGTCGTCATGTCACTTAATCCTTGAGTAGAAAAAGCTCCAGACGTTGTTTTCGTAGCTTGCCATGCCGAAACAGTAGAACCACTAACAGAACCAAACGAACCCGTATCACACATTGTTTGCAAATCAAGCAAGTTGTTCGCACCAGCTAAAGGAGCAGATAATGCCTGTTCCAAGCGGTCAGCAATTGCTTTTTCAGCAGACATTGTTTTAGTGGCAAGGATAGCCATAATCTTGTGATCAGCACCACTATTTTGACGTTCTTCGTCACGAGTAATTTGAATCGGTTCATAACAGTTCTGCCATAAAAACTCTACGTTATTAGCAAAGTTTTGTTGGACATTATTAAGAACGTCAGCACCTAAATAAAAACCGCCATCGTTTGATTTAATGGTCATAATTGGCTGAACAATAGATAAACCGCCATCAATAACTTCTTTATTCTGCGACAACATTTGAAGAACAGCGTTAGATTGATAAACATTGTCCGTCATCGTCGACTTGTAATCAGCTAGTGATGTTGCTAGAACAACACTATCAACCGTTGTAATCCCACCGAATGGTGCTCCCATGATTTAACTCACTTTCTATTTTTGAATTTCGCTAAATTGGCAAGAGCAATTTTCATAAGATAAGACTGACTTGTTTCATTCTTTTCTCTTATTGGTCTATCGTCTGAATTTGATATTTCATTGCCATTAGACGTAATTGCATTTATTTTTTGTTGGTTTAATCCTCTTGCTTCACTTTTACCTAACTCATAAGCGGCGGCAACATCCTCGTCATGCTTTAAAGACTTATAGACATGTTCCCTAATGTCCAACGGACTCATCTGCGCTAAATCACGTAACGTAGAATCTATCTGACTTGGATTATAATCGGCATATCTGCTTTGTAGCTGGGTGTCACGCTGTGCAACTAAAGACTGAAAATTCCCTTGCTCGAGAGATGTGATTTTGTTCTTGAGCTGTGATATTTCAGACCTTTCAACTGGTGTTAATGATGAAAATTGCTCGTCAGTTAATCCACTCTCTACCGGATTCTGTGAAGAAATTTCCTGCGCTGCCTGTAAAAATTGAGGATTATTCAACTCACGTTGAAGCCTTTCTTTTGACCAGGACTGCGACTCTTGCAACTTTTGCTCAAATGCTCTTCTCTGTTCTGCAATTTCTTGGGTTTTTTTTGTAAACCCAGATTGCATAGATTTATAAGCATCTTCGGCAAATTTTTTAGCTACTGGATCTTGAATCTTATCTATTTCTTTATAGTCAAAGAACGAATTATTGTTTTCTGCTGTCGTGGATATTTTTGCTCTTTTAAATTCAGATATTTTTGTAACTAAATCTTTTTCTACAACCTGAGCTGGTGCTGATTCTAAAGATGGAGCAAGACTTGGTACAACATTTACTGGTGCTGCTTCTGTTGCTGCTGTAACGATTACTTCTGACATAATACTTTTCTCCTTAACTGACTTCTGTTTTTACAGATTGGTCTTGGTTAATTTATTATCTAAAACCAGATTTACCATCTTTAGGAATATTCATATAGCTTGGTACTTTTTTGTTAATAGCCCCAATTTCTCTCATTGCATCTATGGTGCGATCAGATAACTTTATATTACCTTTACGATCTGCCCCACACTTGGCCTGACGAATGATTTCTCTAGCTTTATCGCTTGGCACATATTCTTTTCTATTTGATTTCTTATAATTATCATTCGACTTATCATAAGAAACCATATTGTCCTCTTTCATCAATCGGTCATAATGGTCTTTATTCTTAACAACTTTGCCATGTGGCGTATCCCAATTGCCAAACGATTGATTAACATGAGAATAATTTTTTACAATAATATTTGTCATATTCTATCCTGCAAAATGTTGACCTTTAGACTGATCTAACTTCTCTACCTTTTCTAAAAAATCTTTTAACGGAAAGGTTAATACATAATCTTTTTCGTACACACGGACAACTGTTATTGTTGTCTCTCCAATTATTTTTTGTTCTACAGAGCAGATATGTTCAGGATTTACAAGAACATTGGAAGAGATAGGGATTAAGTTCATGTCGTTTGTAGAAACGGTTTTCTAGGCCCAACCTGTTGTCCAACATTAGCTTCCTTATCTTGTTTTTCTTGCAACATAGCCGCTTGCACTTGCACTAATTGAGATAACGCTTCGAATGCCTGTGTCTGCTGTTGACCTGCTTCTTCTAATAATTTTAGAATTGGCTGGATAACAGCTAACTGTGCCGCATGATCATCTCCTTCTGAAGGAGGTTGCGCCTGTTGCCCGTGCATGATAGCCTCAATATTGCCCTGAGCTATTCTTAACTGCTGTACTGAAGCAAAACCTTCCGATTCTTCCGGCTTAATCATTCTGAAAATATCAGGATCTTTAAGTTTAAGACGCATTAACAATTGCTTAATAACAGGAGACAAGTTAAACATCATTCCTTCTGTTGCAATCTTATGAGCTACTCCAGGATTGCTAATTGTGCCTTCCATTAAATTTAAAACCATTTGCAGTCTTTGCGCTTCGTCTTCTGGACTTTCCGGCAACATAGAAATAGGGTCAATTTCAACGTCTGTGTCAGCCTGTATTTCTTCTTGTGTGGGTTTTTCGGACCATTGTAAATCCATTGACCCTATAATTCTTACTGCTTCTTCAAATGGAATATATTGTCTATTTAAATCTTTAATGTATTCACCAGACTCTCTTAAAAAGTCAGTCATTAAATCTTGTCTATACGCAGGACGTGCAGAGGTAGCGGAAGACCGCATCCTTACAGACGTGGCAGACTCTTCGCCTGACTGCAATATCCCTTTACGAATATCGTTTACGCCAGACTTGTCATCTAAATTCTTTTGTACATAATTGATAGCTTGATAAATTTCTCCGGACGCCGCACCGGAACCAGAGGAGACCTGCATCTTGCCGGCAATGGTGTCGCTCTTAAATAATAGAATTGACTGATCACCATTCTGTATCTTAGTTAAATCCTCTTCACCATCTAACCCAGCTGCGGCAATTGCCACATATAGCTTGGAATTCTCTTGAGCGTTACGTAAAGCCAAATTAACTAAAATGTTTTTGTTGTCGGCAATGCTCTTATAAGTGTCAGGGTCAGATAAGCCCATCAAGCAATCCGGTAGTTCATTGAATTGTAAAATCTTGGCCGGGAATCCCTCTGCCTTAATTCCCCATTCGTTCTCACGTAGTGGCCCTTCTTGTTCAAAGGTCAAAAGAAGAATAGTGCCCTTATGTCCTTCTCGTTTCTGTTTCTTCGTCGGACGTAAAAATATTTCATAGCATCTTACAAAGTTTGACGCATTGCTCTTTTTGTAAGAATCGTCGGTAAACTCAATTAAACTTTTAGAAAAAGAAGTTATTGGTCTATTGTCACCGCCACCAATTGCCATTGCCCCTTGCATATTGGATGCAGTACCAACTTTATCTCCAAAACCTTTAAACCCTTTAATTAGATTCTTATCTATCTTTAGCTGATCGTCTTCTATGAAATCCTGGTAAGGGATGTCAATTATACGTCCAACCCATCGAGCCTTATGGATATTGGACATATTTACCGACGGGTCTTTAATAAATCTGGTCGGACATAATCTTTCCACAAATGGCATGTCGTCTTTTACATATAATGATTCTTCTTCCGTCATCCCCCAATCACCTTTATACCCGTGCCACATAACACCAAAAGGAAACAAGAGCGCATCTAATAATACTTTGCGTGTTTCTTGTTTATAACGAATCTTCTCTAACGTGTAATTTAAAATGGCTTCTTGTGTATTCGCTGACTTTTGCGAATCAAGTTGCGTGTCAACTTTTTTTCCTAAAGCAGGGTCTAAGACTTTTGCAATAAATGTTTTTTGTCGTGGCTTTAAATAAAATCGTGGATTGCGGAAAAATATTGCAGGTAGATTGGTTTGTACAATAGGATAAACTTCATTTAATGCAATATCCCAATTAAATCCAAACTTAGGAAAATACTTGCCCATGTACCGCTGAAGATTTTCAGTCATTGTGGGCTGAAGTTCTTCACGGTTAATAGTTTCAGCCATCTTTATTTGATTCTTTAAATTAAATAAATCGTCTTTAGAAAGTTTTGGCATTAGACCTTAGTACAATTGATTGTATTGTTTATAAAATATATATTAAAATGTTGTCTTACGTGTTCTCGTTGCATATCCCAATAAAAAAGGGCCACCTGTCTGTGCACAGATGACCCTTAATATATCTATTGGAAGTTGATTTCTCCGTCGAGAAACAACTAGAAACCCATTTTAACACTTCTTGCCCATTTTAGCGGGCTTCTTCTTTGCTTTTGCCATTTTAATTCCTTTGTTTGTATTTATATTCTATAACTAACAAAAATAAATATTTTATGCAACATATTAATTGTTTATTTTTAATTATGTTTATATCCCCTGCTTTACTCTAAACGGTAATGGTCTTTTCCCCTGACCAAATTTATACGGGCTACGGTTCTTATCTCGATACGTTGAAGTCTGCTTTTGTAAAAATGAAAACATGTCTTCTTTCTTTTCTATTTGCTTTACTCCTGGCGCATAGTACAACATCTCAGGCAACATAGACAAGGCATCTGAAATATCGTCGTTTGCCGCACTCCGTAACCGTATCAGCTGGTTCTCAAGATCACCCATGCCCTTCTGATGATAAATACTGTGCTGTGAATATCTGTTCGCTACACGAAACATAATTCTTGCTATTTTATCAGCAGTACCCCACTCGATATCCTTAAACCATAAATATTTGCCACGTCGCTTCATGGCTTCTTCTAAAAACCACTTCATTACTTTTTCTAAATTCGCCTTCTCAAACCCAAAGCATACCCGCTTACCTGTCAACTTCTCGTACTGCTCGTTCATATCAAAAATAATGTTCTCGAACTCGTCAGGACGCAACCCTCTCTTGACAACATACGGACATACCAACAAGTCATTGCCGGGCGTAACTAGCCCAGGTACTATCGCCGCAAAGTCGTTGCTCTTCTTTACTTCCCAAGCCAAGTCTATACCAACCCCGCACCTGCAATCACTCAACTTCCACCGTGAAGAGACCTCTCCATCTGCCCCATACAATACCGCTTGCCCCTCTTCCATACGCCAATACCTAAAGTCTTCTCGACGTATAGTCTCTAATGAACCCGACGACGGGTCTCCCTGCATTTCTTTTGCAAACGCTTCTGGATTGTTCTTCTCGAAATTATTTAAATCCGATACCGTCCATCTTTCAGGCCACAATGACTCCAGCTCTCCGGTTACCGGATTCTTAAACCTCGACACAAAAAATAACTTGCGATACTCAGGATACTTGTCCTTAGATACCAAATCAGCCATCAACGAATCGTCATGTAATATCGTTCCAATTATATCTACATCTAAATTTTTTACATCACCCGACGGAATAAGCGCATTGTTAAATAAATCTTTAAGACTCTGTCGACGTTGCGAGCTCTTGACCATCTCGTCGTCTTCAAGGTCATCTCCTAGAATGTAGTCCGGTCTATACGCCCCGAATCTCTCCCCACGCACAGCCCCTATCTGCTCAACACCCTTACACAACACCCTCGTCCTAAAACCGTCTTTATGCCGGAAAATTGTGTCGCCTTCCGCATCCTTCTCCAGCTCTATACCAAAGTCTCTAATCAAATCCTTATTCCAACGTATCTCGTCCTTTATCCCCTCAAGCGTTCCCGCTGCCTTCTTATAAGTGTTCTGCACCACTACTATAAAACGCTTCTTCTTAAAACATATACTGTGCATCGGCTTTACAAAAGCCAACGTCATCGACTTCGCACTTCCCCGAGGAGCCTGTACCGCAAAATACCTGTTTAACATGCTCTCCTCTATCAACACCCAATGAAAATAAGGAGACCTGTCTCGCAAATGGTTTGGAAAATACTTCTTGCCAAATAATATCGGGTTGTCTCGCAACACCTCGTACATCGTCGGGGTGTCTACCGCCTTGACCACCTTACCCAGCTTTAACATCAATCACTTCCCCCGTCTGCCGACCACTCACCCTCAACGACGACAACTGCCCCTTAACATCCATCGCCATCGCCACCAACTCCTTGACCTCTTGCGCCGTCGCCTCTATCTTTACCACCACACTCATCGGAGCAGGATCAGCCTTTATCGCCCCCGTTACCCTCAATATCTTCTCCTGCGCCTTCTCCTGCACAGGCCAGTTATTAACCATCTTCACCGTCGCTCTTCCAGTATTATCGTAACTAACCTCCTCTACCATCGCCGTCAAATGCTCATACAAACTCGCAAACGTCTTATCTAACGTTATACCAGAACTCGCCAACGCCTTGTCTTTATCGCTACCGATCGACGGCACTGCAACTGCAGTAGCTACGCTAGCCGCAGTAGACACTCTACCACCTATAGGTATTATTTTCATACTCAATACTTAGCACACTCTGTTATTATTGTCAAGACGTCTAAGTCAAAAGTGAAAATTGTAGGAATTTTGTGTGGCTGTCATCTAGTGGGAGACTCCCCCCCCCCCCCCCCCCCCTCGTTTTCTTCTGTATGCAAGGCTTAGCATACATTAACCACGAAGAACACAACAAGCCTACAATGACTAAGGCTCAACGATCGCCAAGATAACCATATGCGATACCAGAATTGGCCTTATCGTGTAGCTATGGGCATACTACAGCCTGCACTGCACGTGATACTGCCTTATCACTACTGTTAATAAGCTGTTAATAAGTAGACTTAATCATGTAAAGGGCTGTGAATAACTCTACATTGTACCAATGCCTAAAATCTATGCGTAAATAGTTTACATAACTATTATTATTGGTAACGATACGCTCATAACACACATAACACACATAACACTATCATTACTACAAAAAATATGCCATTACATTGGCCTGTATATATAGAGTAGGCAGGTCGAACAATATAACACACATAACACACATAACACTATACTTAAGAAATATATATAGTATTAAGTATACATATGTATAGTATCTATTATACAACATGAGACAAATACACATAACAGCGTTATGGGCGTTATGAGCGTTATTTTATGCCCTTTTTTATCGATATCGCTTGCGATATCACAACAGATATCGCTTAAAATCACAAATACGACAAGCTAAATTAAAACATATTATAAAATATTAGGTTAAAGTACTATACATACGTATAGTACAAGGCATCAATATAGCAACACGTACCATACATATGTATAGTATAAATCATCAATATGCCAACCTAAATAAAAATATATTTTAAAATAACACTTGATATATAATTTAATTCTGTCATACTGTATTTATGGGTAAGGCAACAAGGCAAACATCATCAGCATAACCAACATACCAAGCGAGGGTAAAAAAATGAACATCAATCACAATGGCAGGACATACAAGGGTATATGGGCGACAAACTCCGGCAATACATACAGCGACGCGGCTTATAGCGCAAAGACGATCAAAGGCCTATTACGTATACTTGGCAAAATCATCGACGGCAATATTACCCGTTACGGAGAAACCGGTAAGGCGTCAATATGGGGCAGCCAAGACAATTGGCAAGCACCAACAACGGAATATTACCGCACAAAAGGTCGCTGGACAAAATCTACAGAATCACGTTATTAATAAATTAAATTAACATCAATCAAGCGAGGGCAAAGAAAATGAAAAACACTATCAATGAACAGTTAAAAGAATTATTCCAAGGCACAAGTTTTGAGCATTATGAATATGACAATATTGACAACGCCGAAGACTTAATAGAAAAAATTAGAGAAGAGATTAGCGGAGAAGAAGTCATTTACTATTCAAACGCTATGAAATATCTATTACAAAATGATCCCGGCTTGCAAATATCAATAGGTTTAGCTATTGAACAAGGTGTTAGCATCGAAGATCTAAACAGCGAGTTGTTAGCGACAATACTACAACAAAATAAATTAACCGAAGAGTTGTCAAGTCTTGAAGATGAAATCGAAGCAATTTATGAATAAATTAACTTAACCAAAAGCGAGGGCTTAAAAATGGAAAATACTATCACAACACAAGCGGAAAAAATGGCAGTATTAATCGAACAGTTTTCAACTGATGCAGATATTGTATCTTTTGTAAAAAAAACAGAAAACAGCATTGCAACAACAAGAGACCATTATGGTAATTATATGCATTTTTTAACAGAATATGCGAGCAAGCCAACAGCGCTACATATTATAAGCAGGTCATTGATTATGGCCGGAGCAAACGTTGACGGCGTACTATGGGCAGTAAAAATTTTAAAAGGCTAAAATTAATTAAAACATCAAGCGAGGGCTTAAAAATGGAAAATACATTGATTAAATTATTAGTATCAAATGATTATTGGAAACTATTAAATAATTTTAGGGCAAAAGACACCGTTAATTTAACACAAAAAGAGCTTGTAAACATCAACAGAACGGGAAACTTCTTGCAAAGCACCGACGGCGCACGGGCAATAAAAATCAAGTTTGACGGTTTATCTGATACCTTGCCGGAAGGTTCGTACAAAGTTTTAAGCACTACAAAATATTTGAAACACTTAACAGAATTAATTCTTGAGCCAAGTCAATTGAGTTTTCCGGACTTGAAAAGTGTCTGGATATCGGATGAGAGAGTTTTGCTGTATTCAATTTTATCTCTAGCTGATGATCCCTTCAAAATATCAAGAGAATTAGTGAAGATATACGAGAAAACGGGAAGGATTATAAACTACAAATTTTTGAACGATATAGCAGGCAATTTTGGATATAATTGGGCTGTTTATGCTCGTGATGCAAAAATAAAAAATGATGACTCTTTACTTTTTACCGTAGCGCCGGATATTGAAGCAATGATTATGCCAATAAAATAATTAAACCTAACAATTAAAGCGAGGGCTTAAAAATGAAATGGACATACAAAAAAACAGGCGATACGTACAAACTTTATTGCAACAAGGTTATTTATATCTTGGGTCTTACGAAAGAGAAGGCGAAATCTATGCGCAATAAATTAAATATGAAAGAGGATAAATAAAATGGGCGTGGTTGTTTTTTGTACAGTTTTTATAGTAATTTTAATAATTTGTGAACAATTAGGAGCATGAAATGATACCAGGATCAGGAAACAATTTAGAAGATAACGAAGACGAAAGACTTAATAATAATGACAAAAAACGCAAAAAGAAGTTAAAAAAATACGAAGCCGATGATACATGGGAATTAGAGGACGAAGAATGATTTACTTAATAATAATAATAACAACCATATATCTAATTATAGCTTAATGGTCGAAGACAAGTAGAAACGAAAGGGCTAATAAAATGCAAACATTAATTAATAAGCAAAAACCGCTTGAAGTAAAATTATTAAACAAAGCACAAGCGGACAACAATTTGGCAAGTGTAGAAATTTGGCGATATACATATAATGTTCAATATCAACAAAAACATATTTTTTATGTTGATTATAGAGTTGAAGAAACACTTATAGACCGAAGACCTGCAGAAGATTATCAAAACGCTTTAGACTTACACTATAAAATTATTTCAGAAGTTGGTAAGCATGGTTATATTATGCAACGGATTCAATTATAAAAAAAGGGGGATAAAATGGTAATAAAATTACTTAAATTGATTTTTGGATTAACTTGTCTTAGTGCCGTTATTTTCTTGACTTTTCTTTTTGGATTTTTCGGATTAGCGCGTGCTGTTGGTGTTGGTATTGTCTTTTTATGGGCTTTTGATTAAACCAAAAGGGGGTATAAATGCAATATCGAGCAAGTATTTATTTAGATTTAAACGCTACAAGTAAAGAAGAAGCTGAAGAAAAAATGAAAGAATTAATTGATATAATTAACTCCGACGATAGATTTTTCGACGCTTACAACGGCGGGATTGGAGAAGTAGTCAGCGGAGACTTAACAGGAAACAGTAAAAGGTTAAGTGAAATATGAAACCATCCAATTCAGAAAAGAGACGGTGGGTCATCAATCAGAAAAATCTAACACTTAAGCGACATAAGGAGGGAACGTGCAAAACTTGTCATAAAAAGTTGTCAGTTTATAATCTGGAAAAATATTGTTTTTTGCATCGTACAGCGTCGGTATATGTTCAGGACGAAAAAGACTTAGATACTTTCCGTATAAAGACAAACATATATAAAAAAAGGAGCGCAATTGAGAGACTGGATAAAAATAGCGAGACATTTGAAAAAAAATAGTACTGCCGGCTTGTTTTCTAAAAAAGACAAAAACGATGCAGAACGAAGAGCAAGGCAAGATGAATGCACCTTAAAAAACGAAGGAAAATCTTTAAACCAAGTTAAAAACACGTCATCGTTAACCAGCGGAAAAACGGTACACAAAATCGCCCTTCGACGTAAAAGAGTTGGATATATGGTCGGGCAAGTATAAAATAAAAAGGAGAAATAAAAAAATGACACTTAACGAACAACTTAAAAATCATATGGAAAAAGAAAACTTAACAGCTCATGAATTATCAATGAAAACGGGGGCGCAAGTTGCAACGATTTCACGATGGATAAATAACAAGAAGATAAGTTTTGCGTGGGAACAGGTGATTAGAAGTTATTTATCAGAAAATCCTTGACAACAAGCTGTACCTAATTACAATAAAAAAACTTACAACTCACCAAACAATCAAAAGGCCTTGATGAATCCATATAACAAAACTATAAAGCTCGTCCTTAAATAAGGCGAGCTTTTTGTTTTCTCATCCGGTGCGGTCGGCCTTGACCCCATAATAAGCCCAGCCCTCGCTGGGGCCGGATGTTTTTTTATCTTTCTTATGGACGCTAATGTTAATCCAATGTATAGGGTCGCCGTTCAGATCGCCAACGGTCTCGCCGGACACTTTTTTTGTTATTGTATAGAGGAAGGTTCTTTCTATATCTACAAACTAGGAGTTTGGGAACAGATACATGATCTCGAACTTTTAAGAATTATCTCCGAACAATATCCCGACATAAACAACAACAATATAAGCATCGTTGAGCATATTCCAAGACAATTAAAAAGACTTGTTTATAAACGACTTGTTGACTTTAATTCAAACGGGTATTTAAACTTTGACATTGGAGAATATGACACTTCTACTTATAAAATCATAGATCATTCAAGGGATTACTACTCGACAATAAGGATACCTTATCCCTTTGACAATGCTGCATCGTGCCCTTTGTGGATACAAACATTAAATCAAATACTTGAAGGCAATAAAGAAAAGATTGAAATATTACAAGAATTTTTCGGGTATTGTCTTACTAGAGACACCAGGCAAAGAAAAGCATTATTATTATTAGGTGACAGCAACTGCGGAAAATCGACAATATTAAATATTTTACGTTTTCTGGTCGGAGAAATGAATTGCTCTAGTGTTCCTTTAAAAAAATTACCCAATCCGCAACACACACCCATGCTAATAAATAAACTTATAAATATTGATTCTGAAGTTTCAATGAATGCTCAAGAATTTGAAGATGAATTTAAAATTATTACAAGCGGAGAACCTATAAATTGTAATCAAAAATTTATTAAGTCTTTTGAATTTGTACCATATTGCAAATTAGCAATGGCGGCAAACATATTCCCTAGAATTACTGATCATAGCTCGGCCTTTTATAATAGATTAATACTTATACCCTGCGAAAAGATATTTAAGGAAAAAGAGCAAGACAAAAAAATATCTGATAAGTTGAAAAATGAATTATCTGGAATTTTTAATTGGTCTATAGAAGGACTAAAAAGATTACGTGAACGAGGAACGTTTGAACGTAAAGAATTTATGATGGAAGCCGTTAAAGACTTAGAAGATAACAACAATCCCGTCAATAGATTTTTAGAAGATCATGTAGTTGTAGACTTAGAAAATGATATTTTTATCATAAAAAATGATCTTTATGATAACTACCGAAAATGGTCTATTTCAGAAGGCCATGGGG
>Ga0163149_10004400_pt1 | contig 15459 bp, 17 predicted proteins | sample OliLakLV19MP5G1_FD_148604 | JGI IMG/M metagenome (GOLD analysis project Ga0163149, IMG submission 148604) | Freshwater microbial mat bacterial communities from Lake Vanda, McMurdo Dry Valleys, Antarctica - Oligotrophic Lake LV.19.MP5.G1 | ecosystem: Environmental > Aquatic > Freshwater > Lake >...
ATTCTTTAAAGGACTATATCAAAAAATAATTTTTTTTATCTATTTAGTTTACAATATAAACCAGTTTATAATTATGAAAAAAGTAACATTAGTCGTGGGAATTATTACCAGTGTAATCATATCCCTGCTGTTTGCAAACCAAATTAATGCACAAGACAAAGTAGACGAATCGCAGTACCGCGCCTACTTAGATAAAGACCCGAATCCACAAGTATGGCGAGATGCTGTCAAGGCAAGGCATGAAGAGCTTCGCTCAAAGCCGGGAGATTCTAAGATTCAATACGCGTTAGCCATTGCCCAGTTTGGTTTACTAAGTTCTACTATGCGTTCCAAAGACGAAAACTTGTTTGATGAATACTACGACCAAACAGTTGACAACATCAAAGCCATTCAGGACAAAAATTGGGCTGAACCTTATGCTATTCTTTCCGCTGTTTATGGAGTTAAGATGGGTTATAGCCCGATGCAAGGAATGTTTCTGGGATCAAAGAGTAACAGCCTAGTAGAAAAAGCAAAGACGATTGATCCCAATTCACCATTTGCATGGAAAGTGTATGCCAATTCAAAATACTTTACGCCAGAAATGTGGGGTGGTGATTTACCGGAGGCCATCGCTTCATACGAGAAGTGCATTCAACTTTATGAATCAAAACCAGAACAACTAAAATTCAATTGGCTGTATTTGGATGCCCTGGCGTTTCAAGGTCAGGCGTACTTAAAAAATGGCGACAAAGAAAAAGCCATTGCCACGTACGAAAAAGCGTTGAATGTAGAACCGGAATTTAGTTGGGTGAAATATTCGCTGTTGCCCGAAGCGAAGGGGGCTAAGTAGTCAAATCAGAATTTAGAATCCGGTAAAAAGCTCACAATATGTTTCGCATTTTGATTTTACTAACCTTATTGGGAAGTGCAATTAGTGTTCAAGGTCAATATTGTTCTCTCATTAAAGGTACTATAACAGAAACAGAAAGTGGTGAGCCCCTGCCCGGTGCAACCGTTCGCCTGTTACACAACTCAAGCATTGGTACGAGTGCCGATGCAAAAGGGAATTTTGAGTTAAAGGTTTCGGTTGTCGACTCACTGGTAATCAGTTTCATTGGCTTTCAAGATAAGATAGTACCGATGCCCTTTGATTGCGATTTGATCGTCAGCCTCTCTCCTTCTCAAACGAGTTTAAATGAAGTAGTAATAAAATCCGAGCGGTTAATTGCCGAAGAGTTTACTATCAAAAAAATAAGGAAATTGGAAATTTATACCAACCCCAGTGCCAAGGCCGATCCGCTATTGGCGGTAAACTCTACTCCTTCTGCTACCACCACCGATGAATCTGCGAACATCAGCTTGCGTGGAAGCAGCCCTGCGGAGACCGGGATATTTTTGAACAACGTGCCTATCAACGATGCCGTTCGCTATGGGCAACTCAATGGCATTGGCACTTTTAGCATTTTCAACACCGCGCTCATCAGTCAAGTGCAAGTATATCCGGGTAATCCTCCTTTGGAGTTTGGCAATACTACTTCAGGGTTGATTTCATTATCCACCGATGAAGTGATCCCTGAAAAATCAAGCAATACTGTTTCGTTGTCATTGGCAAGTGTTGGATTTTATACGCAGCAGAAATTAGGTAAGTCATCTTCCCTAACGGCCTTTAGCAATTATCAACCTTCAAGTCCTATCAAATTTATTAACCCAACGGCACTAGACAGGATCAAAAAATTTGAAACGGTGGACTTTGGATTTCATTACTTCAAAAGAATCAACAACAACGCTATTCTAAAAATTTTCAATTATACCAACAAAGAAAATTTTCAGTTTGAAACCAGGCAACCCACTTACACCGGCAATTTTGTTCAAGAAAAAATCAGGAATTTTACGGTTGCCAACTTTCGCTATCGCTTTAAAAAGAGTGAATTGTCGTTTAACAATGGGCTTAGTTTTTCTAACGCTCAATTTGCCCTTAGTACTATCAAAACAGATGTTCATCTAAGTGACTTTTTTTCATCCATCAACTTCCAGCACTTTGGCGCGGTGGCAGAATTTAAATTGGGTGCAAGTTATGATGCCAAAAATTCAGAATTGAACGGAAAATTTCCCCGCTATAGTTTTGCGTTGGGCGACCAATATCCTGTGGATAGTGTTCGCTCCCAGCAAGGGTTGAAAGTACCCGAAGTGTATGGCTATGTCAAGTATTTCCTTTCGGCCAAATGGATCGTAGGTGCGGGATTGAGGAAAAATATAGCGATGGATAATCAGACAGATTTCTTAAGCAGTCAGGTAAACCTAAATTTCAAACCAACTTCCGCTTGGAATCTAAATCTGTCCGCGGGTCGGTATAATAAATTCCAACTTCCACAAGGCGAAAGCAATGCACCTTACCAAATTCAAAGCGATCAATACTCTTTTGATGCTGGCTACACAAAAGGTAAATTGGAGAGCAGTTTATCTCTATTCTATAAATCAAGTCTCCAAATTAACCGGCAGTTTGAAATAAAAGGATTGGAGTTGTATGGCCGTTACCAATTTAACAGCAACTTCCGCGCAGAACTCTCGCTGACTTCCCTCAATGCAAAACGGACCTATCAAGGAAAGACAACTTCTTCACCGTTCGATATTCGCTATTTTTTAAGAGGAAATTTGGAATACAAGATTGGTGGCACGTGGACGCTGACCACCGTGTTTCTTTTTAGAGAGGGGAGTTTTTATGTCCCCGTTGTCAACTCATTTTTCAATTCGGCCGTGGGCGCCTACCAACCTTTATATGGCGAACAAAGCCGGCTGCCCGACTATCAGTTGGTCGATTTTAGCGTGTCCAAATTATTCCAACTAGGAAAAAATTCAACAGCAGTAGCTTTTTGCGGATTGAGCAATGTGCCCAATTTTACAAACGTCAGGAGTTACTATTACAACGAAGATTATAGTCAGCGAAGCGAAGATTTATTTTCGCTCCGAACAATTTACTTTGGTATAATCGTTAACTTTTGATACGAACGTAGATTTTTTCATTCACAACTTGTTGACCTAACACACTTGCTGGATTAAAACCATCCGCGTTGAATGACGAAAGAGAACGAATCAACTAACTGTAAGAAACTTTGACGTCAATTCCTTTAACGAGTCTTTTTCTTCGGCAGTCATCTCTTCAGATTTAACCTTGAGAAGCAGTTCAAACATGACTTGTGGTTGGTACCCTAGCTTTGAAGCAACGTTAGCGCAAAATTTAATTTCATCTTTATATAGTCGTTCATCAATTTTCATCAACTGCACTAAATTGAAGATGTACGTAAACTTTTGATCAACCGTTAAATCAGCCGGGATGATGATATCGTGAGTTGTATAAAACAGTGTTTCCACCGATGATTCTGGAAAGCCATGAGCTTTACCAATATTGGTAATGTAATTTCTTTCGCGGGAGATCATTGCACCATCAATGCGCGACAGGTTGACCAGAAGTTTTAATTGCTCTAATAAGATCATAATATGAAATCAAAATCACCACAATGTTAATGAGCAAAAGTAAGAGAAAATCAAGTATCTTACACAAACTCAAAATAATCTTCGTATTGAATTTTCTTGCACATCTTTTTCTATCAGGAAATAATGCTGAAATCATGGTTGGCAACTTCATTGGCGACTTTGTGCGCGGCAAAAATTTTCATGAACAGTTTTCGGCATCGATTGCGCTAGGGATAGCATTGCATCGTGAGATAGATGAGTTTACAGATAACCATCCCGTTGTATTAGAAAGCAAAATTCGCCTTCGTCCTAAATACAGACATTATTCACCAGTAATCGTAGATATGTTTTACGATCATTTTTTAGCTAAGAACTGGAGAAGCTATCATTCTCTTACTCTTGATCAGTATGCGCAGCATGCATACGGTATCTTAAAAAGGTTTGAAAATGTTGTACCCGAACAAGTGCAGCGACTACTTCCGCATATAATTCGCGGAAATTGGTTGCTTAATTATGCTCAAGTAGAAGGCATTCATCGTGCATTAAGTGGCATGGCGCAACGAACGCCCTATAAGTCTAAAATGGATGAAGCATCTAACGATTTAATGGAGTACTATAATTGTTTGAAAACGAATTCACTTCATTTTTTCCTGAGTTGCAAACATGTTCAAAAGAATTTATTTCAAAAAGCATAAAGCACAATGAATAACGATCCAGAATTAAGCGGAAAATACCTTGGCACTATCTCACAAGATTTTATTAAGGTAGCCGATACGCTCAAAGAGGCCTCTTATCAAATTCGCAAAGCAGACTTTGAGTTTCCGATTTTTGCCATTTCAAAAAATGAACTCCCCATTGGGCAATTGCTAATACCACGCGCGCCAATGAGTTTAGACTGGAACTACTATGCTTCCTTTCTGGATGAATTCGTTCAGCGCGAATTAGTGGCAAAGGACAAAGAGGAAGATTTCAAAAATAACTACAAAGATCCCGATGAGTTTTGTTGTCTCTTTGTAATTGATGATGAGTTCGCAAACTTCGTTTACATTCCCTTTCCGGAAGATTAAAAAAATTGACATGTAACAACTGACAGTTGACAAAGCTTCAGTCACGATTTGTCAATTGTCAACTTCTGTTGTTGTCAATTAGCCACATCAAAAATGTTTCCAACCCTGTGCAGTAATAGGCACCATTGTTTCTTGCTTGGTAACCATTACATGTTGTGAAGCATCATTGTGGATGTGCCCTATAAAATGAATATCAGGATGATTCTTTACTTTTTCATAATCGGCTGGCTTGATTGTAAAAAGTAATTCGTAATCCTCGCCACCATTAAGCGCGCACGTGATTGGATCGAGATTAAATTCAATGGCTGTTTCGTAGGTACCATGATCAATCGGCACCTTGTCTTCAAAGATTTTTATTCCAATGCCTGACTGCTTGCCGAGATGCAATAACTCCGAAGCCAAACCATCCGACACATCAATCATTGAAGTTGGCAAGCAATCCTTGTCTTTTAATTCATGAATAATATCCATGCGCGCCTCAGGACGAAGTTGTCGGCCAACTAAGTATTCATACTTTTCAATATCGGGTTGCATTTCAGGATTAGTAAGAAAGACTTGCTTCTCACGCTCTAATACCTGCAAGCCCATGTAGGCTGCGCCCAAATCTCCCGTAACGCAAATAATATCATTGATCTGTGCACCACTCCGTTTTACAATTTTATCTTTTGCGGCTCGTCCTATAACCGTAATTGAAATGACAAGACCTGAAGCGGATGATGTTGTATCACCACCTATTAAATCTACTTTATAATTGATGCAAGCCGTGCGAATGCCATCGAATAAAGCATCGACTGCTTCAATTGAAAAGCGATTACTAATCGCAATTGATATTGTGATCTGTTCAGGAATGCCATTCATGGCAGCAATGTCAGATACATTTACTGCCACCGATTTATAGCCTAAATGTTGAAGTGGCATATAGGCCAAATCGAAATGAATTCCTTCCACCAGCATGTCGGTAGAAATAAGTACAGCGCTATCGCCACCCTCTATAATAGCAGCATCATCGCCAATGCCCAAAAGCGTAGAGGATTGTGAAACAGGAAAATTATTTTTGATCCGCTCTATCAGTCCAAATTCGCCCAGTTTAGAAAGTTCAGTTCGTTGTTCACTCATGTGGTAAGTACCGTTGATCGGTCAGTTTGTTAATTCGTCTGGCAAAAATACTATTTGACACGGACTCGGGCAGTATTGCTGCTATCGGTAGTATAAACAAGTCAAAAACACAGGCTATGAAGAAAATTATTTTAATTGGGCTGGCCGTGGTTATGTTTGCTGCATGTGCCTCGCCAAAAGCGTACTACGAAACCAAAGAGGGCAAGCGGAAGCAGAAATATTACAACGACATTCAGTTTGGAAAAAATGCCCATCCAAAAAGAAAGTTTTAAAAAATTGCCTGCGGATATATTTCCCGCAGATTACGCTGATCTCAAACGCGCTGATACACGCAGCATTCAATTAGATTGTTAAATCACGAATGCAGATCGTAAAAAAATCTGTGAATTAGTGACTACTAATCACTTTATCCGCGCACAATTCTATTAGCACATGATTGGTGGTTTTAGGATGCATAAAGGCAACCATTTTATTATCAGCCCCCGCAAAAGGTTTATCTTTTAATAATATAAAACCTTTTTCATCCAGTTCTTTCATTTTGTCCTCAATAGGATTGGCCTCAAATGCTAAATGATGAAGGCCCTCACCTCGCTTTTCAATGAACTTAGCAATGGCAGAATCGGGCTTGGTTGCTTGCAGCAATTCAATTTTCACACCCCCGACCTCAAAAAAAGAAGTCCGTACCCCTTCCGATTCAACTTCTTCTATTTTGTAGTGCTCTTTCCCTAGCAAGCGGGCAAACAATTTATTTGATGCTTCAAGGTCTTTTACGGCTATGCCAATGTGCTCAAGTTTATTCATAACGCTTCATTAAACTGAATTTGTTAATTTTGACAGGAAATTGGGAAACTTTTAAGGGTTTACGAAAGGTTTAACACGAAATGCCAAAAATTACAATTGAATCGTCCTCAGATGTTCACGTAGAAGCTGCCCGCATTCAGCAGCAGATTAAGGATCATTTGGGTCTCCGCACCAGCGACCTGATTTTTGAATACAATATTATAGAAGGGAAAACGAAGCTTGACCTGATTACCATCAATCCGCGGCATAATCAATCTTTCTTGTTTCATTCTGAGACAGGTTCTGATAAAATAGATGCTTTAAGGAAGCTGTGGGACTATGTTCAGAATAATAAGGAGAAAGAAAACTCTTACACCATTCAGTGGGTAGCCGGCAACAGCAGCGAATTACATACCTCCTATTTTCGAGCCAGCAACATTTTAAATGCCCTTGAGAAATTATATTATGGCAGAGACAGGAACACAATTACGGTGTTTAGTGTTGTATTAAATCCAATATCTTAGAAACTATGATTAGTGTAACTGATAAAGCCAAAGAAAGAATCACTCTTTTAAGACAAGAAGAAGGTAAAACTGTAGGTCATAACATCCGGGTATCGGTAAAAGGTGGCGGCTGCTCAGGCTTAATGTATGATTTGGGATTTGATGATAAGATCAATCCCGTGGACCAAGTTTTTGAAGACAAGGGTGTAAAAATATTGGTTGATAAAAAGAGCCTGCTTTATCTACTTGGAACCACACTCGACTTCTCTGATGGTCTTAACGGAAAAGGATTTCAGTTTATCAATCCGAACGCATCACGCACCTGCGGATGTGGCGAGAGTTTCTCAATCTAAAATTTTCTAGCAAAACATAGTATGAAGTTGCTGGTGAAGATTGTCTTGATGACTGTCATCAGCAATGCTGCTTCAGCACAATCCGCCACGAACCTATATTGGTTCCGGTATTTTAATCAGGTTAATTTTAAAAAAATGTAGAGTTGGCAAAGTGAAATTGATGAACGGAGATCAATCCATCCTGATCGCCAGCGGCAATTTATCATGCACACTTTTGTGAACTTCAAAACAAAATCCGAAGTTGATTTGGCAACAGGTATCACAGGTTCTTGGGCAACTAATACCAAAAATCTTATAGTACCTGAGATTCGTTTTTTTCAATCTGTAACAGCCAATTTAATAACGATAAAGAGATTAGCGGTTCAAGGAAGGTTTCGTTTGGAAGAGCGCTTTCTTCACAATACCAATACAGAAAAAACAGAATTAGTAGATGGATATCACTTTCGATTCAGAACGCGCTATCGGATTCAGTTTCAATACGGTCTTGATAAAAATGAAAAATGGTCAATCCGTTTATCGGACGAAATAATGTATCACACAGATTCTGATTATTGGTGGAAGTTCGATCAGAATCGGTTTTACCTAGGAGCGGAACATAAATTTACAAAGCAGTTAAGTCTGGAGATTGGATACGTATTATTAACCGCCAATTCGAATGGTCAACATCTTCAATCCAATGTATTAAGAACAACTCTTTATCATCGGATTAATCTAAAAAGTTGAGTGCTATATAGTCAATAGCGAAAGATCAAGGACAAAGCCAGCAACAGCTCCGCTTCCTTGCATAGTTTTATCTAATCCTTTAACCACTCTTAATTCTTCTTTTGGATGGTAGATGTAAGTGGTTTTTTCGCGCGGATCAATTAACCATGCCAATTCAGCTCCATTTTTAATCCATACTTTCATTTTCGCTTGTAAATCTTCAAGGGAATCTGATTTAGATCTCACCTCAATAATAAATTCTGGGCACACTGGGGCAAATCGATCTTTATCGTGATCAGATAATGCATTCCATTTTTCTTTAGAAAGCCATGAAGCGTCTGGAGATAATACTGACCGATCAGGCAGTGTGAATCCTGTTGAAGAATCAAATGCGAGTCCATTTCCATTTTGCAGGCTCCACATGTAAAGCTGAGCAAATACAGCTCCGCTGCCATAATTAGAAAGAGTTGTTACAGGTGACATAATAATAATCTCAAGTTTGCTATTTCGCTCAATGCGCAAATCTTTATTCTCCTGGCAAAACCAAAGAAACTCTTCATCGGTCATGCTGCCCGTAAATCTATCTTTCAGAATGATTGTTTCCATGATTATAAAAATACAAAAACTTATGAATCTATAGTAGCAATGCACTTCAGTTCAATAGCGATGGGCGTTGGCAAGGCGTTAACCTCCACCGTGGTGCGGCAAGGTTGTGTCGCAGCATCTGGAAAATAAGAAGCATAGATTTTATTGAAGGTTAAAAAATCAGCTTTCATATTGGTGAGATAAACCGTTATATCAATCAGGTTTTCCCAACGCGAACCGGATGCTTCCAAAATAAATTTTACATTTTGAAAAACAGCATGACATTGTAATTCAATATCATAAACAATAACATTTTTCTTCTCATCCAAGGTAACACCCGGAATCTCTTTAGAATCTTTTTTCCTAGGGCCAACACCGGAAAGGAAAAGTAAATTGCCCACCTTTCGTGCGTGTGGATAGGAGCCAACAGGATCGGGTGCTGAAGAAGAATTGATTATTTGACTTTTATCCATAAGCTAAAGTTTCAGAAAAAAAAATTAACTGCTAAGACACGAGGACACAATGGCAAGCTAATTTAATTATCGCTTTGCGTCTCAGCGCCATTGCGGTATAAACATCATATTCCAAAAACCAAACTCGCCCACAAACTATGATAATCAGCGTCAGCTTTTTCCGATGCTATCATCCGCACACTACTCACCATCCATGGGCCAGATGCATTGATAGGAAATCGAACGCTGCCATCACTCTCCGTATATAAATTTTGAAGGAAGGTTGTAGTATTTACTTTGTTCCAGATTTTCACGAGCGCATGGGCAGCTGGTTTGCCTTGATAATAAACATGGCACTGCAAATAATCTCCAGCCTTTAATAAGTATGGATTTTGATCGGGTACAATTTCATAGCGCAATCCAAGTTTCTTTTTAAAGGTATCATCGGTTTTATCACCCGCCTGCACAAGTAGTTTAGCAAACCGGGTGTAATACTCTTTTGAAGGCTGGCTTAATATCCCGGCTTTGGTGCGTTCATCCAAAATATAATCAAGGCCATCTTCTTTCAAGTAGTCGTTAAACTTTTCACCTTCTAATTCTATATAAGCAGCATTGCTTTGCATGCTGAACAAATACGTTCCAACTACATCTGCTTTAAAGGCCAGATTATTACCAGCAGTTGTTTTTACTGCTTTCAATAGATCTTTAACTCCACTTGCCCGATGCAATTCCATCCTCTCAACTTTATGTCGTTGTAAGTCCCAAAACTCGCCTTCAAAGCTTTCGCCCACGCGAAAGTCAAGTTTAATCTCTTCGCCAATTGCGTGTCGATACTTTTTCGGCTGAAGCCAAAACTCATGAGCCTGAACAAGTGATGAGACAACCAATAAAATTAAAATCGAGAGCAGATTCTTTTTCATTTGGTTATTTCTTAGTATTCATAATTTCTTCAATCTCTTCGGCCTCAATAGGAATGCTGCGCATCAGGTCAATGTTTCCCTTCTTTCCAATCACTACATTATTTTCAATACGGACGCCAAATTTTTCCTCTTTAATATAAATCCCGGGTTCAACCGTCCAAACAGAACCCACCTGAACCTTATCATGCATATTGCCAACATCATGCACATCAAGCCCCAGCATGTGCGAAGTGCCGTGATAAAAGTATTTTTTGAATGCCGGGCTTTCCGGACTCTGATTTTTAATATCTGTTTTATCAATCAATTTCAATTTTAGCAACTCAGCCTCCATTAGTTTTTCAATCTCTTTTTGGAAATCAAAATACACAACACTGGGGCGAAGCATTTTTATAGCTGCTTTATGAATACGCAATACTGCGTTGTAAACTTCTTTTTGTCTTTTAGAATATTGGCCACTTACCGGAATCGTTCGTGTGAGATCTGAATTATAATTCGCATACTCAGCGGCCACATCCAACAATAACAAATCACCAGCATGACATTGCTGACTGTTTTCCACATAATGAAGAATTACATTGTTATCACCTGATGCAATGATAGGTGTGTACGCAAATCCTTTTGAACCTAATCGTTTAAATTCATGAATGAACTCGGCTTCAATTTCATACTCCATCACACCAGGGCGCACATAATTCAAGACTCTGCGAAATCCACACTCGGTGATATCACATGCTTGTTGAATGAGAGAAATTTCGCGCGGTTGTTTTACCCTACGCAATTCACTCATCATAGGAGCCGCGCGTTCGTATTTATGCAAAGGATAAGCACGTTTGCACCATTCAATAAAACGCGCATCACGACTTTGCACTGTTACTTCCGATCTATAGTGTTCATTTGTATTTAAGTAAACATGACTTGCGCCACCCATTGTCATCATGTGATGAAAGAGTTTATCAAACCCTGAAACCCAAACTACGGTTTCAATACCTGAGATTTCAGTGGCTTCTTTTTTGGTAAGCTTATGCCCTTCCCATTTCTCCATGGTTTCATTTGGCTCGCGTAGAAAGAGTACTTCACGATATTTTTTATCCGGGAAACCAGGACAGATAACCACCATGCTCTCTTCCTGATGAATGCCGCTCAAGTAATAGAGATCACTGTTTTGAATATACCCTATGGTGCCATCGGCATTGCTTGGCATAATGTCGTTGGAGTTGAATAAAGCCAGCGAATTAGGGTTCAATTTCTTAGCCAGCCGTTTGCGGTTTGAAATAAATAATTCTTTTCCAATAGGTTCGTGCCTCATAGTATTCGAATTTCAGAATTTACTTGATTAATCGGTTTACTTCTGATAGATTTTGGAAAGTTACAAAATAGCCCACTACATGAAAAAGCGATCTCTTCTATTCTTGCTGTTCCTTTTTTTAATCTCCTCAGCCGTTGCTCAACAAAACTATACGCCAACATCCGAAAACATGAAGTCTCGGGAATGGTTTCAGGATGCAAAGTTTGGGCTGTTTATTCACTGGGGTGTTTACAGCGTGCTTGGCGATGGGGAGTGGGTAATGAACAACCAACAAATTCCCATCAAAACCTATGAGAAGCTTCCCACTTTTTTTAATCCCACAGAATTCAATGCTGCTGAGTGGGTGCAACTGGTGAAAGATGCAGGCATGAAATACATTACCATCACCAGCAAGCACCACGATGGGTTTGCCATGTATGATTCAAAAGTATCTGACTACAACATTGTAAAGAAAACTCCTTACGGAAAAGATGTGCTTAAAATGCTTGCAGACGAATGTAGGAAGCAAGGCATCAAACTTTTCTTTTATCACTCCCAGCTCGACTGGCATCATCCTGATTATTATCCAAGAGGAAACACGGGTGTTGATTATACCGGGCGCCCCAACAAAGGCGACATGAATAAGTATTTGGATTACATGGATGCGCAGCTAACTGAATTGCTTACCAACTATGGTGATGTTGCCGGAATTTGGTTTGATGGCATGTGGGATAAAAAAGATGCCGACTGGCGATTAGAAAAAACGTATTCACTTATTCACAAACTTCAACCTGCAGCTTTGATTGGCAGCAACCATCATCGTACTCCTTATTCTGGTGAAGATTTTCAAATGTTTGAAAAAGATTTGCCCGGCCACAACACCACCGGCTTTTCGCCCGAACAGAAAATTGGTGATCTGCCAAAAGAAACATGCGAAACGATCAATAACTCATGGGGTTTTAATTTGCAGGATGCCCGCAATAAAAGTGAAAAGGATTTGATTCAATATTTAGTGAAGGCGGCTGGCTATGGCGCAAACTTCCTATTAAATGTTGGCCCAATGCCTAACGGAAAAATTCAACCCGAGCATGTTGAGTTGCTAAAAAAAATGGGCGCCTGGAAAGGACAATATGACGAAACAATTTCAGGAACTCGTGGCGGGCCACTTAGCGCGCGTGACTGGGGTGTAATGACTCAAAAAGGAAACAAAGTTTACATTCACGTTTTAGATTGGACAGATGAAACCCTCACTCTTCCAAAGTTTGGTAAAAAAGTGATGAGCGCTAAAATCTTCATCGATAAAACGCCTGTGAAGTTTTTGGAAAATGATTTTGGACTAAGTCTTAAAATTCCAAAAGACAAGATGAATGATATTGATACGGTGATCGAACTTGAATTGAAGAATTGATAATGAACAATTGACAAATCAATCTTCAATTATTCATTATCAACTTTAAATATAACTAGTTGCTTTCTCCCTGAGGATCATTTACATCATCTGTTTCCAAGTAGTTGATGATAATGAACGTAAACAGTAAGCCTGAGAACAAGCCTTCCAATGCCACCATGAATGCGGTGATGTAAGGATTGAGGTAGCGACCCATTGGCTCATTATCAATTATACCTTGCATCAAATTAGAGTCAATAGACAAGTAGCTGAAAACAAAAATCGCAAAAATAGCCGAAGATATCCCGCTAGTTGCAACACCCGTTATCAGCGCCCGAAAATAATTAAGATGTTGTCCATGGGCTTCTCTAAATTTCTTAAGGGCAAAATATATACCGCCTACCTGAAAAATAACATTTAAAAAACGTAGTTCGTAATAGTGCTGCAATCCAAGCAGTCTCATTAGTAAGAAATAACCAATGAGGCAACCGGCTATTTTAAGACCGTAATTCTCAGGGATGCGATTTGGATTTGTGAAAAGACTCATAGTTATAAGGGTTAACGGAAGGGTAATTTTTAACTTTTTTTACACAATTGCAACCTTTTATTTCGGTTAATATTTAGATACCTTAGTTTGCCACAAGAAAAATGCACTCTCCTTCCGCTAAAAATAGACAACTATGATAAAGAAAATTCTACTTGTAGTTGCAGGACTGATCGTTCTGCTGTTACTAATTGGGTTTGCTCTTCCTGCTAAGTTGGAAGTATCAAAAAGTGTTACAATCAATGCATCTCCGGAAGCTATCTTTGAAGAAATCAATGACTTGGAGCGCTGGGAAAAATGGCAATACTGGAATACGCTAGATCCCGAAATGAAAATAGTTTATGGCGATAAGAAAGTTGGAACAGGCGCCATGTATAGCTGGGAGGGTCCTGTTTTAGACAAAGGCACTTTATCAATAATCGAAAGTGTTCCGAACAAATCCATCGCCATTGCCATGGACTTTGGCGGAAATCCAGCCTCCGGATTATACACAGTTGAGTCCGAAAGCAATGCGACAAAACTTAATTTTAAATTTTCAGCCGATCAGGGAATGAACCCAATTGGTAGATGGATCAATATTTTTATAAGAGGTGAGGTTGAAAAATCATTTGACTATGCCGGAGAGAAAATTAAAGCTATTGCAGAAGCAAAACCCAAATAACATTCTATTCCCGTGACGCTCTCAGAATTTAAAGAAACATTAACTAATTCTTCACCACCAAAAGTTGCAACATTGCTGGAAGCTATGTGGCATGATGCTAACGGAAATTGGGAAAAGGCTCACGCTATAGGGCAAGATGTCAATACAAAAGATGGCGCTTGGATTCATGCTTATCTGCACCGAAAGGAAGGCGATCAGTTTAATGCACAATATTGGTACGATCGCGCAAATCGTTCAATGCCTGAGGTTAGCTTAGAGGAAGAGTGGAACGCTATCACTGAAGAGCTGCTCAATAGCTAAATCCCAACTCATCTAATCCTTTATGAACTTCAGGGCAGCTCATAAATAAATTCCATAACAACCCGGTGCGTTCGTTTTCCATCATCACAACAATGGGTCCTTGATCAATAGCCAGATACCAGGGCTTGTACCAATCCTTATCTACACTGAAACCATCGTAGAATCCATATTGTCCAAAAATTTTATCACCTAAGTCAAAATAAAAATGTTTCATCGCAGCCATGCTTTCTTTTGGAGTATATGGGAACGATGATAAAGCTCCCGTTGGGTTAATCACGCCTACATCTTCGTTTGGACTATGTGCAGCATAGAAGCCAACTGAATAACCTGCTGTAAGTCCCCAACTAGTTGCACCATAGTCTTTATAACCTTTGGGGTTCTCAACACAGTACGTATAATTAATCATAGTATGATTGACATTGTGCCGCCAGTAATCGGCATAGCGGTCTTTAAGCTTTCGCGGATCAAGACCTAAGAAAGAATAATGCGACCAAAATAACGGTCCGCCAAATTGCTGAGCACCGTTGTGTTTTAAATCCAAATGATACCCATACTGTTGATGCGTAGAGTCATTCTTTATTTTTCCACTACGCGCCCAACCCTCGTGATACGTAACAGCAGGGACCCCATAGGTTGGCGAAGCGGCCGCTAACACATAGGTGATCAAACATTCATTATATCCTTCCAATGGAAAATTCATAACCCATTGCTTGTCGGGCGACCAATGCCAATACAAAACATTTTTGCCACCATGGCGATACCAACTCCAATCAACTTCTTTCCACAGCGTATCAATTTTATTTGCTAAGGCTTTTTCTTCTTCGTTGCCATCTTTGAAATATTGACGAACGCATAGTAATCCCTGCACCAAATAAGCAGTCTCAACCAAATCACCTCCATTATCATTTGTGCCAAACGGTTTTACTTTTCCGGTTTCGCCATTCATCCAATGTGGCCACGCACCTTTAAAACGATCGGCAGTTTCAAGAAAGTTGACCAACTTGGTAAGTCGCTGCAAGCCTTGCTCGCGAGTTATGAATTTGCGTTCAATGCCTACCAGAATAGCCATCGCACCAAATCCGGTTCCACCGGAGGTAACAATATTTTTATCGTTATCCGGATAATCTTCATCTACATGATAGCGCTCGCGGGCTGCACCGGAAGTTGGTTCGGCACCATCCCAGAAATATTGAAAGGTTTTGTATTGAACCAAGGTGAAAAGTGAGTCGTCACTAATTCGTTTTTCTTTGGTTGCAACAGATTTCTGTTGGGCGCAACTCAGCAAGAAAAGTAAACCGAGTAGTGGTAGTGCTAAAAATCTAATTCTCAATAACTTCATGATCTCTCGTTT
>Ga0163149_10004403_pt1 | contig 15450 bp, 11 predicted proteins | sample OliLakLV19MP5G1_FD_148604 | JGI IMG/M metagenome (GOLD analysis project Ga0163149, IMG submission 148604) | Freshwater microbial mat bacterial communities from Lake Vanda, McMurdo Dry Valleys, Antarctica - Oligotrophic Lake LV.19.MP5.G1 | ecosystem: Environmental > Aquatic > Freshwater > Lake >...
TGATGTTAAACTATACTTTCAAAGAACGCTTTCCTCAAACAGTTCAAACTTTTTTCTAACTTTATGTTCTTAATATCTTATTCGGTATAAACTCTATTAAGATGTTACCTTACAAACAAAGGTTGCATCAACAACCAATGCCTGTTAATTGTATGAAATTCAGTCAGTTAAATAAGGTAAAGACCGTTTTTAGTGTGAAAAATTGCAAAAAACCGCATCCAACAAAATAAAAGGACAATGGATAGTTTTTTACATTTTAGAAGCTTGCTTGTATACTTGCGGTGGTGATGTGATTTTGTTTTTTTTCAGCACGTTTGACCACGAGGTTCGTTTAGAGGGACAATTTTTTCTGAGTAATTTTTTTTGAAAAGGTTTCCCGAATATTCTTAATGGGTTCTTCAAAAAAGCGGAACAAAAAATTCGAAATCAACCCAACAACAATTAAATAATTCGAGTAACGCAGTAAGGCTTGTACGTCATTATGTACGGGCCAGAATTTTAGAAAAGTGTACATGAGGGGTAAATGAGAAAGGTAAACTGAATAAGATATATTGCTAATGAATTTTAAGGGCCGGAATGGAATTTTTTCTTCCTTATAACATTCTAGCAGGGGGAATACCAAAATTATTGCAAAGGCATTAATACTGAAATAAAAAGTTTTATTGAAAAAAGTTATTTGGCTGAACTTGATAGTACACATCCATGTAAGTAAAATTATGCCGGTAATGAATGAAATGACTTTTGTTTTCTTCCAAAGTTCGTTTTTATAAACATAGATAAATGCTCCAAGCACACCCACTGCAATACAATCGAGCCGTGTAATAACCAACTTACGAAAGCTCAGATCCCATGTGGTCCAATCAGAGAGCTGTGAGCTTTCCATTGCAAAAAGTATTCGTATTATAAATGGAATGATAATAAACAGGGCAATTGTAGTGGCCAATACACTTTTTTTATTGCTGCTTGTAAAAAAAAGTATCAGCAACAAAAACGGGAACAAAAGATAAAACCACTCTTCAACAGAAAGGCTCCATGATTCCCAGAAAAAAAGATCAAGTGGTTTGTGAAAATTTTGGAGAAAAACAAAATAAGCCGCTGTGTTTTTGTTTATTATCCCCTGCGTTATGCCAACATACACAAGTACTATATTAATAATGAGAAATAAAAAATAATTAGGAAGTGTTCGGAACCATCTTCGTTGTATGAAGTCTATAGCAGATCGCAATGTCCATTTTTCTTCCGCATTTAATTTATTGATGATCATTCGTCCAATAAGAAAACCGCTGAGTACAAAAAATATATCAACTCCATCCGGCAATTTCATGTAAGGCAGAATGTTGAAATGGGGAGACAGAAGTAAGCTGCTGTGAAGGATCAAAACGAAAATGATAGCAGCGCTCCTTATAGTATCCAGTCCTGCGTTACGATTTTTCGTGTTTAACATATTAAATATGAAATCTAATTTCTCGCCATAAAAGGCGGGATTGTTCGACTAAGTATTCAAAGAAAATACATTCTCACAAATAAGCAAAGAACCACGACTTATGGTCGTGGTTCTTTTAACTGATCTTGTTTTATAAAATTAACTTCCGCATGCTTCACATCCTTCCGGATTATCAAGTGAGCAGGATATATCATCCATCTGCGCTTCAACATTCACTACTTGTTCTTCCGTAACAACAGGCGTAATTTGTTTTTCTGCCTGGTTCTCAACAGTGAATTTAATTGCATCGGCTGCAGCCTTCGTACGTAAGTAGTACATGCCTGTTTTGAGTCCCTTTTTCCAAGCGTAAAAGTGCATAGAAGTAAGTTTTGCAAAGTTCGGTGATTGTACAAATACATTTAAACTTTGGCTTTGGCAGATATAAGCGCCGCGATCAGCAGCCATATCCAGCAATGTTTTTTGTTTTATTTCCCAAACAGTTTTGTAAAGTTCTTTTATGTTCGCTGGTACCTCATCAATATCCTGTACAGATCCGTTTGCTCCGATTATTTTGCTTTTTAGTCTGTCGTTCCAAATTCCGAGTTTAACAAGGTCTTTCAATAAGTGTTTGTTAACTACTACAAACTCTCCTGATAAAACTCTTCTTGTATAAATGTTAGAAGTGTATGGTTCAAAGCATTCGTTGTTGCCAAGTATTTGCGAAGTAGAAGCTGTTGGCATTGGCGCTACTAATAATGAATTACGCACACCGTGCTTTTTCACTTCTTCTTTTAAGATATCCCATTCCCATCTTGGGCTTGGTGTAACTCCCCACATATCAAACTGGAAAATTCCTTTTGATACAGGTGATCCTGCAAATGTTTCGTATGCTCCTTCCGCGATCGCAAGATCTTTAGAAGCAGTCATGGCAGCGTAATAAATTGTTTCGTGAATTTCCGTGTTCAGTTTTTGTGCTCCGTCAGAATCAAAAGGCATACGAAGCAAAATGAAAGCATCTGCTAATCCTTGTACACCAAGGCCGATAGGGCGGTGGCGTAAATTAGAGCGTCTTGCTTCAGGCACAGGGTAATAATTACGATCGATTATTTTGTTGAGGTTTTTTGTGATCACATAAGTAACCTCAAATAATTTTTGATGATCAAATGCTCCGTCGATCACAAATCTTGGCAATGCGATAGATGCAAGATTACATACTGCGATCTCATCCGGTGCAGTGTACTCAATAATTTCTGTACACAGGTTAGATGATTTTATTGTACCTAAATTTTGCTGGTTGCTTTTCGAGTTACATGCATCTTTGTAAAGCATGTAAGGGTTGCCTGTTTCAATTTGTGATTCAAGTATTTTGTTCCAAAGGTCACGGGCTTCAATTGTTTTGCGGCCTTTGCCTGCAGCTTCGTAGCTGGTATACAATTTTTCAAACTCTTCACCCCAGCATTCTGCTAATCCAGGTGCTTCGTTAGGGCAGAATAATGTCCACTTTGCGTTATCTTCCACACGTTTCATAAACAAATCTGGTGTCCACATTGCGGTAAATAGATCGCGCGTACGATTCTCTTCTTTACCATTATTTTTCCTCAGATCAAGGAAATCAAAAATATCTGCATGCCATGGCTCTAAGTAAATGGCGAATGATCCTTTGCGTTTTCCTCCGCCCTGATCAACATAGCGTGCCGTATCGTTGAATACACGCAGCATAGGGATGATGCCGTTTGATGTGCCATTTGTTCCTTTGATGTATGATCCTGTTGCACGGATATTGTGAATGCTTAATCCGATTCCTCCGGCAGACTGAGAAATTTTAGCGCAATTTTTTAATGTATCGTAAATACCATCAATGCTATCGTCCTTTGCAGTTAATAAAAAGCAGGATGACATTTGGGGTTTAGGTGTACCGGCATTGAATAATGTTGGTGTTGCATGTGTGAACCAACGCTCACTCATTAAGTGATATGTTTCAATTGCAGAATCAATATCATCTTTGTGAATACCTACTGCTACACGCATAAGCATGTGTTGGGGACGCTCAGCAACTTGTCCGTACAACTTTAATAAATAAGAACGTTCTAATGTTTTGAAACCAAAATAATCGTACCCAAAATCTCTGTCATAGATAATTGTAGAGTCAAGTATGTGTGCATTTTTTGTAATTATTTCGTACACATCTTCTGCAATAAGAGAAGCTCTTTGTCCGGTTTTAGGATCAACATAGTTATAAAGTTTCTCCATTGTTACAGAGAAGGACTTGTTTGTATTTTTGTGAAGGTTGGAAACGGCAATACGCGACGCCAGCAAAGCATAATCAGGATGCTTTGTTGTTAACGATGCGGCAATTTCAGCAGCAAGGTTATCCAGTTCACTTGTCGTAACGCCTTCGTAAATTCCTTCGATAACTTTCATGGCTACCGGAACTGCACTAACGTGCTGCGATTCCAGGCCATAGCAGAGTTTTTGGACTCTTGCAGTGATCTTGTCGAACTTTACGGATTCTTTACGGCCATCTCTTTTGAGTACGTACATAAATGACGGGGATTAAAAAGTTAAAATATTTTAAATTATAATGGATTAAAAGTCTTCGTCTAATGAGAATACATTGTCAGCCTTGTCACTCATTACTCCGGCTTTCTGGTATTCTGCAACGCGTTTTTCAAAGAAATTTGTTTTTCCCTGAAGTGATATCAGTTCCATGAAGTCGAATGGATTGGTTGCGTTGTAGGTTTTTTCACATCCTAAAGCAACCAATAACCTGTCAGCAACAAACTCAATGTATTGACACATCATATCAGCATTCATTCCGATAAGTCGCACGGGTAGTGCATTGGAAACAAAATCCTTTTCTATCATAACAGCGTTTGTTATAATCTCTTTTACTCTTTCTTTTGGAAGTTTGTTTTTTAATTGAGAATAAATAAGACACGCGAAGTCGCAATGAAGGCCTTCGTCGCGTGAAATAAGTTCGTTAGAAAAGCTAAGTCCTGGCATCAATCCTCTTTTCTTTAACCAAAAAATAGAACAGAAGCTGCCTGAAAAGAAAATCCCTTCAACTGCTGCAAATGCAATAAGCCTTTCTGCAAAAGTTCCGTTACCTATCCATTTAATTGCCCACTCTGCTTTTTGTTTAACAGCAGGTACGGTTTCAATGGCATGAAAAAGACCATCTTTTTCAGCAGGATCTTTTATGTATGTATCTATAAGCAATGAATATGTTTCGGAGTGAATGTTCTCCATCATGATCTGAAAGCCGTAAAAGCAGCGGGCTTCAGGGTATTGAGCCTCCTGCATAAAGTTAACCGCAAGGTTCTCATTAACAATACCATCGCTTGCTGCGAAGAAAGCCAATACATGTTTTATAAAATGTCTTTCGTCATCATTTAATTTATTTTCCCAATCTGCCTGATCAGGTGAAAGGTCAATTTCTTCTGCGGTCCAAAAACTTGCTTCAGCCTTTTTATACATTTCCCAGATGTCTTTGTGTTTAATGGGGAATAACACGAATCTGTCTTTGTTGTCTTGTAAAATCGGCTCTACTTCTTGCATTTAATCTCTTTGTTAAACTAATTAATAAATCTATTTATACTCAAATCCTAAAAACCAAGGGCGACAAAGTCCCCAGAGCTTATTCAGCTCTCAATCAAGTGTTCGATAAAAATCGGAAATTTGACCGTTGAAGACATTACAAAAATTGTTAAAAAAAGATCTCATGTCAAGCGTATTAAATTAACATTTGCTCCAAGTTATAAACATGGCCTGCTAACAAACATTTGTTAAGAATTTTTTTTAATTCTTGTAAGTCAAGCGTAGCGCAGGATCCAGCAGTGTGTTTAAAAAAAGTTTTTTTTCTAATAAATAATTCTTGCAAAAACAAAAAATATATTTACCCCTTTGACAAAAGTTCTGCAGCAATTTCCAGTTCACTGTACCAAGCTTCTCCGTACTTACGTACAAGCGGTTCTTTAAGAAAACGAAACACCTGTACGTTTAATTGTGTGCCGCATACATGAGCCGGTTTACATACATTCCACGAGTTAAAATTCAATGCATCACAATCATTCAACTTTGTAATGCGGATAGGGTATAAGTGACATGAAATAGGTTTTTTAAAATCGATAAGGCCTTCCTTATATACTTTTTCGATGGCACATTTTGCGATCCCATCTTTTTCAAAATGCACAAAAGAACAATACTTTTTCTTTCCTCGTCCGTACTGAACAGTGCGTTCGGGCGGCCCATCTTCAACCAAAGGTATTGTATCATCCCCATCTTCATCAACAATGGAAAAACCTTTGGCTTCTATTGTTGCAATACCTTCAGGTGTCATATAGGGCATTGCCTTTTCATAGACTTGCTTTAAAATTTCAGCTTCCCCTTTTTCTAAGGGAGCCCCTGAATCTCCTTCAACACAACAGCCTCCCTTGCAGGCAGTTAGGTTGCAAACAAATTTTTTATCAATCAGTTCTTCTGAAACTAATGTATTGCCAATTGCCATCATGCGCCTTTCTGCCATATTCATTAAATATACGCATTGTTAAGGATTTTTTATAATTTTCAAGTCGGTTTTTTTAAGGAAAAAGCGGGGAATGGCATTTATTATGTATTATATTTATAGTGAAATTTTAAAATCAAATCCATGAAAAACATCTCTACGATACTTAGTGCAGTTTTATTTTTTATTTCACTGGCAACTTTTGCTCAAGTCGGTGTTGATACAGTGTTTGTCACACCAAGCAATCCTACGACCATTGATTCAGTTAAAGTTACAGCGTATACAACTTTTGGAAGCGGTGGCTGCGATACACTTGGTATTGGCGTTACGATGGGAAGTTGGATATACATAGACGCTTGCCATGAAAGCGGAATGGCTGCATATATTTGTCATGACTCAGTTACAATAAACTTGGGTTTATTGGCTGCTGCAAAATATGATCTGGGATATATAATAAGAAGGCCCAACCCGGTTACGGATCCAACAGATTGTGCAGGACAGCCAATTTTAGATTCCATGAATATTTCTTTTACGGTAACAACTGCATCAGGTATTGATCCAATTGCAAAACCCGTAAACACAGTTTTATTATTTCCTAACCCGGCTAATAATGCAATTGCCATTCATTATGTATTAGATAAAAATGATCAGGACGCAGTGCTTGCTATATATAATATGATCGGCCAGACTGTGAAAAGGATACCGCTTGAAGGCAAGAAAGGAGCTATTATTGAAAACATAAGTAACCTTAGTAAAGGCTCTTATTTCTACCGGATAGAAACACCAACTCTTATTGGTATAGTGGATAGACTCAATATTATTGAGTAATTACGTTTTAAATAATATAGGAAACAATTATTAAAATAATCGTAAAATAGGTTGTTTTTCTGATTAACATAATAGGTTTCAAGTATAAAAAGGCTGTAATTCACTAAAAACATGCATTTATTATTTGCTTTTAAAAGAGGCGCATATTTATTTTGTTTGTTGTTGATTCATTTTGGAGCAATGGCCGCTCCCGTGACCTATTGGACAGGCAAGATAAATACTGATTGGAATGACGCTGAAAATTGGGACAATGGTCTCCCGGTAGGCCTAATTGCAATAATTAATCCACTGAATTATAATGGAGGAATGTTTGAGCCTACTATCGGCAGTAATTCTACATCAACACCTATAGAAGTAGATGTTGAAGATGGCGCTACATTAATTATAAGTGCTAATTTGAGTATAAGCGGACATTTTGTTATCGCTGGTGCAGGCTCTTTGGTTTCAGTTACCGCCGGTGCAATTTCCATTAGTACCGGCAATCAACTTTCAGTTACATCGGGTGGAGAACTAAGAGTTAGTGGTGGATCAATCACCGCAGCAGGGACTGCCGGTGTCTGGGTTCAGGATAATAATTCAAAAATACTGTTAAGCGGCGGTGTTATTAATGCCGGGAACGATTTAACTGTTACTACTGGCTCCACAATGAGTGTTAGTGGTACCGGCGATTTAAATGTTACCGGTGCAATGACTATTTCCGATAAAGGAACAGCAAGCACCGCAGTAACAGTTTCCGGAGGAACAGTTGATCTGGCAGGTACGTTAACTCTTGGGGCTGGTTCATCATGTAATTCAGCGCCTTCGTTAACGGTATCGAGTGGTACATTGACGATTAACGGGATGCTTCAATGGCAAAAGACGAGTTCTTTGGTCTGCGGGATATCTCCCAATACTTTTCCACAGGTAACTGTTTCCGGGGGAATCCTGATATTGGTAAGTGGTACAGAAAGGGAGGACGCTAGTGGAACTGATGTAGCTATGAATATACTCATATCATCAGGCGTGCTTGAATGTCGCTCATCTATTGATATGGGACAATTTGGCGATGTGTTAAATCAAACAGGGGGTCTTCTTAGGTTTACTGCTGGAGCTGTAAAATGGTTCAATGGCGGGGCATACAACGCTACTGCAGGCGAAGCCACTATTGAAACCGATGTAGCTTTGGTTGCTGGGTCGGGAGGGCTCGGTTCGTGGCAGTTTTATGATCTTTATATTTCTGGTGTTTCTGGATTTCTAAATATACAAGATCCCGACATAAATGTATCGGGACTTTGGGACTGTTCAGCTTCCTTTAACAATAATGGTAAAAGGGTAACCTTTAATGGAAGCGATTTACAGGTAATTGCTTCAGGCGATCAACCTTTTTATGATGTTACCATTGCAAACACTTCAGCAACAATACCACAAATTGCTTTAAAGGGGTATAACATTCAAGTTGAAAATAACCTTACTATGACAAGTGGCAAGGTAAATCTAAACAGTTTAACTTTAACACTTGGAACAAGTGGTGTTTCCTTAGGAACGCTAACCTATACTGATGGATGGTTATATGGTGGTCGTTTTAAACGGTGGTTAAACTCAACTTTTTTGGTAGGGAATGTTGCAGGACTTTTCCCTATGGGAGGAAGAGATGGATTGCTAGGCGCAAATAATTATCGACCCTTTTGGTATGGTTATGGTCCTGCAATTGTCTCACCAACCGGAGGGACTATGACAGTTACTCATACCGCTGTTTATCCAGCTAAATATACCCCTGCCTTATATACTGACCTCTCCTGGGGTTTTGCTGTGCAAGGTGTCTCTGAATCCACCTGGGATGTAACCACTGCCGATGGTTTTGGTTTTACAGGTAGTGCCTGTATACGGTTTGGAGGCGAGGGGTTCGGAACAAATGTATTGACAGATCTCAATGCGTGTTTATCGGCAAGTGCTATTGCCACGCACGGTGCTGCAACCGGCACTGCAACTGTCCCTTATGTCAATCGCATTGGACTAGCCCCGGCAGACCTCGTTAACTCCTGGCGTATTGGAAGTAAAAACATAACTCAATCACCTTTACCTATTGAGCTTTTAAGTTTTGATGCAAAATTTATTGAAAATGAAGTTCAAACAAAATGGATTACAGCAACTGAAGTAAACAATGATTATTTTACTGTTGAACGTAGTGTGGATGGTTTAAATTTTGAAAGTGTTGGAGTTGTGGATGGAGGAGGGAATAGTTCCGTGGTTATCAGTTGTTAGATTCTAATCTGCCAATAACCAATAACCAATAACCAACAACCAACAACCAACAACTTTTTACTATAGATTAAAACAAACAGATTTTAATGGAGACTATTCATATTCAAATGCTATTGCAATAAATATTCAAAATGAAACAGGTTTTGATATGACAGCTTTTCCTAATCCAACTACTTTGGATAATGTGAATTTGATGATAAATGTAAGTTCAGGTGATGATGTGTTGGTAATTATGGTGGATAATTTAGGCAGGGAGGTATATTCAAAAATTAATATCATTAAAAATGCTGGTGAGCAGGTATTACATCTTTATAATTTAAATTCTCTTATGCCGGGAATATATCAGGTCATTGCTTCTTCCAAACAGTCGCTTGTAAAGCGCAAGCTTGTTATTCAATAACGAGTTTTTTAATTCCCGTTCATTTTTTCAACTTTCTATTTAGGACTAAATTGTAATAAGTAACGCTATTACTTATTACTTTTGTCGTATGAACCAGGAAGATCTTTTTAAGAAAATAGTTTCCCACTGCAAAGAGTATGGATTTATTTTTCCATCCAGCGAAATTTATGATGGCTTAAGTGCTGTGTATGACTATGGGCAGTATGGCGTAGAACTTAAAAAAAATATTCGCGATTATTGGTGGAAGAGTATGGTGCAGATGCACGAAAATATAGTGGGACTTGATTCCGCTATTTTTATGCACCCTACAATATGGAAGGCCTCCGGTCACGTAGATGCATTTAACGATCCGCTTATTGATAACAAAGATTCTAAAAAAAGATATCGCGCAGATGTATTGATCGAAGATCACATTGCCAAGATCGAGGGTAAAATTGAAAAGGAAGTTGAAAAAGCAGCGAAGCGATTTGGCGAAACATTTGATGCGGCCATGTATCGCAGCACAAATCCAAGAGTGCTGGAATATCAAAAACAGATTGATGATATAAATATCCGTTTCAAAAAAGCGTTGGAAGAAGAGAAATTAGATGAGGTAAAACAAATTATTGTTGACCTCGAAATTGTTTGTCCTGTTTCGGGAAGCCGTAACTGGACGGATGTACGGCAATTCAATTTGATGTTTTCCACATCAATGGGTTCTGTGAGTGATGATTCCAATACAATTTATTTACGTCCGGAAACTGCACAGGGAATTTTTGTAAATTTTTTAAATGTGCAAAAAACGGGAAGAATGAAAATCCCTTTTGGTATTGCGCAAACAGGTAAGGCATTCAGGAACGAGATCGTAGCACGGCAATTTATTTTCCGTATGCGTGAGTTCGAACAAATGGAAATGCAATTCTTTGTGAGGCCGGGGACAGAAATGGAGTGGTACAAGCATTGGAAAGAAGAAAGAATGAAATGGCACCGTTCCATGGGCTTTGCAGAAAGCAATTATCGTTTTCATGATCATATTAAACTGGCGCATTACGCAAATGCAGCCTGTGATATAGAATTTAATTTCCCATTTGGATTTAAAGAGTTGGAAGGAATACACTCCCGAACCGATTTCGATTTAAAGAGCCATGAAAAATTCTCCGGAAAAAAATTACAATATTTTGACTCGGAATTAAATCAAAGTTATGTTCCTTATGTTGTGGAAACGTCTATTGGTTTGGATAGAATGTTTCTAGGCATTTTATCGCAAGCATATAAAGAAGAGAAGCTTGAGGATGGAACGGAGAGAGTAGTCCTAAACATTCCTGCATTTCTTGCGCCCGTAAAAGTCGCGGTATTGCCATTGTTGAATAAAGATGGATTGCCGGAAAAAGCTGAAGAAATTTTTAAGATGTTGCGTGTTGACTATATGTGTCAAACGGAAGAAAAAGATACTATTGGTAAACGTTACCGCAGGCAGGATGCAATCGGAACACCATTGTGCATTACAATTGATCACCAGACATTAGAAGACAATACAGTTACTATTCGTCATCGTGATACCATGCAGCAGGAAAGAATCAGTATTGATAAACTATCTGCGGCTGTGAATGAGAAAGTGAATTTCAATAAAGCAGTTAAAGCGTTGGTTTAGGTTATTTATGCGCACCCGTCTAATACGGATGCGCATAAATAGATTACTGAACAATCAATTGTGATGTTTCTTTATTGTTTTCCGTAATCAATGTTATCATATAAGATCCCGGTAAAATTCCTGTCAGATCAAGAGTTGTGGAGTTTGGATCGTCTATGCTTTTTTGAAGCACAACTTGCCCAAGCATATTTGTGATCAATACCTCTCCGTTTGAATTATTATCCAGGTCTATATTCAACACGCCATCATTTACAGGATTAGGATAAAATCTAAAATTATTTTTTGACTTTATTTCTGTGACACCAACTGAAGTGACTGTTATTGTTTGAAAAGTAGAATCTATGCAACCACCGGTAGATTGAACGGATAAACAAACAGTATACGTTCCTGATGAAATATAATTGTGATTTGGATTTGTACTGCTGCTTGTGTCACCATCTCCGAAATTCCAGGAGTAATTTAAATTGCCGCTTGTAATCAACGATGAATCAATAAACGATACACTTGTTCCTGAAACAGAATAACCAAAGTTTGAAACAGGAATAGGATTTGCGGTAATAACAACCGAACTTGAATCAGCGCAGCCAAAATCCGAAACGACCACTAATTGACAGCTGAAAGCCCCTTCACGTTCAAATAAATGTGAGCTATTAGAAGCGGTATCTGTATTTGATAAACCACTTATTGGATCGCTAAAATTCCAGCTGTGAGAAAAAATATTTCCTGATGTCACTGTTGAAGAATCAGTAAACGAAATTTGAAACGGTAAACAACCCGAAGTATTACTTGAAGCAAATTGTGCTTTTGGGCGTGGATAAACAGTAACATTTTGATGAGTTGTGTCTTCATTCCCCTGGCTTACTCCAACTATTAATTGTACTGAATATGTTCCTGGTAATGTATAATTGTGAATAGGATTTTCAGTTGAATCAATAACTGCATCACCAAAATTCCATCTTGTTGAAATGATGCTATCGATAACACTAACAGATTCATTTGTGAAATGTACATCGTTGCCAAAACAAACATTTTCCGTTGTGAATGCCGCCGTTACAGGTAGTGGATTAGCAGTAACAGATATATTATCTATTCCATATTCATCGCGGTTGCCTGTGCCATTTACATCATCACCATTCCACCTGAAATAAAAATTAGCGGTTGGAGATATTGTTATACCTGAAAGTAAAATGTTTTTATTTATTTCCTCCCAAACAGGGTTTCCGTTTGCGACATCAGATGTTATGAAATCCAAAGCGGCAATAGTTACATAATTAATGCTATCGGTTGAGAATGAAAAATTAAGAGAGTTTCCTCTTCCCTGGTCGTTCATTGAAAAAATATCATAGGAAATAAATAGGCTTTTAATAGTATCCGGGGTAGTGTTGTGCAGTTTTAAAGTGAATGACCCGGGGGTAAAATCCGAACCTATTGGCTGCACTCCTAATATTATATTGTTCCCGGTATTAAAAGCGTATACACCTCCCGTGCCTGCAAGTCCATTGTGTATCCCTCTTGTAAAATCGGTAGCAGCGGTAACCTTTGTGTCACCAAAATTTAAGTTACCATCACTTAATCCTTTTATCGACCATGTATTGGAACTTAATTGTCCGGCGGCGGGAATAGGACAGAAGCCGCTTCCGTTAAAGTCATTAAAATCAATTATAAAAGTTTTGTTTGTCTGGTCAATATTAAGCTGACAAAAAGCAATTGAACAATAAATAAGTAAGGCTGCAATGGTAAGAGATGTTTTCATGGATTTGTTTGTTGTTTGATTAGTTATAAATTTTCTACAACGAAAGTAGATGCATGACAAGGCCTTTGAAAAAGGATTTGCACAACTAGATATGTATAGTCTTGAGTTTTTTGCTGAAAAGAGATAGAAAAAGCTTGTAGATAATGAGCAATTGCAAATTTTGCAACGACCCTATATTTATAATGAAATATCAATTAATTACTAATAGATAATTGTAATTATTGCGGATTTTTTTATTTCCCGATAGACTTCTGGCGTGGACCTAGTCGGAAGTCGAAGCGCATAAGGCGGGTTAAAATGACAAGTGATGAGTATATTAGTTATTGGAATAAAGTATCATTAAATTTGTACAAAGAAATGATGAACAAAATTGAAAAGAATAAAACCATTTTTAATGGATGCGGAAGTAGCCTTTAAGTTTTTTAAAAAATTGGAACAGGATCATTTCTCCCTAATTTATCTGGGCGAATTTGATGACGCATTAACACCATCCTTTATAAGAATAAATGAGAATAGTTTACATGAATCTCAAGCCTTTAAGAATAAGCTGTCGTCTTTCGTTGTAGAATGTTTTCAAAATATTGTAAGGCATGCCGATAGGCCTGATATCATTACCAGGACGAATAATAAGCCTAAAATGTTTATGATCAGGAATATTGGATATTCATTTTACATAGCCTCTACCAACCTGATCAACAATAACAAAAAGGAAGATTTGCTGTTGAAATTAAAATCGATTGATAAATTTTCGGCGGAAGAATTAAAAACAGCTTACCTTGATTCCTTGCCGGAGGGCGAAATTTCGGATACAGGAAGTGGTGGCTTAGGCTTGATTGAAATGGCAAAAAAATCTAATTGCGAGCTTAAATTCGATTTCGAATTTATTAATTACTTTTTTTCCATTTTCTTTTTACAGTTAAAGTTAATAGCCTTAAATGATCTTGGAGGTTTGCGGGATGCTGTTAAATTAAATAATTCGAAAGAATTGTACAATGAACTTTTGGCGGAAAATATTTTGATGATCAGGAAGGGTGATTTTTCACAAAAAACAATTCTTCCTATGTTAGATATTCTTGAAAATAATATTCAGTCGCAGCGCAATTTGCTTTCATCAGGAAAAAAAATATTTTATATGCTTGTGGAGTTACTTCAAAATATAAGTAAACATGCAAAGGAGAACAATGGTTCGAAAGAGGGGATTTTTATTATTGCTGTAAAAAATGATCAGCATATACTTACCACAGGGAACTATATTGAAAATGACAAGGTTGATCAGTTGAAAAAAAAATTGGAAAGTCTTGCCAGTATGAATAAAGAGGCACTGGCAGATATATATAAGGAAAACCTTTTGAGTAAAGACACTGGGGTAAAGGGAGGCGCAGGAGTTGGCTTGATTGAAATGAGTAAATATAGCCTTGAAAAGATAAAGTATAATTTTAAATTTATAAATGTTTCCACAACATTTTTTTCATTGAGCATAACAATATAGATTATGGGAGCAAGCATAAAATTAAAGGCAACTGAGGACACACCCGATATTATTCTTGATCGGGAAAAAAATAAGTTTAGTATAACGGGAAGATCTCTCCCTGAGGACCCGTCTGAATTTTATCAACCAATTTTGACTTGGGTAAAGGGGTGTGTAAAACAGCCAAATCCACATACCGAATTTCATTTGAAAATAGAGTATTTTAATTCAAGTTCTGTTAAACAAATAGTAACCATTTTGATAATCCTTTCCGAAATAATAAAAACCGGAAATGAGATTAAAGTTATATGGTATTATAAAGACGGAGATGATCTAATGGAGATAAAGGGTAAAGAATTAAAAAGCATGGTGTCTCTTCCATTTGAGTTGCAGATTTACTAAATAAAAAGATCCGGCTCAGGATTAATTTTCGGTTTAAAATCTTATTCCGATAACAAGCATATCATCAATTTGTTTATAATCACCCTTCCAATTTTGCATGGTTTCTTCCATTGCCAATTTTTGTTCCGCCATACTCATTGACTGAATATCCAAAAGTAGTTTTCTAAATGCAGACGTATTGAATTTTTTATTTTCGGGTCCGCCAAATTGATCCATGTACCCATCGCTAAACAGGTATAACCCCATATTTTCATGAATCGGAATTTGATGGGTAGTGAATTCTGACCTGGTGCTTTCTGTGTTTCCAAGGCTGGTTCCTCCTATGGATCGAATATTTGGTTCAACAATAACTACATTATTATTCTCAACTATATATACGGGGTTCATTGCGCCGGCAAACTCAATTAATTTTTTTTCATGATCAATTACGCATAGTGATATTTCCATTCCATCCTGGGACTGCGTTTCTCCAGCATTTTGATTCAAAGATTTTAATACGCCCGCGTGGAGCATTTCTAATATTTTTCCTGGCTGGACAACGAGCTTCTCATTTATTATTTCATTCAGCAAAGCATTTCCTATCAATGACATAAACGCACCGGGAACGCCATGTCCTGTGCAATCGATGGCGGCAACAATAATCTTATCTTCAAGTTTTGAACACCAATAAAAATCACCGCTAACAATATCTCTGGGTTGGTAATAAATAAATGATTGAGGTAACATTTTTTGAATTTCATTCTCTTCCAAAAGGATAGATTTTTGTATGCGTTTTGCATAATTGATGCTGTCTGTTATTTT
>Ga0163149_10004407_pt1 | contig 15435 bp, 14 predicted proteins | sample OliLakLV19MP5G1_FD_148604 | JGI IMG/M metagenome (GOLD analysis project Ga0163149, IMG submission 148604) | Freshwater microbial mat bacterial communities from Lake Vanda, McMurdo Dry Valleys, Antarctica - Oligotrophic Lake LV.19.MP5.G1 | ecosystem: Environmental > Aquatic > Freshwater > Lake >...
GGGCAATGTCATTAAGTTAAGTAATTAATACGCTGGTTTATAATTAGTAAAGGTTCTGAATTTGCTTTTTGACATTGGGTTTTTTCTAATTCTGGGAAAACTTCTATTTTTTCTTATTGGCAGTGGTGACCTTATAAAATAGGCATGTAATGTTCTTAAGATTTCGGGCACATCTTCTCTTACAAATAAGAAAATTAGATTTTCTTTAATTTTTCCAAATGCCTTATTATTGTTAACCTGCATAGGGTACTTCTTATTTATCATTATATCATCTATTGTTTTCTGCGCTTGTTTTATCAGGAGAAAATGCAAATTGGAAACAAATACTGTTGCATAAAAGTCCTGCATAACCGAAATTGGAGTCAAGCCACTCCATGATTCCAATTGTAAAATATTTTTTTGAAAATCAATGTTCGATTCCACTCCCCATCGCTTTGAGTAAAGTGCCTTAAACTCGCTCACTTTATATCCTTCCTCTTCCCATAGGTTGGTCATAAGTATCTCTGTTTTACCTGAGGATAATTTTATCCGTATCAATCTTACTTTTATCGGGGTGTCTTTTTGTACAATATACCCATATTGTTTTAACCCATCTATTGAGGCAGGGCTTGGAAAAAGTTTAATCTCCGTGGATTGTTTCCTACTGTAAAGGAAATGCTTTGCAATATTCAGGTTTTCATTTACACGAATCACATATTTGATTGGCCTTTCTTGAAATTGAAGCAATGCAACCATTTTATAATTACTGAAGTATCTGTCAAAGATGAGCAACATGTCCTCTTGAATCACTCCGCTCTCAATAATACCACATGCCATACGCAATTCCCCATATCTATATGGGGCGATCTGCGGAAACAAAATCATTTTGTTAAGAACATCATAGCAGTAAAAAGTTTTGGCTACTACAAATGAACTCGTCTGATTAGACTGACCACCAAAGTATTTCTGTAGTTCCGGTCTGTTGACAAGCGATATGTTAGAGCCATCACATCCCAATACCCTAAAGCCTTTCCATCGTTTTACTTTATTTCCATATTCAGCATAAAAATTCATCCACAAAACCATATTCCATGAGTAGAAAAAAGAAGGGTTTAATTTCATTCGTTGTAAACTAAAAGCAGCAACACTACAGGGTAAGCCCGACATTGATTTGCTCAAAAAAATTGTCTATTTCCACGCTTAATGTTTTTTTACAAAGTCGAACTATTAACAAGGCTAGTTTCTCAAAGGAAAGTTTTCGCTTCCTAGTAAAATCTGTTTCCTTGTTTCGAAATAAACTTGTATGCTCCATTTTATTCGCCACTATTATTAAAAATTCTTTTAGTGCGGAAATGATTTTTAAATTTGCTTCTAGCATAGGATGAAGGTTTTTTGTTTTGGCTTTGCAAATTCAAAACTATATTAACCTTCAATCCTATGTTATTGATCTCTAAATATTTATACACTAACTTAATGACATTGCCCAGCCGGGGTCAAACCTTGTTATTGAACTTCGCAATCAGGTTTCAATCATGGATCTATTTTTTCATAATCCCATCCTCCATAACTTTTCGTCCACCTCTTTGCTTTATACCTATACCAAAAATGCAATAACAAACACAAGATCAATACAACAGTTAAAATAATCCAAAACAAAGTACTGCGCCAAAAGAAATAAATAAAACATCCCAATACAACATATTTCAAAATCCTCAACCATATTGGCTGGGCATTCCCAGAGAATGCAACCTCATATTCCCGTTTTAAGATCTTAGAAAATTTCAATCTTTGAATTTTAAAAATAAGTGTTTAATGAAAGAGTAAACTGTCAGCCCATAACTGTCCGCTGTTATTTTTTAATCACCTTAATTGATTTGCGGTTACCATTTACCATCACTGCTTTAACATCTAAGTAGTCGGGGAACTTTACTTTTATAAAATGATAGGTTAGTCCGAAACAACAGTCACAAGCACAGTAAGTGCCATAACCGTAGTAAATGATCATAGCGAACAAAAACAGTATCGGGTGACTGTCCGCGCAAGATTGCCGACCAGAGAATCATCATCAAAAAGATAAAAATTGCCCAACGTGTCATTTGTCTTTACGATTTGTTGCTAGCTTGTTTATTCAGGAAATTTTGTCGTTAAAACTTCTCCCAATATATTTTCCTTAGCCGTATTGGAGATTCTTCAGCTTTATTTACCACCTAACTCACACACCGCCAGCCAGGCCATAAGCCCCATACCGGTTTCAAGAGCACGTTCATCAATATCAAAAGTGGAAGTATGTACACCCGAAGTAATTCCTTTAGAAACATTACCTGTACCTAACCTGTAAAAACAAGCGGGCACTACCTGCGAGTAAAAAGCAAAGTCTTCAGCTGTCATCCGCAGGTCCAATTCCTCCACATTAGTTTCGCCTAAATATTCTTTTGCATGCGCAATTGCTTTTTCAGTCATTGCTTCATTGTTTATTAAAAACGGATAACCATCCATAATAGCAAACTCACAATTGCCACCAAGATTACTTGCTACTTTTTGCGCTGTGGCCTTCATTTTTTTGTGCGCTTCTTTTCTCCAACCTTCATTCATGGTACGGAAAGTTCCTTCTATCTTCACTTCATCAGGAATAACATTTGTAGCACCATTCGCAATAAACCTTCCAAAGGCCAGCACCGTGGGCACATCAGGCACTTGACGGGTATCAGCGTCCATGAATTCCTTTTTCAATTCCAGCAATACCTGCGACGCAATATAGATGGGATTGTTATACGTTGAAGGCATTGCCGCGTGTCCGCCTTTTCCTCTCACTGTAATATATATTTCATCTGTGGATGCCATGTACATTCCTTTTCTGAAACCAACCTTACCGCCTTCCATACTCGGAAAAACATGCTGTCCTATAATACCCGCAGGACGGGGGTTTTCGAGCACCCCTTCTTTTATCATCAACGATGCGCCGCCGGGAAGTTTTTCTTCTCCGGGCTGAAAGATCAACCGCACTGTCCCCTCAAATTCATTTTTTAATTGTGATAATATTTTTGCAACGCCCAACAATGAAGCTGTATGCACATCATGTCCGCATGCATGCATCACCCCTTTATTACGCGAAACATAATCTGTTTTATTTTCTTCGAGTATAGGAAGCGCATCCATATCGGCACGCAATGCAATTGTTTTAGCCAAGGGATTTTTTCCGTGTATCTCCGCAACAATACCTGTCTTCACTATTCCCTGCTTAAAAGAAATTCCAAACTCTTTTAGTTTGCCTGCAATAAAAGCGGAGGTATTGTGTTCCTCAAAAGATAATTCAGGATTAGCATGTATATGTCTTCTTACGTCAACAATTTCCTGCCAACTCGTTTTTGCTAATTCTCTTATTTTCTCTTTCAAATTATTCACAGATATTTTTACTTTCTCCCTCTCCCCTGGAGAGGGTTGGGGTGAGGCCTATTTTCCAAAAATCATTTTCAAAGACACCAATAATATAATAATTCCAAAAACTTTTCTCACCACTGTCTGATCAAGGCTTATCGCGAGTTTAGATCCAAAGTAACTTCCCGCCACAAATGTTACGGCAATTATAAGCGCCACTTTTATGTCAACAAAACCTCCTTTATAATAATTATAGACTCCCAAAATTCCAATGGGTAATAAAAACATTGCTAAGGTTGTGCCTTGCGCAGTATGCTGACTAAATCCTAAAAAATAAACCAAAAATGGTACTATAACAATACCACCTCCTACCCCTACCAACCCGCTTAATGCGCCGGCAACCAATCCAATGATCAATAAAATAATAGTTGTTGAATTCATGGTTATAAAATATATACAAACCTATGTGATTTTTTCAAGAATCGCATAAAGCAGGAGGAGAAATCAGTTAAAAGAATACTGTTTTTTATCAAGAATTTGCTAACGAGATTCCGACCAGCTTCGCGGTCGGTCCCGATATCTATCGGGAGTAATGGTACACTCTCCGTCGTCAGTGGACAATTAACGGCTTTATCAAAAATCGAGTGTAAAGGACAAATACCTCATGGTAGGCTTGCCTTTATCCAATGGATCGTTATCAGGCGGCAATACAACACGGTCCTCAACACCCCATGCCCAATCTATCCGCACAAAGTACCCCCAGAGACGACTTCTAAAACCAAAACCATATCCGCCAACAATAGGATCTTTTTGATTATAGATCGTTATCGTAATTGGATTACCCGGAGATGCCTTAATTGTTTTGTTCAATGAATTGTCTCCTGAATATGGAGTTTTATCTGTCCATGCAGTTCCAATATCACCAAATCCAATGATTTGGAAATTGCTAATAAAATCAGACTTAATAGGTTTGTTCATTAAATATTTAAATATTGGAACCCTGAGTTCACTATTGATAACCGCAAACGAATTTCCATTACGAATGTTCTGATAAAATCCACGCATATTGGTTGCAAGCGTTTGATATGCGTAATTCTGATCGGTCGCGACGTTTATTGAGTTATCAAATTTCGGAGAGAACCAATTGTCCACACCTCCCATATAATAAACTAACTTTTGCCTTCCGAATGATGTACTGAATGCTACACGGTTTGCCCAAATAATATCGCGGTGTATTTTTTGGTAGTGCCTGAAGTCGGCGCCAACAACAAACATATCGGTCTCTTCTTTATCAACCTGCCTGTAGTATTCACCAAATATTTTGAAACGCAAACCATTATATAAGTTTAACCCTTTCTTAATTGTATTGTCAAATACATATTCCACTTTTGCACCACCCCATGTTTGATATTCATTAAGACGCTTTAAGTTTACAAGATCTGTTGCCATGAAAACAGTTCTGTCATTTCTTATTGACAAGGTTCCTCTTAAACTCGCAACTTCACTAAAAGGCCATTTGAGCACATACTTCGCATCATGAGTATGAACTTTTATTAATGACGCTGAACTTGTTACATTCAACAATGCCTGACGGTGCAACACGATCTGTTTATCTAAATTCTTGATCCTGTTCTCGTGGCTGATGAAATATTCATTGCTATTTAAATCTCCGGACAAACGAACGCCTGCCGTTATTTTATAATCTTCAAAAAGATCACTTAATCCTATTTTGAAAAAACCGGTAAAGCCGGGGTTCAAATAAATTGGACTACCGCCGCCGGTAAACTTCTGATATGTTTGATTCAGAAAAGTATTGTCCAGCTGACTCACAACATAATCGGTTGAATAATTAAGATAATAATTTTTCTGACGGCCCAACTGAAAATTATCCAATGGGTCGGGTGGTAATGAATCCGCTTTTACAACCTGCGGCACTTCAACCTTTATGGGCTGTCTAGTGTTTGGATCGTTTTCAAAAGCATAATTGGTAATGTCTATCGAAGAACTGCTGTCCCGTTTCGGGGCACTATCATCAACAACAAGCACCTTAACATCCTTAGGAAGCTTCCTTAAGGTATCTGCCATTTCCTTCTCTAATTTCTCTTTCCTCTTTTGTTCCAGTATTTTCGATTGTACATACGCAGTGTTCTTTAATTCAACCGGTGCCATTGCTGTTGGGTCAACTATATCGCCCATATACATGCGATATTTCCCATTATAGAAAAGCACCTCGGTATATTTTTTTGATTTCGCATTTAAATTCTGCTCAATAATATTACGTGAGTAATTTGTTGCCGCCGAAATAGTAATTACATCACGGTAATGCGCTGCAGTATCTATGTAACTAATTACACTATCAAAATTTGCAAGATACCTGTTATTGATCCCGCTCACCGGTGAGAGATAACTTATATTAATTGCATCGTATTCCGACGGTTGATCCTCATCTACCAAAGGTGTATTGGTTACCCGTTTTAATATCTGAGATTTTTTTGCGTAGTCATAAACGAAAATATCTTTTGTCGATGGAAGGATCTTTAGGCTTTTATCACCGAGAGTTCGTATTGTATCATTTATCCTGTTTGAACTAAATGCGATCTTGGTTGATCCAAAAACAAAACGAGGATGAAGATCATCATAAATATCATTGGTAATTTGCTCATAACCATTTGAAGCTGCCACAAACACATAAATATCTGATTGCCCTTTTTGAACGGCCGACATTACAAATTTTCTTCCATCGTCCGAATAAGAGAAGTCAAGGATTTTCACAAAGTTTATAATGGGTCGTTCCTCTTTTTTCTTCTCGTCCATGTTGTAGTTGATCAACTTCACTTCACTTTTTTTCTCAACGATCATGGAAAGAATTTTTCCACTCGGGTGCCATGCAAGCAATGGATATGAATAATCAGTGATACGATCTATCTTATGACCCACTTTCATTATGCGTTTTGTTTTATTCTCGGCCATATCATACAGCCAAACTTTGTATTGCCCAAGTTCATTGGTAGCATAAGCTAGTGTTTTACCATCTGGACTCAATTTGGCCTGACTATAAACTCTTGAAGCTTTTATTTTTTTCATTGGAACAGGACGCACAGGAAGTGTTTTGGAAGAATCCAAACTATACCTGTTCATATAGGAATCCAACCACTCGTATGACATATTTTTTACAGAAACACCAAGTACAAACAAGAACGCACTTTCAATGTTACGGCTCACCTTTGTCATGTATAACAAATTGGAAACAACCTGCTCACCATATGTTTCGGCAACATAGTGCCATATGGAATGGCCCGCAAACACAGCGTCCTGCCCTGTTAACCTGTTAAACTTTGTGTATCTTCCTGAGAGTATTCCATCTCTTACACGATTGTCAATATCAACGCTCCAATCATTAGCAATATAAGATACAAGCCCTTGAACATACCAGTCGGGCAATGCAAGCAATGTTGAATTTTTCAACATATCTTTTACATTACCGCCATAAAGCATTTGATTGATCAATACCTCCGCAACACCTGCCCTTAATTGCTGTTCAAGTTTTTGGTGATCGCCTTCATAATACAACATTATTTTGGAGCCTACTATTTTAGTGACACCGCCCACGTTATATTGTTCTTCTGATACAAGGCCCAGGTTACTTTGCTGAAAATCGCTTTGCCTGTTATAAACAATGAACTGCAATTTATCTTCCAATTGAAAGTCAATGAATTTTTCGATATCAGGAATATTTTTTTTCGCAAGCAAAGAAACATAGTTTGCTACATCACGCCCGCCTTCATAAAAGTACACCTCGTATTTATCGTACGAATAATAGGTCCAGTTTACCTGCTGGTATTGGACACGATTTTTACCAAACTCCATTTGAGAACCGCTGTAAAACTGAGCATATGCAGTTAAAACGGAAGCAAAAAAGAAAATAAATAAGGCGGGGAAACGCTTATATGATTTATGTAAACTGATGTCTTTCAAAATTATATGTTTCATTATTGCGCAAGCCTATAAATTTACAAAAACAGACTTATAAATAAAAATCAAAAATGCTTGCTAACTTTGAACGTTTTGAAACCTATTTTATTATGGCATCAATAAAAGCTTTTACCTTCGGTCCCTTCCAGGAAAATACCTATATAGTATATGATTCTACAAAGGAATGTGTAATTTTTGACCCGGGCTGTTTTGGAGATAAAGAAAAGAATGAATTAAGCGCTTATATAGACGATAATAACCTGAAACCCGTTAAACTTATTAATACTCACGGCCATATCGACCATGTTGCGGCAAATAAATATGTTGCCGATAAGTACAAATTGGGGGTTGAAATAAACGAAAAAGACCTGTTTCTACTTCAAAATGTAGAAAAAACAGCCCGTATGTACGGACTTTATGTAGAACCTTCACCAGATCCCACTACATTTCTGAATGAAGGAGATGTTATAAAATTTGGCAACACCACGCTTGATATTTTATTTACCCCGGGTCATTCACCGGGAAGCCTTTGCTTCGTAGACAAAGCAGATAAAAATATTATTGGCGGAGACGTCCTTTTTATGGGAAGTATTGGGCGCAGTGATCTTCCGGGAGGAGATTTTGATACACTTATAAAAAGCATCCGCGAAAAACTTTTCACATTACCCGATGATTACACGGTTTATTCTGGTCACGGACCTAAAACATCTATAGGGTTTGAGAAAAAAAGCAACCCTTTTCTCCAATAATGATCAAGGCAGGTAGTTCTCGACTAGCTCGAACTGACAAGAAACATAACTCATGACAATCAATAAAGGCAAATACCGACATTACAAAGGCAAAGAATATGAAGTACTTGGCACAGCTTTACACAGCGAAACGCTGGAAGAAATGGTAGTGTATCGTACATTATACAAAAACGAAAAAAGTGAATTGTGGATACGGCCTTCGAAAATGTTCATTGAGAAAATTGAAGTTGGCGGCAAAGAAATACCAAGGTTTACGCCTATTTCCAACTAGCTTTTGACAAAAGGTGTACGAAATTTTACACCATGTGTTCGTTTCGAGAGCCTCAACGAGCGGAACACGTACCATGAGGTTCTCAATGGGTACAAGAAGTTAGAGCGTATTTTTTTGTACACCTTGACAAATAAATTAATATTCGTATATTTGCCGCAATTATGAAACAATCATTAACACATTTGCATCATCATACTTACCCTACGGGTAGGCTGTGATCGTTTTGTGTTAACACAAATATTTTCAAGGCTTACCAAACGGTGAGCCTTTTTTATTTGGCCTCTCCCCGGCCCTCTCTCCTTCGACGAAAGCTCAGGATAAACGCGGAGAGGGAGATTGAAAAAAGTGAGGTATTAATAATATTAATAGAAAGTTATGAAAAAGTTAAAAATTGCAATACAGAAATCAGGACGGCTAAACGAAGATTCCATTCGTATACTTAAAGAGTGCGGGATAGAATTTAATAACGGAGTAAATAAGCTAAAGGCGGATGCGCAAAACTTTCCATTGGAAGTCTTCTTTTTACGCGATGATGATATCCCACAATATGTGGAAGATGCTGTTGCTGATATTGGTATTGTTGGAGAAAATGTAGTGCTTGAAAAAAATAAAAATGTAAAAACCGTTGAACGACTAGGGTTTGGGAAATGCCGTTTATCAATTGCTGTTCCTAAAAACAAAAAATATAATAGCATTAAAGATTTCGATGGCAAAAAAATTGCAACGAGTTATCCTGTTATACTTTCTAAATTTTTAAAGAAAGAAAAAATAACTGCAGAGATACACGAGATCAGCGGCTCTGTGGAAATTGCCCCAGGCATTGGATTAGCTGATGCCATTTGCGATTTGGTAAGTTCAGGAAGCACTTTGTTTATGAATGGCCTTAAAGAAACCGAGGTAATTTTAAAATCAGAAGCATTACTTATTGCGAATAAAAACTTAAGCGAAGAGCAAAACAAACTGGTTGAAAAACTATTATTCAGAATTAACGCGCTTCGCAAAGCAAAGAACAATAAATATATTTTATTGAATGCACCCAATGAAAAATTGGAAACCATTTGCAAAATATTACCTGGCATGAAAAGTCCAACCATTGTACCATTGGCAGAGAAAGGCTGGAGTTCTGTACACAGCGTTGTGAATGAAAATGATTTTTGGGACATTATAGAAAATTTAAAAGCAAACGGAGCCCAGGGAATTTTAGTTGTGCCAATAGAAAAAATGATAGCATAAACTGAGATGAAGACAATTAAATACCCTCCTCAAAAAAACTGGGCCAAGCTTTGCAAACGCCCGGAGCTTGATTCTGCCTCATTAAACAAAAAAGTAAGGACAATACTTAATGAAGTAAATACCAAAGGCGACAAAGCATTACTCAATTATGCGTTGAAGTTTGATAAAATAAAATTGAAAAGTTTACTTGTTAGTGAAAAAGAAATAAATGAAGCTGAGAAAAATTTAGATTCACAATTAAAAAAAGCCATTCAAACTGCTTACAAAAACATTCTTGTATTTCACGAGTCACAAAAAGAACCAGTAAAAATAATTGAGACAACCCCGGGTGTAAAATGCTGGAGAAAATCAGTTGCCATTGAAAAAGTAGGATTATATATTCCAGGAGGCACGGCCCCACTATTCAGCACACTCTTAATGCTTGGCATACCAGCAAAAATTGCAGGCTGCAAAGAAACAATTGTTTGTACCCCTTCAGACAAAAGCGGAAATATTCATGAAGCCATTTTGTATACCGCAAAACTTATTGGCATTACAAAAATTTACAAAACAGGAGGAGCACAAGCTATTGGTGCAATGGCTTATGGGACAAAAGTAATTCCGCAGGTCTATAAAATTTTCGGACCCGGCAACCAATATGTTACTTGCGCAAAACAATTAATAAATATGGAAGGTATTGCCATTGATATGCCGGCAGGGCCATCGGAGGTTGCAATATTTGCTGATGAAAGTTGTGATCCTTCTTTTGTTGCTGCCGATCTTTTATCACAAGCGGAACACGGAAGCGATTCGCAGGTTTTATTGGTGACAGCTTCTGAAAATATAATCACTTCCGTCAACAAAGAACTGGAAATACAATTAAATAATTTACCCCGTAAAGAACTGGCAAAATCTGCTCTAAAAAACAGCAAATCTATTCTTGTAAAAAATACCGACGAAGGAATTGCCTTGATAAATACTTATGCTCCGGAACATTTGATTCTTGCTTGCGAAAATAACGAGGCTATAGCAGAGAAAGTGACAAATGCAGGATCTGTATTTTTAGGAAACTGGAGCTGTGAAAGTGCAGGTGATTACGCATCAGGTACCAATCATACTTTACCAACTAATGGTTATGCCAAAGCATACAGCGGGGTATCATTGGATAGCTTTGTTAAAAAAATCACATTCCAGAACCTAAGCGAAACAGGCTTAAAAAATCTTTCTAACACAATAACAACAATGGCAGAAGCAGAAGGATTACAAGCCCACAGCAATGCAGTAAAAATCAGAATGAAAAAAATTAGTTAATATGTTCAATTTAGAAAACATACTTCGCCCCAATATTAAAAATCTTGTCCCCTACTCTTCTGCGCGTGATGAGTTCAAAGGAAAAGAAGGAATATTTTTAGACGCGAATGAAAATAGTTTTGGCTCACCGGCTAAGAAAAATTACAACAGGTATCCTGATCCGCTTCAACTCGATCTGAAAGAAAAAATCTCCAAAATAAAAGGAGTTCCTGTTCAGAATATATTTTTAGGAAACGGTAGCGATGAAGCTATTGATATTCTGTTCAGAGCTTTTTGCAATCCGGAAAAAGACAATGTGATTATTTGTCCGCCTACCTATGGAATGTATGAGGTTTCTGCAAATATCAACGACGTTACTGTCATTAAGGCACCGCTTACACCAGAAAATTTTCAATTAGACCTCCAGAATATTCTGAAAAACATCAATAGTAAAACAAAACTCATTTTTATTTGTTGTCCCAACAACCCAACCGGAAACGGAGTAAAATGGGATAACGTAAAACAGATCCTTGAAAATTTTAATGGACTTGTTGTAATAGATGAAGCATACATCAACTTTGCCTCTTACAGGAGTTTAATTGCGGAGCTGGTCAATTATCCAAACCTTGTCATTCTTCAAACACTTTCCAAGGCATGGGGAATGGCAGGATTAAGAATAGGGATGGCCTTTGCGAGTCAGCAAATAATTGATGTATTCAATAAAATAAAACCTCCATATAATATTAACGTTGCTTCGCAGCAATTAGCCATTGAGGCGCTGGAAAACGTTGAGCAAATAAACGATTGGATAAAAACAATTGTGAAAGAACGAGAAAAATTAAAAAGTGAATTACAGAAATTCACCTTCGTTGAAAAAATTTATCCCAGCGAAGCTAATTTTCTATTGGTAAAAGTAAGTACTCCGCAGAAAATATATAATTACCTGGTGGGAAAAAATATTGTTATCCGGGATAGAAGTAAAGTAACATTATGCGAGGGGTGTATACGGATTACTATTGGGAGGGAAGAAGAGAATGAGAAACTGATCAATGAACTTAAATCTATTTAAAATGCAACATCGTTGCGAACGTAGTGAAGCAATCTCCTTTAGGTTACCTTCGACTATCACCCTTCGTAAGGACAACATAATTATAAAAAGCATGAATTCTGCATTCTATATTCTTAATTCTCTATTACAATGAAAAAAGTATTATTCATCGACCGAGACGGTACAATTAATCATGAAACAAAAGACGAACAAATAGATTCGTTTGAGAAGTTGTCCTTTCTTCCCAATTCCCTGTTCTACTTAAGCAAAGTCGCGAAAGAATTAAATTATGAATTGGTTATGGTCACTAACCAGGATGGATTAGGATCAGAAAAATTTCCTGAAAATACATTCTGGCCCGTTCAAAACTTTATTCTGAACATCTTAAAAAGCGAAGGAATTAACTTTTCGGAGATATGCATCGATCGATCTTTTTCCAGTGAAAATAAACCTACCCGCAAACCGGGAACCGGCATGTTAACCAAATATATTAATAGCAAGGATTATGATCTTGCAAATTCATTTGTCATTGGCGACCGGCTAACAGATATAAAACTTGCTCAAAATCTTGGATCAAAAGGAATCTGGATAAACAGCGGAAGCAATCTTGGCTCAAATGATATGAATGATACACTTAAAGAATTAAGATCTACTATTGCATTGGAAACAAATTCCTGGGAAGAGATTTATAATTTTTTGAAACTTTTACCGCGTAAAATAATTCACACCAGGAAAACAAAAGAAACAAACATAAGCGTTGAACTCAACCTCGAAGGAAACGGCAATGCCAAAATTAAAACTGGCCTTGCATTTTTTGACCATATGTTAGAACAAATTGCAAAGCACGGGAATATTGATCTGGATATAAATGCAAATGGAGACTTACATATTGATGAGCACCATACTATTGAAGATGTAGGAATAACACTTGGAGAAACATTCAGCAAAGCTCTTGGAAACAAAGCGGGTATTGAGCGTTATGGATTTTGCTTACCTATGGATGATTGTTTAGCACAAGTTGCCATAGATTTTGGTGGACGGAACTGGCTAGTTTGGGAGGCTGAGTTTAAGAGAGAAAAGATTGGTGAAATGCCAACTGAAATGTTCATGCATTTTTTCAAATCATTTTCTGATGCAGCTAAATGTAATCTGAACATAAAAGCAGAAGGAGAAAATGAACACCATAAGATCGAGGCCATATTTAAAGCATTTGCCAAATCAATTAAAATGGCTGTGAAAAGAGATACGAATAATATGCAGTTACCGAGTACAAAAGGAGTATTATAGAAAATGTCAGTTCGAGTAGTCCTGACTTTTACAATCGGGACGTATCGAGAACAATTGATAAAACTTCTCGATACATTCAGTAGCTAAGGATCCTGAACACTCGAAGTGACATACAATAACAGGAAATGAAAATCGTAATTATCAAATATAACGCAGGTAATATTAAATCAGTCGAATTTGCCCTCGAAAGAATTGGAGCAGAATCAACTGTATCAGATAATACTGACGAAATAAAATCTGCAGATAAAATTATTTTTCCAGGTGTTGGAGAAGCGAGTAGCGCAATGAATTATTTAAGAGGAAAGAAATTGGACACTTTAATTCCATCCCTTAAACAACCAGTATTGGGGATTTGCCTTGGCATGCAGCTTTTATGCTCGCACTCAGAAGAGGGAAATACAAATTGCTTAAATATTTTCCCTGAAAGGGTTCGCAAATTTTCTTCCTCTCCAATGGGGAGTGCTGGGGTAGAGCTTAAAATACCGCAGATCGGATGGAACAATATTTATGATTTAAAATCAGGCCTATTCAATAACATAAAGGAAAACGAATACAATTATTTTGTACATAGTTATTTTGTTGAATTATCCGACAATACAATAGCAAAATGTAATTACATCAATCCATTTAGTGCAGCTATAAATAAAAATAATTTTTATGCGGTTCAGTTTCACCCGGAAAAGTCGGGCAAAGCTGGAGAGCAATTATTACAAAACTTTTTAGCACTATAAAATGATCGAAATAATCCCTGCAATTGATATTATAGATGGAAAATGTGTAAGACTTACGCATGGGGATTATGCGCAAAAGAAAATATACAATGAGAATCCATTAGAAGTGGCCAAACAATTCGAAGATATTGGGATAAAAAGATTACACTTGGTCGATTTAGATGGTGCAAAAGCAGGAAAGATCATCAATCACAAAGTATTAGAAAAAATTGCCAGCAACACATCGATGATAATAGATTTTGGAGGCGGAATAAAAAGTGATGAATCCATTGAACATATTTTTGAATCGGGCGCAGCAATAGCAACAATTGGAAGCACCGCTGTAAAACAACCTCAGCTATTTTACGCTTGGGTGAAAAAATACGGAAGCGATAAAATATTATTGGGTGCAGATGTAAAAGATGAAAAGATAGCTGTAAGCGGTTGGCTGGAAAAAACGAATATCGATATTTTTGATTTTATTGCAACCAATGTTGAAAATGGAATTACACAACTCTTTTGTACCGATATTTCTAAAGACGGCGCTTTATTAGGCCCTTCACTTGAATTATATAAAAAGATCATTGAAAAATTCCCGGCATTGAATTTTATTGCCAGCGGGGGAGCTTCAAACATAAACGACGTTAAGGAGCTTAATGTTATCGGATGTAAAGGTGTAATTATTGGAAAAGCTATTTATGAAGGACGAATTACAATTGAAGAGCTTAAAAATTTAATTAAAGGGAAATTCGTAAATCTAAAATCATAATTCTTAAATAAATATTGTGCTTACCAAACGTATCATACCCTGCCTAGATATTAAAGATGGAAAAACCGTCAAGGGAATCAACTTCGAAAACATCCGCGATGTGGGTGACCCAGTTGAGCTAGGGACATATTATGCACAAAATGGTGCAGACGAACTAGTATTCCTGGATATTACAGCAACCAATGAAAAAAGAAAAACTTTAACAGAACTCGTTACACGAATTGCAAAAAAAATAAATATACCCTTTACGGTTGGAGGTGGCATCAGCAGCATTGAAGATGTATCCATTCTACTTAATTCAGGAGCTGATAAAATTTCAGTGAATACTTCCGCTGTAAAAAATCCGGGATTATTAAATAACCTGGCAGGCCAATTTGGAAGTCAATGTGTGGTGCTGGCCATCGACACAAAATTTATAAATGGAGAATGGATAGTTTATCTCAACGGTGGAAAAATTGCTACTGAAATAAAAACAATAGATTGGGCCAAAGAAGCTTATGAAAGAGGGGCCGGAGAAATATTGCTGACCAGCATGAATAACGACGGAACAAAAGCGGGTTTTGCTTTGGACATAACCAAACATGTATCAGAAGCTGTCAACATTCCTGTTATTGCAAGCGGAGGCGCAGGCAACATGCAGCATTTTAAAGAAGTATTCAATGAAGGCAAAGCAGATGCAGCGCTTGCAGCCAGCATTTTTCACTATAAAGAAATTGAGATACAGCAATTAAAAAATTATTTAAAAGAAAATAATATAGAAGTACGTATATGAC
>Ga0163149_10004415_pt1 | contig 15422 bp, 12 predicted proteins | sample OliLakLV19MP5G1_FD_148604 | JGI IMG/M metagenome (GOLD analysis project Ga0163149, IMG submission 148604) | Freshwater microbial mat bacterial communities from Lake Vanda, McMurdo Dry Valleys, Antarctica - Oligotrophic Lake LV.19.MP5.G1 | ecosystem: Environmental > Aquatic > Freshwater > Lake >...
GTCATACTTGTGACGCAGATAGTAGGGCGCCACGTAGTCGTAATCCTCGTCCAGGATCGGACGAAGCAGCAGTTCAATCCATTCCGGCGTGATGCTGCGCAGGTCGGAATCTACCACCGCGCAGGCCTTCGCGTTCAGGCGCCTGGCGATCTCAAAGATCGTGCGAAACGCGCTCCCTTTACCTGGAATTCCGTGATAGGGGGTGATGATCTTCTGAAGCTGACTCTGCTGATCGCTGATGAGCAGCGCGCCGAAATCCACGACCGCCCGCGACACCACATCGGGCGTCCCGTCCGACGACCCGCCGTCGGAATTGATCAAGACGGCGCGCCGATCGGGAAAATACTTCGCCAGTCCCGCGCTGACCGCGCGAACCACATGCCCGATCGTGTCGGCATTGTTGTAACTGGGAATGCCGACGAGGATCTCCACTTCACCGATCGCTTGCACGAGAGACTCGGTCTCCGGCGTGAGCGCCACCGATGGGTGCTTCAGCTGGATGTCAGACGGCTCTCTTGTGTCGGGTCCCACCGGTGATCCTCCTCTACTGCGTCAATCAGCCGATCGAACACGTCCGGAACAGCGGCTGCGACGCGACTCCAATTTGAAATCATAGGCACCCCCAACGGATCTTTCTGAAAGACCTCCGCTGCCAGCTTGATACCTTTCAAAAATGTCTCGACCGCCGTGCGTTCAGAATGCCGGTCGAACGTCAAGCTATTGATGGCTGCGCTGTCTTCGTAGCGGCGAATGGCTTCCTCAGCCGTTTGGAGATAGGTCGCCCGCAACGTTTTGAGCTCCGCATCGCCGAGCACCACCCCTTCGCTGGCCAGGTGGCGAAACAACGACTTCGCAATATCCACGCACATTTTCAACAATCCCTTTTCAGGATCGTCCGGGGATAGCGTCTGATGTTTATGGTCATAGGCGTCGGCAATATCCGCCTGACAGACGCGGCGGGAGGCGCAGTTGCGATACACTTCCGCCAGGATGCCGATCTCAAGTCCCCAATCTCCCGGAATGCGGTTCACCCAGGCGAGGTCTCGCACCATCGCAAATTCTCCTGCCAGGGGGTAGCGGAAACTGTCGAGAAAGGTCAAGAGAGGATGTGGCCCGACAATTTGCTGCATCGTGCGCACAAGAGGGGTGATGAATAGTCTGGTGACCCGACCATGCAAACGATCCGTGACCCGGCTGTAGTAGCCCTTACAAAACTCATAGCCCAGATTCGGGTTTGCGAGCGGATAACACAGTCGAGCAAGGTATTCCCTCTTGTAGCTCACGATATCGCAGTCGTGCAACGCAATGACCTGGCTGCGATGGCGCGCCAGGACATACCCGAAGGCCAGCCAACAGGACTGCCCCTTACCCGGCAAGCCGACGGCAATCTCGCGCTCGACCAACATCTTGAGGAGGCCCTGCACCCGTGCTCCATCGACCCACACGAGACGCACATCCTGCGGAAGCACTTTGAAATACTCTTTGGCGCGCCGAAACTCGAGGGCCGAGGCCTGGCCTAACGCCACGACGATCTCGCGCAAATAGGTGACGCCCTTCAATTCCTCGATGATCCCGCCAAGCGCAGGGCCATCCAGCTCAGAATAGAGAGAGGGGAGGACCAAGGCGATGGGGTTGACGGACCGATACTGTTCGAGTTCCCGCTCCAATTGTTCCACGTTGGGGGGACCCAAGCGATGGAGGACGCTGACCACTCCATTCTGGAAAAAATCCGACATGTGCTGTCTCTTTCACCTCCAATGGCTCGACCGCTCTCCACGAAACCTCTCATCTGAAACATCTCGGAGAAGATCCCACTGTGCCTCATTTCCGAACCATACCACAAGCCTGAGAGATCATCGCGGTTAATCTCAGGCACAATCTGCACAGTCTCGATGGCTCACCCTGCGTGTCCGAGACCATCCTCGGAAGATGGCCCGCCTCCTCCAAGAAGCCTGTCACAATTCCTGCTTCCGTCCTCCTTCACTTCAGGGTATGGTAGGCAAAGAGAGGGCACTATGTCATCGATGCACACAGCACGACGCGTTCGACAATTCGTCGCGCAGGATCGTTGGACCATGGACCTGGACGCGATCCCGCGGATCCAACGCCTGGCCTTGCATGCGTGGCGATGGGTCATCGCCGTCGCGGTAGTATTCCGTTTTCGCTTACTGGATGCGCGGGCCGCAGGCCTCGTCTACACGACGCTCCTCTCACTTGTCCCGTTTCTCGCAGCGATGTTTTCAGTGCTCAAGGCCTTCGAATGGCATCAGCATATTGCGCCTCTGTCGAATCACGTCTTCGAACCGCTGGGTCCGAAAGGCGCAGAGGCCGGCAGCCACATGATCTGGTTCGTCGACAATCTCAAGGTCGGCGTGCTCGGCACCGTCGGGGTGGCCGGTCCCTTCTCTGAGACCTATTCGCTCATCGACAAGATCGAGCAGGGGCGAACCTGGGCGCGAAAATTCACCGATGATTTGAGCGTCGTCTTAGTCGGACCGGTGCTGATCTTCACCGCGGTTGGATTGCTCGCCTCAGTGCAACGCCATGCGCTTATAGACCGCGTGAGGGATGTCCAACCGTTCGGCATCCTGCTTATCTGGACGGCGGAATTGATGCCCTTCGTCCTGCCCTGCGCCCTCTTCACGGTTATCTGCAAATTTGTTTCCACGACCCTCGTCACCGTTCGGGCGGCGCGGCTCTGGGGACTGGCCGGAGAAGCCTTCGCCACCTTCGTCGCAGTTTCGGGAAAATACCGTGCGATCTATTCTCGCTTTGCTGTACTCCTGCTGTTTCTTCTCTGGCTCTATGTCAGCTGGATGATTATTCTGCTCGACCAGGGCCTGCTCGCTCGCATGAACGAACCGGAAGGCATCGGTCTCGTCACACCACCGGAATTGATGGCTTTCGCCGACGTGCTGAGCCTGATCCATAAAGGACAAGGCGCGAATCTCGGCTCGTCACACACACCTGGCGAACCGATCGACGCACTCCTCCGGCGCCGCGACGCTGCCGTTGCCGTTGCAGAAAGCCTCGAAGGCATGACCTTGCATTCACTGATCGTCGGAGATCATGAGAAAGCCGCCACACCCGGCACTCCGGTTCGCACCTGGCAGGATGCTGAAAAAGTCCGCCAGCGGCGTTCTCGCATCACTCAGAGGCTCAACGAGAGTTGTTCGGAAATCGGAAACACTGGAGGGGTTTTTCCGTTCGCCAAGATCTATTGTACGGGCGAACGGCCCCACGAAGTGCGGTCCGTACCTCCTCGCCTCTTCGCTCGCTGCGGCCTTGCCCGCGGAACGGCGCGTCTTGGCGCGCCGGGGTTGGGCGGGTGAGAAGTCTGGCCTTTTTGAGCATCCTGAGGCAATTTTGACATCGACGCCATAGGGAAAATTCTTTCGGCATTTTGGGCATTAACCGAGTTTTTCCGCAGCCTGCTAGGACAGGCCGGTATGGTCATCGGCTGACCGAACGACGAACGCATTCGGACCAGGATATCGACAGCGAATCCCCGTCCTCGCGAGATCGTTCCGGAACGGAAGGATGAAAGATCTTACGATGTCGAACGATCCGGACGGAACTCAGAGAGCGATGGTCGTCTTCACGGATTTGGACGGCACGCTGCTCGACAAAAAGACCTATTCCTTCGAAGCCGCGCGCGAAGCGTTGACGGAACTGCGGGCTCGCAACATTCCGCTCATCGTCGTCTCAAGTAAGACGCGCGCGGAGATCGAGCCGATCCGCCTTGAGTTACGAAACGAGCATCCCTTCATTGTGGAAAACGGCGGGGCCGTCGTCATTCCCACGAATTACTTTCTCTTCCCGCTTACCGATGCAGTGCGCCGAGGCAGCTATCACGTCGTCGAGCTGGGAACTCCCTATTCCCTGCTCCGCACGGCGTTGAAAGAAATCCAACAGCTACTCGGTAGAGAGCTGAGAGGCTATGGAGATATGTCCATCGAAGAGATCGCTGCACGAACTGGGCTCTCGCTGGAGAATGCACAGTTGTCCAAGCAGCGCGACTACGACGAGCCCTTCATCATAGAGGGCTCACCATGCCCGGAGGAACGGCTCATCGAGGCAATCAACGAACGCGGCTTACGGTACACGCAGGGAGATAGATTTTTCCATCTGATGGGACGTCACGATAAGGGGCAAGCCGTACAATATCTTATCCGATGCTACCGCCGACAACTAGGCGATGACCATGGGGCTCTGTGCAGTGTGGCCATCGGAAACAGCCTGAACGATCTCCCGATGCTCGAAGCCGTCGACCGACCCGTCCTCGTCCAACAAACAGACGACTCGTATACACTAGACCTTGAGCTGCCACGGTTAATCCGCGCACCGGGTCCAGGCCCTGCTGGATGGAATCAGGCGGTTCTTTCTTTGCTGCCATGACGCGCATGGTCTCAGCGAGAGCCTATCAACCGCCGTTCCTAGCCCGCATGATGCATGACGGTTCGTCGCGAAAGCGCCTGAAAGCGCGTTCCTCGTGAAGCGTATTTCGTGTAAGTGTTTCGAGTTTCATGTTTCTGGTTTCAAGTTGTGTGAGTCGGATTGGTGAAATTCTGAGGTCGAACCTGAAACTTGGAACCTGAAACTAGAAACGCCACTTCCGGACGAACGACGTTTCACATGCAAGCACAGCGGATCGGCGATTGCAGCAGAAATGCTCATGAATCATGCGGGCTAGAGGGGACGCAACGAGGAGTTGACCGGGGAGAAATTGTGGATAGGACGCATCATGGACCGCGCAAACACTGACGCGAGCATCGGCGGTGGTACTGTTAGGGCGCTTTGCAAATTGAGGCTAAGGCGGCCAATCTCGTCCGAAGAAAATTCCTGATATTGTTCCACTTCACATCTCCACTCACCATGCCGATAGGTGTTTTTGCGTTTTGGAAGCGGCTCGTTGCAGTCGGTCCACCACTGTGAAGAAGAACGGCGATTGTCTCGTCGGCCCACTCCTCTGCTTCTTTACCCCATCTCGTCGTGAATTCCTCTCTCTGCTCCTGAAAGGTTCTGGCCCTTCTACTCTCCCAGTACTCATTGTCAATGCGGGCTCTTAGTGCATACCCCTGTTCAAGCTGCGTGGTGCATTGAAGGGCTGGTGGGGGGCGGACTGCTTGCGCCTCGGTTGTCCCTGCGAGGGGTGGCTCGGCCTGTAATCGGGCTTCCATTTCACTGGTGTCGCCTGGGGGCTGGTTCTCGGTGTGGAGTTTCTCAACTTCTCCACTACCCTGGGGTACTGTCCGCTCATCCGTGGTGGGTGCCTTGGGTGCTGTGCTGCAAGCACTGAGCATGAGAAAGAGAACAATACCAAGCAGTGTGTTTGCGATCGACACGTGGTCACCTTGTCCGTCCGGATCAGAAGGATAGCGAGTTCGACAGGCACAAGCAACCAATCGTAAGAGCGGCCTTCATCTTCTGTTAAGAACGGAGAACACCGATCTGGACAGCACTGCGTGGCATTGTCAGTGAGGATGCGCCGGTGTCGCCGTGAGAATGGAGGAAGCGGGACAGGTGAACGGCGCATGGCGGTCCGACTCCTTCCCGCCCCTCCTCTGACCTCAGCTCAATCCCTCCTACTCATAATTCTCGACAACCTGCAGCTGGCGAACCTCCGCATCGTCCGGGTCAAGCCCGATCTCGCGGAGGGCTCGTCGCTGTCGCAAGAGGTCCCAGCACTGATCCAGTTCAACCTTGACTTGCGCGAACCGCTTCCGATCGGCGTTGGGGTGTGCCCTCTGCTCGTGCAATCGGTGTTCCTCTGCGACCAGGCGCTGCATATGATTGAGGACTGGCCGATCTTCAACTTGATTCTCCACGGGAGCATCCTTTATCAGCGCGGATGTGATTGGAACGGTCAGGATTTGATGGTACGCCCACGCGAAAATGCCGTCAACCGATGCTCTCGTCACGAACGGTACAGCAATTTGTGCAGCAAAGACCTCGACATGCTCCTGGCCCATTAGGCGAAGTTGTGAGTGCGCAGCATCGGCCAATCGGCCGCCGGGCTCTGGGAGATCCGCAAGGGTTGGCAGGAACATTCCTTCATCAACTTGATGTCTTGGGCCGGCATCGAACGATTGGAACGCATCGAAAAATCTGGACACCGCGGGGCGATCTCCTTGGACTTGACCAACGCACGAATCCACGCGGCGAATGCCCTCCTCCGAGGCCTGTATGGCGGCGCGCTCCGAAACGGCCCCACCGATTCCAGCGACGACGCAGCCCTTACCCAACTCCAATCATGGGCTACCCGAACCGGCCGCTCTGTGAATCCACGCTGTTGCACATCGCCCGCGAACTTTCGCTTCAGCGTGGAAACGAGGACACCGGGGGGTACCGCTACATGCACCACGACGACTTTGGAAAGCTGGAAGGCGCCTTCGTCATCTGCTCCATGTGGATCGCCCAAGCGCTCGCCCAGTTGGGACGGATCCCCGAGGCCCGAACTATCCTTCGTCAAGTGCTCGACAGTGCCGATCATGTCGGACTGTTGTCCGAGCATTTCATCCCCTCCACGAATACCCAATGTGGCGACTTCCTTCAAGCCTACTCGCTTGTCGGTCTCATCAACGCAGCATTCGCCGTCAGCCCTCCCTGGAGCGATGTACTCTGACATATTCGGTCCGATCGCACCGCGCTGGTTCATTGCGCCGGCGGCCCTACACAGATGACCTATGCCCGTCTGATTGCCCATCTGAAGAGAAGGCAGGAACAGCCGGCCCTCCCATGTAGAAGGCATGCGGCTCTGGTCTGCAGCAAGAAGCCGGAATGAGAAAACAGGAGGAGGATGAAGTAGCGCAGAAGCGAGAACCGGCACATAGCCGGATGGTGGCGCGTCGGTCACAGGAACCATTGTAATCGAAGGTGTCAGTAAGGAATGCGAAAACGGAACCGAGAACCCTTCGGATGCCGTTACCGCGAGGGTATCGACTGCTCCTTCAAAATTCAGGACTGTCATGGGCACACCGATTCTTCGAGTGGCACCACTCGAAAATTTGCGAGGGAACGCCGATCCGCTTCGGCGCCGTGGCCCCGGGACCAGACAGATATCGATCGGTCAACCCACAGACGCCCAGCCCATGATTGAACTCAACCAGCAAGGCCAGGCCTCCATGGGCCCGAGCCCGCATTATTCATGAGCGCTTCTGCTACAAGCGTGGATACGCGGCTGCGACGGGCAGTCTCACCGCTCACCCCTTCGACATACTGCACGAGTATGCCTCAGGGTTTCACGGCTCCGAGTGCCCGTCTCGCTTCGCGGCTGCACGCTTTCGCAACAAACCGTCATGAATAATGCGGGCTAGTGTCTCGTCCCTCCGTTCCAGGACAAATTGATCGGTTGACAGCAGGGACTATTTTTGGATATCGTCCCGTCCGTTTACCCTATGAATGGGTAAACAACTTACTCACACTATCATTTACAGGAGGTGACATATTTATGAAGAGCATGTTGATGGCAATCATGGCCGTGGCTGTGGCAGTGACCTTCAGCGCTCCGGCCTTCGCCGGTGAAGAGAAGACTGAAAAGAAGGACGAGAAGAAGGCCGGCCAGGTTCTTGTGTACGGCGATGAGAAGCCGGAGAAGAAAGACGAGAAGAAGGGTGGCTACATCGATACGTTCGGCGATGAGAAGAAGGACGAGAAGAAGGGCGCGGCCGGTAAGTAATCGTATTGGAAGTCGTTTGATCGATCAGACGAGCGAGAATTGAATGATAGGGAAAGGGGCCTGCGATCTCCAGATCGCAGGCCCCTTTCCCTATCGGATCGTTGACCCCTCCCAGGTTCCGATGCTACCGTGCGGCCATGTCCACTTCATCAGAATCGAAAAAATCTAATCGCCTTATCCACGAGACCAGTCCCTATCTCCTCCAGCATGCCCACAACCCAGTAGACTGGTACCCCTGGGGACCTGAGGCGTTGCATGCGGCGAAAGCGCAGAATCGCCCCATCCTCCTCTCGATCGGGTATTCCGCCTGCCACTGGTGTCATGTGATGGAGCGGGAATCGTTTGAGCACAACGCGATCGCGGCGCTCATGAACCGGCATTTTATCTGCATCAAAGTCGATCGGGAAGAACGCCCCGACCTTGACGAGATCTACATGCAGGCCACCGTCACCCTCAATCAGGGTCAGGGCGGGTGGCCGATGACGGTCTTTCTGACGCCGAATCAGGAGCCCTTCTTTGCCGGCACCTATTTCCCCCCGGAAGATCGATGGGGCCGTCCTGGATTTCCCAGTCTGCTCAAGAAAATTGCGGAGGAGTGGGAACGAGACTCCGCCGGTCTCACCAGCCAGGCGCGCCAATTAACTGAACGGTTGAAGAACGAACTCAAAACAGTGTCCCCCGTCTCAGTCAGCGCCTCCGCACTCGATGAGGCCGTGATCCAATTCCGCGAGCATTTCGATGAACGACATGGCGGGTTCGGCAGCGCGCCGAAATTCCCCCCCTCTGCGGGGCTCTCGTTGCTCCTCCGTTGTTACCGTCGAACTGGAGAGAACCGAACCTTGCAGATGGTCACCGGCACGCTCGATGCGATGGCTGCGGGAGGAATCTACGATCATATCGGCGGCGGGTTCGCGCGGTATTCCACGGACGAGCGCTGGCTGGTGCCCCATTTCGAGAAGATGCTCTACGACAATGCCCTCCTGGCCCGGACCTACCTGGAGGCCTATCAAGTCACTAAGCAGACCTCCTATCGCCAAATTACCATGGAAGTGCTCGACTATATTCTCCGGGAGATGACCGACCCTACCGGAGGATTTTATTCTGCGACGGATGCGGACTCGGAAGGGGTCGAAGGCAAGTTTTTTGTCTGGACGCCGGCGGAGGTCCAAGCGGTGTTGCAGAATGCCGAAGATACCAGACGGTTTTGCGCCTGTTACGACATTACCGACCAGGGGAATTGGGAGCATCGGAGTATCCCGAATCGGCTGCGTCCCATCGAGGCCGTGCTCAAGGAATTGAACCTTACCCTCGATGAGCTGAGCGAGACGATCTCTCGCGTGCGTCCCCTCCTCTATCGAGCCCGCCAGGAACGAGTCCCACCAGGACTCGACGACAAGATCATCACGGCCTGGAACGGCATGATGATGTCGGCGATGGCCGAGGCAGGCCGTGTATTAGGAATCAGCCGTTACATCGATGGCGCCATAAAGGCGGCAGACTTTCTCTTGCTGATACATCGGACTGCCGATGGGACGCTGCTCCGCACCTCGCGACAAGGGCGAGCCCATCTCGATGGAGTCTTGGAGGACTACGCCTATCTGGCAGAAGGATTGATCGACCTCTATGAGGCCTGTGGGCAAGAACGATATCTCAACACCGCTCTCCAATTGGGGGAACGGATGGTGGATTCGTTTCAGAATAAGGAGCAGGGGGGGTTCTATACCACCGCTGAGACGCATGAGACGCTGATTATTCGAGCGCGGGAGGGGGCGGACGGTGCAACGCCCAGTGGGAACGCTGTGGCGGTCTCGGCCCTCGCCAGACTCTCCTTTCACTACGATCGCCAGGACCTGCGCGAGGCGGCGATCGGCGGAATTCGCGCCTATGGCCGCCAGATAGCCCGGTATCCGAGGGCCTTTGCCAAGAGTCTGGCCGTGGTGGATCTCCTGGCAGAAGGGCCGATCGAATTGGCTATGGTCGGGGCACCCAACGATCCTGGGCTCGAAGCCCTGCAGCTCGCTGTGCGCGAGGTATTCTTGCCGCATCGAGTGATCGCCTCCAGCGATGGAACAGGCACAGAGTCCCGTCATCCGTTGCTGGCCGGCAAGGGATTGGTGGAGGGAAAGGCGGCACTCTATATCTGTCGAAATTTTTCCTGTCAGCGGCCCCTCACCGATCCACGTGAAGTGGCCGAGGCGCTGCTCGCTGCATCGCGACGAACGGATCAGACCGTCCAGCAGACACTCTTGCAAGGCGCAGCGCTCCCTGGATCAGCCAGTCCCGAGGGCACGGCCAGATATGCCGCCCGTATCGTCAGTCAGGCACGCCATGACGGCCACATGGAACATGGGTATGGCCCGTTCGGCGCCACGGGATTGACGACGTCCCGACTGGGGTTCGGCACCTATCGGGTCGATACAAGGGAACCGGAACACCGAGAGGCGTTCAAGAAAGCGCTGCGAGCAGGCATCAACGTGATCGACACCTCGACGAATTACATGGACGGCGACAGTGAACGTCTGGTCGGTTCTGTCTTGCGTGAGTTGATCAAGGGCGGTGAGCTGACGCGTGAGGAGGTGATCGTTGTCTCGAAGATCGGGTATGTGCAAGGAGAGAACTTGAAGCAGGCGGAGACAAGGGAGAAGGCCGGGCGCCCTTACCCCGACATGGTGAAATATGGCGAGGGCATCTGGCATTGTATCCATCCGGAGTATTTGGCCGATCAGCTCACCCTATCACTTGATCGACTAGGGCTGGCCACGCTCGATGTCTGTTTGCTCCACAATCCTGAATATTTTCTGTCCGAGGCAGCGCATCACGACGGCAGAGACCTCGTCGCAACTCGGGAGATCTTTTATCGCCGGCTTGAGCAGGCCTTCATGTTTTTCGAGTCACAAGCGGCGGCGGGACGGATCCGCTATTACGGTGTATCATCGAATACGGTCACGGCAGATCCGTCGAATGCCGAAGCGACCTCGCTCTCTCGCATGTGCAACGCGGCGAGCGCGGCAGCTGCGTCGCAGGGAATAACCCACCACCACTTTGCAGCCCTCCAATGCCCCATGAATCTCTATGAAGCCGGCGCATTGATGATGCCCAATACCGGGGTGAATCAGGATGACACGGTGTTGGAGGTGGCCCAACGAGAAGGGGTCGCGTTGCTGGTCAATCGTCCGCTCAATGCCATGCCGACGAACAAGAGCGGCGTCGTGCGATTGGCGGATTTTCCGCTCGAAGGCGATCCGGTGGACTTCGATCGACAATGCCAGGCCGTCGCGGCACTTGAAGAGGAATATCGTCACGCCATTGCCCCAGCCCTTCAGCAGAGTGGTCAAGGGATGGCTCCAGCGGACTTCTTCACCTGGGCCGTTGAGTTGACGCGCGTACGGCCTCAGATCCAGGGGCTTGAACATTGGGAGCAGATCGAGCACCAGATGATCGCGCCGCATGTGAATCAAGTCATCCAGGCGATTTCACGGTATCTCACCGGAACGGCCGCTGAACCGTGGGAGAACTGGCGCGATCGCTATGTACCGCAGTTGCTCACCCTGTTACGCGGGCTCCGCAGAGAAGCAACCGAACGCAGTCGTGCGAACAACACCTCGCTGTCGGCGATCCTCGATCCCCTGTTACCAACAGCCAGGCGCAAAGAATCGCTGTCACGCAAGGCCTTGTGGGTACTGGTGAGTACTCCCGGTATCGCCTCGGTGTTGAATGGGATGAGAACAGGGGACTATGTTGAGGATTCGCTTGCCGTCATGGGATGGGAACCGGCGCCGGCGGTGCAGTCACTGTACAAAGCAGTGAGGTCGCGATGAAGCTGAGGCGGGGGTGACATCCAAGCCGAAACAGTGCCTGCAACATACCGAGCGGCAGCATGCACGGCGATATGTGATGTGTCTGAAGTAGCCGCCATCGGTGTGGGAATGGGTGGAGGCTCGGCCTGTTGGAGAACAGCAGAGACACATCCGTCCTGTCGATTCCACCGATATCAAGGCTTCCGGTGAACCGTGACCTCTCGCTTCGTAGAAGGCTCCGCCATATCTGTATGGCCAATTCTCCCCATGGACTGTCAGCTTGCCTTGGACGGGTTGTCGCTGTGCATGCTCCTTGTGCTCAACGACTCGATCCGGATGACGCCATCTCGATAATGGGTCAATGCAACGTTCCAAAAACCTCGAACTTCCGGCCTCGAACCCTTACCAGTTTTACGGACGTGGCGTGGATTGCCGGAATTGCGAAGGAAGAAGAGGATCGCGCGGCTAGAACGTGACCTGTCGAAGATTGTGGCGATTGGCAGAAAACCACTGCATCGTCTTCTTGAGTCCTTCCCGAAGCTCGTGTTTCGCACGAAAGCCGAATAAATCGTCGGCTCGGCTGACATCGAGGCACCGTCGAGGCTGCCCGTTGGGTTTGGTGGTGTCCCATTCGATCTGCCCTGTAAAACCGGCCTCTGCGGCAATCATGGCGGCAAGATTGCGAATCGTAACTTCTTCCCCTGTCCCCAAATTGACCGGCAGACTCCCTTCGTAGTGCTCAGCTGCGCGAAGGATCCCGTCCGCGGCATCCTCCACAAACAAAAACTCTCGGGTCGGAGATCCGTCTCCCCACAATGTGAGTGTGGCGTGGCCTGCTTCTTTCGCCGTCACACATTTGCGAATGAGGGCTGGGATGACGTGAGACGTGGCCAGGTCGAAGTTATCGCGAGGGCCGTAGAGGTTCACCGGAAATAACACGATTGAATTAAACCCATACTGTTCCCGATAGGCCTGCGATTGCACCAGCATCATCTTCTTGGCGAGACCGTACGGTGCATTGGTCTCTTCGGGATATCCATTCCAGATATCGTCTTCCTTAAATGGAATGGGGGCAAACTTGGGATAGGCGCAGATCGTGCCCAACGCCACAAATTTCTTCAGCCCCCGTTGGCGCCCGACTTCTATGAGCTGGGTCCCCATCATCAAGTTGTCGTAGAAAAACTTTCCTGGGTTGGCTTGGTTCGCGCCGATCCCTCCAACCCGCGCGGCGAGATGGATGACCATATCCGGCGCGCTATCGCTGTAGAGCTGCTCCACCGCATCCATATGTACGAGATCGTAGTCTTTGCTGCGGGGTACGACGATGTCTCGACAGCCCTTCGCGCGGAGCTGCTCCACGACGAATGATCCCAGAAAACCTGCTCCGCCCGTGATAACGACGCGCTGTTCGCTCCAAAAAGATGTCATCGTCACTGGCGTACCTCCAACTCCTAACCCTTAGCCTCGCTTCCGGGTACCATCCAACTTTTCTTTCTCTGCAGCCAGGTCGGCGTCGACCATCATCGCGATCAGCTCATGGAAATTCATCTTTGGCTGCCAACCGAGCTCTTTTTTCGCCTTGCCGGCATCACCGATGAGGAGATCGACTTCGGTCGGACGATAGTACTTCTGATCAATCTTGACATGTTTCTTCCAATCCAGTTGCAAACGATCGAAGCTGAGCTCGAGCATTTCCTTGACGGTATGCGTTTCGCCGGTGGCAATGACGTAATCGTCGGGGACCTTCGCCTGTAACATCATCCACATCGCTTCGATGTAGTCGCCGGCAAAACCCCAGTCGCGTTTGGCGTCAAGATTCCCCAGGAACAAATCCTGTTGAACACCCAGCTTGATGCGAGCCGCCGCTTTCGTGATCTTCCGTGTCACGAACGTCTCGCCGCGCCGAGGCGATTCATGATTGAATAAAATACCGTTACAGGCAAAGAGGCCATAGGCCTCTCGATAATTCACCGTCACCCAGTAGGAATAGACCTTGGCTGCGCCATAGGGACTGCGGGGATAGAAGGGCGTGGTTTCACGCTGAGGGATGTCCTGCACTTTGCCGAACATCTCGCTGGACGAGGCTTGATAAAACTTTGGCTTCAACCCTGACTCACGAATGGCCTCCAGGAGGCGAATCGTGCCGAGTCCGGTAATCTCGCCGGTATACTCGGGAATATCGAAACTCACACGCACATGACTTTGTGCTCCCAAGTTGTATATTTCATCAGGCTGAACCGTTCGGATAATGCGGTTCAGTGAGCTCGCGTCGTTGAGGTCGCCAAACACCAGATGGAGCCGTCGATGCGGAACATGCGGATCTTCGTAGATCGGATCGATCCGTCCCGTATTAAACGAACTCGATCGTCGAATAATGCCGTAGACCTCATAGCCCTTCCCGAGAAGAAATTCTGCCAGGTACGATCCATCCTGCCCTGTAATCCCGCTGATCAACGCTTTTTTCACAAGAGTACTCCTTCGTGCCGGCGGTAAGAGGCTGAATTACTGAGCCGACCATCAAATAGTGCGTAGTCTGTGCTCAATAATCGCTTGGTTTCCCGCAGAAATGGCACTTTCGAGAAAGTTATACGCGCACACTTTGACGGTCTCATCAGTATGTCTCGATCGCACAGGATTGTCTATCGATTGCACGCTTGTGATTGTTTCACGGATCTATCGGTTATCTTGCACAGGACCTCCCCTGCGCATTAGAATGTCACCCTGCATGGGACCATTGATCTGAGGTCGGTCTCGAAGACTATGACGATACGTCGGAGCATCATATTCGCCTACGTCCTCTGTGGCACCTTTCTCATTGCCCACATCATCAACGCGGTGATTGCGGAGGCCCTGTCTGTTCCAGTCGTGGTGGGACGGCCATCGCCTGGTTCCGACCGAGAAGCTGAGGTCATGGCCTCCGTGCCGGCGATGGTTGAGCATATTCGGAAGAGTGGACTCTTTCCCCTGCCTCCTGATCCCCTCGGCATGAGCACCGCTGGATCCACTATGCCGCCTCCCCGTGCGCCGTTGAATCTGGCGTCGAAGCTCAAGCTGCTGGGGGTGGTGATCGGCACTCATGAGGGGGTCTCGGCCATCGTTGAAGAATTGTCCAGCAAACGCCAACTATTCTTCCGGTTGCACGACCACATCCCCGACATCGGTGAGATCACCGAAATCCGTCGGGACGGGATGGTCGTTCGTCAGGGCGATCAACAAGAGTTGCTTGAACTCGCCGCCTCGCAGATTGAGCAGCCTCCCTCTGCCCCAACACCAGCTAGATCAGCCGCCACTCCACCGCCTGGGAACCCACTGCGTACCGTGCTCGATCGGAGAGACGTCGATCAAGCGCTGGGTGATCTACCCAAGCTCTTGTCCCAGGCGAGAGCCGTGCCTTACGTCATAAACGGAGCGATGAATGGGTTCCGTTTGGACTTTATTGCGCCTTCCAGCTTTTATGAGAAAATCGGTTTGAAGTACGGAGATGTCCTCCAACAGGTCAATGGTGTGGAGATTCGCGATCCAGGCACGATGCTCACCCTGTTCCAGCAACTTCGCAACGAGCGCGCCGTGAAGCTCGACATCCTGCGCAATAATCAGCGCACCACGATGAACTTCGACATCCGCTAAGAGCCGGCACAGTCCAATACCCTCTCCCCTACCACCGTAGCGATGTCCTCAGATTTCTTGTCAACGTTTCTCCGGTGCTCAGACTCGCCCGCATGATTCATGACGGTTCGTCGCCCTTCGACAAAGCTCAGGGTCCCGAGCACAGTCGAGGGACGAAATCGCCAGGAAAACGCGTTCCTCGTGAAGCGCAGCAAAGAGTGAAGCGTCCCTCGACAGGCTCGGGACGCCCTGAGCCCGTCGAAGGGCGTATCTCGTGAAGCGTGAAGCGCTGGAAGCAGGTGCGAAACATGAAGCGCCCGGCTCCGGAACGAAATACGCTT
>Ga0163149_10004417_pt1 | contig 15422 bp, 14 predicted proteins | sample OliLakLV19MP5G1_FD_148604 | JGI IMG/M metagenome (GOLD analysis project Ga0163149, IMG submission 148604) | Freshwater microbial mat bacterial communities from Lake Vanda, McMurdo Dry Valleys, Antarctica - Oligotrophic Lake LV.19.MP5.G1 | ecosystem: Environmental > Aquatic > Freshwater > Lake >...
GGCCTTTTTCTTCTATACAAGATAATAATTAAAAAGTAACCCCTTTGTTAAAGTTTTTTCCGCTTTCAATTTATACTTTATAGATTTTTACTTCCATTTTTCTGTAAAAATTTGAATCCTCGCGTCTTTTAAGGTATATTTGATATAATGAGTACCATTAAAAACATTATTGTAATTATTCTGGCCGTAGTTTTTTTTGCGTTTGGCTCGGGTATTACTATATGTAAAATGGCTTGTTCGGAGAGCGGTATTGTTCAGCTTTCAATCAATGAACAGGAATCGTGTTGCGATGAAAACCAAGAAGATGCTTGTTGTGATGAAAAACCTTGCAGTGATAAAATGGGATGCTGCACACACACCGATAATTTACTTCAGCTTGATCAGTATATTCCAGGGGATAAAATTTTTCTTTCTGAACTGAATCAACAAATTTACACAGCAACTTTTTTTAGTTCAAAAAATACATATTGCAATAGTCTATTGTCGAACATACAATACGAAGCTCCGCCTCCACTGGCAGTAGAAAATTTTTCTTCGTTTACTCACTTGCTTCGCATTTGATTCACTGAAAATACCTTCGGCACAATCCGGTATTTTATAATTTCCATTTTTTTACTTGAATCAAGGCATGAATTTATTTCAGCGTTTATTATTTATACTTTTTATTTTTATCTCAGGTTTCACTGGTTTCGCGCAATCCATTTCAGGCAAAGTATTTTCTAAAACTGAAGCCGGGATTGAAACATTGCCCGGTGCTACAGTATACTGGCAAAACACAAATATTGTAGTTAGTACAAATGAGGAAGGTAAATTTTCATTTGATTATATGTATCCGGATTCACTTCCTCGCAACCTGATCGTGAGTCTTATAGGATATATTAGCGATACAATAAATATAAACGACAACACAGTTTCTTATTTAGAAATTGAATTGAAAAAAACTACACTACTCAAAACAGTGGAGATAGAAAAAAAAGTAAAATCAACTATGATCTCTATAAACCCATTAAAGACCGAAATAATTACAGAGAAGGAATTAAAGAAAGCTGCATGTTGTAATATTGGAGAAAGTTTTGAAACAAATGCCTCGGTTGATATCACGTATAAAGATGCAATTACCGGCAGCAAAGAAATTCAGGTACTGGGCTTATCGGGTGCCTATGTTCAACTGCTTACAGAAAATGTTCCGCTTATTAATGGCTTAGGGTTAACTTACGGATTAAACTCTATTCCCGGAACACAAATTCATACGATTAGTATAATTAAGGGACCAGGCTCTGTGATGTTCGGCCCGGAGTCAATGAGCGGAATGGTAAATATAGATTTGAAAGATCCGTTGACAACAAACAAATTTTTTCTTAATGCTTACCTGGATTATAATTTGAGAAAAGAAGTAAACATCGATAAGCGAGTTAAGTTCAATGAAAAATCTTCGTTGTTATTATCTGGCCATGCATCACATGTCGCACAAAAAGTAGATAACAACCATGATAAATTTCTTGATATGCCCTTACTCACAACCTATAGCGTCTTGGGTAAATGGAAATACAGTAACAAGGGGTTTATTTCACAAAATAGTTTTAAATATTTAAACGAAAACCGGCAAAGCGGTCAGTTTGATTATGATTACAAAAAAAATGATTTCGACACAAGTCTTTATGCACAGCAACTCATTACAAACCGCATGGAATTTTACGGAAAAACCGGCTGGGTATTGCCAACCGAAAAGTATAATAGTTTTGGCATACAATACTCTGCTGTAAACCACCAGCAAGAAGGATTTTACGGATTAAGAAATTATACTGGTGTACAAACAAATGCAACGGCGCGCTTACTTTTTAATTCACAGTTTAATAAATACAACACCTTGAATACAGGCCTGTCATATAAACATGATGAGACAAACGAAAAACTGGACACATTTATTATTGATAGAATACAAAATATACCCGGAGTATTTATTGAAAATGCTTTTGAAAAAAATAAAATCATTTCTTTGATCACCGGTGTGAGAGCAGATTACTACAACAACAGAATATTTATTACGCCAAGAGCTAACATAAAATATTCGCTTGCAGAAAAAACAGATTTAAGGGCAAGCATTGGGACAGGATGGAAGGTCGTGGATATACTTGCAGAAAACCCAAACATAGCTGCGAGTTCAAGAAAAATTATGATCACTGAAAAATTAAAACCTGAGGAGTCACTGAATTATGGTTTCAATTTTAATCATGAGTTTGAACTTGCCTACCGTGAAGGTTCAATTGGATTTGACGCTTACCAAACAAGATTTATTGATAAAGTATATGCAGATTATGATTCCATACCTGCACAAGTATTGTTTTATAATCTTCGCAACAACACAACTTCCAGTAGTTTCCAGGTTGAGGCGACTTATGAAATAATAAAAAACGTGGATCTTAAAATTGCTTATAAATACCTCGATGTTTATTCTACCATTAACAGCCAACGTATACCTCAGGCATTAATTGCCAAACATAGAATGCTTGCAAATATTTTTTACGAAACATTCGATAGAAAATGGAACATGAATGCAACTTATCAGTGGTATGGAAAAAAACGTCTTCCGGATACTGATAAATATCCTTCAGTATATAGAAAAGAAGGCTATTCTGTTCCTTATTCGAAAATAAACATGCAGGTGAACAGGATTTTTAAAAATTCGGAATGGTATATAGGAATTGAAAACTTATTGGGTTTTGTACAACATGATGCTATATTGAGTTATGAAAACCCTTTTGGCCCATATTTTGATACAGGATATGTATGGGGCACCATGGATAACAGAAGAATTTATTTAGGATGGAGTTATAAATTAAAATAAACAATCATGAAATAGCCATAATTCTAAGCAGCATACAAACCGAAAAAGAATATGTGGCGTATTCCCTGCCCGATGGCAGGCGGGCATATGACATTAAAAACAAAAACATTTACACATGAAAACAACAATTTTAACAACAATGATGCTTCTGAGTTTTATACTACTAAAACCGGCGAGTACTTTTTCTCAAAATAAAAAAACAAAGGACATGCGCACACTTGAATTAAAGATCGGCGGAATGACCTGTGAATCGGGTTGTGCAAAGGGAATTGAAAACTCCGTGTATAAAATAAAGGGGGTTAAAAAAAGCCAGGTAAATTATGATACACAAATAGCTACTTTTATTTTTGACGCCAACAAAACCAGTAAAGAAGAAATTATAAAAGTCGTTGAGAATTTTAATCCCGGAGAGGTTGCCGAAAGAAAATATTCGGTTACTTTAATTAACTTTAAAGAAAATGAAAAATAAAGTCACATGCATCCTGCTTGGATTATTATTTATAACAGCAATAGGGTTCGCACAAAAAAATACTCAAGTAAAAATTAAAACTACTGCTGAATGTGATATGTGTAAAAAATCTATTGAGTCAACACTATACAAATTAAAAGGAGTTAAAAAAGTAAAAGTTGATCTTACTTCAAAAGAAACATTTGTAATTTATAATCCCAAAAAAATAACTGTAGAGGAAATTAAGAAAGCAATTGTTGCCGCCGGATATGATGCAGATGATATGAAAGCAAATGTGAAGGCATACAAAGCACTTCCTGAATGTTGTAAAAAGGGAGAGCCTCACCAGGAAAAATAAAATAAATCATGAGTCTTATAAAAGCTGTAAAAGGAATATCTCCAAAATTTGGAAACGATTGTTACCTCGCTGAAAATTGTACCGTTGTGGGTGATGTTACCATGGGAGACAATTGCAGTGTTTGGTTCAATGCTGTTGTTCGCGGCGATGTGAATTCCATAAAAATGGGAAACAAAGTTAATATACAGGATGGAGCCATAATTCATTGCACTTACCAAAAAGCAGCAACTACATTGGGTAATAATGTTTCTGTTGGACATAGAGCTATTGTGCATGGCTGCACAGTGCATGACAATGTACTTATAGGCATGGGAGCTATTGTAATGGACAATGCAGTGATAGGAAGCAATTCAATAATCGCAGCCGGTGCAGTGGTATTGGAAAATACTATTGTTGAACCGGGATCTATTTACGCAGGCGTTCCTGCCAAAAAAGTGAAGGACATAAACCAGGAATTAATTAATGGAGAGATAAACCGCATCGCCAATAATTATATTATGTATTCAGGCTGGTTTAAAAATACCAATAAAGAATAAATAAATTACCATCGGAAGTTCTCAGGATCTTTAATTTCCATCAACACAAACGCTCCCCAATACTTGGGCTGGGGGTATTTTAATTTTAGTTGTTTCTGTGTTTTCATCAAGTTTCTCAATCATTTCTTTTAGAAATACAATTTATGGGTTAAAAAAATTACTCCTGCCCTATTGTTCGGTGTAATTTTGCTACATAAATCAAACAAAAAATGGAAGCGAAAAAAAAGATAAAGCTACAAGAACTGAAAACACAAAGTTTTATAACTAGTCTTGACAAATCAAAAAGTGAAACTATCAATGGTGCAGGAGGAGGTGCAGTAAACACTCAAGATAATTGCTACCATACTGACTGGACTTGTTGGAGTGACATAAATGGTAATGGCCAAATTGATGGATATGAGCCATTTATATCCAAAATGGTTAGTGATTTTGGTCTTTGTTTACCTCTTGAAATAATTTACAATTCAATGGTAGGATATAATTAATATGAGCAACCTAATAGCCGCTATTGTCAATTATAAGAACACCCCTCCAAGATAGCTGCATCAGTTGCCGAAATTACCTCTATTATTGAAAGTCGCTTAAGCATGAATTGCTCAGAAGTAACAAAGTTGGTTATATATTGTATTGAGGTGCGACAATATATCATTACACAAATGCTAATAATAATGGGGGAGAAAAAAATCCCCCATTAAATTTAAATAGTAATCCTATTTAAATGGCATTTTACTCTTCAACTTCCCTTCCACCCATGCACTAAAATCAAATAAATAAAACGCTTGTTTCTCATAAGGATTGTTTTGCAGCTGCGAAAGCTCTCTTTTCAAACTATGCAAATTCCTTATATAGATTTCTTTACCTTTTACGCCGCCTAATTGTTTCTTAAAAAATTCGAGCATCAGACTTTCCACCTGAAAAACAATATTTCGTTTGATTAAATATTTTTTCGCGGAGGCATAAGCCGACTCAAGTGCCTGTTCATCTTCAGCATCAAAGTATATTACCATATTAATCAACCTAAACATAGAATGCAAATCCGTCCTCACCACATTATCCAGATTTGAAATAGAAAAATTCAAGACTTTTTTCGCCAGCCCATAGTCTTTTGATGAAACAGCTGCCTTTAACAATTGAAAGCAGATCGTAATTTTATCTTCAGGGGTCATCTGCATTTGCACACCATTTTTTATTTTTTCAAAGTGTGTTTTTGCAATATCTATTGCATCCTTATATTTTCCAATAAGATTATAACGTTCAAGCTCGAGTTTAACCACTAACATATCAATTGTATAAACAGAATCGGGTTGATATTTGCTTGTCTGTTTTGAAAAGTCCTTTAAATATTTAACTGTTAGTGGCATTTCGGAAAAAAATTTATTCTTTGCCTGACACATTCCTAAATTATATAAACTCATTATATATGAACCACTCCTATCAGCTATTAGTTTAGGCCTAAGCTGAAATTCATTAACCAAAACCTTACCATAATAATAGGCTTTATCATATTCATATATCATATAATGATATGCGAACCGATTTAAGTAATAATGAGTCAATGCACCAAAGGAAATTGCCTTTTTTTCATTCGCTAATAAATCAGAGGTTAATAATTCTTTCATCTCATGTGCATCATTTTTTTTTCGGATGTATCCTGTTTTCTGACGTTTTAAAAAAAATATCATTGATAATCTCAAAAAATCATTTGCGTTTTGAAGTTGCTTTACATTTAAATCAGATTTGTCAAAAAAAACTTCTATTTCCTTGGGGGTCACATTTGTAAATGATCTGATTCTTAACAATTCCAAATCCCATCTATTTAGTTCTGCTATACAACTAAACCTTTCATAATTTTCAGCCAGTTGGCGTGTCTTTTTCAAAATATTCTCACACAACTTAAACAATCCCTTTTTGAATAAAATTTCGATGTGATTAAGATAATTTCTCAATTCATTATCAACGGATGATTCGCGATGATATGCAGCCAAGGCATTTAAGATAAGATTTTGAAGATAAAATTTTATCTCCGCAAAACGCCCATCCGACACTTCTGCCTTCAATTTATACTTTAGTTCGCCTTCATCATAATTTTCTTGTTTTTCTATTAAATCAAACAATCGGATTGCAAATGTTTCAGTAGTGTGAATCGAAAAAAGCTTAACGTATCGCTTTTCAGATTTGGTTAATGAGTGTATAAGTTGATGCAAATGTGTATTTGGAGTCTTCATTTAGAAATACAATTTATGATTATTTAAAGTTACTATTTTATTTTATATCGCTATAATTTTACCAAAATCACATGCGCAAATGAAAAACAAATTTGAAATTTTTAAAAAAATCGGATTTCACTATTGTAAAAAAGATATGGAGAAGATTACTGGACAAATGTTCATGCCATTTATGCCGATGCCAAGAATCACACCCTCCATCGGCCATCTCAATATGACCAATTCAGAACCCCAGTTAGTCCCTGGATAGCCAGTGAAAATGATTAAAACAAACCTTTTCAACTCTCAATTAGAAATCCAATTTTTACATCTTTTAACTTACTTTACTCTTCGAGTTTCCAATAGTTTTAGCCATATTAATTAAATCCATACGTTATGTTAAAAAACATACTTTACTCTTTCATTCTTTTACCATTCATTACTAATGCTCAATCTACCTCTTTAAAAAAGTGTTTTGGAGGGACAAATGCCGATGTTGCCTTTCACTCAGTAAAAACATCGAATGGCCATATTGCATTAGCCGGTTATTCATCGTCATCAAATGGAGATACTCCCATAAATTATGGAGGTACTGATTTTACGTTTTTAATTATCGACACCTCAGGGACTGTTATTTCCACAAAAAATTATGGAAGCAGTGGAAGTGATGCAGCATACTCACTTACAGAATGCAGGGACAATGGGTTTGCTATTATTGGTGTTTCCGATAAGGCAGACTCTAACGTTACACTTAACAAAGGGCAATTTGATATTTGGATTGTTAAAACTGACGCTCAAGGAAATTTATTATGGGAAAAATCCTTCGGAGGCTCTTCCTCCGAACACGGTTATGGTATTTTACAAACACGCGATAACGGTTTTCTTCTTGCAGGAAAAACTAATTCTTCTGATGGGGATGTAACGTCAAACCATGGCGCATCAGATGGCTGGTTAATAAAAACGGATTCCATTGGAAATCTTTTATGGGAAAAAACCTATGGTGGTACGTTAAGTGATGGTTTTTATTCAATAACGCTATGCAGCAACAATGACATATTGGTATGTGGGCATTCAGCATCCTCTAATGGTAATTTAACGTTTAATAACGGAGCAGAAGATTTATGGGTAATGAGACTTGATAGTGTCGGAACTGTATTATGGTCTAAATCCTTTGGAGGAACACAATATGAAGGAGGGGAATCAATTGTTGAGACATCAAGTGGTGATATCGTTGTTATTGGAGCAACCGACTCGAACAATGGAGATGTTACCGGCAGTCATGGATTAACAGACTCGTGGTTGATAAAACTAAATGCGACCGGTAATTTGAAATGGAAAAAATGTTTTGGCGGAACATTGTTTGACTATTCCTCCTCTATAATCGAAACTGAGGATAAAAAGTATTTATTTTGCGGGCAAGCAAGATCAAACAACGGAGACCTAAATGGTAATTCTATTTTTGGCCTTGAGGACTATTGGGTTGTTAAAACTGATACCAACGGGGCAATTATTTGGCAAAAAAATTACGGAGGGACTGGACCAGACTATGCAAACAGTATTATATCCCTTGGCGATGATAAGTATGTTGTTGTTGGTAACACCACATCAAATAACAATGATGTTTCCGGAAATCACAGTGCTGACAATGATGCATGGGTTTTGATCGTAAAAGACCAAGCTAATACCACTTCTATTAATTCATACTCGGCGAAAACTAAAGTTTACTATACTGCATATCCTAATCCGGCTAACACAACTTTTTATCTTGATCTGCAAAGTGCATTCAGCTCAGAGCTATCTCTTATTCTCTATAACAACCTAGGTGAAAGAGTTATCGTTAAAGACAAAGTGATCGCAGGTGATCGTTTGGTAATTGATGTTTCACATATTCCTGCGGGGATATACTACTTAGAAATAAATGACACTAACAATACCGGTATAAGTAGAATTATAGTTCAAAAATAGATTTTCACACTCGTATTAAAAATTAATTTACTCGTTTAGAAAACAAATTTTTGGCCAAATAATATTGACGTCTCGCAGAAAGAGATTCCATTTTCAGTACCCAAAAAAAGTTTCATATATCTTTTCCAACATGCGTTTTGGATTTCATTTTAGAAATACAATTTATAGTTATATAAAATTAGAATTAACTTTTTATGTGTGCCAATTTTAAACTCAAATACTAAAACCAATGAGAACACTGCATACTATTTTACTTATGATTTCTTTCCGTTTATTAGTATTAGCCCAGACAGGGATAGTATTAGATTATCCTAACGGAGGAGAAACTTTACCTTCAGGCATTGCTGACACTATTAGATGGACTGATTTTCCGAGCCAGGCAAACACAACAGTTAACTTATTCTATTCAACGAATGGAGGCAGCACGTGGGCCACGATTAAAAACAAAGTCCCCAATACCGGTATGTATGCGTGGGCCATACCTAATACCGCATCAGCACAATGCAGAGTAAAAGTAACAACCAATTACGGAGCCTTTGCGACAGATATGAGCGACAATGATTTTACAATTACCGGTGGTGCAACATCAATTGTACCACCCGATATAAACGGTAATTTTCATGTGCATTTCAATGCAAACTCCAAAGAAATTATAATAAAAAGCCTGTCCATTCAGGAATCCCCATACACCCTTTATTTATACAACCTGCTTGGGGATTTTATTTTCTCAGTAGAAAACCAAGGCAATTCATCCTTTTACATACCTGATATAACGTATGGTATCTACATAATAAAAATTGACCAGACTAGATCTTTTCCATACATACAAAAAATACAATTAACAGATAAATAAAACTAAAGCGTGCAGAAATACAATCAACACAAATTTTTAATAAAAAATGAAGCCAAAGAAAAAAATCAGAAGAATTAACATCGGATAATTTTATTACAAGTACATATAAGTTATACTTAAAAGTTCTTTATACCTAATTTCCCATCAACACAAACGCTCCCCAATAATTGGGCTGAGGATATTTTAATTTGAGCTGCTTTTGCGCTTTAAGAAAAGCATCCTGTTTGTTTCCGGAGACAGCAAAGTTTTTATAAAAATTTGTCATCAGGTCAACAGTAGCATTATCACTCACGGTCCATAAACTCATAATAACAGATTTAGCACCAGCAACCAGGAACGAACGCTGTAAGCCATAAACACCCTCTCCAACTTTCACATCTCCTAAACCTGTTTCACAAGCACTCAGTACAACAAGTTCGGTATTTTCCAATGACATGTTCATTGCTTCATAAGCAGTTAATACACCATTGTTGCTAGACTGGTGGTCGCTTTTTCCTGCAAATGCATCTTCTGCACCCGCCAATAAAATTCCTGAACGATGAAGTGGATTTTCTTTGGCTTTTGATGTTTCGATACCCAATACTTTTTCAGCATCGGGATTTCGTATTGCAGGTAAAAAGAAACCATGCGTTGCAATATGTAAAATTTCGGAGGAAGTTGATTTTACATTCTCCTCATTGGCATTTAATTCTAAATATGTTTTTGTTTTATATCCGGCTGCTTTTAAGATCTTCTCAATGTTCTCTACTTCTTTTTTTGTTCCCGGCAGTTCACTGATCTTTCCATTTGTTCCGTATTTAGGATAACCGTACAATGAGGCTGTCTTTTTTATGTTCGCCTTTTTATCGGCAGCAAGTTTCACTTTTAACACTTCTTTTGAATTTCCTACCAGCACGATAATTTTCGTGTCTATTAAATATTTGCCGGATGGATCTTTAATCGTGTTAAGACTGATCTGATTGTACACACCATCAGGAGAAATATACAATGTTTTTTTTCCTTTTGTTAGTTGATCTATTCCACTCCAGAACTGGAGATAAGTATCTTCTGCATCAACTAGTTTTTTTATTCCTGCCCTATATGATTTTATATATGTTGTTTCAAGGTCATTTCCATTTTTTAACAAAACAAATTTTGGTTCGTTGATCGTGGTTTTATCAATTACCAAGGCGGCGTAATAAACAGAATCAACAAAAACTCTTTTGAATTTTCTAAACTGAACTATTTCAACTATTGCTTCGTCTGGTTTCAGTGATTGAACCAACTCCTTAAATGACACATGATGTTTAACCACGTCACTGCCAAATATTTCTGATTCGGAAGACAACTCCTTCTCCAATTTATTAGTCATCGTTTCCAACGAATCAAGATTTATTTTTTCTTCGACGAGTTCATCTTTAGAAAGCGTGTATAAACGAGCCAGATTTTCTTTTTGATCCAGCCATTGGCTGTATTTTTTTTGCAAGCCCTCATTACCGCTTGCCATAATTTGCTGCCTCACCTTATTTGATGAATTTAATAAAAGTGCCTTGGTTCTTATTTGCGTATCATACATCAATGCGATCATTTCCGGGTACGCAGACCCTGCCTCCATGCAAAAAGAATTAAACCTGTTTAGTCTTGGCGACATCTTGGCCCAGAATTTACTTTTTTCACTCTCACTCATTGGAGCAAAATAAGCATCAATGTATCCTAATGTTGCTGCAATAACTTTTTTATAACTCTCCTTCGCTTCCTGCATATTATTTTTCTGCCATTCAAAAATCGCATGATCCTCGAGACTGTTTATATACTCCGGATGATTTTCTCCTAATATTTTTTTTCTCACCTCCAATGCCTTCGCAAGCAAGGGCGCAGCTTCATCTAAACGGTTGTTTATCCTGCAATAATTCCCAAGGTCACTAATTGTAGAAGCATAAGAAGGATGTTGCTCACCCAATTTGTTTTTATAAATTCCTGTTGCTTCTTTTAAAAGATCTTCTACTTTTTCATTTTTCCCCATATCCATATATAAAGTAGCAAGGCCTCTTTTTAAATGAGCGTAATCAGGATGTCCTTTACCCAGTTTTTTCTCTTTCATTCGAATGGCATCCAGGTAAACTTTTTCAGCCTCATCATATTTGGCCATGCCTTGATATAAATGAGCAAGATTTATTGTAAGCTTAACATAATTGCTTGAACTTTCTTTCAAATTTAATTTAGCCACTTCCAGGCACTCCTTGATTAGCTTTTCCGCCTCTTCATTTCTTCCTACTGCCTGAAAAAGCATCGCCTGATTATTGAGAGCAATTGCATAGGGCAAGGACTTTTTTCCAGGCTTCTCTGCACTCATTGCAACCGATTCCACAATTAACTTCTCTGCATCATTATAACGGCCCATATCTTTATACAATACCGCCTTATTATTTATTGATGCGCTATGATCCTCTTCTCCCTTATTGTATTTTCCCCTAATAGAAAGGGAAAGGTCCGTTAACGAATCTGCTTTGTTATATCGGCCTGTTGAATGATACAATAGAGCCAGGTTACTTGCAGGCCGAGCAAATTCAGGTGTGCCATCCTTTTGCAGTTTTTTATAAATCATCATTGATCGTGTAAAAGCAAGTTCGGCTGACGTATATTTACCACTTGCAAAAAGCATTTCGCCGGTCATGTTCAAGTCCCTGGCTTTTTCTTCAAGATCAATATTGTCAATATTAGGAACTTCATCTTTTTTAATATTCTTTGCGCCTTTAGCTGTTTCAAGCCCTTCTAATACGAGAGCCTTATGCTTATCGGCCTTTTCTTTAGTTTCAAATAATCCGGCATTGTCCGTAAATGAAATTGCATAATTAAAATCTGCGGCATCATAATCTTTTCTAAATGTGTCGAAATTATTCTTAACCCTGCTCTTGACCTTATCTGCTACTTTATTTTTCAATTTAATAGCATCGTCGTTTCCTATCTTATTGTCTACTGTATTATTGATTTTATCTTTTAATTTCCCGGGGAGTTGTGCAAAGGAAATTGACGAGACCAAAACAAAACCTATAAATCCTATATTTTTCATTTTTAAAATAATTATGCCCTATAAATATAGCAAAAGCTATACTTGTAGGGCACAACAAAATTTCAGGGCAATGCAGCTAAGATTCCGAAAAAGCAAAAGTTTACCTAGCTTAAAGGATCGTTCTTACTTTAATAGTATAAGATGGCCGGTCTCCTCCACTTTATTTCCCTGCGAGCAGGCTGAAGAATAAACTATCCGATACACATACACATCCTGCATTGCCATTTCTCCCTCTACTTTTCCTTCCCAGGCATTATCAATATTGCTTGATTCAAAAATTTTATTTCCCCAGCGGTCAAATATTTTCATATTGAATGAATAAATATCATTTCCATAAGCCTTAAATTTTTCATTGATATTGTCGCCGTCAGGTGTAAATGTATTTGGAATAAAAAGCGATCTTTCATCAAAGCACGTTTGAATATTTATAGTTAGCGAATCCATTCCTTCACAACCACCTGCAGTTTTTACCGTAACATAATATGTCGTTGTTTCTTCCGGACTAGCGACAGGGCTTGCACAATCAGTACAACTTAAACCACTTGATGGTATCCATGAATACGAAACCCCTGGAGAAGAATTTATCAACGTACTAGCGCCCAACATAATCGTTTGATCAGGACCTGCATCAACTGAAGCACTTGCACCGCTCACTACTATATAGTCAAGTTGCTCCAGTGTATCGGCGCCACAGAAACTCATGAGAATAAGTGCAACTGCATAGGAGCCCGGGATATTATATTCAATTCCCTGCGGATTTTTTGTTACTGATGTTGAAGGATTTCCGCCCGGGAAAAACCATTGATACGTTGCTGTTGTTGTATCACACAAGCTGCTTAAGTCATTAAAATTCACTTTAGTTCCGCAATTCACCTGAGTAGCATCTGAACCAAAATTTGCTTCTACCGGCTCTATACCGCCACAAGTGTTTGAACAAAGCTTCGCAATAATCGCATCATTTACTCCACCCATTACCGATTGATATGCGCCCGGTGTCACTGGAAAAGGACCCGGTGTAGAACCTACTACATATATATAACCAGCATCAACTGCGATATGTCCGCCGGAATTTGCGTCGTCATGTCCCAGATCTCCAAGAAAACCACTACAAATAAGGCTTCCACTGCCGTCAAACTTTGTTACATAAAAATCTTCGTCGCCACCAAAATAGGTTTGATACGCACAGGATGTAACAGGAAAATCAGGACTATATGTATCACCAAAAAAATAAATATCATCATTACCATCAATGGCAACACCGAATCCTTCATCAATATTAACACCGCCAAAATACGTTGACCAAAGCCTGTTACCTGTTGAAGAAAATTTTATAAAAAAGGAATCAAAGATTCCGTTGTTAACTAATTGATATGCTCCCGGAGACACAGGAAAATCAAGTGAGTTTGTCCAACCAGTAAAAACAATATTATTAGAACCATCTACATCAACGCCCGAACCATAATCAGTACCCGATCCGCCATAATATGTGGCCCAAAGTTGATTACCTGCAGCATCAAATTTTACGACATATCCATCATCTCCCAGTGATAATGCGGCCTGGAAGCAACCTGCCGTTGAAGGAAAATCTGCTGCATCGGTATTTCCTACTGCAATAATATTACCTGGGCCATCAAAGGTAATACCATACCCCAACTCACGGCCAGATCCACCAAGATATGTTGCCCATGAGAGAGTACCTGCACCGCTGAATTTTGCAACGTATGCATCAGAAGTTCCTCCTCCAAATGTATTTTGAAATGCTCCTGCAGAACACGGAAAATCGTTCGACTTTGTATTTCCTGTTATCACAAAATCTCCTGCTGCATTGCACGCAATATCATAACCTACACCGCCCTCATCTGCGCTACCACCAATGAACGTACACCAAAGCCTCGCTCCTGCTGCATCCAGCTTTAATAAATACGCATCATAAGTTCCGTTCTTTGCAACCTGGTATGCTCCCGCAGAAATTGGGAAATTTGGAGAGTTAGTATATCCTGTTACTCCAATATTACTGGAACCATCACAAATAATTCCGTAAGCCAGTTCGTATTGACTGCCGCCAAAATATGTTGCCCAAACTCGGTTGCCGTTGGCATCCATTTTCAAAACAAAAATATCCATTGCCCCTGCAAAGTTCGATTGAAATGCACCCGGGCTTGTTGGAAAACCTGTACCCACTGCGCGTCCTGATACTACAGCATTTCCAGAACCATCAATTGCAATATCATCTCCACGTTCAAATTTGGTTCCGCCATAGTATGTCACCCATGGATCTATGATCAGCGAAAATGCTGAGTTCAAAGTTCCCAGTTCAAAGTTCAACGTTGTGCCGTCTAATTTGTATCCTGCTTTTACATCAACAATTTTTCCGTTAATATTTTGATATACTTTTGGCATTGACTCCACTATTTCTCCAACTGAAGTAGCAATTTTTAATTCGCCATTTAAAAGAGAAATATTAACAGCACCATCATATTTTAATTTAATATCGTCGGGGTTTCCACCTCTCTTCACAACAATATCATATTTAATTCCCTCTGCTTTGCCACCATAAAAAACCACATCTATGTTGGGATAAATATTTTCATAAACCACTTTTGTATACCCACTCACATTCAGTATTCCATCCTTACAATGGCCGTAATAATAATTAGTGTATCCGCCTGTTTTATCGTAAGCTTTTTCATTCGTTGTATTATTCATTCCCTCAAAATCCAAATCAATACGATGCCCCGTGACTCCTGAAAATAGTTCTTCTTCACCTGTCGCATCCACATCAATGTTCTTCATGCGCGACAATACAACACTGAAACCATTCTTTCTCAAATATATTTCTTTGCCTCCTCCCGATCCATAAAACAAAACATCTGATCGCAAATTACCATCCATATCTGTCAACTGTCCTTTGTTCTCAACAAACTCAATAAGATTTTCCGATATAGATTTATTTTGGTGGAGCGAATTTGAAGCGGAACTAAAAGCTGCTGAAAAAACTGTAAAGCAAATCAACAATTGAACTTTAATAGACATGTATTTTATGGGTATTATATTAGGTGGGTTCTAAAAATTCACTTTTAGAGATTTGACTAAAAATCGGAGAACCCGTTAACCAATTTTTTGTAATCTGTTTTTCAAAAATACATTATTTTTTTCTTACAACC
>Ga0163149_10004418_pt1 | contig 15417 bp, 15 predicted proteins | sample OliLakLV19MP5G1_FD_148604 | JGI IMG/M metagenome (GOLD analysis project Ga0163149, IMG submission 148604) | Freshwater microbial mat bacterial communities from Lake Vanda, McMurdo Dry Valleys, Antarctica - Oligotrophic Lake LV.19.MP5.G1 | ecosystem: Environmental > Aquatic > Freshwater > Lake >...
GCTCGGGGTTTTCAAGGATGCTCATGCCTGCTCCTTGAGAGTCGCCAGATAGGCATCCTGCATATTCTGCCGTTCGACTGCGAATTCGCAAACCGGCAAGCCGGCGGCAAGCAGGCTTGCCAGCAGTTGTGCACGCGCGTGGTCATCGTTTGCCAAGCTGAATTTCGCGATCACACCATCGTGACTCAGGATCGTCAGCGCGGGCGCCGCGGCTGCCAGTGCGGCAGGTTCGACCGCGCGTGAAAAACGCAGCAGCATGACTTGCGCATTGCTTGCGTGCGCCTGACCGATGGCGCGATGCTCGACCACGCGCCCGCTGCGCAGCACCAGCATGTGGGTCGAATAGTCTTCAAGCTCGGCCAGGATGTGGGATGACACCATCAGCGTCATGCCGTCGTCGCGCAGCTTGAGAAACAGCTGTGACAGCGCGTGGCGTGCTTCCGGGTCGAGGCCGGACGCCGGTTCGTCCAGCAGCAGAACGTCGGGCTTGTGAATGATGGCCTGGGCGATGGCCACGCGCTGACGTTGCCCGCGCGACAGGTTCTTGGGCAGCGATTCCAGCTTGTCGGTGATGCCGGTGCCGTGTGCAGCCTGTTGCACCGCCGCGGCGGTTGCGCCAGGGGCGATGCCATGGGCGCGAGCAGCGTGGGTCAGGCATTGGCGTACCGTGAGCTCGTCGTACAGGCCGAAGAAATCCGAGAGGTGGCCGATGCGGCGGTGGCATTCGCGCGGGGCCTCGGCCACATCGATGCCGGCCAAGTTGATGCGCCCGGCCATCGGAATTTCCAGCGCCGAGATGCAGCGCAGGAGCGTGGTCTTGCCAGCGCCGTTGGGACCGACCAGCGCGGTGATCGAACCGGCGTCGATGCGAAAACCGACTTGGTCGAGCGCACGAAAGCCGGGGTACTCGTAGACCAGGTCGGTGACTTCGATCACCGGGGCTGCGGCGCTTGACATGACCGGCGGCGCCTTTAGTCTTCGCGCCGCAACTGCGGGAACAGGATGACGTCGCGGATCGAGGGCGCATCGGCCAACAGCATCACCAGGCGGTCGATGCCGATGCCTTCACCGGCCGTCGGCGGCAGGCCATGCTCGAGGGCGCGGATGTAGTCGCGGTCCTTGAACATGGCTTCCTCGTCGCCGGCTTCCATGGCTGCCACCTGCGCATCGAAGCGCGCCTCCTGGTCTTCCGGGTCGTTCAGTTCGGAAAAGCCGTTGGCGATCTCGCGCCCGGCGATGAACAGCTCGAAGCGGTCGGTGGATTGCGGATTGACGTCGTTGCGCCGCGCCAGGGGTGACACTTCTGCGGGATAGTCGATGATGAAAGTCGGATTCCACAACTGCGCTTCGGCGGTTTCCTCGAAAAACGCCAGCTGGAGGGCGCCCAGCCCCGGCTTTCCGCGCGGTGCCGCGCCGCGCTTTTCGAGCCAGGTGGCGAGGAATTCGCCATCGTGCAATTGCGCGTCGCTGTAGTCGGGTGCGTATTTGCGGATCGCCTGGGTGATGGTGAGGCGCTCGAAGGGTGCGCCGAAATCGATATTGCGGCCCTGGTAGCCAAAGCAGGTCGTGCCCAGCACGGTGGTCGCTAAGCTCCTGAACATTTCCTCGGTCAGGTCCATCAGGTAGCGATAGTCGCGATAGGCCTCGTAAAACTCCATCATCGTGAATTCCGGATTGTGGCGCGTCGAGATGCCTTCATTGCGGAAGTTTCGATTGATCTCGAACACCCGCTCGAAGCCGCCCACCACCAGGCGCTTGAGGTAGAGCTCCGGCGCGATGCGCAGGAACAGCTCCATGTCGAGCGCGTTGTGATGGGTCTTGAAGGGCTTGGCCGCGGCGCCGCCCGGTATCGGGTGCATCATCGGCGTCTCGACTTCGAGGTATTGCCGGCCCACCATGAAGGCGCGGATCGCGGTCACCACTTGCGAACGAACGATGAAAGTCTTGCGCGACGCATCGTTGGTGATCAGATCGAGGTAGCGCTGTCGATAGCGCGCTTCCGTATCGGTGAGGCCGTGGAATTTTTCCGGCAGCGGGCGCAGCGCCTTGGTCAACAGGCGCAGCTCGCGCAGATTGACCGACAGTTCGCCTTTTTGCGTGCGAAACAGCACGCCGCGCGCGCCGACGATGTCGCCCAAGTCCCAGTGCTTGAAGTCGGCATGCGCCTGCGGCCCGATGCCCTGGTCATTGATGAACAGCTGAATCTGGCCGCTGCCGTCCTGCAGGGTGGCGAACGAGGCCTTGCCCATCACGCGCTTCAACATCATGCGCCCGGCAACGGCGACTTCAATATTGCTTGCCGCCAGCGCCTCACGGTCCGCCGCAGCGTGGGCCAGGTGAAGCTGGCCGGCATGGTCGGTGCGCACGAAGTCGTTGGGAAAAGCCGGCTTGCCGCGCTTGCGGATCTCGGCCAACTTGGCGCGGCGCTCGGCGACAATCTGGTTTTCGTCGATGGCGGGCGTATCGGGCGTGACGGATTCAGACATGGATACGGACCCGGTTACGCTGCCTCGGGCGTACGTCCGGCAGACCAATTGCCGCCGCAACAGCGCTACTTCGAATCAGCTCAAACACGGTGTTTCAATGAAGCGCTGATGAACTCGTCAAGATCGCCGTCGAGCACCGACTTGGTATTGCTGATCTCGACGTTGGTGCGCAGATCCTTGATGCGCGACTGGTCCAGCACGTAGGAGCGGATCTGGTGACCCCAACCCACATCGGTCTTGGAGGCCTCCAGGTTGTCCTGCTCGGCCTGGCGTTTGCGGATTTCCAGTTCGTACAGGCGTGACTTGAGCTGCGCCATCGCCTCGGCCCGGTTGCGGTGCTGTGAGCGATCGCTCTGGCACTGCACCACGATGTTGGTCGGGATGTGCGTGATGCGCACCGCCGAGTCGGTCTTGTTGATGTGCTGACCACCGGCGCCTGACGCTCGAAAGGTATCGACCCGCAAGTCCGCGGGGTTGATGTCAACTTCGATCGAATCGTCTACTTCAGGATAGACGAACACGCTGGCAAAGGAAGTGTGGCGTCCGCCGGCGGAATCGAACGGCGACTTGCGCACCAGCCGATGCACCCCGGTTTCAGTGCGCAACATGCCGTAGGCGTAGTCGCCTGTGACCTTGATCGACGCCGACTTGAGGCCGGCCACCTCGCCGGCCGACTCTTCGAGAATCTCCGGTTTGAAACCCTTGCGCTCGCAATAGCGCAGATACTGGCGCAACAGCATCGAGGCCCAGTCCTGCGCCTCGGTACCGCCGGCGCCGGCCTGGATGTCGACGAAGCAATTGTTGGGGTCGGCCGGATTGTCGAACATGCGGCGGAATTCAAGGTCGGCGACCGCCGCTTCAATTCCGGCTACATCCTCGGCCACCGATTTGACCGTGGCTTCGTCATCGTCGTCACGCCCTAGGGCGAACAATTCGGCAGCATCGACGAGGCCCTGACCGATGCGGTTCAAGCTGCCAACGGTGGCGTCGAGTGCCTTTTTCTCGCGCCCCAGTTCCTGCGCTCGCCTGGCGTCATTCCACAGGGTGGAGTCTTCGAGAGCGGCGTTGACCTCGGTCAGGCGGGCGAATTTGGCGTCGAAGTCAAAGATACCTCCGCAAGTCTTGGCTGCGGGCCGCGAGGTCGGCGAGCTGGGCTTGAAGGGTGTTGACGAATTCGGCTTCCATGATTGTTGACTTTGTGACGATGCGGTAAAGCTCTCGATTATACCTGCTCGGAGACAGGTTCCCAGGCTTCGACGTAGATTCCAGGCCGAGACTGCCCGTTGAATTCATCCACGCCCAGTCGGAACGCAACGCGCGCCGTGTCGGGCAGGCGTGCGGTCGCGTTGAACTGGATCGCCTCGACGCTGCGCCCTTCCCGGGCCAGGGTGAGTTTGAGGTGGCGCTCCTTGATCAGGCGCTGGCCTGTCACGCGGAAGCTGTCAGCGAAAGTCGGTGCCGGAAAACCCTGGCCCCAAACCTCGGCGTCGAGCGCGCGCACAAAGTTGAGATTCAGGTAGGCCGGTTCGAGCGCGCCATCGGTCATGATCTGTGACGACAGGTCGGCCAGAACCAGCATTCTCGCGGCGGCGTCCTCGAAGGCGCCGCTGAAGCGCTCGAGATCATTGGCCGCGATGGTGAGGCCGGCGGCCATGGCGTGGCCGCCGAAGCGCCTGAGCAGCCCGGGCTGCGCCTTGCTCACCAGATCGAGGCAATCGCGCAGGTGCAAGGCAGCGATCGAACGGCCGGAACCCTTCAATTCGCCGTTTTCCCCCGGTGCGAACACGATTGCCGGGCGGTGATACAGATCCTTGAGGCGCGAGGCGACAATCCCCACCACGCCCTGATGCCAGCTGCGGTCGAACAGGCATAGCGAAAAGCGGCCGCCCGGGTCGGCCAGATCGAGTGTGGCCAGCGCCTGGTCGCGCATGCGCGCCTCGATCTCGCGCCGCTCGCCGTTGAGTGCGTCGAGGCGTTGGGCCAAGGCCAGGGCGCGCGGCGCATCGGCGGCCAAGAGGCACTCGATGCCCTGCGACATGTCGTCCAGGCGCCCGGCCGCGTTCAGGCGCGGGCCGGCGGCGAAGCCGAAATCGAATGCGCTGGCGCGCGCCGTACCGCGTCCGGCGATGGTGAGAAGGGCGCCAACACCGGGGCTGGCACGCCCTGCGCGTACCCGTTTCAAACCCTGGGCCACCAGAATGCGATTGTTGTGATCGAGGCGCACCACGTCGGCCACGGTGCCAAGCGCGACCAGATCAAGCAGGCTGCCAAGATTGGGTTCGGGGCCGGTGAAGGCCTGGCGCTTGCGCAGTTCCGCGCGCAGCGCCAGAAGCACATAGAACATGACGCCAACCCCGGCCAGGCTCTTGCTGGGGAAGTCGCAACCAGGCTGATTCGGGTTGACGATGCATGCCGCCGCGGGCAGCTCCGGCCCCGGCAAATGATGGTCGGTGATGAGGACGGCCATGCCGCGCGCGTTTGCCGCCGCCACACCTTCCATGCTGGCGATGCCGTTGTCGACCGTGATGATGAGGGCGGGCTTGCCCAGCCGCGGGTGGGTTGCGGCCAGCGCCACCACCTCGGGCGTGAGGCCGTAACCCAGCTTGAAGCGGTCCGGCACCAGGTAGTCGATGCGCGCATCGGAGCCGCTTGACCGGATCAGCGCACGCAAGCCCTGAATGCCCACCGCGCAAGCGGTGGCGCCGTCGCAGTCGTAATCGGCTACGATCAGCATCGATGCGCCGGCGGCGATCGAGTCGGCCAGCAGTTCGGCGGCGCGCGCGCTGTTCATCAGCCGGGCCGGGTCGATCAGGCCGGCGAGCGACAAGTCGAGATCCGGGCGGCTGGCGATACCGCGCGCCGCGTAGATGCGTGCCAGCACGGGATGCACTCCCTGTTGTGCCAGCATCAGGCTTGCGCGCTCGGAATAGGGGCGCGCGACGATACGCGCCGGAGTGTCGGACATGCAAGGATTCTACTGGTCGAAACTGCGGCTTAGGCTTAGGGAAACACTTAGGGAAACACTTAGGGAAACACTTAGGGAAACACTTAGGGAAACACTTAGGGAAACACTTAGGGAAACACTTGGGGAAACACTGAACCAGCCCGTAGTTCGAGAAAGTCGCTCTTGCAAGGCGTTGAATCGAAACGACTCTTCGTTCGCGGATCCGAATTCCAGGGACTTGTTCAGCGGTTTCTTGGGCTTCAGCGCGCGGGCGCCGCTGCGCCGGCCCGCTGCAGGCGCCGCGCCAGGCCGCCGCGACGCAGCAGGCGCCAGGGGTCCGGCCTGAACAGGTCGACGCCGGCACGGGTGGTGCCCAGTAGCAGCGTAAGTCGGCACGCGCCGCGCTGCAAGATCGCGCGCTGCCGCAGGGGCTCGATCCAATGCGCTTCGAGCCAGGGCAGGAAGGATTGCGCATCGAACAAGCGTGCATCCAGATCGAAAGCCAGCGCTCCGGCAGAGGCCCGGTTTTCGAGTAGCTGCGCCGATTCGGGCAGGGCCATTGCCGTAGCACCCGCGGCACGCGCCAGTGCGCGCACATGCGCGGCGCTGGAATACAGGGTCAAGGATCGTGGCGTCCGACTGTTGCCTTTGACGCTGGTAGTCGCGTCGCCGTTTGCAGGCGTGACCATGCTTTCGTTTGATTGCATAGCCTGCGCGCTCGCACCCCACAGCCACACAGCGTTGATCGGTGCCTGCCCACGCGCCTGCCGTGCCAGATTGACCGGCGTGTCGTGCAGCAGCATCTGCGCTTCGTTGCCGATGCGCTTGAGCAGCCGCGCCTGTGGTCCCTGCGGCAGAAAATTCTCGATCGAGAAGCCATGTGCCCGCGCCGGCGGTGTCGTAGTGGCATCGATCGCGACCGCACCTTCCAGCAGCCATTCCTGCGCGCTCACCTCGGTTACGCGCAGGCCATCGACGGCGAAATGCCGGTTGAGGATGGCCATCAGGGTGCGAGCGTCGTCTGGCGTCAAATCACCGGCGGCGCGCGCATCGAGCGTGACGGCGTCGCCGCTGACGCCCAGATACACCGGGTCGGCGCAAATGGTGTAGGCGGCGGGTGTGGCCGCCCGCAGCCGTGCGACCGGCCAATCACCGCGCCGCCTGACGCTGAAATAGTCGAACCAATAGGCATCTGCATCGCCTTGTGCGATATGCACCGGGCCGCGGGCATACGCCCGGCGCAGCGTCGCCTGCTGGTCGATGGCCTCGGGCGCCAAGCCGGCAGGAACGGCGACTACTAGTTCGATCGAGTTTTTCATTCGCAGCACGGATTGTCCCGCGAATTGCTTGCGCGCACGCAAACCGCGGCGCCGATTCCGCCATGCGAAACACGTAGAATCCTTCTCCTTGCAATGCGCACAGGTGCGAAAGGGCAAATGATGATGCAGGCGTATGTGATCTGGTTCATCGGCGCTTTCGTGCTGGTGGTGGCCGAGCTGATGAGCGGCACGCTGTACCTGCTGATCATTGGTGCGGGTGCCGCCGCCGCCGGTGTACTGGCATTGGCCGGCGCCGGCTTTGCCGCACAGCTGGCCACCGCTGCGGTGGTCAGCGTGGCCGGCATCGGCGTGATGCGCTGGCTCAAGATCGGCGGCGGGCGGCGTGGCGCGCATGCCAAGTCCCTGGCCTTCGATATCGGGCAGGTGGTGGAAGTCATCGAAGAGCGGCCCGATGGCAGCCTGCGCGTCAACTATCGCGGCACGCAGTGGGATGCCACGCTCGAAGGCGCAGGTGGCGCGCGACTGGTGATCAAGGAAACTCGTGGCAACACGCTGATCCTGGTTGCCCAGCACTGATTCCCCAACAGGAGAGGCAAGAACATCATGGAATTCGCGTCCGTAGGGATTTTCCTGTTGATCGCCGCAGTCGTGTTTGTGGTCAAGTCGGTCTACCAGGTGCCGCAGCAGAACGCCTATGTGGTGGAGCGGCTGGGCAAGTACGACCGCACGCTCGAACCGGGGCTGGCATTTGTGATGCCTTTCATCGATCGCGTTGCCTACAAGCATTCGTTGAAGGAGATACCGCTGGATATACCGAGCCAGATCTGCATCACGCGCGACAACACCCAATTGCAGGTCGACGGCGTGTTGTACTTCCAGGTGACCGATCCGGTTGCCGCCTCCTACGGTTCGTCCAACTATGTGGCGGCGATCAGCCAGCTGGCGCAGACCGCATTGCGCTCGGTGATCGGCAAGCTTGAGCTCGACAAGACCTTCGAGGGGCGCGAAAACATCAATCACAGCGTGATATCCGCGCTCGACCTGGCAGCGCTCAACTGGGGCGTCAAGGTGTTGCGCTACGAGATCAAGGATTTGACGCCGCCCAAGGAGATTTTGCATGCGATGCAGGCGCAAATCACCGCCGAGCGCGAAAAGCGCGCCCTGATCGCCGCGTCCGAAGGGCGCAAGCAGGAGCAGATCAATATCGCCACCGGCGAACGCGAGGCGGCGATCCAGAAGTCCGAAGGCGACAAGCAGGCGGCGATCAACCGCGCACAGGGCCAGGCGGCCGCGATCCTGTCGATCGCCGAAGCCAGCGCCGAGGCGATTCGCAAGACCGCCGCGGCGATCCAGTCGCCGGGCGGCGAGGCGGCAGTCAACCTGAAGGTGGCCGAGCAGTATGTAGGCGCCTTCAGCGGGCTGGCGCGCACCACCAACACCCTGATCCTGCCGGCCAACCTGGCCGATCTGTCGGGTCTGATCGCCACCGCGATGGCGGTGGTCAAGCAGAGCGAGGTCAAGAAAGGATAGGGGCGTGACGGTCGGCCTCGCCGTTGCCGCGCTCGTCTTGTTGCTGGCGGCAGTACTGAGCTGGCGGGTAGTCACGTAGTACCGCCGCGTGGATTTCATTCGCACCTACCAGTTTCCCAAGGGCCTTGTCGACAAGCTGGCGGCGCGCCGACCGGAACTGGCGCGCCAGGACATCGCCTTGGTTGCACGCGGCGGCTGGTGCGGCGCAAGCGACACATGCCTGGTATTTGACCAGCGCGCCAGCTATCGATTGGCGCTTTTCATCAGGCGCTGTTTCTCGCGCGTCCATTCGCGCTTTTTCTCGGTATCGCGCTTGTCGGCTTTTTGCTTGCCGCGCCCCAGACCGAAGGCCAGCTTGATGCGCCCGCCCTTGTAGTGCAGGTCCAGCGGCACCAGTGTGAACCCGCGTTGCTCGACCTTGCCGATCAGGCGCTTGATTTCTTCCATCCTGAGCAGCAGCTTGCGAGTGCGTAGCGCGTCGGGCTTGATGTGGGTCGAGGCCTCGGGCAAAGGGCTGATGTGCGCACCGATCAGATAGAGGGCGCCATCGCGCACGATGACATAGCCTTCCTTGATTTCGGCACGGCCGGCGCGAATCGCCTTGACTTCCCAGCCTTCGAGCACCAGCCCGGCCTCGAAGCGCTCCTCGATGAAGTAATCGAAGGTCGCCTTTTTGTTCTGTGCGATGCTCATGGTGCCGGGCGCGCTTGCGGCTCCGCTAAAATGGCGATTGTAACAACCGCAGAACACGTGGCTTCACAAGCCGCACGCCAACCTGCCACCGTGCCCCAGATCCGCAAATCCGTTCTCGTATCGTATAGCGCCACGCGCATGTTCGGCTTGGTGGCGACGGTTGAGCACTATCCGCAGTTCATGCCCTGGTGTGGCGGTGCGCGCCAGGCCGCGGAAGCCGACGGCAGGATGCGTGCGACCATCGATATCGACTATCGCGGCGTGCGTTCCAGCTTCACCACGCTGAACACGATTGACGAGCCGCGCTTGATCGCGCTGCAGTTCGCCGACGGTCCGTTCGCCGAATTCAAGGGCGCATGGCGCTTCAGCGTGCTCGACAGCGATGCCTGCAAGGTCGAATTCGACCTTGACTACGAATTCGCCAGTTCGATGCTGGGCCGCTTGGTAGCGCCGGTGTTCGACGTTATCGCCAACTCGTTCATCGACGCTTTCGCCCGGCGTGCCGACGTGCTGTATGGCTGAAGTGCGCAGGGCCAGCGTGGTTTATCTCGCTTCGGGTCGAGAGCATGTGCTCGAGGTCGAGGTGCCTGCCGGCAGCACTTTGGCCGATGCGGTGGCCGCCAGTGGCTTGGCCAGACTTGTACCGGAGTTTGACCCGGCGGCCCATAGCCTGGGCGTGTGGGGCAAGCAGAAAGCCGCGGGCACTCTGCTGTGCAATGGCGACAGGGTCGAGGTTTATCGACCGCTCACGGCCGATCCGAACATCGCACGTCAGCGTCGAGTGGCCAAGAAGCGCGCAGCCGAACGCAAATGATGCAACGCCCGCTGCGCCCGAGCGTGCGCGGCATGCTCAAGAGCATTTGGCGGCGGCTATGTCCCGGCGCACTCGTTCGGTGTCCTTGGCACGCTCGGCATCCTCGACAAAATAGGGTTCGCCCTTGTCGTTGAAGCGCCGAATGCGTTGCCCGCCTTCCAGCGCGGCCAGGCTCTGGCGCAGGCCGCGGCACTGGTCTTCGCGGCGGCTATCGTTGGCCGCGGTTTCGCTATCCTTTTGGCTCTTTTCGGCAGCTTCGGCCTGACGCTTCTTGAAGTCGGCTTCGCGCTCGGCGACAGATTTCTGTGCGCCGGCTTTCGCGGTAGCCGAAGCCCCGGGTGCGGACGCTGTTCCCGCCGCAGGTGTCGTGCCGGCTGCGGCTGGTGTCGCGCCACTGGCGGCAGGTGCGGCGGCAGGTGCGGCGGCTGGCGCTGGCGCACTGCGGGCCTTGGGCGACTTGATGATGTTGCCCGGCGGAATGCCTGGCGGCGGCGGCGTATCGGAAAACACCACGCGGCCGTTGGTGTCGCGCCACTGATAGAGCTGGGCCGAGGCGATGCCTGGCAGCATGAGGCTCGATGCCAGCAGCCCGAAAACCAAAAACATTGCGCGATGCATTCCTGAACTCCCCAAAAAACGTTTTCTATTACAAGACCTTAGCCGCTTTTTCTCAAGGCGTCAATCGGCCTCTATGTCAGTGGCATAATAGCGCCGCCTGCCGCTGTCACGTACAATCGCGCTTTGTGACTCCCAAGGAATCACCCGATGCGGCTGATCGGCAAAGCACTTACTTTCGACGATGTCCTGCTGGTACCTGCACATTCGGCCATTTTGCCGCGTGATACCAGCCTGACCACCCTTCTCACCCGCAAGATCCGGCTCAACATTCCGCTGGTATCCGCAGCCATGGATACGGTAACCGAGGCGCGCCTGGCGATTGCGATCGCGCAGGAAGGTGGCATCGGCATTGTTCACAAGAACCTCACGCCCAAACTGCAGGCGGCCGAGGTTGCCAAGGTCAAACGCTTCGAGTCCGGCATTTTGCGCGATCCGATGACGGTGTCACCTGCTATAACGGTTCGCGAGCTGCTTGCGCTGACACACCAGCACAAAGTTTCCGGTTTTCCGGTGGTTGACCGCGGTACCGTCGTTGGCATGGTCACCAACCGCGACTATCGCTTCGAGACCAATCTCGACCAGCCGGTGGCCGCCATCATGACGCCGCGCGAGCGCCTGATTTATCTGCAGGAAGGCGCCACGCCGGAGGAGGCCAAGGCGCTGCTGCACAAACATCGGCTTGAGCGCATCCTGCTGGTCAACAGTGCTTTTCAGTTGCGCGGCCTGATCACGGTCAAGGATATTCTCAAGTCAACCGAGAATCCGCATGCCTGCAAGGACGAACAGGGCAAGTTGCGCGTCGGTGCCGCTGTGGGTGTCGGCGAAGGCACCGAGACCCGGGTTGAGCTGCTGGTGGCAGCCGGGGTGGACGTGATCATCGTCGATACCGCGCACGGCCACGCCCAGGGCGTGCTCGACCGGGTACGCTGGGTCAAGCGCAGTTTTCCGCAGGTTGAAGTAGTCGGCGGCAACATCGCCACCACCGCGGCTGCGAAAGCCCTGGTCGATCATGGTGCAGATGCTGTGAAAGTGGGGATCGGTCCGGGCTCGATCTGCACCACGCGCATAGTCTCCGGTGTGGGCGTGCCGCAGATCACGGCCATTTCCAACGTGTTCGAGGCACTCAAGGATACGGACGTGCCGATCATCGCCGACGGCGGCATTCGCTATTCGGGCGATATTTCCAAGGCCCTGGCCGCCGGCGCGCACTGTGTGATGATGGGCTCGGTGTTCGCCGGTACCGAGGAGGCGCCGGGCGAGACCATTCTCTACCAGGGGCGTTCCTACAAGCTGTATCGCGGCATGGGTTCGGTGGCGGCGATGAAGGAAGGCGCCGCCGATCGCTATTTCCAGGACCCCGAGAACAACGCCGACAAGCTGGTGCCCGAAGGCATCGAAGGGCGCGTGCCCTACAAGGGTAGCGTACTGTCGATCATCTACCAGCTGGTGGGGGGCGTGCGCTCCTCGATGGGCTATTGCGGCTGCGCCACCATCGACCAGATGCGCAGCCAGCCGCAGTTTGTGGAGATCACCTCGGCCGGCATGCGCGAGTCGCACGTGCACGACGTTTCCATGGTCAAGGAACCGCCGAATTACCACGTCGATTGAAGCTTCAACAAGCACGGCGCTGCCGTGCTTTTTTCTTGGTTTTTTTGAAGCCACATGCACAACAAGATCCTGATTCTCGATTTCGGTTCACAAGTCACGCAACTCATCGCCCGCCGGGTGCGCGATGCCGGTGTGTACTCGGAAGTTCACCCGTGTGATGTGTCAGATGAATTCGTGCACAACTTCGGCGCCAAGGGCATCATTCTGGGCGGCAGCCACATGTCGGCTTATGAAGAGGCCACCGATCGCGCGCCGGCCGCGGTGTTCGACATCGGCGTGCCGGTGCTGGGCATCTGCTACGGCATGCAGACCATGGCACAGCAGTTAGGCGGCCGGGTGGAGGCGGGCGCCAAGCGCGAATTCGGCTATGCGGAGGTGCGCGCGCGCGGCCACGCACGGCTGCTCAAGGACATTGCCGACTTCACCACGCCCGAGGATCACGGCATGTTGCGGGTGTGGATGAGCCATGGCGACAAGGTGACCGCGATGCCGTCGGGCTTCAAGCTGATGGCCTCCACCGAGAGCTGCCCGATCGCCGGCATGGCCGACGAGGCGCGCCGCTTCTACGGCGTGCAGTTTCATCCGGAAGTGACCCACACGCCGCGCGGTGCCGATATCCTGACGCGCTTCGTGATCGACATCTGCGGCGCGTTACCGGACTGGAACATGCCTGATTACGTGGGCGAAGCGGTGGCGAAAATCCGCGCCCAGGTGGGCGACGAGGAAGTGATCCTGGGGCTTTCAGGCGGGGTGGACTCCAGCGTGGCCGCCGCCCTGATCCACAAGGCGATCGGCGCCAAGCTCACCTGCGTGTTCGTCGATCACGGGCTGTTGCGCCTGAACGAAGGTGCGCAGGTGATGCAGACCTTCGCGCGCAACATGGGGGTGAAGATCATTCATGTGGACGCGAGCGTCGAATTCATGGGGCAACTGGCAGGCGTGACCGACCCCGAGGCCAAGCGCAAGATCATCGGCCGCGAATTCGTCCACGTGTTTCAGCGCGAATCCGCGAAGATAGCCAATGCAAAGTGGTTGGCGCAGGGCACCATCTACCCCGATGTGATCGAGTCGGCCGGCGCCAAGACCAAGAAAGCCACCACCATCAAGAGCCACCACAACGTGGGAGGCCTGCCCGATACTCTGCACCTGAAGCTCCTCGAGCCCTTGCGCGAACTGTTCAAGGACGAGGTCAGGAAGCTCGGCATTGCGCTCGGCCTGCCGCCGGAGATGGTGTATCGCCACCCATTCCCCGGGCCGGGGCTGGGGGTGCGTATCCTGGGCGAGGTCAAGGCCGAATATGCCGACCTGCTGCGCCGCGCCGATGCCATTTTCATCGAGGAGCTGCGCGCGACTAAAGACGCTTCGGGCAAGAGCTGGTATGACCTCACCTCCCAGGCCTTCACGGTGTTCCTGCCGGTGAAATCGGTGGGCGTGATGGGCGACGGCCGCACCTACGAATACGTAGTGGCCTTGCGCGCGGTGCAGACCCAGGATTTCATGACGGCGGATTGGGCACATCTGCCGCATGAATTGTTAGGAAGGGTGTCGAACCGCATCATCAACGAGGTGCGCGGAATCAATCGGGTGGTGTACGATATTTCGGGGAAGCCGCCGGCGACGATCGAGTGGGAGTGAGGGGGCTTTCCTGGGGGCGGTTCTCACGAGATAGCTCGGAAAAGTCGGCTGCCAATACGGTCTGTCTTCTGGGATACGGAAATCCGCAGAAAAGTGTCGGGTCGCATGCAGGGCCAGCCTTAGAGTGGACCCGAGAAACCGCGCGGGCCTCAACCCCCTGTTTGATGCCTGGGACGGCAATGCGCTCGAATGCCAGCACGTCGTTTTCTGGGCTGGATTCAGTACTGCCAGCGACTCGGAGCCTCGGGCTCGGACGCATCCAGGATTGGATCGCTGCGCCGCACGAGCGGATCGACCCGTTCTGCCTTTGCTCTGGCCTACTCGATCCACTGTTTTGTCTCGGGGGTGAGTTCGCCCCCTTGGCGGGCGCGGTCTTCGACCGCCGCGATGAACTCGCGCAGGCGGTTGGCTCGTTGCAACCGGCTTACGTCGCGAAACAAGGCGCGCAGGTTGCGACGTTCTTCGTTGCGCGCCCGGACTTGGGCTTCGTACTGGGCGAGCGCTTCCTCATAGGCCCGTCGCCGGCGCCCCTCGTCCTCCTCTTTGGCGCGCTTCGCTTCGGCCAGGCCGACGATGGCAGCGACGATGCCGCTCAGGCGCGTATCGATGAGACTACGTTCCGTGTCGTTCCACTTCCGCGAAGGCCAAGCACTCCGGTCTCGTCCTGAACCCGCGTTCTCCGCGACGAGTTGAGCTGGAGCAGGCAGCAGCCGAAAGCGAAGCCGTGGCCGAACTGTGTCGCGCGCTCGACCGTTGCGGTCAGCGCGTCCTGCTCGGCGACGGGTATGTCGCACATCATGCGGCTGGCGATTTTCCAGCAATCGTCGGACAGTTCGGTCAATTCTGGCTCGTCGCCCAAACAGTTCTCAGCTTGACCGTACAAGATCAGCGCCTGGATAACTTTGCCGACGAGATGGTTGCCTTCGACTACCCAGAATCCGCGCAGGCGGTTGGCTTTGGAGGTGCCACGCTCGTGGTAGGCAGCGGCATTGATGTCACGGCGCGTGTGCTCCTCGAAGAATTCGCTGAATGTGCGATCCGTGAAATCGAGCACGTAGCCGCCGCTCATGCGGAGCAGCCGTTCCAGTTTGCGACGCTCTATGGAGGACAAATCGGCCATGGCACTTCCTTTGTTGTGCGGGTTACCGATCAGCCACCTGCCTTCGGCAAGTCGGCAGCGCGAACTGCCCGCAGCACATCCCGAAAGACATCATCGAACGGCGGCAGTTGGTTCATCTGGTGCGCGAGGCGGGCAGTCCAGAGTCGCCGCAAACGATCTTCCTTGGCGGCGATTGCCTGCTCCATGCCTGCGACGACGCGCTGCCGCAGCGTCAACTTGGCATCGAGTTCGGCGCGCATTTCTGCAACGCGCAAGTCGGTAGAGCCGAACAGGTACCAGAGGTCGTACAAGTCGCGCGGTTCATTGCGCGCCCGGTCGCTCAAGGCCAGCAGCTTTTCAACCACGATTTCCTTGATGTCGTATACCTTTACGGTTGGCCCTTCGGGTAAATCGTCAAAGCAGTCATAGGTGCGATGAATCGGGCGATCTTGCAGCGGGAAGCACAGGACTTCGGTGGTCGTGATATCAACCTTCACGTCGTTCGCAGCGGGCAGCGGCCCCTGGTAGCGCAGATAAAACGTGTGGCTGTTCTGGTGGCTGTGGCGGTCCTCGCGGTCGAAAGCGATCCGCAAGCCGCAGGCGGCCTCAACCGCCGCAAAGATTTCGGTTAACCCTGCCAGAATATCTTCGAGGGTGATCGGACGGGTCAAGGTGAAATCCAAGTCTTCCGAAAACCGATAGTCCTCGAA
>Ga0163149_10004420_pt1 | contig 15413 bp, 22 predicted proteins | sample OliLakLV19MP5G1_FD_148604 | JGI IMG/M metagenome (GOLD analysis project Ga0163149, IMG submission 148604) | Freshwater microbial mat bacterial communities from Lake Vanda, McMurdo Dry Valleys, Antarctica - Oligotrophic Lake LV.19.MP5.G1 | ecosystem: Environmental > Aquatic > Freshwater > Lake >...
GCGGTAGCTTCGTAGTGTGTGGCGGTTTATGCCGATATGGGTTGCGGTGTCTTGTTCTGACAATAAATTCATGAGCTGTGAAGAGGAGTCGAACCCCAATTGATTGCCGTACACAGCGTGCTGTAGATTAAAGTTCTTATAGAAGGTGGCGAGGATTTGGCTAGTGAATGGGGCCAGTATTTCATGGGGCTGCCACTCATAACTAGCATTGTCACCTCGCATGGTAGTTCACGGAATTGAACCGATCCTCTCACTCGGGCGCACCATCGCCCGAATCTTTTGAGTGTGACCCCGGGTACACCACATTACCTTTGTATAGCGTCTACTATTCCGCCACACCTTCTATAAGAACTCTAACTACATTACATCTACTCTCCTTATACTGTACCTATAATATACACCCGTGTAAATAGCATTTATGTGAATAACTCGTGTTTATCAAAATTTCCTTCTTCAATAATTGTCCAGTTTTTATAAGATTCCTCTCCGCAGACAGGGCAGTCCTTGCTGAGTATTTTTTTTATGCTTTTTTTAGCAACATACAATATATGGTTGCATTTATTACATTCAAATATCCAATATGGCTTCATCCCCCAATTATACCATAATAGTTATCCACACTTAATCGTTGCGGTGTTGCCAGACGTATCCTAAAAATCCAATAATCAAGCGAAATTCAGGATACTTTTCAGGGTCGCTTCCAATCTTCTTATTAAAATGGATTGTTTTCATTGCATATTGACTAGCCCAATATGTGAGCCGTTTCATCGAGATATGTTTTGAGGGTTTATTGCCTTTCATAGAAGATTTGTTAAAGAAATAATCCTATGATTTGTAGCGTTTACTTTAGCCTTATCCGTATAAAATGTAGAGTCTTTACAAATTATGTCGCTTACATCCTGCAAAGGGATATGATAATTATGCCTACCTTTTAAGAACTCAACCGTAAGTTCATCATGTCTCTCAAGAAGTTCCTCCCCGAGGTAGGTGATACCATTTTTTTTGCCCATAAACCCTTTGAGGTAATGGCTCTTAGTAAATGTGCATACTTTCTTTCCCTTGTCCTTATCTACACCTTCTTTGACCTCTACAGCGTGTTTTTCTTCTAACTTCTTAATCTCTTTTTTTACCTCTTCCTTAATACTTTTTATAGAGATACCAACAAGCATAATAGTCCTAACATAATCCTCAACCGACGACCTATACACCCCTAGTTTAGTATAATATAGCGACAAATAATCATAGTCTTCTCCGCTTAGATAATAAAGCACAGGATCATCTAGCCCATTCCACACAGCCACATACTTTCTTAAAAAATCTGTATCTTCAATTGAATATTTCATATTATTTATTTAAAAGATTAGCTTCATACATCTATTATACATCTAGCATAGAATAACGGAAGTGTATAAAATACTAGTTATCCACACTTGCACTTATTTATAGGCTTGGTATCTATTCAATAAAGGTGTATAATGAGTGTATGAAAAAATCTTGCCTAATAATTTATATCTATAAGCACACGGTTTTTCCGCAAGATTTTCCGTGTGCTTTTACATGTAAACTATGAAACATTTTATAGTATCAAAGAGCCTAGAAGAGTATGAAGCATACGCAACTAAGCACAAACTAAATAGTAGAGATGTATTTTACTGTATTAGCCTGCAAAAAGCAGAGGAGGATATGAAAATAAACATAAAACAGGGCATAGACGCCCAAGTAATTGTTCTATGAACGACCCATTAACAATTTTAGTGCCTGATAGACCTATAGTATTTATGGGGATAACTCACTTGATATTATTGTGTAAAAGGGTATACTAAGCATAGTATCTTGATTTATGCGGTAGGACTCATATAATCGAGCGAAGAACCCCACGCCCAAGTCCTACAACAGGGCTTGGGGTTTTTTATATCTAAATAATCACTATGAAAACATTTGATTGGAAAGAAGCAAGTAAGCAGAATGAACCAGATAAACTCCAGTGGCTCAAAGAAAACCATGATAAGGGGATTAGCGTAGAGGAGTTTTGCACAGCTATGAAAAAGATTAGAAAAACTGGCAATCCACCCTCAAAACTAAAGAACCACTATAATCGGCTGAAGGCTCATTTCGGCTTCTTCGATAGTTAGATATTAGTATGAAAGAGCCACGATTCGTGATAATCCCAGAATATATAGACATAATGGACATAACCGATGCCGAGAAACTTCTCGCTGGAAGAATGTATGCCCTATCTGCAAAACATGGGTATTGTCATGCTTCTGATAATTTTCTTGCAAAAGATAGAAAATGTTCTGAAAGAACTATCCAAAGGAGAATAAGCAAGCTCATAAAATTAGGGGCGTTTACTGTAGTTGTGGAACGTATAAAAGAGAAGATTAGTAAGAGAAAACTATACATTGGTGACGTACCGACAAAATTGACGGTACCTAGTGGAAATAGCACAGAGGTACCGCCAAACTTGACCGAAGGTACCGACAGAATTGGCGGTACAGGTACCGACAGAATTGGCGTAGATAGTAGTAGAGTAAGAGTAGTAGAGAGAGTAATAGAAACTACTATCCCTGCGGGGTCTTGGACTAAAATAATTTTACAACGCTACGAAGAGTATCGGAAAACAAAAATTGCTAGTTACGGGAAGCACTTAAAGGCATTGGGGGAATTGAAAAAAGTGGGGCTTTCGCCAGAAGATATTTGGTTAAAGTTATTGCTCTTGGAAAATTCGAGTGATTTTTGGAAAGAAAACCCACCAGACTTTGTAAATTTAGCAGGCAACCTCCATAGAATTGAAAAATCAAAACCAAAATTTAACAAAATAATAATAAAAAGACTATGAAAGAATTACTAGAAAAAATACAGGCGGAACTAGCGCAAATAACCGATATACAAAAAAGGACAGAAGCAAGGGAAAGAGTACGAAGCCTTATGGCTAAGTACGCAGGCGAAGATAGAATTGTCACCATGCAGGAAGTTGTGGACGCTTCAAGTCTGGAGAATGGGGCATTAAAAATCTATAAGACAGGAATAAAAGGCCTCGACCAACTACTTTCTTCCGAGGACATGGACGACGGAGGGATTAGAGATAGCGAACTCATAACGATTGCAGGGCCAACAAAGAACGGGAAAACTACACTGGCAATGACAATTACGTCTAACCTAATAGAACAAGGGCATAAGCCTTGCTGGTTTAGCTATGAGATGACTCCACACGGCTTTGCAAGAAAAATGCCGGGGGGAACATTACCGCTCATTTATACTCCGATGAAGCTAAAAACAAATAGCACAAAATGGATTGAGGAGAAAATTGTGGAAGCAATTGCAAAGTATGACGCAGGTATATTTTTCATTGACCACTTAAATTATGTTTGCGATATAAGCGGAAAATCAAACGAAAACACTAGCGTGAGAATTGGAAGTACCATGCGAGAGCTAAAGCAGATAGCAAAGGATTGGGGAATATGCTTAGTACTTATGGCCCACACCACCAAGATAAAACCAACAGAAGAACCTACCGTTGCCAGTTTACGAGATAGCAGTTTTATAGCGGCCGAAAGCGATACTGTTTTGTACGTGCGGAGAGTAGGCGAAGAAACAAACTACGGAAATCAAACTGAATTATTTGTAATTGCTAACAGGTGGAGTGGCACAAACGGAAGCACGGACTTGGAGTATAGGCATGACCTAAAAAAGTTGGAACAAAAGTATGCGTGAAGAAATATCAAACGAATCAATAATAGCAGAAGCAAGAAAAACATATCTTGTTATGGTGCAGAACCTTATTTGGAGAATAGAAGAAGGAGACGAGGTGTCCATAGGGCTATACGAGCAGGTTGAAACTATATGGCCAGAGATAACGGCCAATATAAATAAGTTTTTACATAAGCCTTATGACTAGACTTAAAGCCTTCCGCTTCCCCGAAGACCACACTCAACCCCACAAGATAGCCCTAATACTTAACACCGCTAACCCTGCAACTGAAAGGCTAGGAGCATATTACCGATGTGGGTACTGCGGAATATTCCAACCAAGAAAACCTATAAAGAAAGTGGATAAGTTAAATTCTAAAAATGGTATAATAAAGCTATGACAAGAGAAATAAAATTCAAGTATTGGGATACTGATAAAATGAAGATGCTACATACCGCAAAAGAGGCGAATGCATCAATTACAGAATACGATGACGACAGAAAAATTAAATGGTTGCAATACACAGGGCTAAAAGACGTGAATGGCAAGGAGATATACGAGCTTATGGAACTTAATAATAAGTGGAAAGTGAGTTACAAAACACCTAAATATATCTTGATAGATATATCAACAGGTGATATAATAGATTTTAATGAACAAAACAAATACGAAATTACTAGAGAATACACAGACATACCGAAAGACCCCAAAGGGAGTGTTGACTAATATGTATAACAAAATGGAAAGTCGTCATCTAGTAGGGTTCAGTTTGACTGATTTTCACAACAGGTTTTTATACGACAAGAAGTTTAATCGTCTGTTCAAAGAGTGGGTTAAGAGGGGTTTCAATAAACAATACAAGCCTTCACTTGACAGGATAAATTCAAAAGTTCATTACACGGTAGATAATACCCAAATGCTTACTTGGGCAGAAAACCGATATAAGCAATCCCTAGACGGGAAAAGAGGGCGTAAGGGAGTGGTACTACAAATGCTGGGGGACAAAGTAATTGCTCGGTATGCTTCACAGCGAGAGGCAGTAATGAAAACTGGTATAGCACAGGGGAATATGAGTAGTGTTCTTACAGGGCAACGACAGACCGCAGGAGGGTATGTTTGGAACTACGAAGTAATCGGAAATATATACGAAACACCTGAACTTTTAGTAAAATGAAGCTATGAGCAACGCAAAGCACTTGTGTCGCTCTTGCGCGAATAACAGTGAGAGAGCTATTCAGTTTGACGGGCTAGGAATATTCTGTGAACTTTGTGGCATGTACTCGTACAGCACGTACAAGAATGTGAATGGAGCTTGGAGACTACACCACATACCCCTAATCGATCAATGAATACTCTAGGTGACGTACCCCCCAAGAATACGCTACAGATATATTATCCACGTACAGATCAATCTTATCACCCCCTAGCGGAGATACGATGTCAATTGCTATAATAATAGCATACAAAAAGGTGATTGTCAAAAGAATATATTAGTATATATATGCATAACGGGTTATAATAAATCTATATATCAGTCAAGTTGAGTAACATTTTTATGAATGCACCAAACGGAACAGGCAAAGGAGGCAAATCATTCCAAGATAGGGAGCTATCTGCAAAGGTACGTTCTCTTACTATGGAGACGCTAAGGGATATACTTGAAGGCACAGGAGAATACGCCGACGACTTAAAGTTCAAAAAAGCAGTCATCTTAAAACTAGCAGGGACTGTACTCCCAAGACTCAACGAACACGCAGGAGAAGGCGGAGACCCTATACAGCACTCAATTACGGTTAAGTTCGGATAATGGATGTCAGATTTCCCCCAAAGCTCAAGCCGTTATTCAAGCCAGCCCGGTACAAGATTTTAGTCGGCGGCCGGGGCGGAGCCAAAAGTTGGGGCATAGCACGAGCATTACTAATTATAGGGGCTAAGAAGCCTAAAAGGATTCTATGTGCAAGAGAAGTGCAAAAGTCTATAGGAGACTCAGTATTACAATTACTAGAAGACCAGATCAATAAACTAGGGCTACAGGATTTCTACGAGGTACAGAAGGCAGCCATTATAGGCAAGAACGGGACTACATTTGGATTTGAAGGCTTAAAACACAACGTGAACAGCTTAAAAAGCTATGAGGGAGCAGATATTTGTTGGGTAGAGGAAGCGGTAACGGTATCAAAGAACTCTTGGGATGTTTTAATACCAACTATTCGTAAGGACGGATCAGAGATATGGCTATCGTTCAACCCCGAGCTAGAAGAGGACGAAACATATCAACGGTTTGTTATCAATCCACCAAGCGACGCTGTTTTAATTGAAATGAGCTACAAGGACAACCCGTGGTTCCCTGATGTTTTATTACAGGAAATGTCAGAAATGAAAGAACGCAGACCAATAGACTACGAGAATATATGGCTAGGAAAACCACGACAAGCAGTGGAAGGGGCTATTTACGCCAAGGAGCTGGAAGAAGCAAAAGGCAGAATAATGAAAGTCCCATACGACCAGAGCAAGCTTGTCAACACATATTGGGATTTAGGACACTCAGACCAGACGGCTATCTGGTTTATTCAACAGGTAGGCTTTGAATACAGGGTATTAGATTATTATTCTAATTCACACGAGAAGGTTCATCATTACATCAAAAATATCAAAGAAAAGCCATACAATTATGGAACTCACTACCTCCCACATGACGCTAAGGCTGAGACACTGGCGGCTAATAAGACAGTAGAACAACAGATACGAGACATATTACATAACGTGTCAGTCGTTCCACAGGGGCGTATACAGGACGGCATAGAGCAAGTGAGGCTCAAGTTCCCTTTGTGTTATTTTGACGCGGAGAAGTGTGCTGAGGGGCTTCAGGCGTTGCGTAGGTACGCGTACAAGAAAGACCAAGAGACTGGCAGGGTATCAGCTAACCCAGGTCATAACATCTGGAGCCACGGTAGTGACGCATTCCGTACATTCGCTATGGCACCAAGCGAATACAGTGGTATTATCGAAGACATGCCTACATCTCAAGACGAAGAGAATGAACTTGACCCTTATTTCGAATAAATGTGATATTATACACTTATGCCTAACAAAGTATTCGAAAAGCTTAAAGGGGAATTTAAGGATATTGACCGAAAAATTGTTGACGGCGAAGCTATTGTTCTAGATAAAATAGATATTAATACGCAAGAAAGACTGGTTCGCCAGATAAACGATGAGTACGACTCTGCTATTAAATACAACGATGCAAAGCGTGCAACTAATCTTGCTCGCTTGAGACTTTTTAATAATCAAAGGCGAGACAGAAGCTCAGTAGGCGACCCGCTAATGTTCACTGTGTTTAACACGGTGCTTGCTTCGCTGTATACGGATAGGCTCATGGCTATGTGGGAAGGTAGAGGAGAGGGAGACGATGACGACATGGAGGATAACCTCAATGCTCTAGCGAACTTCGACTATGACGTAATGGGCAAGGATGAGCTGGATTACTACTGGGATTGGGATGCCCTATTTTTCGGGCGTTCACTCATGCTCATGATGGAATTTGACCGTACTCTTGGGATAATGGCTCCATCGCCTGAACTACTAGACCCGATGACATTTATCCGCGACCCAAGAGCATCATCTGTGAACGGCTTAGGCACGCAGATGAAGGGAGCCATGCGGTTCGGAGGTTGGGAAGTAGGAGCTACATACTACGAACTAGAAGGCAACCCTGCATTTTTCAATGTTGATAATCTACGAAAAGACAAAGATATTGTTTCACTCATTGATGACGCGAGAACCGCAAGAGACGAAGCACAGGGAAGAGACAGATTCTACCCGGACGAAGAAGCTCTAGGAGCGAAAGAGAACTATGAATTTCAGCTATTGAACTGGATGACTACTATCAAGGGCGAAAAGTATCTAGTAACTCTTGGAAACAGACGCTCAACAGTAGTCCGTCTTGTGAAATTAAAGTACGGAGCATTATGGCCCATCATAGACCGTCCAATGTTCCCAATGTCTAACGACTGGGACGGTGTATCTATACCCGACATCACAGAAGACAAACAACGAGCGCGAGCAAAACTCTTAAATCTAGGAGTAAAGTCAGCAGTCATTGACGCTCTACCGCAGTACATGTACGACAAGACCAGAATTACAAACAAGAACGAGCTAAACTGGCAGTCCAATAAGTTTATAGGAGTAAATGGACGTGTTGATAACGCGATGATGCCTGTGCAAAAGTCCGTAGTTCACCAGTATGTGAACGTCATTATGGATATGCTTGACCAATCCGTGCAGAGGGCTACCGCCACACCAGCAATGCAACAAGGAGTGCCACAAGACGACCAGAAAACTCTAGGAGAATTACGGCAAGTGTCAGCCAATGTTGACACTCGATACGGAATGTCAGCCAAGATATTCGGATGGAGCGAAAAGAGATTCTGGAGACAGTGGTACAGGATGTACAAGATACACTTTAAGAATGACATAGACGAAAAGGTTGTAAGGATTCAAGGACCAACGGCTGCTATATTCCGTCCACTCATGAGAGATAACATAATTGCTCAAGTAGACCCGGACGTAAAGATTGAATCATTAGTTATATCTGAGGCAAAGAGAATACGAGAGCAACAGTCATTTGACCAATTCGCTGTAATAGCCATTCAAGACCCTAGCACCAATCGAAGATACATGTACAAGAAGATGGCTAAACTCCGTGGCATGACCAAGGAAGAAATTCAAATGATATTCCCTCCTACGGTAGACGAGGAACAAGCCGAGAGAGAAAATGAGATGTTAAATGCAGGAGATTCCCCAGACATAGACCCAAGAGATGACCACAGGGTACACATTGAAATTCATTCAAAGGCTAACCAAACACCCGAAGCAAGGGCGCATATAAAAACTCATGAAGAGCTTGCACTTGAAGTGAGAAACAATCCAGAGCTATTCCCTGTAGAGCAAATGCAAGGAGCAGACCCACAAGGAGCTGGCCCTGCAACTAATCTTCCAGTGAAGCCACCAGTTGAACCTGCAATTTGATGAAACACCTCGACCTAAACAATCCAGAGAACAGGAAAAGTATCCAAGAGATACTGCGTACTGGTGCACAGAGCGACTTTTGGTATATTATTTGCCAACGCCTAGGAAGCTCTATAGAAGCTATCTCAAGCCAACTAGATAGCGATGAAGGCACTAACCTTATTGCAGAGGAGTACAAGATACGACATGAGGTATTGCGCAAACAAAAGATTGACCGCAAAGATATATTGAAAATGCCAGAAGAACTAATAAAGGAGCTAGACAACCCAGAGTTCTTTGAACGCAAGCGTGACGAAGACGTCTATTTGGACAAAGAAGACTTTGAAAAGTAACTTGTTGACAATTCAAGAAAGGTATATAGTTGCATAAACTAGCGATTGTTGTAACTGCCGGAGCGAGTCTTTACCCGTCCGGTTTTCTTGTTTCGCTATAACAAGATGCCGAGTAACTTACCAAACTTATGGCAGATGAAATCGCAGAGGTGATCGAAGAAGAAATCTTGGACACTGAAGTAGAAGAAGATGTTGAACCCGAATCTGAGGCAACCGAGGAGCAATCCGAGGGAACCGAAGAAGAGGAAGCAATTCCTGTTCGTTCCAACGCTTCATTCATAATCGAACGCCAAAAGCGCACGATTGAAAAGCTACGTTCAGAAGAAAGTCAAGAAGACCCTATTACAGAAAGACTCAATAGGATTGAAGAGATTGCTTTAGGGCAGTCTGATGACAAGGATTTGACTGAACTCTTTGAAAAAGAGCCAGATGCAAAGAAATACGCATCAAAGATACGCACATACATGGATCATGATGCTTACAAAGGCGTGTCCCCAGAAGTTATCTACCATCATCTTGATTATTCCGAAGCCAAGACCAAAGTAGACAGTAAGCGTAAAGCTGCTGATCTCGAGGCTAGGCAAACAAGAAGCGTAGGATCAGGCATACGCGATACCAGAAGCAGTGATAAAAAGACTGCTGATGATATTAAGAATATGCCTATGAAGGATTTTGAGGAATATGATAGGGAATTACAACGACAAGCACGTTCTTAATTCTATAATTTATCAATATGGCTAATACAACAACCAGTAACATAACGCAGGCTACTACGGAGTTCTTCAACAAGAGACTCTTGATGAAAGCTACGCCTTATTTTGCTCACCACAAATGGTCAGATATCGCAGATATTCCAAAAAACAGCGGAACACTTATTCGCCGAAGACGTTATACACTGCTCACAGCAGCTACAACGCCTATCGTTGAAGGAGTAACTCCAGATCTCCAACAGTTAGCAATCACGAACGTAGACACTACCGTTCAAGAATACGGATCAGGTGTATTACTTACTCGCAAATTGCTGTACACGACTGCTGACCCAATTCTACGAGAAGTAAATGAACTTCTTGCACAGAATGCAGGAAATTCTCTTGATCAGTTGAACAGAGATGAACTAGCAACAACAACTACAAAGCAATACGCTTCTACTGCTACATCTACGGGTACTGTAACTTCAGCAATGAAGATTACAAAAGACGAAGTTATGCAATCAGTACGTACGTTGAAGAACAACAATGCAATGAAAATCACTGAGATGTTGAACCACAACGATGGTTTCAATAGCTCTCCGATTCCAGCTTCATTTATTGGATTAGTACATCCAAACTCTACATACGACCTCAAGAACATCACAGGTTTTGTAAAGGTTGAAGAATACGGTTCCCAGAAAGCGGCTTTTGAAAACGAAGTTGGTACACTTGATGAAGTAAGATTCATTGAAACTACTAACGCAAAGGTTCGTACAGCACTTGGAGCTGGCTCAATCGACGTATACTCCACAATCATCTTGGCGAAAGAAGCCTACATGAACTCCCGTATTGCAGGAGAAGGACTACGAAACATTATGGAAGGTCCTGGAGGCAATGGGGATCCATTCCATCAGAGAACAACGTCAGTATGGTTTGCTACATTTGCAACTAACATATTGAACGATGCGTTCTTAGTAGACATCCAGCACGCAGTATCAGCGTAATTTAACCCGTAATTCATAAAAAAGTATGCCTAAATTAAGTAAAGAAGAAATTATAGCAAAGCTCGCATCACTCGGAGTACCATTTGATGTAACAGCTTCATATAATGACCTCCTCGCAATCCTCAAGGAACAAGGAGAGACCCCGGCTCTCGAACAGGCAATAGAAGTAGTTTCATCGGAAGAAGACGGAAAGACCGCAGAAGAAAAAGAGGTTATAAAAGAAGTAACTAATCCATTTTCTTCCTTTGAAACAAAGCAGCCCCTAACAGGAAAAGCACAACTTATGCGTAAGATTCTTATGAGTCAGACACGAGTACCTGTGTACATACCTCTAGGGCATGAGGAAAAGATAAGTTCAACTCACCAAGTGACTTTGAACGGATACACAATGTTCATCCGCAAAGGACAACAGGTAGATGTACCTTACCAAGTGAAAGAAATTCTCGATGAGAAGTTCGCACACCAAATGAACGTTCGCCAACATCCACTTAGAGTAAGTAATGTGGGGGACGTAAAACTGCAAGCATTCGACTAATCAACCTAATTAAACTAAAACTATGCCCGTAACAACTACATTAAAATCAGGAGACGGAGTAGCACGATTTGCAACAGGTACTTATATTACCGATACAACAGCAGCTGCCCACGACGTAAATTGTGGATTCCAACCAAAGCACGTAACTGTGTACAACGAAACATCAAGAGACTCCATTGAATGGAATGACACTATGGCTGATGCAGAAGGCTTCAAACGAGTAGCCGCTGGAACAGGCACATTCATCACATCACTTGGTATCACTCCACTTGATAACGGAACGACAAAAGGATTCCGTATCGGACTTGATACAGATATCAACGTAACAAGCGAACAGGTTTCTTGGGTCGCCCGAGGATGAGCTAGATTGCTATTGGGTAATAGGCAGAGTATAATGAGAACATGCTTCTCACTAAACTCTGCCTCCAATGCAATAAGGCAATAAAGAAAAAATCAACTTGTTCTTTGAAAGATTGGAATAGTCGAACGAAATATTGTTCTAGAAAATGTACTTACAAAATGATGAGTATTTTTCTAAAAGGAAATAAATACTCTCTTGGATTCAGACCTTCTATTGAAACGAAATTAAAACAGAGTGAAGCTCAAAGGTTAGAAAAGCATTGGAAATGGAAAGGTGGAAAGCCTAAATGCACTGTATGTAATAAGCAATTATCTAAATATAAAGCAAAGCACTGCAAAGTACATCGACCAATTACTTTAGAGACAAGATTAAAACGAAGTATTGCAACTAAAGGAGAAAAGTCACATGCTTGGCGTGGTGGGATAACACCAAAAAATAAAGCAATTAGAAATTCATTAGAATATAGAGAATGGGTAAAAAAGGTTTTTGGCAGAGATAAGTACACTTGTGTATTTTGTGGTAAAGTAGGTGGTGATATGCACGCCGACCATATAAAACAGTTTGCTTATCATCCAGAAGTAAGATTCGATATAAATAACGGAAGAACACTTTGTGTAAGTTGTCATCGAAAGACTGACACTTACGCAAAAAAAGCCTCTTTATTTTCAGGGAAGATCGGGATATGAGGCCCCGCTAGTCTTCTCAATAAACTACAAACTATATGAGCTTTAAATCAGACGTAGCAGGAGCAGTATCAGAACAACTACAGGGAGTAAAGAATGTAACTCGAGTATCAAATACATTACCTCAATCAGTTGCAGCACCAATCTTCGTAGTAAGCGGAGCAGTAAAGATTGTTGAAATTGTAGGAGAAGTGATGACAGTTGTTCAAACGCAACTAAACAACACAAAGCTTATCGCAAACCCTACAGAGGGAGCTGATACAGACATTTGTGCAGTTCTTGACATAACTGCAGCCGCAGTTGGTTCAATGTTTAACATCACAGGGACACTTGCAAACGCAATGGTAAAGCAAGCAAACGGCGCACACATCGCGCAAGCAGGCGAAGTAGTTATACCAGCAGGTACAATCGACTTGAGCTGTTCCGCTTCTAGCACAGGAGCTATCAAATGGAGCGTTGCATATATCGCACTAGAAGCAGGAGCAACTGTAGCAGCCGCTTAATTGCGGTAGCCCTATGAATAACAACAACAAAGTCCTATTGGATGCGGTGTCCGTGGGGCAGGAGTCTCTAGCTTTCAACGTGGAAGAATACGGCAGAGTAGGGTTCCAATTCCTTGCAGACGCTGTAACAAGTGGACAAGGCATCTTCACAGTTGATGGAACTATAGACGGTTCTACATGGATGAGAATAAACACGTTGATAGCCAACGTTGCAAATAGCAATTCTCAATCACTAACCAGAGTTGCAAGTGTGGTCTTGAGTACGTCGGTGAGCAGATCATCATCGGCTTCAATTTCACCCTCAGCATCTGTTAGCCCATCGGCTTCAACATCTCCGTCTAACTCTCTTAGCACGTCGCTTTCTCCGTCAGCTTCAAGAAGCCCGTCAGCGTCAGCGTCACTTTCCCCGTCAGCGTCAGCCTCAGGGTCTCCTTCATCATCGGCATCACCGTCAGCATCGTTGTCGCCAAGTGCCAGCGTATCGTTAAGCCCATCGATCCAAGCAGATATTACATCTTCTGCACTTGTATGGTTGGACCCATTCCTTGCACTCAAGGCAGTACGAGTTGGATTAGTGATAAGTGGAGCTGGACGGTATTCAGCCTTTGTACAGGTAACTGAATAGTGATAAAATAAGGGAATGACACCTCTTGAACTCGCTGCCTATATTAGGCTTCTGACAAAGACAAACTCTACTACGTTCACAGACGCAGATATGCTTATACTTGTGAACTTGTACATAGATGAGTTTGCGTCAAGGATAGTTGAAATGGATACGGGAGCTTTTGAAGTCCCGTATCTGTTCAACCTCGTTGCAGGACAGCGAGAGTACGCTATTGGAGATGACGTATTAAACCGTCTCCATAAGGTAGAGATTAAGTTTACGGCTACAGAGGACAGACAACCTGCAACCTATGTAAAGGATTACAGAGGATCAGAAACAGAGGCTCAAATCACCGCATCATATAGCAATAGTGCATGTTCATACACACTTCGCCGTAGGGCGATTCTGCTGTTGTCAGGAACTATCATTGCTGTGACTCAAGGGGTAAGAATGACATCATTAGTATTTCCAGAGAAACTAGCAAACCTTACTGGTAGCTTAGGAAACATGGAAATAGACCCATCAACAACTACTTTTGGGTTTCCAAGACAATTCCATGAATTATTAGGGCGTAAAGTTTCCATAGCATGGAAGAGCTTACAAGCAGTAGCACTTTCCCCTTTAGAGCAATCATTTGAAATAGACTTGAATAGACAGCTTGAAGCATACTCAACAACTAATAACGAAGGTACAACACGTTCTGATGATGTAACTAATCAGGATAGTGGAAATGATGGATATGATTATTAGATAGTTGATACTTTTTTAATATCGGAGTAATATATTTATAATATGTCTATTTCTAAGTCGATACTTATACGGGTGAGGATGTTCTTCTTTATGCTGTATCTTGCTTTTGTTTCTTTAATTGATCCAGCTTTTGTAGCACACACAATAAAGGTTGCAGGCGGTAAGATAAAATAATATGTTAAGTGTTGTTATTCCTAGCAGATCAGAACAGTATCTCCAGCAAACAGTGGATGATTTACTTAAAAAGGCTACAGGAGAGATTGAAGTCATTGTATCACTAGACGGATACTGGCCATCTCCAATGCTCAAGGACGATAAAAGGGTACGTATCATCCATCAAGGTAAGATAGACGATAATAGGGGCATGAGAGGGGCTATAAACGCAGGGATGAGGATAGCTCAAGGTGACTATTTTATGAAATGCGATGAACACACTCTCTGGGATGAAGGTTTTGACGCGAAGCTTATCAAGGATTGTGAGGAACATGACGTTGTTGTTCCACGAAGATACAGACTAGACCCCGAAAAGTGGGAAGTAATCACAGACGGAAGAAACCCAATAGACTATATGTACCTAACATATCCTTTCATGCGTCCGGGTGATAAGACGAATGGCCTAAGAGGTCAGGAGTGGAAGGAAAGGTTTGCAGTGAATAAAGAAATTATGTATGACGAAAGCATGTCTACTCAAGGGAGTGCGTATTTCATGCGTAAAAGCCATTGGGATGAGGTAATAAAGGAGATGGACGAGGTAAGCTATGGGCCATTTACGAGTGAGGCTCAAGAAATCGGACTTAAAACACAACTAAGCGGAGGTAGGCTGATGACAAACAAGAATACTTTTTATGCTCATTGGTGGAAGGGCAAGGCTGGGAAGAACTACAAGTTCACAAACGCTCAATACGACAAGCATCAGAAAGAAACAGAGGCAGGGAGAGTGTATTCAATACAATACTGGCTCACCACAAAGGACTACAAGCATGATTTTATGTGGCTAATGGAGAAGTTCGACCCTGTACCCACATGGCCCGAGGATTGGAAATCGCTTATCACTAATGAAATAAACAAACTATGAAAAACCGCATAGAACTCGCACAATATTTTGCGCAACTTGGCTTCACCAAAGGCGTTGAGGTGGGAGTGTGTGACGGTATCTACTCCGAGAAGTTGATGCAGAACATCCCCGGACTAACATTGCACGGCATTGACCCATACACTGAATATCACGGC